>Ga0207833_100072_pt1 | contig 115087 bp, 107 predicted proteins | sample TtaePargueraPR_6_FD_187753 | JGI IMG/M metagenome (GOLD analysis project Ga0207833, IMG submission 187753) | Aerobic enrichment media microbial communities from Bioluminiscent Bay, La Parguera, Puerto Rico - Tt and E1 (2) (SPAdes) | ecosystem: Environmental > Aquatic > Marine > Unclassified ... | reverse complement strand
CCCCCTCAAGATGAGATTTCCCACATTTGGTAAGACCCCTGGTAGACGACCAGGTCGATAGGTTCGAGGTGGAAGTGCAGCAATGCATGCAGCTGACGAATACTAATCGGTCGAGGGCTTAACCTAACTACCCCACAAAGTGATGAAGCGCAGGAAGCGGATTCAAGTACTTTGCGGGGGCCCCGAGAACATCGGGTGTAAAAAACCACACGGCTGTAATACCTTTCGTTTCGCATCTAGTTTTGAGGGTGCTTATGCTATAAGCATACTCGCAGTTAGTTCAGACACAAGTGATGGAGAGGTACCCAAGAGGCCGAAGGGGGCGCTTTGCTAAAGCGTTAGGGTGTAACAGCCGCGGGGGTTCGAATCCCCCTCTCTCCGCCATTTTTGCAGGTTATTAAGAGCCTAGCTTTGTTCATGGCGGCGTAGCTCAGCTGGCTAGAGCGTACGGTTCATACCCGTGAGGTCGGGGGTTCGATCCCCTCCGCCGCTATACATTCCCTCTTGTAAGAGGGGACGAGTTATGATATAATACTTCTTGTGTCTCTCGGACGCTTAGCTCAGCTGGGAGAGCATCTGCCTTACAAGCAGAGGGTCGGCGGTTCGATCCCGTCAGCGTCCATTCTCATATATGCCGTTGTAGCTCAACTGGTAGAGCATCTGACTTGTAATCAGAGGGTTGGGGGTTCAAGTCCTCTCGACGGCACCATTTCATGGCACGGAGCTGTGGTGTAGAGGCCTAACATGCCTGCCTGTCACGCAGGAGACCGCGGGTTCGAATCCCGTCAGCTCCGCCATTACTTTATTACTCAAGTGCCCGCAAGGGTCATTTTTTTTGTCAAAACTAAAGTAAGGCTCGGTAGCTCAGTCGGTAGAGCAGAGGACTGAAAATCCTCGTGTCGGCGGTTCGATTCCGTCCCGAGCCACCATGTAAGCTTCACGTGGAGGATTAGCGAAGTGGCCAAACGCAGCAGACTGTAAATCTGTTCCCTTTCGGGTTCGGTGGTTCGAATCCATCATCCTCCACCATTTTCTTTCATTATGAGCCATTAGCTCAGTTGGTAGAGCACCTGACTTTTAATCAGGGTGTCGAAGGTTCGAGTCCTTCATGGCTCATCTGATTGCACGGCTAGCCTAACAATCTTATTCGGGTTGTTGGGCTTTTTTCTATTTTAAAAGTGATAGTCGTTTTTAAAACAGAGTGGAATTTATTACATATGACGTTTTTTCAGTTATCGTGTAGCGGATCACTCCTTCTCCCCGTCTAAAAGGGTGGAGGTGTTGGAGAAAGTGAAGCCGGCCGGCGTGAAATTGAACCATCCCTTACCGAAAGACCCATCCTCCGCACTAGAAGTGCTAATGCGCGAATACGGCACCGTTGTGCTTCGCACTGCTTTCTTTTATCTCGGCGACCGTTATTTAGCAGAGGATGTTAGCCAAGAAGTATTCATTCGGGCTTACCGAAATTGGACTCGGTTCAGAGGGGACAGTCATGTCAAAACATGGCTTACGAAAATCACGATTCATGTATGCAGAGATAAAGTTGGAGTGAAGTCTTCTACCGAGCAGCCGATGGACCCTGTGTTGATGAAGCAGACTCGACAAGCTGGTGCTGAAGAAGAGGCATTGCGACGGATGGATCAGACTGTAATTTTGAAGCATGTCTTGAATCTGCCTGTGCCTTATCATGAGGTTGTCTACTTGTATTATTATATGGAGCTATCGACTGTAGAAATTGCCGAGGTCACAGATACGCCGGAAGGTACCGTTCGTGGACGGCTGCATCGGGCAAGGGAAGCTTTGGGGCAAATCTTGAAGAAGGAGGGGATATCCTATGGGTGATCGGGAACAGGACCCGTTCCATTCCTTCCAAGCGGAAGCTGATGAGCATTTGTTTGCAGACTTACGAATGGATGACGCATTGAGAAATACGATCAAGCAATCGGTCATAAATGCCGAACAGCAAGGAAGAAAGGGCAAACGCTGGAGAAGGATCGCAGGAACGGCTACTGCAGCTGTTGTACTTGGAGTGGCAATTGCTTTATCGCTGCAGATACCAGATTCGAATGAGGTGCAGACTACTGGACGTGAGCGTCCTGAGCAAGGTTCAGTTTCAACGCCAGAAACAATGATGGGAGAACCTGATTCTACCAAACTGCCCACAACATTCGTAGATACTGAAGATACAGGGCTAGCAGCTAATGAACAGACTTTCTCGGATATTGCGGCAGCTGAAGCGTGGTTTGGACAGAAGCTGCGGCTCCCTAGCGCTGTACCAGATCAATATGAATTGCTGTCCATTACCGGAGTAAGTAATTCTCAGGAAGTGCCTCTCTCGATAACGATGTTGTATGCCAGTGCCAATCAACAATTCAGTATCAGCAATTTCGCACTGGCCAATCCGCTTCTCCACCCTCATGGAGAAGAAGTCGAATTGGATGGCTTCAAGGGTGAGTGGGTGCAATCGAATCCTGTGGAATTGTATTGGTCGGTAGAAGATATACAGTATAGGTTAACCGGTGATCTGTCCAGAGAGGAAGCTTTGAGCGTCGCGCTATCACTGAACCAGGAATGAGCAAAAATATTTAAGGAGGAACTCGCATATGAAAACAATGATGAACAATGTGAAGAGAATAGGAATATCGGCATGCATGATAGGAGGCTGTATAGCCGCAATAGGGACAAGCGCATTCGCAGTGCAAGCGGAGGAACCCGAACGCGTTCAATTGCAACATGCTGAAGCAAGTGTATCTGCACAGATGCTCCAACAAGCAGATGCTTATGATGGGAATGCTGCATTGCAAGAGAAGCATCAGGAGATCGACGCTTATGTGTTTGAACAACATCAAGGAAAGTTCGAGGATCAGGGATTCCAAGTCACACATACAGGTCCGTCCAATGGATCAATTGAAATTGGGATTACGCCGTACGCTGAAGAGCATGTCCACTTTTTGCAGGAGCAGTTCGGTCAAGATGCTGTTGAAGTCGTGGAGGGAGTACAGGCTGTAACCTTAATAGCGGAGGAGGAGACGACGCATGCGGCTTCGACAGATACAGCACAAGCGCGCACCAAGGTGGTGGAGTATCCAGATGATCCTGTGAGTGATGCTGAACGTTCTGAAGCTTCGGTACAAGTTGATGCATTACCGATCAGCGCTGAAGTCGGAAGCATTGCGGAATCCAGCGCAACCGAAGAGATGGCATTAGAGACTATGGCTGTACAACAAGAGTCTGCTGCTAAATCCAACTCCTCACTATATGGCTGGGCGGCAGCGGCTATTGCGGCGATACTAGGTGCCGGAGCGATGATTTGGAGGAAACGCACTCATACTTCCAAGTAATCAGACGATTGATAGGAATCAGCTCAAAATTAGCAATAAACTAAGAAAAAGCAAGAGAAACATAGATTATCCCATCATTTTCCGACCATAATACAGTTGCCTAAAACCAGAACAGCCACTTAAAATGGGAACACTAGTTCGCATAATAAGTGGCTGTTTGTATTTCTTCCGATCTCAAACAACGCTTAAGATTATTCATCAAGGAGGTTGCGATGAAGGAGGTTCCCACTCAACAGTTCAGCTTGAATTTCCAAGAGGTTTCACAGAGAGAAGGGTACGAGGTTCGGGTAATGCGTTTACTGGAGAATCGTCCTTACTTGGCAGAACGTCGGTACAAAGGCGACACATCTGCATGTGATTTACTGCTCGATCTGGACGGAGCGATGTGTTTGGCAGCGTTGACAAGCAGGCAAGCTGAGGCGATCTCTTATGTATATGACCAAGGATGTACGCAAGCTGGTGCAGCATGGCATATGAATATTTCACAACAAGCGGTGAGGCAGCTCTTGCATGCAGCATGCCGGAAGATCGCGATGATTTACTGGTATTGGGACGGGAAAGAACGTAGATGACACCTGGTTGATAGAGCACATAATTTGCAAGGAGAGAAAAGGGGGAGATTGCAGTGACACACAATCGGAAATCCGATGTAGAACAATTCATCCAATTATATAGGGACATTTTTGACAGCAGTCCAGATCGGCATATGCTGCAAGTATTGAGTGACTATTTGCTACACGAAGAATTGACGAACGGCAATGCCCATAAGAGCAGTGCTGTGGAATACCCCATATTAAGCAATAGACAATTAAAAAGAAGAAAATACGGTGAACACGGGAGCCGGACTACGAATCAAGCGGGGGAAGTTGCGTTAGAACGTGCCTCGCGCTACGGCGTCGACGGTCGGGAACATCGATTGCCTGTACGCAGGAGCCGTACCTATACGAATGTTGAAAAATAATGTTCTGATCCCCTTGTTAAAGTAGCAGTTTCACGGATATATATAGTGAGGAAGAAATACGAACATATATTCGTAATATGCGAATTGGGGAAAGGGGGTGCCGGCGTTGATTCACCACAGCAGACTGTCTGGCAGCAGTCGGAAGAAGGGAAGGATTGCAATCTCATGAGCGCAGCGTTGGATTTGCAGGTGTTGGAGAATTGGCTTCTGAACCGCTATACATCGGCAACGTGCGTCAAGCATCACGTTCCGGTGGAGCCGAGCAGTCATCAGTTTTGCTTGACCTTGAAGAAGGAAGAACGATATACCGAGACGGCTCTAACGATGCGCACACAGCGGCAATTTGAGATTAGCTACTGGCACAATGATCCAGAGGAGGCTCTGGCCGTCATGGATGATGCGGCGCAGTCATGGTACGAGGATAAGGGGATTCGCCTCCCGTCGGGTGATTATGCGATGCGGCTCTTATCCTTCACGTATGCACCGTTGCAGACTGCCAGTGAATTGTACGGCTGCCTCGGCACATTGACGGTGGAACAGCGCATCCAGCAGCACCAGGAGCCTGTGGCCAAGATGGGAGCAATCGAAACGGCATTTCAATAAAAGAGACAAAGGAGGGGAATCCATGTCAGGAACGTGGAATCCAACAGCCTTGCCGAAGCGGCCGGGCTTGTATATGAATTTTGTAGATGCGGCAACAGCCCAAATTCAGGGTGGGACGCAAGGAACTGTAGCCATCCCGCTGCTCGCCTATGCAGGTACGGCTGAGCCGAAGAAGGTTTACAAAGTAGAAAGTGAGCAGCAGGCTAACGAATGGTTCGGTACCGAGCATATTCGCTCCATCCAACTGGCATTGCAAGGCGGAGCTAAGGAAGTACTAGTCTACACGATGCCTGAGGCAGCGGTCGAAGCGGACTATACCGATATGCGAGCAGTTCTGGACACACATCTTTTCCATGTCTTCGCATTCGACGGACAATTTGATGCAACACACCAGACAGCGGTACAAGCATGGGTCGCTAGCAATCGAGAGGAAGGGAAGCACTTCATCGCAGTGCTTGGCGGTGATGCGGCAACAGATGCCGATCCTACAAGCGGCAATGATCGCAGCACTGTGTTGGACGATGATTATATTGTCAATGTGGTGAACGGTGTTGTCTGGAATGGACAGGCCTATGATTCATCGGAGATTGCGCCGTATGTTGCGGGACGAATTGCGGGAACACCGATCAACCAATCGGTGACATATACCGGTGTACCGGCAGAGGATGTGCTGCCAAGGTTGACGAACGCACAGACAAGAGCGGCATTAGAAGCAGGCTCTCTGGTGCTCACCGATGATGGGGAAAAGGTGAAGATTGAACAAGGCATTGCTACAAGCGGTCGCAAGATCCGTTCTGTCCGTGCCCGTCAATCGATTGCTACCGCTGTTACGAAGACAGCAGCAGATGCTTACATTGGCAAGATCGACAATCACGCCGATGGTCAAGCGGCGCTAATCGCTGCCGTGAAGGCATATTTGGAGACGTTGGAAGCAGCCAATGTGTTGATCTTGCCGTCCGTAGGTCTGGATCCACAGTTTCCGTCGGTTGGCGATGCTGTGTACTTAGCTATTAGCTATACCGAAGTGGATAGCATGGAGCGCATATTCTTAACAGTGAATCTCTAATCCAATAAGCGAAGGAAAGGATGAAAGCAATGCTGGAATCTAGTCGTGTGATCAAAGGCGAGTTCGGTTCAGTCTGGAAGGATGGTCAATGGCTGACGAACTTCCATACGGCGGAAGCTTCCGCCGAAATTACGTATGAGGAAATCAAACGATCGGGTACACGCGCTATTGGGAACAAGGCCGGTACGATCAAATATTCCGGGACCATTAGTGGTTATAAGATTACATCGGAGCTTGCTCAGAGCGTAGCGCAAATTACCGACGACAAGCAAGGCTCGTTCGTATGCGATCTGATCTTGAAGTTGGCTGATCCGGAGGCATACGGACATGAGCGTGTCCGATTGAAGGGTGTGCAGTTTACGAAGATTGAGATTATGAAGTTCGAACACGGTGCAGTGGTGGAGCAGGAATGGCCGTTCGTATTCGATGGCTTCGAATACCTAGATGCCATCAGCGCATAAGCAGACAGCTACCAGAAGAAGGAGCGGCCCAAGCAGCCGCTCTTTTTCACGTCAAGAGAGAATTCATATTATAGAAGCAGAGGAGACGGTGATACATGACGGAAGCCAATCAAGAATCGTTGCTGCGGAAGCTTCTAGATACCGAGATGAAGCCGGAGAAGCAGGTGTGGATGAAGCGGTTCGATGCCGAGTTCCACATTCAAGCGCTGGACGGGAAGACGATCAACCGTATTCGCGAGCAAGCTTCTTATCCGACTCGGAACGGGAAGCAGGTGGATGAGGAGAAGTTCGGCGCATTACTCATTGAGAAGGCTTGTCTCATGCCGGACTGGACGGATAAGGCATTACTCGACGCCTTCGGTCCTACGCCAACGGATGTTGTCCAGAAACGCTTGTTAGCGGGAGAGATCGTCAAGCTAACCGGAGATATTCTGCAGCTGTCCGGCTTCGGTGACGAAGATGAAGCGGTAGAAGAAGCAAAAAACTAATTCGGTCAGGCGGCATCCCATACTTGTTGCATGTGATCTTCCAACGGTGGGGATTGCCGCCTGACGATGTATACAACAAGCCGTCTGGCGTGCGCACCTTTATGTACGCATCGGTTCTGCTTGCCTTGGAGGAAGAGCGCAAGCATAGCAACCGACAGAAGGGAGGGTAGTGGATGGCTACAGCACTGGAAAAGGCGAACAAAGAGATGGGACGGATCACGAATAAGTTATCTGTCGTGGTTAAGCAGCTCGACCGGGCTTCTTCCTTGGTGAGCAAGTCGGCAACGGCTTACGATCAAGCAGCCAAATCGATGGAGGCGACAGCTCAGAAGCAGCACAAAGCAGTGAACTCGATGCAGCAAGCAGCCGAAGCGCAACTCGAGGCTTCCAAGAAGATCGAACAAGCGAGTAAAGCGCAGCAGGAAGCTTCGAAGGAGCAGACATCTGAGAAGTCGACAAACAAGTTTTTGACGAGATTTCAGAAGATGCTTCCTGCTATGAGAGGAGTGGGTGCTGCGGTTGGGGCCATCTCAGGTATAGCCTCGATAGCTTCGACATTTGGTCTAGTAGGTGGTGCGGCGGCTGCAACAGCTGGCGGTGCAGCAGCTGCGGGAACAACCGCGGCGGTTGGCGGCGGAGCTGCGGCGGGTACAGCTGCAGCCGGCGCCTCGGTGAAAGGCATGGCCGGAATCGGGCGCGCGCTCGGGGGAGCATTCGGCATAGCGGTTGCCATCGGGAAGAGAGTGGTCGGTCTCATTCAAGAGACGAAGCTGCTGGAACGCACAATCGGCGCCGCGGCCTCCAGTGAATATGAGCAGATCACGCTATCTGCGAAATTTCAGGGAGATCAGCAGAAGGCAGACCAATTTTATAACTATTTGGAGAACCGTGCTGCTGAGTCGGTCTTTAAGAAAGATCAATTCGTTGAAATCTCTGGCACCTTAGCTTCTATCAGTACCGAGATGCCTGCGTTGGAGCAGATGACCACTTTGTCCGAGCGCTTGGGCGCAGCTAATCCAGCAGTCGGGCTGAGCGGCGCAGCGGATGCGCTGAAGCAGTTGGCAGAAGGGGATGCGAGCAGTTTGGCACAGGCACTGCAAGTGCCTTCAGATGTGTTGGCTCCGATCATGGAAGCTCCCCTAGAGGAGAAGCTCAAGGCTATTGAGGACATTATGGGCGGCAAGGGCTGGGACAACAGCTTCATGGAACGGCTGGAAGGCTCGACAACCGCCCAGTTCAATGAGGTGAAGGAACGGGCCGCATTGGCTTTCGAGGATATGGGGGTACAAGCGCTGGAGCATCTGAAGCCGATCTTGAATCAGCTGAATGCCTGGATGTCTGGAGATGCGATGAAGACGGTGATCGATTTCGGTTCGAAGATTTTGGGCGGTCTGGCTTCTGGTTTGTCTCAGGCATTCTCTTTCCTGAGTCAGCACAGCGGAACATTTATGCAGGCGTTTCGCTCAATTCTGCAGCTGCTACAGCCTGTGTTCCAAGGGTTGCAAAGCGTAATCGTTTCGGTAATGGATGCGATCCGGCCGAAGTGGGATCAGATTGTCACCGCATTTCAAACAGGCATAAACAACTTGCGTCCGGTCTATGAAACATTGGGCAACTATATTCGGATGATCGGGGATGTGGTGGCAACTGTTCTGCCAGTCGTAATGGATATATTCAGCACAGTGTTTCCAATCATTACGGGAATTGTGGGCGAATTGTCTAGCGCGATCGGTTGGTTGATTGAGAATATTGTCATGCCGTTGATTCCGGTAATCGGTACGGTGTTGGAGGCTGTCTGGGGTGTAGTCAAGCCGATCTTGGAAGGTCTCTACAACCTGTTCATGTGGATATCTGAGAAGATTAGAGACTTTGCCGATATGATCAAGAAAGTCAAAGTACCTGATTGGATCAAGGATGTGGGTGATTGGATCGGGATAGACGGGGGGAAGGAATCCTCCACAGTCGATGGGCGACATGAGACTGGCTTGTCTTATGTCCCTTACGACGGGTATGTGGCTGAACTGCACAAGGGCGAGCGGGTCATGACCGCTTCGGAGAATCGCAGCTATTCTCACAATCAGCGTGCACTGCAGCTAGGTAAACTGGCGGATACGATCGTCGTGCGGGAAGAGGCGGATATTGACCGGATTGCGGATGCGATTGCCGGCAGGGTAATGGAAGCCGGGGCGCTTGTGTAATGACAGAGGAAAGGAGGCGGAACTGCGATGCCATCAGAGCTGAAATATTGGCTAAGCTTCAATAATGGAGCAGAGATTATCCAGCTTCCAGTAAATCCGGAGACGATATCCGTATCCGCGACGCACGCCTTTGAGGATGTGGATGTGCTGCAGCTAGGTGAGCGCACGGTCATCGGCAATCAGAAGCTGCGGGAAATATCGTTCTCTTCGTTATTCCCGAGGGAGTATCATCCTTCTTATTGCGAGTATCAGCCGGTACCAGAGCCTTGGGAGCTGGTGCGTCAGATTGAGCAGTGGCAAGCGTCAGGCCGTCCGATGCGCTTTCAGTTGGCCGTTGCAGATACAGAACAATTGGGCGGACCGAAGTTGAATGTGGCTGCGACGATACGGTCTTTTCAATATAGGGAAGTGAGTGGGCATCCGGGGGATATTTATTATGACCTGTCATTGAAGGAATATGTGTTTCCTGTTTTCCGGGAGGAAGCCTCATCGGAGTTGCGCAATCAGGGCAGTGAAGACCTAGTGATCCCCCGCGAGTATGTGGTCAAGGCGCAGGACACGCTCTGGCTCATTGCCAAGCGCTTGTTGGGTGATGGCGACCGTTGGCGGGAATTATATGATGCTAATCGCCAGGTGATCGGGCCCGATCCGAATCTAATTGTTCCGGGTCAGGAGCTGGAGGTGCCAGCCAGATGAAGGGCATGGAAGTGATCTGGAATGAGGAGCGAGAGATCGCTGCACTCATTACGGGTATGAGTTGGTCAGGCGATATCGTGCAGGCGTGCCGCCGGTCGGAATTCAATGTGCGCAATACGACGAACGGGACGAATCGTGCGCTTCCATTAGCGGAGGGGGACACGATTCGCTGGATGCAGGATGGGGAGGAACGGTTCCGCGGAATCTTATTCAGTTCGTCACGGAATGGTAGAGCAGACGAATCATGGGTGGCCTATGACGAGAACATTTATTTGACCCGCAATACAGATTCGCGCAGAATCCGTCGTCAGACCGCGTCGCAATTTATTCGCCAACTGTGTGCAGATTTCGAGTTGCAGACAGGTGAGATAGACGATACGGGCTACGTGATTCCGGATTTGAAGATGGTGAATCAGACGCTGTGGAATATGATGATCATGGCTCTGACGGAGACAGCTAAGCAAAATAATGAGCGGTTTCATCTGTTTGCTAACGACGGTAAGTTGCATCTGATCAATCGTAAGCGGAACGTGCTGCAGTGGATCTTGCAAAGCGGGACTTCGCTATTGACCATTGGTTCTAGCCGTTCTATTGAAGAAATGAGCACCCGTGTGAAGGTGGTAGCTTCGGATCAGGACCGGAATCCAGTTGAAGCTATGCGGGAAGATGCCGCTCTTGTTGCCCGCTATGGTTTGATGCAGCATGTGGAAAGCGTCGATCCTGAATTAACTCGCTCCGAGATGGACCAACTGGCTCGCAGCCTGCTGGCTACCAAGGGCACGGTTCAACAGCAAACAGAAGTAGAGGCCCTCGGAAATATCGATGTAATAGCGGGCAAGCTCATATATGTAAGGGAACCTGTGACGGAAACAGACGGAGCGTTCTATGTGTCCTCCGATTCTCACACGATCAGCCCGACGGGTCATCGTATGAAGCTAACGCTCTCCTTGACCGATGATGTGCCAGAGATGGAAGCAGAACAGACGGGATAACACTAAGGGAGCAGAGAGGGGAGGACGAACATGGACGCACTCGAAGGAAATCCGTACAGTCGATGGGTACAGCTGATTCGGCAGCATAGCGGTAAGCCATCCGAAAAGCTGCTGCTCGGTACGGTTACGGCACCGCCGCCTGGTATACGCGTACAGCCTGACCATATCCGTTGGGAGCTGAATGCGGAAGATTTGCTCATTGCAGCAGATTGGCTTGAACATGAGCGAACGGTACGCATGGAAGGAGCGGGAACAGATACGATGATGGAGGTCCGTTCTCCTTGGCAAGCAGGTGATCGTGTACTGTTGCTGTCTATGAACGGAGATCAGCAATTTATTGTACTGAGCAAGGTGGTGAAGGCGGTATGAGTTTAAGTCCGAGAGAGCTTCGAACGATGCCGGTAAGCTGGCAGCAAGCAGGGAAGAAGCCGACGATGACCTACGAACTGGATATGGATCAAAGACGATTGTCCGGTCGAATAGATGGGCGGAGAGCCGTACAGCAATATGTGCGCAAGGTATTGGCAACTACGAGAGGACGCTATCCGATCTATGATGCTCGATACGGCAGCGAGCTCGAAGCGCTAATGGGACGGAGCGGGGATCTGGCATGGCTCAAGAGCGAAATTCCGCGATTGCTGGAGGAAGCGCTGCTGCAGGATGACCGCGTTAGCACTGTCGAGGCAACGGGACTTCGCCTGGAAGATGATGGTCTATGGATCGAGGTACATGTGGATACGACGGAAGGCAGCGTGATGGAGGAGGTGAAGGTGCGCGATGGCTTATGAAAGTGAGACCAAACAAGTGATTTTGCAAAGAATGCTGGAAGCATCCCCAGCAGATATCGACACGCGGCAAGGCTCGGTTACCTATGATCTACTGTCTCCGGCGGCGATTGAGCTGGCCTTGTCCTATGTGGAATTGGATCAAGTGCTGCAAGCTGGGTTTGCGGACACCGCATATGGCGAATATTTGGACAAGCGTTGCGGTGAATTAGGGGTGTACCGGAAGACAGCTGTGAAGGCTGTCGGCAGTGTGGCGTTCGCGGGACCGTCAGGCACGTTGATACCGAAGGGGACAGAACTGGCGACTGATGATGCAGAAGCGGTCTCCTTCGTTACGACGGAAGCGGGAGAGATTCCGGGTGAGTCTACAGGTACGATCGAGCTTGCAGCTGAGGCTGTTGCAGGAGGGGCGTTCGGTAATGTCGGGGCTGGAACGATTGGTCTCATTCGCGGCAATTTGGCTGGCATTCTGATAGTTACGAATGAAGAAGCTTTCGATGGCGGAACCGATACGGAGTCAGATGCGGCTTATCTGCAGCGCTACTTGGATCGGGTGCGTAAGCCTTCGACGAGCGGTAATGCGAACCATTATGAGCAGTGGGCGAAGGAAGTGCCCGGCATTGCGGCGGTGAAGGTATTCCCGCAGTGGAACGGTCCGCTGACGGTGAAGGTAGTCGTGCTGGACGATGCGGGTACGGCGCCGCCAGCTGGGAAGGTAGCGGAGGTTGCCGCCTACATTGAATCGGTTCGACCGATCGGCGCGCAGGTAACGGTGGAGGCTGCATCGGAAGCACCGATTGACGTATCGGCAAGCCTGACACTTGTAGCAGGAGCTAGCTTGGCCCAAGCCCAACTGCAGATTGAAGAAGCGTTGCAAGCTTATTTGAAATCACTGGCTTTCCTTGATCCGATTGTCCGGTACTCGAAGATCGCGAACATGATTCTCGAAGCACCGGCGGTGCTGGATTACAGTGATCTGACGGTCAATGGCGGTACGACCAACCTTGCGATGGAAGAGGAGCACGTTGCCGTGCTGGGGACGGTGAGTCTGGATGCGTAATTTGAGGCAGTCCATGAGCGATTATTTGCCTTCTTACTATAGGGAGATTCGCGAAGCGGAGCAGCTGCTGGATCGGGAAGCTGTAGAGTTGAATGAGCTGAACGAGGCCATTCGGGATGTGCGGGATCAGCTCTTCGTCGATACCGCGACTTGGGGCTTGACGCAATGGGAGCGTATATGCGGCATCCCTACGGACGAAGCGAAGCCACTCCACCAGCGCCGCTCCGTCATCAAGTCCAAGCTGCGCGGGGTCGGGACGGTCACCGTTGGGCTTGTGAAGGATGTGGCGGAAGCTTACGACAATGGTGAGGTGGACGTGACGGAGGATCCAGTAGGCTATGCGGTCACGATTACCTTTGTCAGCAATCATGGGGTTCCGGATAACTTGGACGATATACGCCAAGCCCTTCAGGAAATTATACCCGCTCATTTGGCGATTTACTTCGCCTTTACGTACATGACCTACGAAGCATTGGATACCTATTCACTCACGTGGGCGAATGTAGATGCGAAGGCGCTGAACTGGGCGGATTGGGAAACGTACAAACAGTAGAGGAGTGTGAAACATGGCGACAACGACATCGAAGCTCGGCCTGCCACGGCCGGAGGCGAGCGATAACGTCACACTAGAGAACGAACAGACACTGATCGATGCTATCGATAACGCAGCCGCCTCGCAAGCTGAGTTGGATGCGCATGTGGGTGATAATACAGCACATGTGACAGCATCAGAACGCGCGGTATGGCATGCGAAGGAAACCCCTGCTGGGGCGAAGGCGAAGGCGGATGCTGCGGAGCAGGCGGCGAAATCATATGCTGACGGCAAGTTTGCAAAAAAAACCGTGTCATTGGCAGATGGTATTGACTTAAATACAGTGTCAACCTCCGGCTTTTACCGACTCGGACCAACTTATTCGAATGGTCCATCAAGTGTTGGATATGGTCAATTAATCGTGTCACGTGGATCGGATACAATTTATCAAATCATAACAGGGATTAGTGATAACGAGTTTTATATGCGGCAGGGTGTGCTCACAGGTCCGACATGGCAACCGTGGAGAAAACTTTGGCATAACGGAAACCTTCCTGATCCTGTAACCAAGACATGGGCACAATCTCTTGGATTAGGCGCAGTCCTTTCGGCCGCAGAAGGCAATGTAGATTGGAATACAATTACCGAAACCGGTTTTTACACTGGAAATATAAATAGCCCAGTCGCAAATAACCAGTATTTCGGTATTCACGTCCAGCACTCGTCTACTTATGCGTATCAAGAGGTTGCAAGAGACGGGAAGTTATTTTCAAGGTGGAAAGAATCGGATAATTGGAGTAATTGGACCGAAATGTGGCACTCGGCGAATCTTCCCAATCCAGTGCAGACGAATGTAGAAAACGCATTTACTAGAGTGCAACAGTTTAATAAGGACGCCCGAATGTACGCCAGTAACTTGGCTATAGTGTCACCAAGTTCGGGAGGATGGTCACGAGGTATATTTTTTTATGACACAAAAGCAGCCCACGAGGGAGCTGACTCAAGCGCGGCAATCGGAGCATATGGTAATGCAGATACTGATACATTTAATTGGCTATATATGGGGTATGGTAACAGTCCTTACGTGGGGAACGGTCTAAGAGTCAAGCCAAACGGAGAACTATATTCATTTAACGGTTCTGAAAGAAAGGTATGGCATACTGGATCATTGCGTACAACAAGCGGTTATCTCGAATGGAACGACAACGGATCATGGAAGGCGGTGGGGGGAGTGAAGAATGTGCAGCGTGGAAATGTCGCTGGTCCTGCGGCGAGTAGTTCGGTGGATGTTACTATCTCGGGGGTAAATACATCTAAGTCGTTTGTTACTTTTAACAACATTGTAGATAGTTCTAGAATAAGAGCTGAGTTAATAAATTCAACCACTCTCAGCATTATAAACGAGGATGGTTATAGTAAGACAGGATTAACATTTTCCTGGGAAGTCATCGAATATAACTAAGGAGTGATAACATGCCGAACTATAACCAAACAAACGACAGCGGTCGCGTAATTGCACAAGCCTACTCGCCTAACACGATGATCGAGATTTCAGAATTAGACTCTCGACAACTCGGCACATGGTACATCAACGATCAATTCGTAGGCTACCGCATCAAACTCACCACCGACAAGCCTGAAATCACAGCAGACGGACAAGAAACCGCCACAATCACAGCAACGATCTACAATTGGGATGATACCATTGCGACAGATTTTGCCCACGACATCCTATTCGATGTAGAAGGAGAGCAGATTCCAGTAACGCCTACGGACGGCACAGTACTTCTAGAATATGCCTCTGAGGAACCTGGCACGGTCACGATCACAACTAGCAACGGTGAAGATCAATACGTGATGTCTAACGATACTGTGGAGGTGGTAGCCCATGACTAAGCATGCGAAACAACGTTCTGTCAAATACGTTCGTCCCGCAGACCCGTCTCGTCTTGTAGTAGAGGAAATTGGTCGCAAAGCTGACGCGGCACAGCAAGCTGGGGAAATCCCTCGTGAAGTGTCACTGGACATGATCTATCAGCAAAATATCGAAATCATGAAACAACTCGCTTATTTGTCCCGAAAATAACGATTACCAATCAGTAAGGAGGCGTGCCCATGGTCGAAGGGATCGAGCTTACTGATTACTTCGCGTTGTACGGGCCGTTCGCCTTGCTGTTCGTCTCGCTGTTCTACTGGACGTTGAGGACGTCCAAGGAACGGGAGGAGACGTTACGCAGCGAGTCCCGCGAGCGCGAGGAAATCTTGCGAAGCGAAATGGCGGACTTGCGTGCCGAATCGGAAGAACGATCGCGCAGGCACTATGAGGTGCTGTCGGAGTTTGCGAAGAAATACGATATTGTCATCGAGAAGCTAGACGAACTACAGTCTCAGCTTGGCAGAAGGAGGTGATGGCTTGGTTGTGTCACCAAGTCATTCTGGTCGGGGTCTCAAGTTCGCTATAGATGCCGGCCATGGACCAAACACGCTAGGGAAGCGAACGCCGGATGGGGTCATGCGGGAATTTCAATTCAATCGTATGGTTGCCAACTATTTGGAAGAGTATCTCATGCAATACGAAGGTGTGCAAATCAAGTTCACGCATGCCGATGACGGCAGCCGTGATGTTCCCTTGACGCAGCGTACAGCTGCAGCCAATGCATGGGGGGCTGATGCGTTCATCTCGATTCATGCGAATGCGTATGGGAATGGTACTTGGAATGATGTGAAGGGGATCGAAACGTACGTTTATTCCAGTCGACCGAAGGGTTCGGTGGAGCTGGCAACAGCAGTGCATCAATCATTAATCCGGCGGGCTAAGCGTCCGGATCGCGGGGTGAAGGCGGCTAATTTCCATGTGCTGCGAGAGACGGCGATGACGGCAATTCTTGTGGAATGTGAGTTTATGACATGCCGGGAGTCGGCGGATCTTCTCCAGCAGGACAGGTATCGGCGCTTATGTGCCCAAGCAATCGCTGACGGCATGGCTGAAACTTACGAATTGCAACCTCGACAACAGCAACAGCAACAGGATTCTGAGGCGTCGCCTTCACCTTTATACAGGGTGCAGGTCGGCGCCTTTCGTTATCAAGCTAATGCGGAACGACTCGTGCAACAGCTGCATGAACAAGGGTACGCCGCTTATATGAAGGAGGATTCAGACGAATGATGGATGTGGAAGTGTATAATGTTGCGCTTATTCCCGTAATTGTCGGTTTGGTTTCAGTAGCTACGGCGGTTGGATTTCCTAGATCGTGGGCACCAGCTGCCGCGATTGTATTAGGCGTAGCTGCTGGGGTCAGCTATGTCGCACCAGAGAATCTCGCTCAAGGTGTGCTGGTGGGTACTACGCTAGGCTTAAGTGCGGTCGGGTTGTATAGTGGTGCGAAGAACGGAATGCAACGCTTGAGGCCCAAGGATCAGGAGTGGCTGTAGAAGAAGGTAAGAGTACAATGATTGTAAGGTGGCGATAGCGGATGAATGCCTCTGTGTAACCAATGAGCGCAAAAAGCAAACCAATGAACTCAAAGGTCACATGGGCACGAATCTAACGGAAGTAGGGAGTCACTAAACGACCATATTGGCCATGATACGATTTCTAACGGAAGTCAGAGGTATCTATTTGATGATGATCGGGCTAAAAGTACAAGGGTGTGCGGTATAAGGCACCGTGGCTTCCGTTAGAGTGCTCAATGCTCTGAAATGGGCGTTTAACGGTTTGTCACTTCCGTTAGAGGGAAGGGTAGAGGGAAGAGTGGACGCTAGTGGCATGATATTGATGCACTTGTGCTACAATGTAGGGTATAGATAGAGCACGCAAGGGGGAGAGTACATGGAACGGAAGGCCATGCTGGATCTGGCGAGGCGGCTGGAGCAGATATTGCAAACGTCTGTCGAAATTGAGGAAATGAAGGAGTCGGAATGGCGGGCGTTGACGGGAACCGGCGAACCTCGGACGGGGGGCGTCTCAATGGATAGCGGATCTCAAATCACCCCAACGGAGTCGAGTCAAACCGAACCCCATTCCAACACGAATAATTCCATTCAGAGCGACTCACCAGATCAATCGACAGGCACCCGAGCAGATAGACAGAGTCTCACCGTGCAGGATCGCCTCTATATCAAGCTAGGTCAGGAGAAGCAAAGGGTCACTGCTCTTAGCTTAGAGGAGACGCTGCTTACTCCAGCAGAGCGCCAGCTGGTAATGCTGCTTGCGGAGCAGTCGATTGACACGAACAAGCCAACTGCCCCATCACTGCCGGAGGATGAGCGGTTTGCCGGTATGGTCAGCGAGTGGTTGCAGGATCATACAGCTGCAGGGCAGTCCCATGAACTTCCCGAACCGCTTCAGGTGTACCCGTCCTTATATAATACGAAGGTTCCTTTCTTGTTAGTTGGCGAATCAGCTGGAGACACCGAATACCGCGAGTGGAAGAAGCTCTTGGAAACTTACTTCGAAAGTGATGTTATTCTCATTCCGCTGCAGGAGAAGGAGTGGCTGATTCTCGCTGACGATGCTGTGCTGAAGGATGGAGATGAAGAGCAGCAGAGTGAAGACAGCGGCACGGAGCAGCTGCTGACAGATTTAGCTCTGGGCTTACATGAGATGGTCGGGGAATGGATAGGCGAGTCGCATATATCGGTATACCATCCGATCGTTCCGGCCAATGCATTGCCCATTACGCAGCTGGTACTGCGTGAATCGATTACCCTGGGTAGAACGTATCATATGACACGCAATGTGCACTTGCCTTGGATGCTGCATATGGAGAAATTGCTGAACGGTGTGTCCACTCACGACAAGAGGACGTTCTATGAGCAAGTGCTCAGAGGGTTCGAGCACCAGATGGATAGTGAGATGCTAGGCACACTGGAACTGTTCTTCGAGATGGACTGCAATGTTAGTGAAACAGCGAAGCGGTTGTACATTCACCGCAATACGTTGTTGTACAGGCTAGATAAGTTCAAGCAGGAGACCGGACTCGATGTCAGAAATTTCAGCGACGCTATGTTGGTCAAGATCGCATTGCTATTGTACAAAGTGACGAAAAGAAAGTGATTTTTTTGTAAGGATTGTGCATAGTCAATAGTCGTGGACTGCGATAAGATAAGGGTAACAAAACTGAAGGGGGAACTATCGATGGCAGGTTTGCGCCTAGAGCACATTTTCAAACGTTACCCGGGAGCTGAAGAAGCATCCGTTAAAGACTTTAACTTAGATGTTCAAGACAAGGAATTTCTCGTACTGGTTGGTCCTTCCGGTTGTGGTAAGTCTACTACTCTCCGTATGATTGCTGGTTTGGAGGAAATTACAGAAGGAAACTTGTACATCGGCGATCGTCTCGTGAACGATGTAGCACCGAAAGACCGTGACATTGCGATGGTTTTCCAATCCTACGCTTTGTACCCGCACATGAACGTATACCAGAACATGGCGTTTGGTCTGAAATTGCGTAAGTTCAAGAAGGACGAAATCGAGAAGCGCGTTCGTGAAGCGGCGAAGATCCTCGACATTGAGCATTTGCTCGATCGTAAGCCGAAAGCACTGTCCGGTGGTCAGCGTCAGCGTGTTGCCCTCGGTCGTGCGATTGTCCGTGAACCGCAAGTGTTCCTGATGGACGAACCGCTTTCCAACTTGGATGCGAAGCTGCGCGTACAGATGCGTGCGGAGATCAGTAAATTGGCTAAGCGTCTGGAGACAACGGTTGTATACGTAACGCATGACCAGACTGAGGCTATGACAATGGGTGACCGGATCGTAATTATGAGCGACGGTATTGTTCAACAAGCAGCTTCTCCGGAAGAAGTGTACAACCGTCCGAAGAATGTGTTCGTTGCAGGCTTCATCGGTTCCCCAGCTATGAACTTCTTGAGCGGACAGCTGGTAGACGCGAACGGCGAACTGCGTTTCCAAGCGAACAATGTAGACGTTGTCATTCCAGAAGGCAAGGCGAAGACATTGCGTGAGAAGGGCTATGCGGGTAAGGAAGTTATCTTCGGTGTTCGTCCGGAGGACATTCACCAAGAGCCTGTATTCCTGGAAGCATCGCCGAACAGCATTGTCAATGCGCACATTGAAGTTGCGGAGAACCTCGGTCATGAGATGTACCTGTACTTGGCAGGTCTTGGCGACGCCAACATTATCGCACGGATTGATGGTCGTGCCGGTGTGAAGGAAGGCGCCAACATCAAGCTTGCATTCGATATGAACAAGGTACATGTATTTGACAAAGAAACCGAACAATCCCTGTTCTTTGGTTAAGAGAGATATCGATTTTTAAGCGAAGGGGCTGGCTTAGGCTGGTCTCTTTTTTTATTGGGATGCACGCTTACTGGATATGTGCAAGGTTTCCTACATAATCTTTATTTGATTTTGCACGATAATTCCATTACGATGGAAGAAATTAAGCCGATAGGAATGGCAGAACGACGGTCAAAAGGAGCAGCGCGATTATGCCGAAAAAAGTAAAAGTGGCGGATTTAGTCCGCAAGTTCAGCCTAGAAGTGGTTAGCGGTGATGAGGGAGTCAAGCGCAAAGTTTCGGTCTCCGATTTGTACAGACCGGGCTTGGAGATGGCGGGATACTTCGCGTATCACCCGAAGGAACGGATTCAAATACTCGGCAAAACCGAATTGACATTCTTCGAACAGCTGTCGGAAGAGGACCGCAAGGAACGTATTAGCCGATTGTGCGCGGACGAAACACCTTGCATTGTCGTCTCTCGCGGATTGGATGTGCCGGAAGAGCTCGCGGACATCTCTGAGGAACGCGGTGTGCCGGTACTGCGCAGTACGGTGTCCACTACGATTCTGGCTAGCCGGCTGACGGGATACTTGGAGACGATGCTGGCACCTACTACGACAATCCATGGTGTGCTAGTGGACGTATACGGTGTAGGCATGCTCATTACAGGAAGCAGCGGTATTGGTAAAAGTGAGACGGCGCTCGAGCTGGTCAAGCGCGGCCATCGCTTAATTGCCGACGATGCAGTAGAAATTCGGCAAACGACAGACAACGTATTGTACGGCAATGCACCAGAACTCATCCGACACCTGTTGGAAATTCGCGGTGTAGGTATTATTAATGTTATGACATTATTCGGTGCTGGCGCGGTTCGGAATGAGAAGAAGATTACGTTGATCTGCAAGCTGGAGACGTGGCAGCAGGACAAACAATATGACCGGTTGGGATTAGATGAGGAGACGACTCGCATTATCGAGACCGATCTGCCGCTTGTGACGATTCCGGTACGTCCTGGGCGAAACTTGGCGGTCATCATCGAGGTAGCCGCTATGAACTTCAGATTGAAGCGTATGGGCTACAACGCCGCGCAGCAGTTTACGAATCGATTGACGGAGACGATCGGCGACGATATGGATGATTCCGATTAATCGGAGAAAAGGTGGGTACTTATGTATTTGTTCGATAATGTAGCGTTTTATCTGGGACCCTTGCCGATATATTGGTACGGTATTATCTTAGGAACAGGAGCACTGGCGGGGCTTCTGCTTGCCATACGGGAAGGCAAGCGCTTCGGCATCCCATCTGACTTCTTCATGGATTTGCTGTTGATCGGTGTGCCATCGGCGATAGTAGGGGCAAGACTGTATTATGTCGTATTCACATGGGATCAGTACAAGGACAACTGGTTGGATATATTCGCTTTGCGCGAAGGCGGTATTGCGATTCACGGTGCGCTAATCGGTGCCGTCATCGCAGCGATCTGGTATACCCGCCGTAAGGGATACAACTTCTGGCGGATAGCGGATATTTGTGCGCCATCGCTGCTTGCCGGACAAATTATTGGCCGATGGGGCAACTTCATGAATCAAGAAGCACACGGCGGACCGGTCGATCCTGAATTTCTGCGGAACACGCTGTTTATTCCTGATTTTATTGTGAATCATATGGACATTAACGGGGTTACGTATCACCCTACCTTCCTGTATGAGTCTGTCTGGAACATTGTAGGGATTGTGCTGCTGTTCGTGCTGCGCAGACAACACTTTATACGCGCTGGTGAATTGTTCATGAGCTATTTCGTCTGGTATTCAATCGGCCGATTCTTCGTCGAGGGTTTGCGTACGGACAGCTTGGCCTTCCACGGTCCTGGCTGGCTGGAAGCGTTGCTGAACGGATTATGGGCGCCGATGTCCTGGATATTCGGAGAAGCAGGTGCAATTCCTGGCGATGCCAATATTCGTGCTGCGCAGCTAATTGGTGTGCTCATCTTATTAGCAGTCATTATATTGGTTGTGTCTCGTCGTGTACTGGGGCTGTCTAATCAGAGGTATGTAGACCCGATTCAGAAGGAAGGGTATATTTCCAGCTAGAGATTGTAGCAAACAGGCTTGGTGAGAAGCAAGGAGTAGACAGCCAGAAAGGATTGCAGGTATGGAGAGAACGGTATTATTTGACTTGGACGGCACGATCTTGGATACGAATGAGCTGATTATTGAATCGTTCCAGCATGTGTTCCGCGAACACTTGGACAAGGAGATTGAACGAGCTGCGCTAGTGCAGCAGATGGGCAGGCCGCTGGACGATCAGCTTCGTTTATTTGCCGGAAGGACAGAAGCTGAGGCGGTGGACGATCTGCGGCAGGCGTACCGTTCTTACAATATAAGCAGGCATGACGAGCTTGTCACTGCTTTTCCGCATACGAGTGAAGTGCTGGAGAAGCTGAAGCAAGCAGGAGTGAAGCTTGGCGTCGTCACCTCGAAGGTACGGCTGACCACGGAGCGAGGGTTGCGTCACTGCGGATTGTTCGAATGGATGGATACGATCGTGACCGTCGACGACGTGACGAGACCGAAGCCGCACCCGGAGGGGGTGCTTCAGGCGATGCAGGCATTGCACGCACAGCCGGCGCACACGTGGATGGTAGGAGACAGTCCTTACGATATGGGAGCGGCCAAGCAAGCCGGTGTACAAGCAGTTGGTGTGAGCTGGTCCTTGAAAGGGTCAGAGATTCTACGGGACGCAGGTGCCGATTACGTCATTCATGATATGCATGAGCTGTGTCCATTGGTATTGGGGACTGCAACAGACGGGCAATGATGGGGAAAGAGGGAGTCGTGGTGCGCAGAACAGATCGCTATCCGGTAGAGGGACCGAATGCCTTGTGGCAAATTTACCGTACCGTCAGCAAATGGAAGGGCGTCAAAAACTTCATTTGTATTCAAGCCGCACGTTATTGCCCGTCGCTGCCGCTGAAAAATTGGATGTACCGCCGATTGTTAGGTATGCAAGTAGGGGATCAGTCCGCCTTCGCCCTTATGGTGATGGTGGATGTGTTTTTTCCTGAGAAAATCCACATAGGCACGAATACAATCATTGGCTACAACTCCACTATATTGACGCATGAATACTTGACGAAGGAGTACCGTCTCGGCGAAGTCCATATCGGCTCGCATGTGATGGTTGGTGCGAACACGACGATTCTTCCTGGGGTGACGATCGGCGATTATGCAGTTATTGGCGCAGGGTCAGTCGTGCACAAAGATGTAGAACCGTACACGTTCGTGGCGGGCAATCCGCTTCAAGTTATCCGTAAGCTGGACCGCCCGGCCGAGTAACTTAGTATGAAGGATAGAATACGAGCAGGTATATATCGGTTGTATTGACCAGCCACGGTGAGCGTGGTACAATTACGTCTACTTACTTTATTTAATTAGCAAGGTAGCACATTAGCGTGATAAAGGAAAGAGTGAATTTGTGTCCCGCGAAAGTACTTGAATCAACATCGAAGGTGTACATCACTTTCCCGTGGTTGTAATAAAATCGGGTCCCACGAAAGTACTTGAATCAACTTAAAAGGTCTACATCACTTTCGTGGGCAAAGAATCGGGCCCCGCAAAAGTAATAGGAATAATCATCGAAGCTTCGCATCACTTTTGTGGGTTATACAAGAAAGGATGGAGAACGTGTCCAAGCCGAAAGGATTTGAAAAGCCGACAGGTGTGAAGGATTACTTGCCGGATGCGGTCGTCCGACTGCGGCATATTGAGCGCCAAACACTTGCTTGCATGGAGAAGTGGGGATACCGGCAGATCATTACGCCAACGTTGGAATTTTATGATACAGTAGGGGTTTCCAGCTCTACAACAGATAGTAAGCTGTTCAAGCTGCTTGACAAGCGCGGCACAACGATGGTGCTGCGCTCAGATTTGACCGCGCCTATAGCGCGTGTCGTAGCTTCGCTGCTGGGCGAGGAGCCGCTGCCAATTCGTCTGGCTTATCATGCCAATGTGTTCCGCGCGTTGGAGGAAGAAGCGGGACGCGAGGCGGAGTTCTTCCAGACGGGCGTAGAGCTTGTCGGCGATGCATCGCCCGAAGCGGATGCGGAGATCGTAGCCTTGGCTGTAGAATCGCTGAAGGCTGCTGGCGTTCATACGTTCAAGATTGCGCTTGGTCATGTCGGTTTCCTGCACGGATTGCTGCAGGAGGCGCTGCCAGACAATGAGGAAGCGCAGCAAGAGCTGAAGGCATACTTGCTGGAGCGTAATTATGTAGGCTACCGCAATCGTATCCGAACGCTGCCGTTGACAGATCGGGCGAAGCAGGAGCTTGAAGGGATACTGCGTCTGCGTGGAGGCAGTGATGTGTGTGATCAAGCGGTGGAGTTGTCCCAAGACCAAACGGCGCAGCGTGCGATTGCCCATCTATGCCGAATATGGGAAGCAATTGGGGATTATGGCCTGCAGGAGCATGTACTTATCGATCTGACCATGATCGGGGATTTTACTTATTATACAGGCATGACCTTCGAAGGATATGCTGCTGAATTAGGCTTTCCGGTATGTAGTGGGGGACGCTACGATAACTTGCTGCAGCAATTCGGCCGGCCAGCACCTGCCACCGGCTTCGCACTTAAGGTGAATCGGATATTGGAGATGGTCGGCAATCGTCCGTTGGCTGCAGCCCGTCGCGTGCTAGTTGTCTATGAGGAAGGCCAGCGCAAGGCTGCGCTGCAGGCAGCGATGGAGCTGCGGAACACAGAAGACGTCGTCGTGGAGACGATGAAGGCAGCTGACTATGCTGGTACACAGGGGACGTTTGGTCAAGGCGAAGATGCGCATCAGTCAGTTCTGCGCAACGATTATGATGAAGTCCTGGAATTTCGCTAATGGCAGGAGGAACTACGATGGGCAACAGATTGAAAGTCGCGATGCCGAAAGGGCGTATATATAAGCAGGCCTCGAAGCTGTTTCGAGAAGCGGGGATTTCGATTCCAGAGGACTTGGATGATTCGCGCAAGCTGATAATTCCGGTACCGGAGATCGGCATGGAATTCATTATGGCCAAGCCGGTTGATGTGCCGACTTATGTCGAGTATGGCGTGGCGGATATTGGTGTAGTCGGCAAGGATGTATTGATGGAAGACAACAGGGACGTGTATGAACTGCTGGACCTGGGCATTGCCCGCTGTCGTATGTCTGTCATCGGCATGCCGGACTGGAAGCCGGTCATGCATCCGCGTGTAGCGACGAAGTATCCGAATGTGGCTTCGCAATACTTCAGAGAGAAGGGGCAGCAGGTCGAAGTGATTAAGCTGAACGGTTCGATTGAGCTGGCGCCGCTTATCGGCTTGGCAGACCGTATTGTTGACATGGTGGAGACGGGACAGACGATCCGCGAGAATGGGCTGGCGGAGATGGAAGAGATGTTTCCGATTACGAGCCGCTTGATCGCCAACCGGGTCAGCTACAGAATGAATTATACCGACATCCAGGCACTATGTGACAGACTCCAAGCTCGGATCGGGGTAAAGGAGGGCTAGGTATGGCTGTACGTATCATGAAGCCTGCCGCATATAAGCAGGAAGAGAAGCTGGATTACGGGACGGAAGCACAGCATGACGCGGTGAAGCAAATCGTTGCCGAAGTATCAGGACAAGGGGATGAGGCGCTGCGCCATTATTCGAAGCAGTTCGATCGAATGGAGATTGATAAGTTTCGTGTGGAGGAAGCGGAGATTCAAGCAGCTTACAAGGAGGTAGACCAGGCGTTTCTGGATGCGCTCCGCAGAGCGGCTGCTCGTATTCGCAGCTTTCATGAGAAGCAGAAGCGCCTGTCTTGGCACGATAGCCAGCCGGATGGCAGCACATTAGGGCAGCTGATCCGTCCGCTCAAGCGAGTAGGATTGTACGTGCCCGGAGGGACGGCTGCTTATCCGTCCTCCGTACTGATGAACGTGATTCCGGCTCAGGTAGCAGGGGTTAGGGAGATTGCGCTCGCTACACCGCCTTCTACTGCTGGCGAACCTGGCATCAACCCGTACATTCTGGTTGCAGCTGCGGAGCTCGGCATTCAGGAGATTTACCGCGTAGGCGGCGCACAAGCAATCGCAGCGATGGCATATGGTACCGAATCGATACCTGCTGTCGATAAAATCTGCGGGCCGGGCAACATCTACGTAGCACTGGCTAAGCGCTATGTATACGGCAAGGTGGACATTGACAGCATCGCAGGTCCTTCTGACATTACGGTGTTGGCGGATGATCAAGCAGATCCGGCATATGTGGCAGCAGACATGCTCTCACAGGCCGAGCACGATGCACTTGCACAAGCTGTGCTGGTTACAGCATCAACGAAGCTGGCCGAGCAGGTACAGCAGGAGATTGAGCGTCAATTGGCATCACTGCCGCGCAAGGACATTGCCGCGCAATCTCTGGCCGACAATGGCGCGATCATCGTGGCTGACAGCTTAGACGAATGCGTAGAGACAGTGAACCGGATCGCACCGGAGCATCTGGAGTTGCTGGTGGAAGAGCCGTTCGCACTGCTTGGACGTATCGAGAATGCAGGCGCAGTCTTCCTCGGACCATACAGCTCGGAGCCTGTAGGTGATTACTATGCGGGTCCGAATCACATATTGCCGACTGGCGGAACGGCTCGCTACGCATCTCCACTGAATGTGGATGATTTCTTGAAGAAGACGAGCCTGATCTACTACAGCAAGGCAGCCTTAGCTGAGGCTGGGCAGGACATTATGACGTTGGCTCGCGGAGAAGGTCTTGAAGGGCATGCTCGTGCGATTGCGATCAGACTTGAGAAGGAAGGGATGTAAAGATGGCAGAGCAGCAAGCAAGAACGGCGAGTATCGAACGGAACACGAATGAAACGCAAATCAAGCTTGCCTTCCAGGTGGATGGTAGCGGGCAAGCCGACATTCAGAGTGATGTGCCGTTTATGAACCATATGCTTGACTTGTTTACGAAGCATGGTCATTTCGACTTGCAGGTAGACGCGAACGGCGATATTGAGATTGACGACCACCATACAGTTGAGGATATCGGCATCTGTCTCGGGCTCGCGCTGCGCGAAGCGCTCGGCGATAAGAAGGGTATCAAGCGCTATGCGAATGTATTCGTTCCGATGGACGAGGCGTTGGCACAAGTGGTGATCGATATTAGCAATCGGCCGCACTTGGAGTACAGAGCGGAATATCCTTCCGCACAGGTAGGCACACTGACAACCGAGCTCATTCATGAGTTTCTCTGGAAGTTCGCGCTGGAAGCGCGGATTACCTTGCATGTCATCGTGCATTATGGACAGAACACGCATCATATGATTGAAGCCGTGTTCAAGGCGCTAGGCCGCGCATTGGACGAAGCGACTTCGCTTGACCCTCGGGTTAAGGGCGTGCCTTCTACGAAAGGGGTGCTGTAGCCCTTGATCGCAATCATTGACTACGGGATGGGCAATCTGCACAGTGTCAGCAAAGCGGTCGAGCGGCTAGGGTACGAGGCGAAGCTGACTGCGGACGCGCGTGAAATCTTGGAGGCAGACGGGGTGATCCTGCCGGGCGTTGGTGCGTTCGGTGATGCGATGCATAATCTGACAGAGCTTGATTTGCCGGATGTCATCCGCCAATATGCCCAAGGGAAGAAGCCGCTGCTTGGTATCTGTCTAGGTATGCAGCTGCTGTTCACCGAAAGCGAGGAGCACGGTCGGAATCAAGGCTTGGATCTTCTGCCTGGGAAGGTCGTACGCTTCCAAGGTAAGTTCAAGATCCCGCATATGGGTTGGAACCGACTAGTCTTCCATAGAGAAGATCCGGTGCTAGCAGACTTGGAGGAGGGGCATGTGTATTTCGTTCATTCCTTCCATGTTCAGGTTGGGCAGACAGATGATCTATTGGCTAGTACAGATTACTTCGGCAACGTTACGGCTATCGTCGGAAGGAACAATGTGTACGGCATGCAGTTCCATCCGGAGAAGAGCGGCGCTACAGGCATGCAGCTGCTGGACAATTTCCTGAAGCTGACGAAGAATGGAGGATAACCGGAATATGAATCAATTTGTTGTATACCCGGCGATAGATATTCGCGGAGGGAAGTGTGTTCGTCTCATTCAAGGTGATTACGCGCAGGAGACGGTGTATAACGATAGCCCGTCGGCGGTAGCGAAGGATTGGGAAGCGCAAGGAGCGGCTTGGATTCATCTCGTCGATCTGGACGGTGCGAAGGCCGGGCAGCCGGTTAACGAGAAGACGATTGCCGAGATTGCAGCATCTGTTCACATCCCCGTGCAAGTAGGCGGCGGCTTGCGTTCTATGGAGGCAGTAGAGAAGCTGCTGCAAGCAGGGGTGCAACGGGTTATATTGGGGACGGCTGCTATTGAAGATCAAGTCTTCGTCGAGGAGGCGCTAGCGAAGCATGCAGATCGGATTGCTATTGGCATCGATGCGCGTAACGGCTACGTAGCGACTAGAGGATGGCTGGAAACTTCTGAAGTGAAGGCGGAGGAGCTGGCTAAGTTACTTGCCGACAAAGGGGCAGAAACGTTCATCTTCACCGATATTTCACGGGACGGCATGATGCAAGGGCCGAATGTAGAGGCGATCGTACAGCTCGCGCAAGTATCTGGACGCAGCGTCATTGCATCAGGCGGCGTTAGCCGCTTGGAGGACTTGGAGCGCTTATCCGGTTATGCATCCGAAGGCGTAAGCGGCGCAATTGTCGGCAAAGCGTTATATACAGGTGCGATTCAGTTAAATACAGCATTGGCGGCGCTGAATAGATAATCCGCTGCGAACCGAACGCAGTAACGATACAGTATAAAGGAAAAAAGGAGACGATCGCATGCTTGCAAAACGGATTATTCCGTGTCTGGATGTCAAGGACGGTCGGGTAGTCAAAGGCGTCAACTTTGTCAATCTGCGCGATGCCGGCGATCCGGTTGAACTGGCCTCCTTGTACGATCAGGAGGGTGCTGACGAGCTTGTGTTTCTCGATATCTCAGCCTCTTACGAAGGCCGGGCGACGATGGTCGAAGTGGTGCGCCGGACAGCAGGCGAGATCACAATTCCGTTCACAGTCGGAGGAGGGATTAGCCACGTCGATGATATGAAGCGGCTGCTGCGGGCAGGGGCAGACAAGATAGGCGTCAATACTGCCGCGGTGACGAATCCGCAGTTGGTTGCTGACGGTGCGCGCAAATTTGGCGCGCAATGCATCGTGGTTGCGATTGACGCGAAGTTCAACGCAGAATGGGAAGAATGGGAAGTGTACACGCACGGCGGACGCAATGCCACTGGCATTCGCGCACTGGAGTGGGCGAAGCGGATGGAGGAGCACGGTGCCGGCGAGCTGCTGCTGACGAGTATGGATGCGGACGGTACGAAGGACGGCTTCGATCTGAAGCTGACTCGTGCCGTTTCGGAGAGCGTAGGCATCCCGGTCATTGCGTCAGGAGGAGCGGGGAGAGAGTCGCACTTTCATGATGTATTTGCTGAAGGCGCGGCGGATGCCGGCTTAGCCGCTTCGATCTTTCATTACAAAGAAATTTCGATTGACCAAGTGAAGCAATATTTGCGCGAGAAAGGAGTGGAGGTCCGATGACAGCAGACAGCAAGATTGCGCTGGCCGATGCAGACCAGTGGATGAAGCAGTTAACGTGGAATGAGGACGGATTAATTCCGGCGATCATACAGGATGCCGCCAGCAAGGAAGTGCTGATGATGGCGTATATGAACAAGGAGTCGCTGACCAAATCTTTGGAGACTGGGGAAACGTGGTTCTGGAGCCGTTCACGCAAGGAATTGTGGCACAAGGGTGCGACATCGGGTCATACGCAGCGCATTGTGGAGATCAGCCATGATTGTGACCAGGACACACTCTTGCTCAAGGTCGTCCCTGCAGGACCGGCATGTCATACGGGAGCCTATACCTGCTTCGTCCCTGCGGACGGGCAACAGACGCAAGTCGCGGCAGTGACCAGTGACCGTTATGCCATATTGAACCGATTGGAAGCAGTCATTGCACAGCGCGAAGCAGAGATGCCGGAGGGCGCTTACACGACCTACTTGTTCGAGAAGGGTGTCGACAAAATCTTGAAGAAGGTCGGAGAGGAATCAGCGGAAGTCATTATTGCAGCCAAAAACCGCGACGCCGAGGAGTTAAGCAACGAGAGTGCCGATCTGCTGTTCCATTGGCTCGTGCTGCTGCGGGAGCAGAAGCTGCCGATCGATGAGGTGTTGGAAGTATTGCGCAGTCGTCATGGACACAAGCAAGACGCGTAAACGATTGGTTTTCCGACAATTGCCGATAAAAAAACAGTCAAGTTGATTTTTATTGTCGAAGCTTTCGATGTATAATGGGACATGAGTCATAGGATCGAGGAAAAAATCCAGGAGGGTCATCGTAAAATGGGTAGTAGCGGCAACATCAAAATTTTCAGTGGATCATCCAATCCCGCACTTGCAGAGCGAATGTGCCAGGAGTTGGGCGTTTCCCTTGGCAAGATGAAGGCTTCTCGATTTAAGAGCGGTGAATTTTACGTTCACTATGAAGAATCGGTTCGGAATTGTGATGTATTCTTAGTGCAATCATTCTCTCATCCGATTAATGATATGTTCGTAGAGCTGCTGGTAATGATTGATGCGGCGAAGCGTGCCAGCGCCAGGACGATTAATCTGATCATTCCTTATTACGGATATGCCCGGCAAGAGCGCAAGTCTGCACCGCGCGAGCCGATCTCGGCCAAGCTGGTAGCCGATGTGCTGACGACGGCCGGTGCTGATCGAGTCATGACCATCGATTTGCATGCTGCTGCGATTCAAGGTTTTTTCAACATTCCTGTCGATCACTTGACTGCGCTTGATCTGATTACAGATTACTTGAAGTCGAAGCGAATTGAGAATCCGATCGTGGTGTCACCGGACGCCGGCAGAGCGACAACAGCCGAGATGCTGGCCAACTACTTGGATGCGCCATTCGCGATCATGATCAAGAAACGGCCCAAACATAATGAATCGGTTATTACCCATGTTATTGGCGAAGTCGAAGGACAGACGCCGATTATTATCGAGGATCTGATCGATACCGGATCGACTATCGTCAATGTTATAGAAGGTTTGAAGGAGCGGGGGGCCAAGGATGCTTATGTATGCGCAACCCACCCGTTATTCTCCGGGGATGCGATCCGTAAGCTGGATCATCCCAATATTAAGGAAGTTGTGGTCACAGATTCGATCATGCTGCCGGCCGATTGCTCGGAACGGTTCAAGGTCATTTCTATGGCCCATTTGCTGTCTGATGCGGTTCAGATCATCATCGAAGGCGGCTCAATTAGCACATTGTTCAAGTCTGGCGGGGTCTAGGAGCGGGACAAGCCGTGCGCTTGTCTGCTGCCCGTTAGGAATCTAAGCGGATACATGGAGGTGCCTTATTGGATGGAGAGAAAAGAACGCGTGGCCGAATCCGGACAACCGAATATTATCAACCTGAAGCTGGATGCCACTTTCTTTTTCGAGCGAGCCGTGCAGTCTCTTGATCGCTTCCATTATGATAAGGCCTTGAAATATTTTCGGCGGGCTGCCGAATATGAACCGTACGATCCGGTTAATCATTGTAATTTGGCTGGTATCTATTCGGAGCTTGGCAATTATGAGGAATCGAATCGAATATTGCGTATGATTCTGGAAAGCATTGATCCCGATATGACGGAGTGCTTCTACTACATGGCTAATAATTATGCCAATATGGAGCAGTTCGAGCGTGCGGAGGAGCAACTGGTCCAATATTTGGAGCTCGATCCGAACGGGATATTTCTGGAGGAAGCCGAAGAAATGATAGAGATGCTGAGCATCGAGCTCAAGCGACCGACCGAGCTGCGCAACATTAAGTGTCGGGAGCACTTGTTCGAGCATGATCAAGCTCGGACCTTGCTGGAGGACGGTCGGTTCGCAGAGGCCACACGCAAGCTGGAGAAGCTAGTCAAGCAAAATCCTACCTTCTTGGCTGCACGAAACAACCTGTCATTAGCTTATTATTATATGGGGGACTTCAAGCGTTGTATTGCGACGATTCGCGAAGTACTGGAGCTGGACGAAGGCAATCTCCATGCCTTATGCAATTTGGCTGTAGTCTTGCAGCAGTCCAAGCGGCATGATGAGCTTGCTTCTGTGAAGGAACTGCTTGGCAAGGTGTATCCATTTCATATGGACCATGCTTACAAGCTGGCAACGACATTGGGGATACTAGGGGATCAAGCAGGTGCTTACCGGCACTTCGTCAGACTAATTCGCAGCGGTATGCATCTACAGGAGCCTAGCGTCCTGCATTTTGCCGCGGTGGCTGCTGTGAATCATGGTAAGCTGGGGGATGCCCGGAAGCATTGGCAGATGCTCAAGAAACACTATCCTCACTCGGAGATCGCCGACTTCTATCTGAAGGAATGGGCAAGCATCGAACAATGGCCAGACGGGAAGAAGCTCCCTTATCAGTACCAGCTTCCGTTCGAGGAGAAGTTCAAATACTTCGAACAGGTGGATGGACATATACCGGAAGAAGTGAAGAAGGACCCGCTCGTGCGTTCCTCCTTCATCTGGGCGCTGCGCCACGGAGACCAAGCAACGAAGCTGCATGTCATGCAGGCGCTTAGTATGATTGCAGATGAGGAGGTTAAGGCTACCCTTCATCGATTTTTGCTGGAGCCTGATGAGGATGACTACTTGAAGCGGGTTGCCTTATTCGTGTTGCGTGCCGCTGGCGTGAAGGAGCCGGTCAAGGCATGGATGGGCGGCAAGAAAACGGTTATTGCTGCTCAGGATAACGCAAGTACAGGGCTGCCGGTGTGGAAGCCGGTATGGCAAGCTGTGTTGGAGAATGCCCTACAAGGAATGAACGGTCGTTATGATCTCATTCAACGTCATGATATGCAGACATTGTGGGTGGAATACTTAAGCAAGGTGTATCCCGATGTGCCAAGAATCGGCAAACCTCAAGGCTGGGCGGCTGCGCTTGAATATTTGACAGCTAAGATGCACTCGAAGAGCGTAACGATGAAGCAATTGTCAGAGATATACGGTGTCTCAGGCGCGACGATTGGCAAGAACGTTAAGCTGATCGACGAAGCCTGCGGGTTGCAAAGCAAAATGCAAGCAATCTGGAAAACCTATTTGTCGTAATAAGTATCGGGCCCCGCGAAAGTAATCGGAATAAGCTTCAGAGCTCGGCGTCACTTTCGTGGGTTTGGATTTTGGGCCCCGCGAAAGTAGTCGGATTAAGCTTCGGAGCTTGGCGTCACTTTCGTGGGTTGAAATTTCGTGGGTAACTAAAAGGAGGAAGATGAGGATGCATGAAGCAATCATTATTGGAACTGGACCTGCAGGATTAACAGCTGCGATATACTTGGCAAGAGCTAACTTGAACCCGCTTGTCATTGAAGGACCAGAGCCAGGCGGTCAGTTGACGACGACGACAGACGTTGAGAACTTCCCCGGATTCCCAGATGGGATTATGGGTCCTGAATTGATGGACAATATGCGCAAGCAGGCTGAGCGTTTCGGAGCTGAATTCAAGACAGGCTGGGTGAATGAAGTGAACTTCGACGAACAGCCGTTCACCTTGCAAGTGGAAGGGATAGGCGAGCTGAAGGCGAAGTCCGTGATCATTTCTACCGGAGCGAGTGCCAAGCTGCTCGGCATTCCAGGGGAGAAGGATAACATTGGACGCGGTGTCAGTACTTGTGCGACTTGTGACGGCTTCTTCTTCCGCGGGAAGAAGATTATTGTAGTAGGCGGCGGTGATTCAGCCATGGAGGAAGCGAATTTCCTCACTCGCTTCGGTTCGGAAGTGCGCGTCGTGCATCGTCGCGATGAGTTGCGTGCCTCGAAGATTATGCAGGACCGTGCACGTGAGAATGAGAAGATCGTATGGAGCTTGAACCAAACTCCTGTAGAAGTCGTAGCCGAAGACAGTGGGTTGAAAGGTCTGAAGGTGCGCAACAACGATACGGGGGAGGAGCAGCTTCTAGAAGCTGACGGTGTGTTCGTGGCGATCGGACATACGCCGAATACGAAGTTCCTTGGCGGAGTAGTGAAGACAGACGACACGGGCTATATTCTAGTAGAACCCGGCACGAGCCGTACGAATATTCCAGGTGTGTTCGCTTGCGGCGATGTCCAGGATCATACGTACCGACAAGCGATTACAGCAGCAGGCTCTGGTTGTATGGCTGCACTCGATTGTGAGCGGTACCTCGAAGGCAGCGCTGCACAGGACTGGAGCATGAGTTTATAAGCGATTAGCTGTGCGTGGGCTAATCTGCATACAGCATAGACATGGTGAAGAGACGGGCACATCACGAGCCTGTCTCTTGCCCTGCTTGATTAACCATAAATGAGGTAGGTGTATGGGATGGACAAGAAAGTGTATATCGGTGTAGATCTCGGCGGTACGACGATCAAGGTGGGTGCTTGCAACGAGGATGGGCAGCTGCTCCACAAATTTGAAGGGCCGACGGGAACTGCTGAGGGCACGGAAAGGGTGCTGCAGAATATTGCAGATTACGTGCGCCAGGTCGTGAACGATGCGAGCTTCGCCTGGGAGCAAGTAGTAGGTGTAGGCATCGGGGTTGCCGGGTTCATGGACTTCAAGGAAGGCTTCATGCATCTGTCTGCTAACATTGGGGCTCTGAACAATGTGGCGATGGGCAAATGGCTGACTGAAGAACTGGGAGTGCCGATTAAGTTCAATAATGACGCCAATGTTGCTGCGTTGGGCGAAGTTTGGGGCGGTGCAGGCCGCGGCTATGAGGATGTAGTGCTGTATACACTCGGTACGGGTGTTGGCGGCGGCATTATTATTAACGGCAAGATTCATGAAGGCGGAGCAGGTATGGCTGGCGAGCTAGGCCACCTGTCGATCGTACCGGATCTGGAAGCGATTCAATGCGGCTGCGGCCAGCAGGGCTGTCTGGAGACTGTGTCTTCTGCGACAGGCATTATCCGCATGGCTGCGGATGCTGTCGAGCGCGGGGAGCGTACTTCCTTATCCTTGCTAGATTCGATAACAGCGAAGGACGTATTTGACGCGGCTAAGGCAGGTGACGAGGTGTCGATTCGGATTATTAATCGAGCTGCTTATTATTTGGGTAAATCGATGTCCTTAGTAGCGGTTACCTTGAATCCGCAGCGGTTCATCGTAGGCGGAGGTGTCTCTAAGGCAGGCGACATCTTGTTCCATGCTATTCAAGAGGTATTTGAGAAGTTTACACCGGCCAAAGCGAAGGAGAATGTGGACATCATACCGGCAGAGCTCGGCAATGATGCGGGCATGATCGGAGCTGCTGGACTGCTACTTCGCTAGTTGATTCTATCAATCAAAAGAAAGAGGGAGAGCGGCATGACAGATACGAACGCCTTGTCCAAACTGGTTATCATTACTGGCATGTCCGGCGCTGGCAAGACGATCGCCGTGCAGAGTCTGGAGGATTTGGGTTTTTTCTGTGTCGATAACTTGCCGCCTGTACTTATTCCCAAATTTGCAGAGTTGATTGAGCATTCCAAGGGGCGAATTGCCAAGGTTGCCTTGGTGATAGACCTGCGGGGCAGAGAATTCTTCACGACTTTAACGGAAACTTTGCAGTACATTCGGGAGAATTATACACTGAGCTACGAAATTTTATTCTTGGATGCCACGGATAGTGTGCTCGTTCAACGCTACAAGGAAAGTCGGCGGCGGCATCCGCTGGCACCGGAAGGATTGCCGCTGGAGGGTATTCGCGCTGAGCGCAAGCTGTTGGAAGAGTTGAAAGGCTTGGCTACACAGGTCATCGATACGAGCGCGCTGAAGCCGTTGAAGCTGAAGGAGAAGATCGCAAGCCGCTTCTCCAACTTAGGGCAACATTCACTATCGGTCAATGTGATCTCATTCGGCTTCAAGTACGGCGTTCCGATAGATGCCGATTTGATCTTTGACGTACGTTTTCTGCCGAATCCGCATTACGTTGAGGCATTGCGTCCGAATACGGGACAGACGCAGGAAGTGTATGATTATGTTATGAAGTGGCCGGAAACACAGGAATTTCTGACGAAGCTGCTCGATATGCTGCAGTTCCTGATCCCCCAATTTGCCAAAGAAGGCAAGAGTCAAGTTGTAGTTGGCATAGGCTGTACGGGCGGAAAGCATCGATCTGTAGCGATTGCAGAGTACTTGGGCAAGATGCTGGCTAGCGGTGAATCAGAAATGGTAAGAGTGAGCCACAGGGACAGCGAGCGATAATGTAATGGGGTGAAACGATGGAGACGGAACCAGGGCGGGACAGCTTGCCCCGCGTCGTCGTGATCGGCGGGGGAACCGGCCTTTCCGTGATGCTTCGGGGATTGAAACATAAGCCTCTTGATATTACCGCAATCGTAACAGTAGCTGACGATGGAGGAAGCTCAGGAATTCTTCGATCCGAGCTTCATATTCCTCCCCCGGGAGATATACGGAATGTGCTCATTGCGCTGGCGGATGTGGAACCGATGCTGGCGAAGATGCTTGAGTATCGGTTTGTCAATGGCAACGGTTTGGCTGGCCATAGTTTGGGCAACTTAATTCTTGCAGCAATGAAGGAGATTACGGGTGATTTCGTTACAGGCATCAAGGAATTAAGTCGCGTGCTGGCTGTTAGTGGTCAAGTGTTGCCGGCAGCCGGGGAAGCGATTGTGCTGAAGGCAGAGCTGGCGGACGGTACGATTGTCGAAGGAGAGTCGCAAATTCCGAAAGCCGGCGGACGTATTCATAAAGTCATGATTGAGCCGGCGGACGTACGGCCATTGAAGGATGCGGTTACAGCCATTCAACAGGCTGATGCAATCTTGATCGGACCCGGCAGCTTGTATACGAGCATTATGCCGAATCTGATGGTGCCAGGTATCGCCAAGGAAATTGTGGAGTCCACCGCGCTGAAGCTGTTCATATGCAATGTGATGACCCAGCCGGGAGAGACAGATGATTACAAGGTTAGCGACCATCTAGATGCTGTGTACCGGCATGTGGGCCATCGCTTGTTCGATTATGTGATCGTCAACAATGGAGTCATACCCGATGATGTGCAGCGTCGATATGCGCAAAAAGGGGCCAAAGCGGTACAGCTTGATAGGGAGGAAACAACCAAGCATGGGTGCAAGGTCATTGCAGACGAATTGGTATTATTCCAAACCTATCTTCGGCATGATGCCGAGAAGCTGAGTGACCATATTCACCAGCTCGTTGTGAACGGAATGTCGAAGAGGGGGTAGAGACCTTGTCATTCGCTGCAGCTACGAAAAAAGAACTGACCTTGATCGAAGCGTCAACCTGTTGTGAGCGGGCGGAATTATCTGCGCTGATTCGGATGAACGGCACCGTCCAATTATCCGCCAACCAACGTGTGCAGCTCGATATATCCACAGAGAATGCGGCTATTGCCAGGCGCATCTACAGCTTGCTGAAGAAGCTGTACCAAGTGCATGGCGAGCTCATGGTCAGGAAGAAGATGCGGTTGAAGAAAAACAATGTCTACATTGTTCGTATTCCTTACCGGGTAGAGGAAATTTTGCAAGAGCTCCGAATCGTGTCGGAAGGGTTCCGGTTCACGTCGGGGATAGATTCGCGGATTATTTCTAAGACTTGCTGTAGAAGAGCTTATTTAAGAGGAGCTTTCCTAGCGGGCGGATCTGTCAACAACCCGGAAGGCGCATCATATCATATGGAGATCGCAACTTTATATGAGGAGCATTGCCAAGCGCTATGCAACCTGACGGGGCAGTTTGATATCAGCAGCCGCTGTCTGGAGCGCAAGAAGGGCTACATTCTCTATATGAAGGAAGGCGAGAAAATCATCGAATTTCTGAACATTATCGGTGCGCATCAAGCCTTGCTGAAATTCGAAGATGTGCGGATTATGCGCGATATGCGCAATTCGGTGAATCGCCTCGTCAATTGTGAGACGGCGAACTTGAACAAGACGATCGGCGCAGCGGTGCGACAGATTGAGAATATTAAATTTCTGGATCGCTCGATGGGACTCGATCAGCTGCCCGACAAGCTGCGTGAGGTCGCCGAAATTCGGCTGCAGCATCCTGATATGAACCTGAAGGAAGTCGGCGAGATGCTGAAGGGCAAAGTCAGCAAATCCGGCGTGAACCATAGATTGCGCAAGATCGATGAAATGGCAGAGAAGCTTCGGAATTTATAAATATCCAAAGGTTCTAGTGTTCTTCGGTTATAAATGCTATACTATTGTAAAATGCTCGTAATTCGTGCGTATATGCGCAACTTGACTTTTGACAATTGGTTTAGGGGGTAAGAGCGAATGACGAAACGCCCGGTGGTTGTGAAGCTGAAGACAGGTCTGCATGCAAGACCAGCGGCTTTATTTGTACAGGAAGCGAATAAATTCTCTGCGGAAATTTTTGTGGAAAAAGGCGATAAAAAGGTGAATGCCAAAAGTATTATGGGCATTATGAGCCTTGCCATTAGCTCAGGGGCGGAAGTGGAGATCAGTGCAGAGGGCGCGGATGCGGAACAAGCTGTAACCGCTTTGGTGGATTTGGTCAGTAAGGAAGAGTTGGAGAACCAATAGCGATTGTTTACCATTTTAAGCAGCAACTTAGCTTCCGCAAGGGAGCTTTTTTTGACATTGTACAAGAATGGAGCATGGCAGCAATAGGAGGGAGGCGCTATTCGTGCGTGTAGCCATAGCGGGAGGAAGCGGATTTCTAGGACGGCATCTACTTCGGGCATTGAGGGAGCATGGACATGAGCCGTTGCTCATAACTCGCGGTGGCGAACAGCACAGCGTTCCCTTCGTCACTTGGGAGAGACTTGCACACGATCCAGCTTGTATGGATGGTGTGGAAGCCATCATCAACTTGGCAGGGGAGACGATCAATCAACGCTGGACATCATCGGCTAGAGAGCGTATCTTGCGATCCCGGTTGGAAGCAACAGCGGCGCTTATCCATTGGGTACAACAGACAGAAGAGAAGCCGGCGGTCTTCCTCCAAGGATCTGCGATCGGTTGTTACGGCGCCTCCGACACCGCTGTCTTCACGGAAGAGACAGCAGCGGACGGTACAGATTTCCTTGCTCATGTGGTCTCACAGTGGGAGCAAGAGGCAGAACGCATAACCGGTGTCAGACTGGTCAAGCTGCGCACAGGAGTCGTATTGGGACGTGATGGTGGCGCCTTCGGCAAGATGCTCCTGCCTTATAAGCTCTGTGCGGGCGGTCCGATCGCGAGCGGCAAGCAATGGATGTCATGGATTCATGTTCACGATTGGACTGCCCTGGTTCTGTATTTGCTTGAACATAGAGAGTTGGCTGGTCCAGTGAATATCACTGCGCCAGAGCCGGTGCAGAATGATACCTTCGGACGAACATTGGGCAAGGTGATGAGGCGACCGCACTGGATGCCGGTACCGGCTCCAATGCTGCGTCTGCTGTTTGGCGATATGGCTCAACTCCTGACCGAAGGACAGCGTGTATTACCGCAACGGGCATTGCGAGCAGGGTTTGCATATCGGTATCCTGATCTGGAATCGGCGTTGCAAGCGCTCATCAAAGTTGAACCGAGTTAATACTCTGAATATATACGGACGAAGAAGTATGTGTGGGAGCGATCCGGGCGCACATACTTTTTTTTGTTTCAAATTACGTGAAAGTGTCCAAAACAATGAAAGAAGTGGTATGAGGGAGTAAAAGGCAGATGTAAAGGATTTCATTATTCGTTTTGACTAAATTTGGTCAATATGCGGGCGATAATCAACCTAGCGTTTTGCAACATTTTTCTTTACAATGCGTTAATAGTATAGAGTAACTTACAGAGATATATAAGAACCTTGGAGTGGAATTCAAGGACAGGAGGGTGTAACCATGTTGGGAGAGGGGTTCTCCTGGCTTTCGCGTATCGCGCGCAAAGCAGGGAGTGAGTCTATGAAACAGCTGTCGCATTGGCGATTATTCGCCTTGGCAACAGTGATTATATGGCTGAATACGTATGTCGTGCAGCGATTGTATGTTGATTTATCGGTAGTTGGCTGGTATCAGGAGTGGATGATGTTCATTAATCCGTTAGGGTCCACGATGCTTATGCTAGGCGTTGCATTCCTGATCTTCCGGCGTCGACATCATGTCGCTGTGTTGGTCACAAGCTTTTTCACGTCGGCATTACTGCTTGTTAATGTTTGGTATTTCCGTTTTTACAACGACTTCATCACAGTGCCGGTCTTGTATCAGCAACGTAATGTGAACGGTCTAGGCAGTAGTGTAGTGACGATTATAAATTTGCTGGATGTATTGATCTTCGCAGGCTTCTTCCTATTGCTCTTCTTGTTGTATGGGCGGAAGCGAATTCGGGTTCAGATGCCAAGGCCGCATGTGTATGCGATATTTCCTGTGGTCGCTTGCTTGCTGTTCGTCACTTGGTCGATGGCGGAAGTGGCAAGGCCTGAGCTGCTGTCGCGTTCCTTCGACAGACAGTTAATTGTGAAAAATATCGGTGCAATGAACTATCATGTATATGATTTGGTGATGAATTCCAGAATGGAGACAAGACGGGTGTTCGCAGACAGCACGGACATGAAGAGTGCGCAGACATACCTTGCCGAGAGACAGCAGGATGAGCATTCTTCACTGTTCGGTGCGGCTGAAGGGAAGAATGTGTTCTTGATCTCCATGGAATCTCTGCAAGGCTTCGTACTCAATCGCGAGTTGAATGGTCAGGAGATTACGCCTTATCTGAACGATTTGGTCAAGGACAGCTATTACTTCGATCAATTCTATCACCAGACTGGACAGGGCAAGACGTCCGATTCTGAGTTTATTGTGGATAATTCCATGTATGGCTTGCCGAGCGGCGCTGTCTTTTTCACGCATGCGCAGAACCAGTATTTGCCAACACCCGAAATTTTGAAGAAACACGGGTATACGAGTGCCTCCTTCCACGCGAATGAAGGGTCGTTCTGGAACCGTGACTTGATGTACGAAACGTTGGGTTATGATCGCTTCTATGACGTGGATTACTATGATGTAACCGAGGAGAACTCAGTTGGCTGGGGGCTTCGGGATAAGGACTTCTATGAGCAGTCCATTCCGTTGCTTGAACAGCTGCCGCAGCCGTTCTATGCGAAGCTAATCAGTCTGACGAATCATTTCCCTTATGAGTATGAGCCGGAGGATGAGCTGATTCAACCAGCTCAAACTGGCGATGAATCAGTAGACAATTACTTCGTGACCGTGCGGTATTATGACGAAGCGCTTAAGCACTTCATGGAGCAAGTGAAGGAAGCCGGGCTGTATGATAATTCGATCTTCATTTTATATGGCGATCATTACGGTATATCGGAAAACCACAAGCGTGCGATGTCCGAAATTCTAGAGCGTGAGATTACGCCATATGAGCAAGCTCAGTTGCAACGCGTGCCGCTGATTATCCATATGCCGGGCCATGAAGGGAAGACGCTGCATACCGTAGGCGGTCAAGTAGATATTCGGCCGACACTGATGCATTTGCTCGGTATTACGGATGGAGACAGCTTGTCCTTCGGTCATGATCTGTTCGCAGAGAATCGCGACTCGCTCGCTGTATTCCGCGACGGCAGCTTCGTAACGGATGAGCACGTATACACGTCCGAAATTTGCTACAACCGAGCAGATGGCACTGTAGCAGATCTGGCAGCATGTGAGCCGGGTATCCAACGCTCTACCACTGCTTTGAACTATTCGGATGAAATTATATACGGCGATTTGCTGCGCTTCATCTTGGATGATCGAGAGCGAGCTGCAGACAAGGAATAAGTGAATCACGCAGGCTAACGATAGCTGCCCCACAAGTTGCGATGGACTTGGGGGCAGTTTTTTGTATGTTGGTTTGCCTAGAACTTACGATTATCACTTTGTTGCAGGTATCGGTTATAATGCAATATTTTTCATACAACGGGACATCTTAATATTGTCAGCTATATCGAAACTGTATATGAAGGAGTGGAGTGTCATGATGAAGAAATGGCTGGCAGTCGGACTGGCAGTGCTCGTTATGACGAGTGGAGGCGGGATCGCTCTCGCGGCAGAGCCGGATGTCTCGAATCAGGAGCGAATGGAAGAGCATCATGAAGGACATCACCATCATCACACACAAGGATGGCCGAACAAGAAGGGCAAGAAGAGATCCGAGCACTTCGCGTTGATGATGAAGGTGATGGAGCAGCAGGAAGTGTTGTTCGAGCAGACCCTTCTTGCCGCTGAGAAAGGGAACATGAGAGGTATTCAGGAAGTGAAAGGATACCACGCAGAGTTGAAGCAACGACGTGCAGCGAATCAGGAGCTGTGTCAGAAGCTGATGAGTGAACGGGAAGCGTTGCACAAGGCGAAGAAGCAGGAAGACAAGAAGGCCGTTCAGGCACACTTGAAAGCAATGAAGAAGCTTACAGAGGAACTGCACGCTAACATGCAAGCTACTTCAGAGCTACTGGACAAAGCAACAGAAGCACTGCGCTGAGCTGGATATACTGGATGGACGAAGCTGTCTTTGATTTGGATTCACTCCAATCAGAGGCGGCTTCTTCGCATTCATACAGATATGGTTTAAGAACTGTTCATGAATCTGGTATAATTCGTTTATTGTCTGTGGAGAAGAAGGAAGGTGAGCGGAGAAGATGGAATCACTCTGGTTGGCAGAAGGTCCGTATCGGATCGTGGAGAGAATGGAGCCGCCGTTATCAGGGAATCCGTTGCTTCCATTTGCATATGAAGAGCTGAGAGGGAGGAAGATTGGACAAGGTGATGTGCCGGAGGTGCATATATGGCGGCATCAGAAGGCGTTAATTCTGGGCCTGCGGGATCGCAAATTACCTTACGCCACACAAGCGATCACACAACTGCGGCGAGAGGGAACAGAAGTTGTCGTGCGTAATTCCGGAGGAGCGGCTGTGCCCTTAGATCCTGGAGTGGTGAATGTCACCATGCTCGTTCCGAAATCTCCGGGACGCATGAATATCTATGAAGATTTCGACCGTATGTACCGCTGGATTGCTGAGACAGTTGCAGCCGAAGGAGTGGTGGACAGAGGCGAGGTTCATGGCGCTTATTGTCCGGGGGACTACGATCTGAGCATACAGGGTTTGAAGTTTTGCGGGATTGCGCAGAGACGGCAAACACGTGCCTACGCCGTGCAGGCATTCGTGAATGTCGAGGGCAGCGGAAGTGAGAGAGCGAAGCGCGTCATCGATTATTATGCATGGGCCGCTGGTTATTCGGGTGATGATCATGCTGACGCGCCGCCTCAAGTAACAGTGGATCGAACTGCAAGTCTGGCAGAGCTGATTCCGGGACTTACCGCTGAGCGGTTTGTCGAGCGATTGAAGCAGACGCTGACACAATCGATGGGTCCTCCATGTCAGCTTCTGCAACAATATGATGAGTCGCAGGAGTCCATATCAATGATGATCGGTTCCTTGACAGAACGATACGATCGTTAAGGCATCATTGCTGTAACAACAGCTTCAATCCTATAGGCAGTTGATCCTGCCAGAAGCCCCACAGATGCTTGCCGGGCTTCTCCTCATAATGCAGAACCGTTCGTCGTTCTTCTAACAGAGCGCGAGCGGTTCTGTTCGCTTCCAGGAAGTCGAAGGTACCGCGCTCGGTCTTCACCTCTTGCTCATCCAGTCCGATTAGCATATAGAGCTGAAGCCACGACAGATCATCTATACTGCGAATGCGCTCTTGTGTAGAAGGGAAGAATGCACCGGACAAGGACAACACTTTGTGAAATAAGTGCGGGTAATCCAAAGCAAGGTGCAGAGATACTGTACCGCCGAGGGAATCGCCTGCCACAATACGCTGTTTGGGATCAGACTGAATCGGGTATTTTCTCTCTACATAAGGGATTAACTCCTCAGCGAAGAAGTGCTTGTACGCAGCGAATCGCTCTCCTTCAGGCGCATACTCACTAGTCCGCTTCATCACGTCTACTGCAACGCCAGCAATGAGGAAGGGCTCTACACCTTCGTCTAGAATCATACGGTTGGCATGGGTGGCGATACGACCGAATTGGTAGAACTGCTCGCCGTCCTGGCAATACACAATCGGATAGTTAAGCAGCTCATTATAGCCGGGAGGCAAGTAGACCCGTACCTTTCTCTCTTTGTCCAGTGCAGTTGAAGACAATGTGATTTTCTCAATCGTTCTTTTGTAATAACGGGGATCTTGCATTGTTAACTCCTTTCATAGTCACAGTTGGCACTTGTTGGTGTCCATTTCATAATGAGTAGAATTTGCATGCATGTAATGGACACGTTGAGTAGGATTTCTTTTTTTAACGCACAATAAGCACAAGAAATTCAACCTTCGATTATGAATGACCGATAGATTTTTTCGTAACTGTATTATATAATAAGTAAAACTGTTATACTAATATGCAATTGAAAATATCTCTAGACAAAGCACATAGGGCAATAGTTGTACTAAAACAGATCAACAATAATACTATAACAGTTAGGACAGATACGAAAATATTGTGAAGAGGTGAGCCGTCATGGCCAAAACCATGAACAAATTGAATTACGAAGTGCGGACAGAACCTGTCGAGGCGCTTACGATCCTGTCACCTGATGGGAAGCTGCTGCAGCCGGATCTGTTGCCTGAGCTGTCAGACGATCAATTGCGTGAGCTGATGAGACGAATGGTATTTACTCGCGTCTGGGATCAGCGGGCGATCAGTCTTAGCCGGCAAGGCCGACTCGGCTTCTATGCTCCGGTATCCGGTCAGGAAGCGACGATGGTGGGCAGTGAATTCGCGCTGCGCAAGGATGATTACGTATGTCCGGGGTATCGGGATATGCCGCAGATTGTATGGCACGGTATGCCGATGCATCAGGCATTCCTCTATTCCAGAGGTCATCAGCAAGGCGGACAAATTCCGGAGGATGTCAATGTGCTGTTGCCGCAAATCATTATCGGTGCGCAAATTGTGCAAGCGTCGGGCGTTGCAATGGGCTTGAAGAAGCGCGGTACGGATCGTGTTGTGATTACGTACACAGGGGACGGCGGTTCTTCTCAAGGGGACTTCTACGAAGGTATGAACTTTGCCGGAGCCTTCAAGCTGCCGGTCATCTTCGTCGTGCAGAACAACGGCTATGCGATTTCCACACCGTTCTCGAAGCAGACAGCTTCTGAATCCATCGCCCACAAGGCTGTAGCAGCCGGACTTCACGGCGTACAGGTGGATGGCATGGACGCGATGGCAGTGTATAAGGCGGTGCAGGACGCAGCCGAACGCGGACGGAAGGGAGAAGGTGCGACGCTGATCGAAGCGGTTACTTATCGATTCGGCCCGCATTCGATGTCCGGTGACGATCCGTCCAAATACCGGACGAAGGAAGAGCAAGGCGAATGGGAGGATCGTGATCCGCTCGTGCGGATGCGCAAGTTCCTCGAGTCCAAGAATCTATGGACAGAAGAAGATGAAGCGAAGGTAACGGAAGAAGCGAAGAGCACTGTAGCCGAGCAAATCAAGAAAGCGGAAAGTGCGGAGAAGCTGACAATTCCAGGCTTGATCGATAGTATGTACGAGCAAACCCCGCCATATATGGAGCAGCAAAAAGCGGATTTCTCGAAATAAACAAGCGCACAGGGAAGTGAAGCATGAGGACATGACTTCATTCTGTGTCAAGGCGCTCTATGAATAAAAACTAGGAGTAAATGGTTAGGGAGGAAACGGACTTATGGCACAAATGACAATGATTCAAGCCATCACGGATGCGATGCGCGTCGAGCTGGAGCGGGACGAGAATGTGCTTGTCTTCGGTGAAGACGTCGGCCATGTTGGCGGCGTATTCCGCGCAACAGAGGGCTTGCAGAAGCAATTTGGCGAGGAGCGCGTATTCGATACACCGCTTGCGGAATCCGGTATCGGCGGGTTGGCAATCGGCTTGGGCGTAACCGGCTATCGTCCGGTCGCGGAAATTCAATTTATCGGCTTCATCTTCGAGGCGATGGATTCGATCTGTGCGCAAGCATCGCGTATTCGCTATCGCTCAGGCGGACGCTACAATGCGCCGATCGTATTCCGGTCGCCATTCGGTGCGGGTGTACATGCGCCGGAATTGCATTCGGACAGCTTGGAAGGACTGCTCATGCAGACACCGGGATTGAAGGTAGTCGTGCCGAGCAATCCATACGATGCGAAGGGATTGCTGCTGTCGGCGATTCGCGACAATGATCCGGTCTTCTTCCTGGAGCACTTGAAGCTGTATCGTTCCTTCCGCGGTGAAGTGCCTGAGGGTGAATATACGGTGCCGCTCGGCAAGGCGAATGTCGTACGGGAAGGCAAGGACGTTACGATTGTGACGTACGGTGCGATGGTGCATACTTCATTGGCAGCAGCCGATGAGCTGGCGAAGGAAGGCGTTGAAGCCGAGGTCATTGACCTTCGCACATTAATGCCGATGGATACGGAGACCGTACTGGAATCGATCAAGAAGACGAACCGTGCAATCGTTGTGCAGGAAGCACAGCGTTCGGCAGGTGCGGGAGCGGAAATCGTCGCGCGTATTATGGAGAAGGGCATTCTGCATCTGGAAGCGCCTGTCTTGCGCGTGACTTCCCCGGACACCGTGCTTGGCTTCGGCGAAGTGGAGAAGGAATGGCTGCCTGACGCCGCGAGGGTTATCAAGGGCGTGAAGGAAGTTATCAATTTCTAAGGAGGAACGGACGTGGCTAAATTCGAGTACAAATTTCCAGAGCTCGGCGAAGGCCTGATGGAAGGCGAGATCGTCAAGTGGCATGTGAAGCCGGGCGACTCGATTCAGGAAGACGATATCCTGATGGAAGTCCAGAACGACAAGGCCGTAGTGGAAGTGCCGTCTCCGGTTACCGGTAAGGTCGAGGAGTTGAAAGCCGATGAAGGTACAGTCTGCACAGTAGGCGATGTTGTCGCGATCTACGAGGTAGAGGGCGAGGCGCCTGCGCAGGAGGAAGCTGGCGAATCGGCTCCGGCACCTGCTGCTGCAGAGTCTTCATCGGACGACAACAAGGCAGAACAGAAGCGTGAAGCGCCGCAGGCCCAATCCGCGGAAGCCGCGCGTCCAGCTGCAGCTGCTGACAAGACACAAGTGCTGGCAACACCAAGTGTGCGCAAGTATGCGCGTGACAAGGATGTTGACATTACGCAGGTGCAAGGCACAGGCAAGAACGGACGAATTACCCGTGAGGACATCGATGGATTCGCAAGCGGAGACGCTCCTTCCAAGGCAGCGGATGCACCGGCTTCGGCTGCAGCAGCGCCACAAGCGGAACCAGGCGCTCTAGAAGAACGCGTGCCGTTGAAGGGCGTGCGCAAGGTCATTGCGAATGCGATGTCCAAGTCGGTCTACACGGCTCCGCACGTCACGATTATGGACGAAGTCGATGTTAGCAAGCTCGTTGAGCTTCGCCAGAATGCGAAGCCACTCGCTGAGAAGAAGGGTGTGAAGCTGACCTACCTGCCATTTATTGTGAAGGCATTGGTCGCAGCTGTACGGGAATTCCCGGTGCTGAACGCTTCTATCGACGATGAGAACAATGAGATCATCTACAAGAAGTATTATCATATCGGTATTGCTGCAGATACAGATAATGGCTTGGTCGTACCAGTCGTGAAGGATTCCGATCGCAAGAACATCTGGTCGATAGCCAACGAAATTCGCGAGCTTGCTGGCAAAGCACGCGAAGGCAAGCTTGCGCCGAACGAGATGAAGGGCAGTACGGTTAGCATTACGAACATTGGCTCGGCAGGCGGTATGTTCTTCACGCCGGTCATTAACTGGCCGGAGGTTGCGATTCTAGGCACAGGGCGCATCTCGGAGAAGCCGGTTGTCCGTGATGGCGAGCTTGCTGTTGGCCAGCTTATGGCGCTCTCTCTGAGCTTCGACCATCGTCTGATTGACGGTGCAACCGCTCAGAATGCGATGAACTATATTAAACAGCTGTTGGAAGATCCGCAGCTGCTAATCATGGAGGTGTAACCCATGGTTGTCGGAGATTTCTCAACAGAAGTAGACGTATTAGTAATTGGCGCCGGTCCTGGCGGCTACGTTGCTGCCATCCGTGCCGCTCAGCTGGGCAAGTCGGTCGTCGTTGTCGATAAGGATGAAGTAGGCGGCGTATGCTTGAATCGCGGTTGCATTCCATCCAAGGCGCTAATTTCGGCGGCACACCGTTATGAGGTTATGAAGGAATCCGAAGAGATGGGCTTGAGCGCTGAAGGCGTGAAGGTCGACTTCGGCAAAGTGCAAGCTTGGAAGGAAGGCGTCGTGAAGAAGCTGACTGGCGGCGTCAGCGGCTTGTTCAAGGGCAATAAGATCAAGTTTGTGTCCGGTGACGCATATTTCGTAGATGAGACAACGGTCAGTGTCAGCGATGAGGACAATGCGGAGCGCTTCAAGTTCAATCACTGTATCGTGGCGACGGGCTCGCGTCCGATTGAGCTGAAGCCATTCCCTTACGGCGAGCGCATCGTCTCCTCGACAGGGGCGCTCGCATTGCAAGAAGTGCCGAAGCGGATGATCGTCATCGGCGGCGGCTATATCGGTGTCGAGCTTGGTCAGACGTATGCGAAGTTCGGCACGAAGGTGACCATTCTCGAAGGCACAGATCAGATATTGCCTGGCTTCGAGCCAGAGCTGACGCGCCTCGTGGACCGCAAGCTAAAGAAGCTGGACGTTGACGTGCATACGAATGCGATGGCGAAGGAATCGAACGTGACGGACGACGAAGTGACCGTGAAGTTCGAAGTGAACGGCGAAGCGCAAGAGGTTACGGCGGATTATGTGCTCGTGACGGTAGGCCGCCGACCGAACACCGATGAGCTTGGCTTGGAGAACATCGGGGTGAAGATGAGCGATCGCGGCGTGATTGAGATCGATGAGCAATGCCGAACGAGCGTCTCCAACATCTATGCGATCGGCGACATCGTGCCGGGCTTCGCCTTGGCGCACAAGGCCTCGTATGAAGGCAAGGTAGCCGCAGAAGCGATTGCCGGACATAAGAGCGTGATCGACTACAAGTGCATTCCTGCAGTAGTATTCTCCGATCCGGAGATCGCCGGCGTCGGCATGACCGAGAAGGAAGCGAAGGAGCAAGGCATCGAAGTAGCGACAGGCCGCTTCAACTTCGCAGCGAACGGCCGCGCGCTTGCGCTCGAAGCCGGTGAAGGCTTCGTGAAGCTCGTAGCCAACAAGGAGACCGGCGTTGTGCTTGGCGCACAGATCGTCGGACCAGAAGCGTCCAACCTGATCGCCGAGCTAGGACTGGCCGTGGAGATGGGCGCGACCCTTGAAGATGTGGCGTTGACCATTCATGCTCATCCGTCCCTCGGCGAGGTCGTCATGGAAACCGCGGAAGCTGCGCTTGGCCAAGCAGTACACATGATTCAGAAATAGTAAGCCATCACATTTCATATAGATATTGCAAGGGAACTGCCTCAGTCTGGTTACATCATGGACTCGGGGCAGTTTTTTGTGCGCAGATTCGTGTTGTGTCTGGAGAAGACCGCTGGACTCCTAAACCCTGTATCCCCCCGTACGTCAGTGAATTAGCGGGAATGAAGTCCTTTATTCTGCATATGTCGGTCAATTCTTCGAGTATAACGGACTTAAGTGGTCTTATATGCACCGTTTCCCATGGACGGATAAGGCTTGCACCGCAATAAAACCAATTTTTCCACTTATCACTTCGCACCTGCTACCGTATCCGAACTTAAGACCGTTCATTCCCGTTATAACGAGCCTATACAAAAGAAGCTGAACCTATGACATAATTAACCTTAATAATAAATATTAGGGGAGATATTCATGAAAAAATTCGTTATTTCCTTAGTTGCACTAGTGCTTACGGTAAGTATAGCCTACGGAACGAGTACACTTATCGGAGAGAAAAATGAGCCAGATGCGGCTGACCATACGGCTGGTTTATATATGCCGACCCAGTCGCTGGAAGAAGACTTCACCTATGTTGATCTCATTATGAAGGGGAAGGTATTGGACACCGGTTCGACAGATAGACATAATGCAGCGCTCCCAGATAGACCCGAATTTATCATTGAGAGGACGCCGACCAAAGTCCAGGTGGAGGAAGTGTATTATGGGGATACCAAGGAAGATGTAATAACGCTGATGCAATTTGCTTCTCATGATAATTTTGCTTACCCAGGTGAAGAAGTTTACTTAATCTTAACTAGAAGTGAAAAAGGGCACTATGCACAGACAATTCCCAACAACGGCATATGGAAAGAAAAAGACGGGGTGTTAGACGCAAAATTTGCGGATCGTCATTTCACCAAGCTGAAAGGCTTGAAGACGGAGGAGTTTATAAAAGTTGTAGTTGAAGCGGCGGAGAACAAGAAATTTCCTCGATACGAATAACTATAAAGATGTTAGGACTTAGGGGCTGGTTTGGAAATTAAGGAAGGAGATGGAGGGTGGATGTAGAATGCTACATATTAGGATGTTTCATCAATTGAAGGGAGGGGTCAAAAGTTAGGTGATAACATCCAATTTCAAAAGCAGATAGGGGAGAAAATTATGACGCTTTCATATGGAAGAAGGATGTTCTTTGTTTGTCTAGTAATTTATCTTTTAAGTGTTTTAATGTTTTCCGCACGTTCTTCAGCATTGGTGCATAGTTTTAAATGGGCTCATATGAATGGGAGCATTGTGGATGTCAAAGCTAATGGAGACTATTTGAATAGCAGCTGGGATGGTGCTATTTACGATGATGGGAGATGGGCATGGAATGGCAGTACTGCTCCTGTTTATGTTTCAGATATAAATTATTACTACTCTGATCTTGATCTGGTGTCTCTTGATGTCACAACTTGGGCTGTAGGGAGAGGATGGGATATTGATTATGCCGCATTTGCTCAGCCGTGGGATGGCACAACTCCATGTGCTGATACTCCAGACGATAATTTAAGTGCGATCTGCACTAATGAAGTTGATCATGGGACTATCTACATCAACGGGAAGAATGATCCTGACTATAATTTGCCGATAGACCTTAAGAAGGGAACAATAGCTCATGAAATAGGTCATATAATCGGACTATATCATTCACCCGGTGGAATTTTATCCATCATGGCTGATAATGTAGGAAGTCAAGATTTTAGTGATGTGCCGACAAACTATGATATAAATGATCTAAATAATAAATACTAGGGGGGATATTCATGAAAAAAGTAGTCATCACATTCGTTGCACTCGTCTTTTCTATAAGTGTTGCTTATGGAACGAGTGCACTAATTGGATGGAATGAACAGCCTAATACGCATGAAAACACAGCTGGAATGTATTTTCCCAGCAAATCACTGGAAGAATATTTTGAATATGTTGACCTGGTTATAAAAGGAAAGGTGCTGGATACGGGTTCTACAGAGAGAAATAACGTAGCACTCCCGGATAGACCTGAATTTATCATTGAGAGGACGCCGACCAAAGTCCAGGTGGAGGAAGTGTATTATGGGGATACCAAGGAAGATGTAATAACGCTGATGCAATTTGCTTCTCACAAAAATTATGCTTACCCAGGTGAAGAAGTATATTTAATACTAATTGGGAATGACAAAGGAGAATATGCACAAATCAAACCTAACAACGGAATTTGGAAGGAAAAAGACGGGGTGGTTGACGCAGAATTTGCCGATAGCCATTTCACCAAGCTGAAAGGCTTGAAGACGGAGGAGTTTATAAAAGTTGTAGTTAAAGCGGCGGAAAACAAGAAACTTCCGAGATACGAATAATATTATTAGCGTAGAATAAAGCAGTCCTATATTGATAGGGCTGCTTTATTGGTTCCGTTCTGTATGCACATATTCCGGATTCCGCTCGATCAACGGCTGCGCTTCTTGCAGAGCTGATTCCGGCAATTCCCCCTCATTTACTTTCTGTATAATAGTGGCCATACGCTCATGATCTTCACGTGATAGCTTGGGGAGACTTGGATCCTTGAGTGCCTGCTTCCTCTCTACAGTTGCAGCCATTTCCGGATGTCGATCTAAGAGTGGTTGCGCACTTGCTAGCTCCTCTTCACTAATCGAACCCTCCAAGTATTGCTGAACGGTTTCCGTCATCTGCTGAACTTCCTCTAGATGTAACCTATGTTCGATCGCCAGCGGATCTTCCTGTATAGTCTGATTGTGGGTGTTACCAGAACATCCTACTAGTGCAACTAGGGCTGCTCCTACGAAGAATACAACAGCCTTGTTTGTCATCGTATTACTCCTTTCTTGCGCTATTGTATGACCGTACTTTGCATCCAAACATTAGACGAAGCACTAGAAAGTAAAGTTTCTAATTTTCTTGCAATTCCCTTTCCAATTCCCTCTCATCGTACCCGATCTGTCACATTTCCCTGAAGGGGGGCGTTGTTTTTTGCGCTGGAATTCATTAAGCTAGTACATAGTGCGAAACGTGTGTGAAGCGGGCAAACTAGTCTGGATAAGGGGGCAATGCGCGTGAGTGCTTCGAAAGCAACGAAAGACCGAACGCGGACGATGAATCGGTTCGTCTATGCGCTATCGGCTGTGCTGATCATTATTATTGCGATTTTGTTCTTTTTGCCGGGGTATGAGGGGGAAGTGCCCTTCGATGTGACGATTCTGCCGCTGTTGAATGCGGTGTTCAATGTGTTTACTTTTTCGTTCTTGGTGCTGTCGTTGGTTGCGATCAAGAAGAAGAATATTAAGGTGCATCGTCGATTTATATTCGCTGCATTTACGACTACGGCATTCTTCTTGATCTGCTATGTGATGTATCACTTCCTGACAGAACCAGCGAAGTTTGGTGGACCGGACTGGCTGAAGGGGATTTACCTGTTCGTCCTGTTCACGCATATCATTCTGGCGATTGTGAATGTGCCGCTTGCTCTGCTGTCGGTTGTGCGCGGCCTGAATATGCACATAGAAGCACACCGTCGGATTGCTCGCTGGACGATGCCGGTATGGCTGTATGTCAGCTTCACAGGAGTTGTGGTATACTTACTCATATCCCCTTATTATTGATGCACCGAACTAACGTGACAGACAGCGGGAATGAGGACTGCTTGCGCAAGGTGAGCTGCGGCAGTCTTTTTTGGCATGTGTGCCGGGACACAGGGTTAGCGCTCTCGATTCCTGATACAGCTTCCGGAAATTGCCTCATTTCTGAAACCGAATGCAGTAGAGGAACGTATGGAACAATAGTTAACTAAGGGAGGAAATTGCGACATGGAAGAGCAACAGTTTGAAATGCCCAAGATGCCGAAAAACTTGGGAAGAAAGATCGCCATCGGCGTGATTGTGCTCGTTGTGCTTGCACTGGGTTCAACGTGCTTCTATACCGTACAGGAGCAGGAGAAAGCCGCGGTCTTGACATTCGGCAAGTATACAACTACTGCCGAAGCGGGCTTGCAGTTTAAGTTGCCGTATCCGATCCAACAGGTTGTCAAAGTACCGGCCAATATTACACAGCGGATTGAAATCGGATTCCGTGAGGAGAATGGGCAGACCGTTGCTGTAGAGGACGAGGCGCTTATGATTACGGGGGATGAGAATATCGTATCTGCAGATGCTGTAGTGGAATGGCGGGTTGGCAATATGGAAGATTATCTGTACAACATCGAAGACCCTGAGGTGTTCCTGCGTAACTCGACAAGCGCAGCGATTCGCTCGGTCATTGGATCGCAGCCGCTTGATTACGTGATTACCGACGGGAAGACGGTTGTGCAGTCGCAAGCTAAGGAAAAGCTCGATGAACTCAATGAGAAGTACAACACCGGTATTTTCATTCAGGATTTGAAATTCCAAGACATTGAACCGCCGGTAGGGGAAGTGCAGGAAGCGTTCCGGGATGTCACTAACGCTCGGGAGGAGAAGAATACGAAGATCAACAACGCGCGGAGATATGAGAATGATCGGATTCCGAAGGCGCGCGGTGAAGCGCAAGCGCTTCTTGAACAGGCGGAAGCAGAGAAGGAATCGCGGATATTGAATGCACGAGGCGATGTGGCTAACTTCAATGCGTTATACGACGCGTACGTGAATAGTCCGCAAGTAACAGAGAGCCGCTTGATCATTGAGACATTGGAGACGATTCTTCCGAACGCGCGTATCTTCGTGACAGACGGTTCAGGTGATACTGTGAAATACTTGCCGTTGAATGAACTCATGAATACACGATCAGGCACATCCAACACGTCCAGCACGTCTAGCACATCCAGTGGATCTACAGCACAGCCGAAGGGGAGTGACGCACAATGAATAAGAAGAATAGCAAATGGATAGGAATAGGCGTCATCGGTGTCATTGTGCTTGGATTGCTGATTGCTTCCATGTTCGTCGTGAAGGAAGGCGAGTACAAGGTTGTGCTGCAGTTTGGTGAATTTACACGCGTGCATGAAGAGCCGGGTTTATATTTGAAAATCCCATTCATTGAAACAACGGAGACCTTGCCGAAATATCAGAAAATCTATGACAGCAGCCCGGCTTCGATTCTGACGCAGGACAAGAAGCCGATTCAGGTCGATAACTACACGGTATGGCGAATTGAAGATCCTAGAGCCTATCTGAGAACGCTGAAAACTGTCGCTTACGGTGAACAGCGCATTGACTCGGCTGTATACAACGTCGTGCGCAGGAAGCTGTCTGAAATCGAATACGGCGCGATAATTAGTGAGAATACCGAGAGAGGCAACTTGAACGATGAAATTACCCGCGAGGTTTCTAGCATTGTCGGCACGAGCGGCTATGGTATTGATATTATTGATGTTCGCATCAAGCGTACCGACTTGCCGGAAGAGAATAAGCAGAGCGTATACAATCGAATGATCTCCGATCGCCAATCGATGGCAGCCCGTTACTTGTCCGAAGGGGATGAGGAGTCGAAGAAGATAACGGCCATCGCAGACCGTGACGCACGGGTTCTTATCGCCCAATCAGAAGCGCAAGCCAAGGAGATTATTGCCGAAGGCGAAGAAGAAGCGGCGAAGATCTATAATGCGGCGTATGGGCAAGATCCGGCCTTCTACCAGCTATACCGCACCTTGGACAGCTATAAGACGACGTTCCAGGGTGAGCCGGTCATTATGCTGCCAATTGATTCCCCGTATGCGCGCATCCTGTTAGGTGAGCAATAAGCAAAGCCCTGCTTTTATGCAAAAGAGCCTATCTCCAGATAAAAGGAGAAGGCTCTTTTTCTGTTTTGTTGCTGTTACCGGGACTGGGAATCATCTGATTTCCAAGTCGTCTCATATAAGTCCAGCCTGCGGTCACGCAGCTGCATGACGCTGCCGTTCTGGCGGTGGCGGCGCAGTACCTCGAGGTCGAGGTCGCCGACCACGACTGTTTCCACATTCGGTGTGCACTCGCCGATGATGCCGTCTCGCGGGAACGTGAAGTCTGAAGGAGTGAAGATGGCGGATTGCGCATACTGGATATCCATGTTCTTCACATGCGTCAGGTTGCCGACCGTACCGGTGATTACCGTATAGACTTGATTCTCCACAGCTCTCGCCTGCGCGCAATAGCGTACGCGCAAATACCCTTGACGATCGTCCGTACAGAATGGTGTGAATATAATGTTCGCACCGCGCTCTGTTGCAATGCGTGCAAGCTCTGGGAATTCGATGTCGTAGCAGATAAGAATGGCAATCTTACCGCAATCGGTATCGAATACGTGCAGACGGTCTCCGGGATCGATGCCCCACCATTTCGTTTCATTCGGTGTAATATGCAGCTTGTATTGCTTCTCGATCGTTCCGTTGCGCCGGAACAAATAAGCAATGTTGTAGACATTGCTGTCTTCCATCACGAAGTGAGAGCCGCCCACGATGTTGATGTTATACTTGACAGCGAGATGAGTGAAGTGCTTAATATAATCCTCTGTAAACTCTGTCAGCTCGCGAATCGCTTGACTGGGCGACCCGTTGTCTAGGAAGGACAGCAGCTGTGTCGTGAAGATTTCAGGAAATACGGCAAAGTCGGAACCGAATCCGGATGCGACGTCTGTGAAGTACTCTACCTGCTGTGCAAATTCGTCGAAGGAGTTGATCTTGCGCATCATGTACTGGATGGCGCATACTCGAACAGGGAGTGCGGTGCGCATGCGCTTGCGCGCGGTCTCCGGCCGGAAGTCAACATTCGGCCACTCCATGAGCGTCGCATACTTCATTGACTTGGAATCGTCCTTGAGATAATTGCGATTAATCCGCTTCAGGACGAAGCCGTTCATCAACTGAAAGGAAAGAACTGGATCATACAGATTGTGGCGTGTCACTTCTTCCACGTACTCACGCGGGCTCATCTCATCGGCATGCAGATGATAATTCGGAATGCGGCCGCCGATGAGGATCGACTTCAAGTTGAGTCGGCGAGCCAGGTCCTTGCGGGCTTCATACAGCCGCCGGCCTATCTTCATGCGCCGGTAGTCAGGATGGACCATAACTTCAATGCCGTATAGCTCCTGTCCGCTCGAATCATGGTTCGTAATGAAGCCGCGGTCTGTAATTTGATCATAGCTGTGCTCGTCTTGATACTCGTCGAAATTCACAATCAAGCTAGAGCAAGAACCGATAATCAAGCCATCGTATTCAACGACGAGCTGGCCTTCGGGAAAGTGCCGCAGATGGCTCTCCAACTGACTGTATTTCCACGGCTCCATCCCAGTGAAGCATAGCTTCTGCAGGTCGATAATCTTGGGGAAATCACGATGCTCCATTTGGCGCACGATCATTTTTTTCTCGTATTGGGACAGGTCCAGATCGCTCATGCCGTCACGTCCTTTATGTTCATTGAGTTGTTGTCCTGCTTCGCAGGTGTTCGCAACCTCAAAGCCCCCACGCAATGGTGGGGGCTTCTTCAAGCGGCCAACTTATATGTTTATCCTACACAACCAGACAGGTCGTATGCAAGCCTCTTTAACCTTGATTCTCTACGTCAACAGTTGAATCCGGCACCTCTTGAATGGTACGAATGATGGACACCTCGACACGGCGATTGGCCGCTCTGCCTTCGGTCGTCCTGTTCGTAGCGATCGGCCGCTGTTCTCCGTATGCTACGGAGCTGATGCGATCCGGACCGAGCTCCTCATTCTGAAGCAAGATCTTCATGAAGTTCAGCGCGCGCTTGGCACTCAGCTCCCAATTCGAAGGGAATTCAGCCGTGTTGATTGGAACGTCGTCTGTATGACCGGCGACAACAATTTCATATTCTGGATAATCGCTCAGCATATCGCTAATCGCTACAGCCAAATTTTGCGCTTCCGGCTTCACCTCAGCGCTTCCCGATGTGTACAAGGCGTTATCCCGAATGATGATCTTCAGCTGCTCGTTGTCGAGACCAGTCTCCAGCTCGGTACTTAATTCGTTGCTCGCTATGTACTGGTCCAGCTCCTGCTTCAAATTCTCCAGATCAATGGTTTCCTGCTGGAACTTCTCCAGCTGTTCCGTATCACTGGCCTGATCATGCCGCTTGTTCTCTCGCTGATTCGGCATCTCATCATCAAGCGGGATAATAGCTGATGGTTCGAAGAAGGATTCCCCGCCATTGAAGGCAGAGCTAAGTGAGCTGGCAATTTCGTCAAACTTCTTCTGATCAACCTGACTGGAAGCGAACAGCACGATGAATAGCGCAAGCAACAAGGTCAACAAATCCGCATAAGGAATTAGCCATGTTTCGTCTATATGCTCTTCATGATCATGCTGTTTGCGTCTCTTCATTCTCTACTCCCTCCTGGCCTTCTACGCTATCCGGCAATCGTTCCTGCGGTGTCAGGAATACGGCAAGCTTCTGCTCGATTGCAATGGTGGAAACGCCGGACTGGATGGACAGCAAGCCTTCGACCATCATCAGCTTGATTTCTACTTCCTGCTTGGATAGACGCTTAAGCTTATTGGCGATCGGATGCCACAGTACATAACCGGTAAAAATACCGAGCAATGTCGCGATAAAGGCGGCGGCGATTGACGGACCTAGCTTATCAATATCATTGAGGTTAGCGAGAGCGGCAATCAAGCCGACGACAGCCCCCAATACCCCTAAAGTCGGTGCGTATGTACCGGCTTGTGAGAAGATGGAAGCGCCAACCTTATGTCGTTCTTCTGTTGCAGAGATTTCTTCCATGAGTACATCGCGCACAAATTCATGATCGTTGCCGTCTATGATCATACGCATGCCATTCTTCAAGAACGGATCTTGAATTTCATCCACGTTGCTCTCTAATGCAAGCAAGCCTTCACGGCGAGTAATGGATGCCCAGTTCATGAACATGGAGATAACTTCCTTCTTGGCTATGAGCTGCTGAGACTTGAACACTTTCTTGAATAGGGCCGGTACATTCTTGATGTCAGACATCGGAAAACCAATGAAAATAGCCGCCACTGTGCCGACGATGATAATTAAGAAAGCAGCAGGATTGTATAGAGAAGATAATCCAGCCCCCTTCATAAGCATGCCGACTCCGACAGCGAGAAAACCAAGTACTACCCCGATAACCGTGGATTTTTCCATATCTACACTCCTCTTTCTATGATCCGAAAAAACCATTCTTCAGTTTACTACAGTATTCGACAGAAACCGTGTAATCCCTGCTGAGACTTCTATGGAGTTGTGATTTTGACGTCTCTAAAGGGAATATCGGTTGGACAGCGAAAATAAAGTAGTAGAAACGATAAATTGATTGCATGAATAGAACAGAAACAATGAAACTAGGGGTTGTCGATTCAGCTCCAGCTACTGTCACAGGCTACCATGCACACCAGGAACAAGTGAGGTTAACTTCGAGGATCACGATGCTGTAGGAATGGACAAGGGAAAGGATGTGGCTGAATTGGGCAAAGCCAATAACAAGATTCGCAGAGCACTATATAAAGCCGGGTTGATGGGGATGTTGGCAAGCTTGTGCTTTCTGCTGGTATCTGCGCCATGGACATCGGAAGCAGCTGACAAAGCACGGATAATTGTGAATGGCGAGCAGCTGCAGGTTCAGATAGATCCGGTCTATGCCGACAATCGCTTGCTTGTACCTATGCGTGCAATTTTCGAGGCGCTGTCTGCGGAAGTAGAGTGGGATGGGCAAGCCAAGGTTGTCACAGCTGAGAAGGGCGAACGTCGCTTGATTATCGAGATCGGTCAGAACTATGCGAGGCTCGGTTCGCAGCAGCTGAGGCTAGAGACACCAGCGCAGCTAGTGAATCAGACGACAATGGTGCCGCTGCGTTTCGTCTCAGAAGCGCTCGGTGCAGAGGTCATGTGGAATACGGAGAGCAAGACGGCCATTATTAATGAGCAGGGTCATGATGAGACTTACAGCTGGTCCCAGCCTGATGGGAACTCGACCACGCCAAGTGATAGTGATGCTCCCTCCGATTGGCAGATGGATCTCGGAGGAGAGCAGACCGTTGCGATACCGGATGAATGGAAGTCGATAGACGACATCCGGGTCAAGTGGGGGCAGCTGGCACCGGTGTATGATGGGCAGCCGTATGTCGCTGCACCCGCCACTACAGCGCCTTATGCCATTGGCAAGCTGCAGGAGGATTTCATAGCAGACGGTGTGGCGATGACGAACTTCGTGCGTTACTTGGCCGATTTACCGGATAATGTGCAGGGGCAGACTAGCTTGAATGAAGAAGCACAATATGGGGCTGTATTGCTTGCGGCACATGGTCAGCTGTCCCATGAACCAGAACCGAAGCCGCAGAAGATGGCGCAGGATTTCTATGAGCAGGGCTATGCGGCTACCAAGAGCAGCAATCTGGCGCAATACTATAGCCGTTACAGCGGGCGATTGTCGGAAGTACCTGCCGGCATGGCAGGAGAGCGATTGAGTCCGGCAGTATCTGTCCGGGAATATATGCGTGACGAGGATACTTATAATATGGCTCAGGTCGGTCATCGGCGATGGATTCTTGAGCCGACATTGCAGGCGACTGGATTCGGGTATGCAGATCGATGGGGAGAAGAATCGGGTAAGGCCTATTACAATCAGTTCTCGGTTATGCGTGTCATTCAGGAGAAGCGCCCTACGGTAGATGTGTCGTACGATTATGTGAGCTGGCCGGGCAAGGGCTATTTCCCGCTCGAATTTTTCCCTGGCAACGATCCGTGGTCGGTTTCGCTCAATCCTGAGAAATATGATGAACCGGATGCCGCTCGTGTGAAGGTGACATTGAAACGGCTATCTGACGGGAAGGTATGGACATTAGATCGTAAGGACACGGCTGTCAGCAAGAGTGACGAATTCTTCCGTGTGAGTACGGATGGATACGGCATTCCTTATTGCATTATCTTCCGACCGTCCGGTGAATCTGGCTTTGAGCCAGGTGATGCGCTTGAGGTGAAGATTACTGGGGTGACGGATCGTAACGGTCAGGAGGCTGTCATACAGTATCCGGTTGTATTCTTCGCACTGGAGCCATAATTTGCAAAAAAAAGCTGCGACTAACAATGTCGATGTGCGGTGTTTAGGTAAATGACTGCGATCCGAGTAAATTTCCATAATTACAAAAGGTACAACATGATGAAATGGACTCGATTATGCAGGCTTCTCCTCCCAAACCCGCACTGAAGTTGTGAATGCCTGCTGATATACATCTTTGTGTAGCTCAGAACGCCTGAATAAGCGATTATCCGAATGCAAAGATGCACAATCGCAGGAATTCTGGGAAATCAACTGTTCTGTACGCTCCAAACCTGCACATTTGCAGTAATTCTCACTTCATTTCATGGACAACAGGGAAGTAGTGACCTTCAAGTGATCAGTTTGACGTGGCTGCGATAAAAAGAAAACCTGCCCCCAACAATGTGAGGGGCAGGTATGGTGTCAAGGTATGGGATTGTCATTATTCAACTGCTGCAGTCTCTGCTTCGGTGTTCTCTTCTTCAGTGGTCAGCTTCTCATACATGAATTCTCCTAACACCCGGCGAGCCGATACATAGCGCTTGGCGTAATATTCATCGTCCATGTCCGTGTACTCTACACCGTCATAGGAAGCGTGGGCGAAGGTGCCGTCTCCCATATAGATACCGACATGGGATATACCGCTGCCGCTCGTATTGAAGAAGACGAGATCTCCAGTTCGCAGATCATCCTGCTCTACATCTTCTCCGGTTGCATATACCTGCTGACGGGAACTGCGAGGAAGCTCAATATCGAATTGCGCGAATATATATTGCGTAAATCCAGAGCAATCGAAGCCCTTGGTCGTTGTTCCTCCGTATGTGTAAGCTGTCCCTAGCAGCTCGTCCACCTTCTCTTGAAGCGGGCTTGCTGCTTGAACACTTCCCGCGAAGATGGAAAGCATCATGATGACGGCAATGACCGCCGCTGTTGCCTTTTTCAATTTCAATACTCCTTCCACGCCTGCGAGGTTAGCTATCGGGTTCGGTAGAAGGTCCCCTATGGCTGACGTGTATGGCAGCCAATTCACCCTAACTCGTGGTTCCCCCGTTTCCTATACAGGAATTCGGCGATCTTTTTTTGAAAATGATAAAATTGCACAGCGTATACTATTCTACAAAGCTTGTAAATCTCCTTCTTGATTCTAAAATATTCATAAGAGATTCAAAGGTTCCGTAAATAGGCAAAGAGCTGACTCTGAGCGAAGATGCTCGGAGTCAGCCCTTTATGATGAAGTCCGTAATATGTGTTGTATTACTTAGATGGTAGCCTTCTCTTTCCAGAGATGATGTTGTGCGGTTACATGCCAGATGCTGAAGAACGGTCGAATGACCGTGTAGAGCTGATGGAGAATGACGGCTGCTAACCCTGCCCATACGAGGGAAATACTCGCAGAGAGCAGCGCAGCTGCACCTGTAATAGCTAGAATGGTCAGACCGATGCCGACAGCACGCAGCAGGCTCTTCGCAAGCGAGGTTAGCGCTGATAAGGCAGCCTGCTTGGCGGCGATGCTGAATTGCACATACATTGAGAGGAGCTGTAGGAAGGCTAAATAGAGAAGATAAGCGACTGCGGCAGGAAGTCCGCTTCCTAAGTAATCGGACCACTGTTGTGCAGATAGCAGAAGTTGATGCAGCCACGGAACTAGATACAGAAGCGGGAGGATAGCTGCGATAATCTTAATCCAATAGACTAGTGTGAAGGCTCTCCCGAATGATCGAATACCGCTCAGGAAGAGGCGGCGGCCTGAACGCTTGCCTATAATGCCACGTTGATGGACAGCATGATACAAGCCAGCATCCAAGAGCGGTGTCAGTACCATTCGTGCCAGCAGGACCGCTCCCAGCGTCCATATGTAGGGCATCACTTCCTCGGTTCGTGTCAGCCAGAATTCCGCCTCAGCCCAGAACAGCATAACGTCGGATGAGGCTAAGGCATCTCCCGGGTAGCGTTTGAGCAACGGATAGACTGCACTATGAATCCAGCGGAAGAGGAAGAATCCCCAAGCGAACTGATAGAGGAACAGGAGCAACCAGATGCCCATGTGTCCTCTAGCCGCGTGAAAACCTGTCTTGACGTAATTCCACATAGTTCTCTCCTCACCATGCGAACAAGCCGATTAATGTCTCTAGCATGCGTGACACGCCAGTGTTCCACCGTGTCTGCCATACCTCGTCGACTTCGCTGCGCATGAAATTATTCGATGGCTTCGTATCCAGCACGTTCTGTCGATCAGGATCGATGGCCGCCCATTCAACGGGGCTATCCTGAATAAGCCTGAATTTCATCTCACCTTCTTCGCCGTCCCATCGTTCCGTAAGGATGGTACCGTCCTCTAGACCGAAGCGAATGGGCACTGAGCGGTGAAATCCACCGCTGCGTTCCGCTACGATAATCGATTCATAGCGCTTCCTTCCCTGATCTTCAATCGGTCGCACATCGATGCTGCGGATAGAGAAGTCGCGCACAAGTCCCCCATGTACATACTGTTGAAAGTAGAACTCCCAGCTTTGGCCGCTGACCTTCTCTAATACCTTGCGGAAGTCATCGGTACCTGGGTGCTTGAAGCGCCATTGTTGAAAGTATGTTCGAAGTACACGCTGCATCTTCGCTTCACCAATCTGACTCTCGATATCGATGAGAACGAGCTTGGCTCGCGTGTACACGTTGTCCGCATATTGGCGATGGTTCTCGAATTCCCAGGAATTCTGCTTCAGCGGCGCAGGTGAAGTAAGCGAGGCGGCTTGCAGCGGTAAATATCCGGACAAGTCATAGATAGCCTTCATCGCTTTATCCTCGGCATACGAGGTGAAGCCCTCATCTAGCCATGCTTCTTCAAATTCATTGTTGGCAACCATACCGTGCCAATATTGATGACCAATCTCATGGACGAGTACTTGCTCCAGCGACCAGTCCGGCTGCGCTTCTGCAGCACCCCAAGCAGTGATCAGCGTCGGGTATTCCATCCCTCCGGCGCCATTCGCTCCTTCCGGCGGCACGACAATAGATAGCGTAGAGTATGGATAAGAGCCGAACCATTCACTGTACTTCTTCAATGACTGCTTGGCAGCGAAGAAGTAGCGTTCTTTCAATTCCGCATGCACGGGATCGAGATATAGCTTGATCTTCACACCGGGAATGTGTTTGTCAGCATACGGCTCCTCCGCATAGATGAAGTGAGGGGATGCCGCCCATGCGAAGTCATGAACATCGTCGGCGTAGAAGCGGTACGTCTTGCGGCCGTCGGCTACTGTAGCTCTGCCTGTAGGGAATCCGGATGCTGCCACGACGTGGGTCTGAGGCACATTAATTTGCACGCTGTAAATACCGAAATCCGCATAAAACTCAGAGTTACCGTGATATTGATGAAGATTCCAGCCTTCTTCCTCCTTGCCTCGGCTCCCTTTGCGCTCATAGGCAGCAAGCTTCGGAAACCATTGACCAGCCATAACGAAATCGTCGTGATAGCCCATACGGGCGAATACTTGCGGTAAATCCACTTCAAATTGCAAGTGCAGCGTAACTTTACCGCCTGGCGGAATCGGATCGGCCAGCTTCACCTCCATCAAGGTTCGGTCATGCGTATTGCCGTCATCTGGCTGCAGGTAGCGAGTACGGTGGAGCAGGTCGCCCTCCCCGGAATGACGGATACCGGTAATGCGCATCTCCCCCCAGCTGCCATCCTGCATCTTGTCGTTGCGCAGCCTCCCTTCGGATTCTCGGATGAAGGTGGACTGTTCCGAGCGGAATGCATTCGGGTATAGATGGAACACAACATTGCGCACCGATTGGGTGCCGGGGTTCGTCCATGTTACGGTCTCGGTGCCGGCCAGCTGTTTGCTGCCTTCATCCAAGGACACTTGGATATGGTATTCCGTCACATGCTTGCTAAGTGACTTGGGCTTGGCTGGTGCATCCCCAGCAGCATCTGGATTGGCGCCGGGTGAAGCAGGCTTCGGTGAGCGTGCTCCTGGTGACTCATTACGGGGCGATTGCGGCTGTTGCTCCGGTTGACCGGAGGTGTACTGTAAGCTTTCCTCTGATTGTGTAGCATCTGTCCAGACGGGAACGGTCGGTTCCGAGTCGCCGTCCGGACCATCCGGGAAGAGGACGAAGGCGATTGTCAGCATAATCAACACTGCCCAAATGCCGGATGTTGTCTGTTTGCTAGGTCGCACCATCATTTCTCACCTCGTTGACAAGCGTCTACAGCATGTATATGCTTGTCACAATAGGAATAGTCGCAAGAAATTGAAAGGCGGGATGAACATGTCCGAGGACAAGAAGAAAGATAAGCTTTCTTTAAATATTGTGCCGAAGAAAAGAGATCATAAAGGCTTCGGTGCGGGAACGATTAACTTGAGCAATCTGTCTAGCATTATTATTGACGGCGACGCAGCATACATCGACGTTGGCGCCATTCATGCCAAGAGCAAGGTGGAGCGGGGCATCAAGTTTACGACTGAACGATCAGAAGTGCCGAATGGGCGCAAGTGCTGGATCGTCTGGGTGGCAGTCGATCGCAATGAGCAGGGGGAGGCCTACTATGCAGGTGTGACTGCTTGTGAAATGGCGATCGATACAGAGGCGAAGCGTGGTTGGAAGATTCTTGCCCATCACGTCAATTTGATGGATTACGCGTTGAAGCGCCGGATTATTCTGGATGGACTCAGTGATACGGAGCGAGCTGCGCTTAAGCAGGCCTTAATCGCGAACAATGAAGAGATGTGGGAACGCTCACCGGAGGAATTGAAGCAAGGTCTGATGTAATTACCAGTCTGATAACAAGCAGCCCTGCAAGTGACTAGCACTTGCAGGGCTGCTTCTGTTAATCGCTCCACCAGCGTCGCACATCCTCCCACCACGAACGATCGGGATCAGGCTGTTCAGCGGGTGCATCTGGCACTGTCTGCTGCGAGGGGTGCAGCAGGCAGATTTCAGTAGGTTCTGTTCCTAATACGAACACTTCAGCTCTAGGATCAGGGCAGTCCGGTCCTGCCAGCTTCCCGCTTGCAGGGTCGATGTAGACGCTGACTATGCCGTCTGGCACAGGGAACAGCTTGGGTGGCACAGCTTCCAACGCTTGCTCGGTGAATGCAGCGAAGATCGGTGCTGCCAGATGCGTCTCTACTGCGCTGATCGTACGCCCTTGATCGTAGCCGATCCATACGGCTGTAGACAGCTCGGGTGTGTAGCCGACCATCCAGGCATCTGAATCTGTCGTTCCTGTCTTGCCGGCTACAGGTCGCTTCAGCATCGAGGCGACCCGTGCCCCTGTGCCGCCGGGACTGAATACGCTCTGCATCAGATGGGTAAGCACATAGGCGTAGGCAGGCTCTACGACTTGCTCGCTCATCAGCTCTGCCTCGTAGAGTAACTGACCTGTGCTGTCTTCGATACGGGTAATGGCTAACGGCTTGTATCGAACCCCGCCATTGGCGAACGTACTGAAGGCGGTAGCCATATCGAACGGACTGACAGGGAAGGTGCCGAGCGCTAGGGAAGGCAGCGGTTGCATAGGGCTGTCGATTCCAAGCCGCCTCGCTGTCTCGATCACCCGGTCCGCACCGACATCCAGAATAGTGTGGACGGCATAGATATTGTCGGATTTCGAGATGGCTTCACGCATATCGATCTCCTCGTTCGGATAGCGATTGCCGAAATTGCTCGGCTGGTAAATCTCACGCCCTTCATCGTATGTGAATGTGGTTGGCTCGCTCATGTACTGCGTCGTCGCGTTGAATGCATTCGTCTCCAATGCGGTCAAGTATACGAATGGCTTGAAGGACGAGCCGGGCTGCCGTGTCTTGGCAAATGCGCGATTGTACTGGTTATCCGCGTAGTCTTTGCCGCCAATCATGGCGCGAATGTATCCGTTGCGCGGGTCAATCGCAACCAATGCTGCTTGCAGCTCGCTGTCGCCTAGGTTGTCCTGAACAGCCTGCTCGGCAATGCGCTGTGTAGGTAGATCCAGCGTCGTGTAGATGGATAGCCCGCCTTCCTCGAACTGCTTCTCGTCGATCCCGAGTTCATTCACAGCTACCTGGCGAATGTAATCTCGGAAATATGGGGCTTCAGCAGGACTGTCCCCTTCTAGCTTCCGCAAGGTCAGAGGCGTACGCTTCGCTTCCTCCGCTTCTTGCTGCGTAATGAGACCGACCTCTACCATCTTGTCCAAGACGATTCGTTGACGAGCGAATGCATTGCCTTCATTCATATAAGGGGAGTAATAATAAGGTCCCTTCGGCACACCCGCGAGCAAGGCACTCTCGGCCAAGGTCAATTCAGAGGCCGGCTTGGCGAAGTACAGCTTGGCCGCTGCTTGAATGCCGTATGCTGCATGACCGTAATAAATTTGGTTCAAGTACTTGGTTAATATTTCTTCCTTCGTAAATGTCATCTCCAGCTGCACGGCATAGACGGCTTCCTTCAACTTGCGGCTCCACGTCTTCTCGTGCGTAAGATACAGGTTGCGCGCTAGCTGTTGGGTAATCGTGCTGGCTCCCTGACTTTTGTTCATCTGCTGTACATTCGTGACAACGGCGCGGGCGAGCCCGCGAAAGTCAATGCCGTAATGATCGAAGAAGCGGTGATCCTCTATCGCCAATGTCGCCTGAATCAAATAAGGGGAAATTTGATCGAGCGGAATGACGTCGCGATTTTGCCCATTATAGAGAGAATCGATCACATCCCCGTTCGCGTCATAGATGGTCGTAGTTTGGGGCGTATAGGAGACTGGCAAGGATTGTCCGCGCAAATACAAGAGCGAGCCAGCCAATGTAGCGACACAGAGCAGACAAAATGACAGTGTGAGGGAGATTAGCTTGCGCACTAAGCGCAACCCCGAGCGGGGCTGAGAGCTATGTGTCTGATTTCTGCCGCGTTCCTCCAAGTCGCCACCCCCCTTAACGGATAAGTTCTCTATTAGTAGTATGGGTAAATCATAGAGAGGGCTATTCACAGGAGGATGAATTTCCTTTACAAAATATTTTCGATCAGCGGCGGCAGGATATCTTGCATTTTCACAAGGATCATCTATAATCAAGGGGATGTTAGCCTTATCTATGTGGCACACTACGGAAAATCCCGTCAGCGGTCATAGCGAATATGGAAGCAGATCGACGATGGATATATAGAAGAGAGAGGTTGAACGGCATATGGAATTATGGTTTACCGAGAAGCAGACGGAGAACTACGGCATTACTTTCAGTATCAAAGAAACGTTAGTCGTAGAACAGACGGATTTTCAACATTTAGCCATTGTAGACACGGTAGAGTTCGGTCGCATGCTGCTGCTGGACGGTATGGTCATGACTACAGTGCGAGACGAGTTCGTCTACCACGAGATGGTCGCGCATCCTGCGCTATTTACGCATCCGAATCCAGAGCATGTGCTAGTAGTGGGCGGCGGTGATGGCGGGGTCATTCGCGAGGTGATGAAGCATCCGAAGGTGAAGAAGGCAGTGCTCGTAGACATCGACGGCAAGGTCATCGAATACTCGAAGAAGTTCCTACCCACTATTGCAGGCGAATTGGATAACCCGCGCGTCGAAGTCATTGTAGGCGACGGCTATATGCACATTCACGAGCATAAGCAGACGTATGATGTGATTATGGTAGATTCCACGGAGCCGGTTGGTCCTGCTGTAGAGCTCTTCTCGAAGGGCTTCTATCAAGGGATTAGCGAGGCGCTGAAGGATGACGGCATCTTCGTGGCACAGACGGACAACCCTTGGTTCAAGGCGGACCTCATCCGTAATGTGAACCGTGACGTGAAGGAGATCTTCCCGATTACCCGCGTCTATGGGGCCAATATCCCGACCTATCCTAGCGGACTGTGGACGTTCACGATGGGCAGCAAGAAGTACGATCCGCTGGCTGTAGACGAAGCAGGAATCCCAGAACTGAATACGAAGTATTATTCGCCACGTCTGCACAAGGCAGCCTTCGCCCTGCCGAAGCTAGTGGAGGAGCTGCTTCAAGACTAAGCAGAGACAGGCAGTTGCACAATAGAAAGGAATGGGCACAAAGCATGAAATTGGATCAAGCATACTCGGGGAATGTGTTTATTGCCAGCTCTGAGAACTATCAAGAAGCGCAAGCCGTCTTGTACGGCATGCCGATGGATTATACCGTAAGCTTTCGCCCGGGCTCGCGCTTCGGTCCGGCACGCATTCGCGAGGTTTCCATAGGACTGGAAGAGTACAGTCCTTATCTGGATCGCTCCTTGGAAGACATTCGTTATTTCGACGCAGGCGACCTGCTGCTTCCCTTCGGCAACGCCGCGCGCAGCTTGGAGATCATCGCTGACTATGTGAAGGGGCTGCTGGCTGACGGGAAGTTCCCGTTCGGTATCGGCGGCGAGCATCTAGTGTCCTGGCCGGTCATCCAGCAGGTCTATGCGCGCTATCCCGACTTGGCGCTAATTCATATCGATGCGCATACCGATCTGCGAGAGGAATACGAAGGCGAGCCACTCTCCCATTCGACCCCGATCCGCAAGGCAGCGGAGCTGATTGGGGGCGGCAACGTCTATCAATTCGGCATTCGCTCCGGCATGAAGGAAGAATTCGCATACGCACGCGATCACTTGAACTTCCATCCGTTCGACGTGCTGGAGCCGCTGCAGCAGGAGTTGCCGAAGCTCGCTGGATGTCCCGTATACGTGACGATCGATATCGATGTGCTGGACCCATCCGCTGCACCGGGCACCGGAACAGCAGAAGCAGGCGGCATCACCTCGAAGGAGCTGCTTGCCGCAATCCATGCGATTGCCAAGTCCGACGTGCAGGTTGTCGGGGCTGATCTGGTAGAGGTTGCGCCGGTCTACGACCACTCGGAACAGACGCAGATCGTCGCTTCCAAGCTGATCCGAGAGATGCTGCTGGGGTTTGTGAAGTGAGATTGGGCAATATCGGGCGATTTCTAGAATCAGTGGGCTGATTTTTAAGTTGCTGAAATGATTTGTGTGATTTGTCGTTACTACTTACCTGCTCGAAATCTACTACTTAGCGCATGTTGCATTGGACTCAAAGTAAGCAACTGTATCTGGGGCGGAAAGAGTAGCGGTGGGGAGCGGAAAGAATGACTGGAGGATTAGCCATTTCAAACTGTGACGGTCACTCGTGTCCATTAGAGCGAAAAAACACGCATTTTTGATTTTTAACGGTCGCCGATGACCGCTAGCGGCAAAAAACCGTCGTTTTGACCAGTCCATTCATCGCTTACGGTCATCCGTGACCGTTACATTGGCAAACACGCCTCATACACCCCTATAACGGTCACCTATGACCGTTATAATTACTTCCAATCGTCTCAGTCGGCAGCGCCCTGATTATTTCTGCTTGTGCAGGAATGACGGGGCGTTGTTTGTGTACGTTCATCATGACTTATTTTTAATTTTTCCTTTCAGTTCTTCAAGAGATTGAAATTTGAACTGCTCTGCAGTTCTTTTCGATTTTGGCCCATTGTTGTAGAACCCACGGTATTTACAAGAAGAGCAAATAGTATTGTAGACAACATCCAATTTTTCATCATTCATCCCTCCTTGTTGACTATCATATATCTTTTGATTGTGTATAACGATAAAATATAATCTTAGATTCATAAATAATCCGACATCGTTCCTCTTGTCCGCCATGTTCATTTTGTTATATAATGTGGAAAACGTTTTCTGACAGCGTTTTCTTTTTATGCAACGCAGGCGCAGTTTTCACAACTTATTTTTCATTTACTAGGAGGTTTCAGCGTGAACAATAACTCATTAAGGAAGATGCTAGCGATCATGATGGCCGTTGCAATGGTTGCTACGATGTTCGCAGGTGTCGCAATGGCAGCAGAAGAGACAGCATCAGCACCAGAAGGAACAGCCTCGCTTCCATCCGACTTCGAAGACGGAACGAGACAAGGCTGGATATGGGCAGAAGACACAGGTGTTGATTCCGCACTAACGCTTCAAGAAGCCAACGCTTCTGACGCATTGTCGTTCGCCCTGGCCTATCCAGCGGAGAAGCCTTCGGATGCTTGGGCATCCGCGCCGCGGTTGGCAATGTTCCAAGAGGGTCTTGCACGAGGTGACAACGATACAGTCGAGCTTGATTTCTACTTGGATGTTGAAGCAGGCACTACTGGCGCGATGGACGTTAATCTGATCTTTCAGCCGGATGGCGGTTGGAAGCAAGTAGGTGCCAATCAAGTGAAGTTCTATGAGCTTGATGATGTCGAGCAAACAGATGACGGACTGTATCACTTCTCCATGACATATGACATCTCCGCCATTCCTGACGTGGAGGATGATACAGATCTGCGTAACATCTTACTGGTTCTATCAGATGTAGACAGTGATTTCTCCGGCAGAGTGTTCATTGACAATGTGCGGTTTACGTCTACTGGAGACGCTGAAGAAGATGAGTCCGCATACGATCCGGAGCAATCTGAAGCAGATCGTCCTGCGCTGTTAGATAACGATCGCGTCCGCAAACCGTCGGAAGCCGGTGAACTGCAAGTGACTGAGATTGATGGTCAGATGACATTGGCAGATGAAGCGGGCAATAAGATTCAATTGCGCGGTATGAGCACACACGGTCTGCAATGGTTCCCTGAGATCGTAAATGATGATGCCTTCGCCGCACTGTCCAACGACTGGGAATCGAACGTTGTCCGTCTAGCGATGTATGTAGGGGAGAACGGATACGCGACTAACCCAGATCTGAAGGATCTTGTGAAGGACGGCATTGAGTATGCATTCGCACATGATATGTATGTCATTGTGGACTGGCATGTTCACGCGCCAGGTGACCCGAATGAACCTGTCTACGCAGGTGCATATGATTTCTTCGAAGAATTGGCGGATGCGTACCAAGACCACCCGAAATTCCATTCCATTATATGGGAATTAGCCAATGAGCCAAGCCCGAATAATAATGGAGGCAAGGGCTTGACGAACGATGCGGCAGGCTGGCAAGCGATTAAGAGCTATGCGGAGCCTATTGTGGACATGCTGCGTGATAGAGGAGACAATATTATTATTGTAGGAAGTCCGAACTGGAGTCAGCGTCCAGACTTGGCCGCAGATGATCCTATCGATTCTAACAATATCGTATATACGACACACTTCTATTCCGGCACACATGGTGCATCGGAAGAGAGCTACCCGACGGATACACCGAATGAAGATAGAGGGAACGTCATGAGCAATGCTCGGTACGCATTGGAGAATGGCGTAGCGATCTTCGTCTCAGAGTGGGGGACGAGCGAAGCGAATGGAAACAACGGTCCATACTTGGCGGAAGCCGATGTGTGGTTGGAGTTCTTGAACGAGAACAACATCAGTTGGGTGAACTGGTCGTTAACGAATAAGAATGAAACCTCAGGCGCCTTCGTCCCGTTCGAAATGGGCAAGTCTGAAGCGACAGATCTGAACCCAGGTGAAGATCAACTGTGGGCAAGCGAGGAATTGAGCCTGTCTGGCGAGTATATGCGAGCTAGAATGAAAGGGATTCCGTATCGCCCGATCGATCGCCATGCATTCAGTGAGGTGATATGGAGCTTTGATGAGGGGACAACACAAGGCTTCGGACTGAACAGCGATAGTCCGGTTACTGATCTTACGCTTGAGAATGAGAATGGCGCACTGAAAATTTCAGGAATGGGCGCGAGCAACGCAATGGGTGATGGCGACTTCTGGAGTAATGCGCGTATCTCTTCAGATGGCTATGATCCGGAAGCAAGTATTCTCGGTGCGCAGCAAATGACGATCGATGTGATCGTAGAAGAGCCAACAGCTGTAGGTATTGCCGCAATTCCGCAAAATCAAGGAAGTTGGGTCAATCCATTGAAGCAAACAATCGCAACGGCTGACCAATTCGAACTTCAAGAAGATGGCACTTATAAAGCGGTGTTGACGATTACTGCTGATGATTCTCCAGCGATACAAGCTGTAGGGGAGAACGCTGATGGTCATATACTGAATAATGTCATTCTGTTCGTTGGAGCGGAAGATGCGGACGTTATCTGGTTGGATAACATTACATTCTCGGGCAGCAGAATCGAATTGCCCGTTGTCCATGCTGATCTAGGCGAGGCAGTGCTTCCTTCGGACTTCGAAGACGGTACGAGACAAAACTGGGTGTGGCATGGAGAATCAGGTGTGAAGACGGCGCTTACCATTGAGGAAGCAGGCGGCTCACAGGCGCTGTCATGGGAATTTGCCTACCCTGAGGTGAAGCCTGATGATGGCTGGGCGTCTGCACCGCGTCTTGACTTCTGGAAGGAAGGTATGACACGCGGCGACAATAGTCATGTACAATTCGATCTCTATCTCAATCCAGTTCGCGCTACTGAAGGTGCAATCTCTATCCATCTTGTCTTCCAGCCAGAGGATGCCGGTTACTGGGCACAGGCTACCGACACATTCTCAATTAAGCTGGCTGAATTGGAGCAAGCCGAAGCAACAGAGGCTGGGCTGTATCATTATCCGGTTGCATTCGACCTGCATTCGATTGGAAGCATTACGGATGATATGGACCTTCGCAATATGATTTTGATATTTGCTGATGAACAAAGTGACTTTGCTGGCAAGCTTTATATAGACAATGTAAGAATGACGACAGAGGGTGCGCAATCAGACGAACCTAGTCAGGATCATGTTACAGGTTTCGTCGATGTGAGTGCTGACTATTGGGCAGCCGATGTTATCAAGCGTATGGCTGAGCTGAATATTGTAGCAGGAATCCGTGCAGATGAGTTTGCGCCGAAGCAGCATGTGACGCGAGCAGAATTTGCCGCATTGGTCGTCCGTGCGCTCGGATTAACAGCGAGCGAACAAGCGCCGTTCGCGGATGTGGATGCAAGCAAGTGGTATGCGGAAGCGGTGGCAGCCGCCTATGAAGCCGGCATTGTGTCCGGCCGCAGTGCTGACGCATTCGCACCGAATGCGACGATCACGCGCGAAGAGATGGCGGTAATTATTGTGAAGGCTTATGCGCACAAGTCGGGCGAAGCATTAGGCGCTTCGGCAGCGGCCGGCTTCGCGGATAGCGAGGCGATTAGCACGTGGGCGCAAGCGGCGGTGGACAATGCAGTGGAGCTTGGCTTGCTGCAAGGTCGCGGCGACAATCTATTCGTCCCGCAAGGTGTGGCGAATCGCGCAGAGAGTGTGCAAGTTATCGCGCAACTGCTGAGCGAGGAATAGAAGCTTGATGCGATAGAACGAGCTGATACATGAAGCAAGCCTTCCTTCTTAATTGAAGGGGCTTGCTTTCTTTTTTTATTCTGGCGTGCAGCAGGGGCTTGTATTGCTTTGCAAAGGGAATTATTATAACATAGTGCCGTACTACACATTCTGGACAAGTATCCTATTTATATAGTAGATTTTATTTCACAAGTAAGGGAAGATTGACAATGCCAGGGCAGCAGGTCGAAATTCGCATAGCAAGCAGCCATCAAGGGGAGACCCAAGTGCATACAGCTCGGGCAGAGATGTTTCGCAAGTCTGACACGACTTATTACCGTTACCGTGAACCGGATAGCAGCGCGATGGGGAATACGGTCACGACGGTGAAGGTGGGTAAGAGTGAAATTCGTATTATTCGCCACGGTGATGTCTCGGCGGAACAGACTTTTACGAACAATGGCAAGCATAATGGCTTCTACCATACCCCTCATACCCGCTTATCATTAATGACGCAAACTACACAGTGGAAGCTGGCAATAGATGAAGCAGGATATGGACAGGCTTCTTGGTCCTATGTATTGTGGATCGGGGATGAACGGGCGGGAGATTTCAAGCTTAGGCTTTCGATACGGGAGGATCAGGGATGAACAATGTAATGGAGCAAGTCAAGCAGACGTTGAAGGATGAAATAGCGAAGGCCATCACAGCTTCCGGTATGGTTGGCGACGCGGAGCTGCCGGAGATCGTACTGGAAACACCGAAGGAGAAGGAGCACGGGGACTTCGCCACGAATGCGGCCATGCAGCTTACACGCATTGCTAGGCAGAATCCGCGTGCAATCGCAGAGTCGATTGTGAAGCACTTGGATACGGGGAAGGCGCATGTGTCGAAGGTAGACATAGCAGGTCCGGGATTCATTAACTTTTTCATGGACAATCGTTATTTGCATCGCATTGTTTCGCATATTGTGCAGGCAGGAGACGATTATGGGCGGATCGATCTTGGCGGTGGCGAACGCATTCAGGTTGAGTTCGTGAGTGCCAATCCAACGGGCAGCCTGCATCTTGGTCACGCTCGCGGAGCCGCAGTGGGGGATGCGCTGTGCAATCTGCTCGATTTCGCAGGTTATCGCATATCACGCGAATATTATATTAATGACGCTGGCAATCAGGTAGCCAACTTGGCAGTATCCATTGAGGCGCGTTACATGCAGGCACTCGGACGTGAAGCGGATATGCCTGAGGACGGTTATCACGGTGAGGACATCGTTCGATTCGCCAAGGAGCTGGTTGAGGAGAAGGGCGACAGTCTGCTAGACATGCCTGAGGACGAGCGCAGGACATTCTTCCGCAGCTACGGGCTGGAGCGCGAGCTGGACAAGATCAAGCGTGACTTGAAGCGGTTCCGTGTCTCGTTCGATCAATGGTTCAGCGAGACCTCTCTGTATGAAGCGGGCAAGACGGAACAAGTATTGGAGGAGCTGAAGCAGAAGCAGCAAACCTTCGAGCACGAAGATGCGCTCTGGCTTCGTACGACCGACTACGGGGATGACAAGGATCGTGTGCTGATTAAGAACGATGGCAGCTACACCTACTTGACGCCAGACATAGCCTACCATCAGAACAAATTCCAGCGGGGCTTCGATCGGTTAATCAATATTTGGGGAGCCGATCATCACGGGTATGTGCCGCGTATGAAAGCGGCGATGGAAGCCCTTGGCTATGAACCTGAACGCCTCACGGTGTTGATCGCACAGATGGTCAGTCTGTTCCAGAACGGGGACAAGGTTAAGATGTCCAAGCGAACAGGGAAGGCTGTCACAATGGAGGACCTGATGGATGAGGTAGGTGTGGATGCCGTTCGCTATTTCTTCGCCATGCGGGGAATTGATTCCCACTTGGACTTCGACATGGACTTGGCCGTCTCCCAGTCGAATGACAATCCCGTCTATTATGTACAGTACGCGCATGCCCGGATCTGCAGCATCTTCCGTCAAGCGGAAGAGCAAGGCATTCAGCGGAAATCCGGTCAGGCAGCAGATGTGAGTGTGCTGGTACTGGAGTCCGAATTCGCCCTGCTCAAGAAACTGGCGGAGCTCGAGGAGGAAGTGCGTGTGGCGGCGGAGCAATATGCGCCCCACCGGTTGATCCGTTACGTGTATGAACTGGCTTCTCAGTTCCACAGCTATTATAAGGCGGAGAGGGTTATGACTGAGGACGACGCCTTGACACACGCGCGGCTTGCATTGTTAGAGGCTGTGCAAGTCGTCTTGCAGAATGTGCTGCGTCTCGTCGGCGTGTCCGCCCCTGAGAGAATGTAGCAGCCATCTTCATAGCAGATACAGCAGCTTTGCTGCCGTTCAGGCCAGTCTTCGGACGGGCCTGTTTGCGTTCGCGCGGTCTAGTGCGGCGTTTCATTCGCTGCGAGCGTTTATTAGACTGCTCCAGAAGGTACTGAAGAGCGGCGGGACCGTCGATCTCCCCGTCACCCGCCCTCCCTTCCGTACGGCTTCGGACGGTCTTGGCAGTATGCCGCAGCATCCGGCGCACAGTGGTAGGACGGACGCCCTTCCTCCTGCTGGCCATGAGCAGAGCAATCAGCCCTGTCACATGAGAGGTAGCCATCGATGTGCCGCTCAGTATTTCGTAGCGTCCTTTGGGCCAGGTGGAGACGATGCGCTCACCTGGAGCGTAGATGTCAATGCGCTCGCCCCGGTTACTGAAAGAGGCGATGTATCGTCCTTTCTCTGTGGCGCCAACGGCGATGGTGTCTTTGTATTGAGCCGGATAGTCAATGATGCCGGTTTTGCCGTCGTTGCCCGACGACGCACACACAATGATGCCGGCGTGCACCGCTTGTTTGACAGCCTCACGCAGTGCGGGACTGGTGTCTGTCATACCGAAGCTCATATTGATGATGTCCATCTTATTGTGCACACTCCACTCAATGCCTTTGACAATATCTGATAAATAGGCGGAGCCGTGTCGATCGAAGGATTTGACAGCGAATAAGCTAGCAGCGGGTGCTACGCCAGTCATGCCTTGGCTGCCGCCAGAAGCCGCAATCGTGCCGGCGATGTGTGTGCCATGTCCGTTATCGTCATTAGGCGGAACGAATGATTGGAGTACATTAATGCCTCCGAGGATACGGTCTTTCAAATCCGGATGGCTCGGATCGATGCCTGTATCTATGACACTAATGCGAATCCCTTCTCCTCTAGTTGACTTCCACAGCTTAGGTGCACCGATTTGCCGCACACCCCAGGGAATACGGGGCGGCGTCGACTTCATCCCCTTGTGCAAGTCAGATACCGGTGTATACGCGTGAATCGATATTTTCAAGTCAGGCTCAAATAGCAGTTTCGGATCATGCAAGCCGGCAGTCGTTCTCAGAGAACAGCGCAAGGTGCAAATGAAAGGAAAGGTTTCGATCGAACGCAACTTCGGCCAACGCGCATGCAGCTGCTTCAATGCGGCCAAGCATTGATCGAAATCCTTGCGCTTGCGAAAGCGAATCAGCTGGATACGCTTGCTTCTCGTATCCATATGGCGGTGCAGCCGTTGGAGCCATGTATCTGTATTCATGAAGTGTCCAACCTCCCGGACAGTGTTGATTCCCTATTGTATGTTGCCGGAATGCGGATGGTTAGTTGATGGCCCGGATTGGGCGGCGATTAGGCGGGGAAAGGGTGTCAAACGCGGTGGATGGACATAGGATGAAGAGAGGACCTTTCGGGTCTTTCATTGCAGGTGAAGCAAGGCCTCGTTACTTCCGGCAGACGGGGCGGATACAGTCGAAGGCGAGGGGATGAACAGGTCTCTTCGCTTTTTTCTATTCAGAATTGACTCATCTTGGTTGCATTTTCCGTGAAAATAAGGTTAACTATATGATGATAACGGCTTGTTGACGTAAGAATGCCGAAAGGAAGTGCGTATGATGAGCAGTGCGAAGACGCTGAAGATAACTCCGGAACGAGCAAGAGAAATGCCGATGGTAGATTTGGCTTTTCTTATTTTGAAAACAGCTAACACCCCTCACTATTACCGCGATTTGATGCAGGAAGTGGCGAAGATCAAGGGGATTGCCGAAGATCAGATGATGGACTTGATCGCCCAGCTGTACACAGAGATCAACATTGACGGGCGGTTCGCGTGTGTCGGCAACAACTTGTGGGGATTGAAGCGTTGGTATCCGCTGGATAAAGCGGAAGATGCGTTAGGCAATGCGACTCGTCCGCGAATTATTAACGATGAAGACGATGATGAGGACGAGGAATTATACACCGAAGATGACACCGATGACGACAGCGACTTCGAAGAAGCTGACGGTGATGATTTCGATAGCGAGAATGAAGACGAAGAAATAGACGATGAGGTTGATGATGACGTCGACGAAGAGGTTGACGAGGACATGGACGATGAAGATATGGATGAGGAATCCGATGGCGAAGAAGACAGTGAAGAGTCCGATGAGGATGACTATAAGTAAAGCATGAGGGGAGCGGGGATGATCGCTTGACATCCCCTTTTTCTCAGAGTAAACTATTGCATGGGCTAATCATTTACAATATATTTAATCGTTCGATTAAAGTGCCTCGATGACATCGGGTGTGCTTTATTTTTTTGATGGCCGGGATTGTGCCGGCATGATAGACGAGTCCCGCGAATAGAGTCCGCAAGCGGCCGATCGCCGCAGGGTTTCGCGGGTTCTTTTATGGGCTCATACTGAACAAGCAGGAGGTTCAATAAGGTGGCGAAGTACATTTTCGTAACAGGCGGCGTGGTTTCATCTCTGGGCAAAGGTATTACCGCTGCATCGCTCGGCAGGCTGTTGAAGAATCGCGGATTGAAGGTAACGATCCAGAAGTTTGATCCCTATATCAATGTAGACCCAGGGACCATGAGCCCCTATCAGCATGGTGAAGTGTTCGTGACCGATGATGGAGCGGAGACAGATCTCGATCTAGGCCACTATGAGCGCTTTATCGACATCAATCTGTCCAAGAACAGCAATGTCACAACAGGCAAAGTGTATTCGTCCGTCATTACGAAGGAGCGCCGCGGGGAATATTTGGGCGGCACGGTGCAGGTGATCCCGCACATTACGAATGAGATCAAAGACCGTGTGTTTCGTGCAGCGCGCGAATCGCAATCAGACGTTGTCATTACGGAAATTGGCGGCACAGTAGGCGATATTGAGAGCCTGCCGTTCTTGGAAGCCATTCGACAGATTAAGAGTGATATTGGCCGTGAGAACGTGATGTACATTCATGTCACCTTGATTCCATACTTGAAAGCTGCCGGTGAAGTGAAGACGAAGCCGACACAGCATAGTGTCAAGGAATTGCGAAGTATCGGCATCCAACCGCAAGTGATTGTGACGAGGACAGAGCACCCGCTAACGGACGAGATGAAGCGCAAGCTCGCACTGTTCTGTGACATTGATGCCAATGCGGTTGTGGAAGCACGTGATGCGGACAATCTGTATGAAGTTCCGTTGAACATGCGTGACGAAGGTCTTGATGAGATCGTGGTCAATTATTTGAACCTGCCTGCGAAGCCGCTCGACATGACCGAGTGGGAGCAGATGGTTGATCATATCAAAAATTTGAAGCACCGTACGGAAATCGCAATCGTCGGCAAGTATGTATCGTTGCACGATGCCTATTTGAGCATTGTAGAGGCACTTGGACATGCAGGGATTGCAGCGGATACAGAAGTGAATGTTCGCTGGGTGAATGCCGAGGAAGTGAACGACAGCAATGTAGAGGAACTGTTAGGCGGCGTCGATGGTATATTGGTTCCCGGTGGTTTCGGTGATCGTGGTATTGAAGGCAAGGTTGCCGCCATTCGGTATGCGCGGGAGAAGCGAGTGCCATTCTTCGGTATTTGCTTAGGTATGCAGGTGGCGGTAGTTGAATATGCGCGACACGTGACCAGCTTAACAGGGGCGAACAGCTCCGAGATTAACCCAGCTACATCCTATCCCGTGATCGATTTGCTGCCAGAACAGAAGGACATCGAGGATCTTGGCGGTACTATGCGATTGGGCTTGTATCCATGCAAGCTCGCAGAGGGTTCCTTGGCTATGACTTGCTATCAGGATGAGTTAGTGTATGAACGGCACCGTCATCGGTATGAGTTCAACAATGAATATCGTGATCTGATCGAAGGGGCGGGGATGACGATTTCCGGCACTTCGCCAGATGGCAGACTAGTTGAAATTGTGGAGATTCCAGATCATCCGTGGTTCCTTGCTGTGCAGTTCCATCCGGAATTCACATCGCGGCCGAATCGTCCGCAGCCGCTTTTCCGTGAGTTTGTCAAAGCTTCCATGCAGCGGAAGTAATACATTTTTTTCTTCTGCCATGCAGGATATCCTTCGTCAGCAGCGAATGTGTACTAGGACAACTTAGGTTTTACCAACGTTAGCATGGGCACGTCTAGTCTAGTATAGTATGGCGGAGGTAATTCTGTTGGAGAAGAAGAAAGTGTTAATCGTAGATGATCAGAACGGAATTCGAGTGTTATTGGTTGAGGTGTTCAGCAGTGAAGGCTACGAGACGTTTCAAGCTTCTAACGGCAAATTAGCCTTAGACATTGTCGAGAAGGAGAAGCCGGACTTGGTCTTGCTGGATATGAAGATTCCGGGGATGGACGGACTGGAGATCTTGAAGCATATCAAGACGATCGACAGTGAGGCGAAGGTCATCATGATGACGGCATACGGCGAGCTGGACATGATTAATGAAGCTACCGCACTCGGTGCACTCATGCACTTCACCAAGCCCTTTGACATTGATGAGCTGCGAATGGCGGTTAACGATCAGCTTGCTGAACCGCATATGAATGCGTGAAGGGAATGATCCTTATTCGTAAGGGTCATTTTTTTTGCCTTCAGATGGGACATGACTTTTGCCGCCTTGATTTTCAAGGCTTGTCTTACCAAATGTAAAGGGATTGTGTTATAATACAATAGTATGAATTTCGGCTGGCAAGAATAACAGAGATAACCACTTTCTGAGGAGGAAGAAAACCATGCCACTTGTGTCAATGAATGAATTTTTGCCTAAGGCAAAAGAAAAGAAATTTGCCGTAGGTCAGTTTAACATGAACAACCTGGAATTTGCCCAGGCGATCATGCAAGCAGCTATGGAATTGAAATCACCTTTTATTTACGGTGTCAGTGAAGGCGCCTTGAAATATATGGGGATGGAATACACCGTAGCTATGGCAGAAGCTGCAGCGAAGAAGTCAGGTCTGCCTATCGCACTTCATCTAGACCATGGAAGCAGCTTCGAAGTAGCTATGGCTTGTATTCGCGGAGGCTTCTCATCCGTCATGTTCGACGGTTCGCATCATCCGTATGAAGAGAACATTGCTATGACGAAGGAAATTGTCAAAGCAGCTCATGCGATGGGCGTATCAGTGGAAGGCGAGCTTGGCACAATCGGTGGTGTGGAGGACGACATCAGCGTAGATGAGGCAGATGCGGCGCTGGCGAAGCCGGATGAAGCGATCCGTTTCTGGGAAGAAACAGGAGTAGACGCGATGGCGATTGCAGTCGGAACAGCGCATGGCATGTATGCGGGTGAGCCGAATATCCGATTCGATATTATCGAAGAAGTGACTAGCAAGATTCCAGTTCCAGTCGTACTGCACGGCGGTTCCGGTGTGCCGGACGCGATGATTCGCCGCTCGATTGAGGCAGGGGTTGGCAAGATTAATGTCAATACGGAGAATCAGGTAGCTTGTACGGACACAATCCGCGAAGTGCTGAACAACGATTCGAAGGTATATGATCCGCGCAAATACTTAGGACCTGCTAAGAAAGCTATGGTAGAGGTCGTCAAATCCAAGATCAAATTGTTCGGCAGCGACAATCAAGCCTAATCGGCTTGACTAGTCAATGGGGGAAGTCGCTTCTGCAGCCACGAAGGTGCGGGAGGGCTTTCCCTTTATCACATACTGGAAACAGTTTCGTGGTTTTTTTTCTTAACAGCACGATGGAGGGAATAGGATAGCTATGGATAAACTGATGATCGCCGGAGGTCGGCCTCTTCGCGGTACAATTCAGATAAGCGGCGCCAAGAACAGTGCGATAGCACTTATTCCAGCAGCTGTCTTATCGGACGAACCGGTGACCTTGGACAACTTGCCTGTGCTGAGCGATGTTGCCATCTACTGTGAGCTGTTGCAGGAGCTGGGCTGCACCGTAGATTGGAAGGAAGACGAGCTGCGTATCGATCCGACTCATATTCGTTCTGTACCGATGCCTAACGGGAACGTCAAGAAACTGCGCGCATCCTACTACCTAATGGGCGCGTTGTTAGGTCGATTCGGCGAAGCGCACATCGGTATGCCAGGTGGATGCAATTTCGAGCCGCGGCCGATCGATCAACATGTGAAAGGGTTCGAGGCGCTCGGTGCAGTCGTTACGAATGAGAACGGCGCACTGCATATTCGCGCCAAGGAACTGCGTGGTGCGAAGATTTATCTCGATATTGTCAGTGTAGGGGCGACCATTAATATTATGCTGGCTGCAGCACGCGCCAAGGGTACCACGATTATTGAGAATGCAGCCAAGGAGCCTGAAATCATTGACGTCGCCACCTTGCTTAGTTCCATGGGGGCTAACATCAAAGGTGCAGGCACGGAGACCATTCGGATTGAAGGCGTGGACGAGATGCACGGCTGCAGACACTCCATCATCCCCGATCGTATTCAAGCAGGCACATACATGATCGCCGCTGCAGCAACGCAAGGCGATGTCCTTATCGACAACATCATTCCGAAGCATATGGAAGCATTAACAGCCAAGATGCAAGAAATGGGCGTTCATATTTATGAGATGGATGAAGCGATTCGTGTAGTCGGACAGCCGGAGTATCAGAGTGTCGATGTGAAGGCGCTTGTATATCCGGGCTTCGCTACGGATTTGCAATCGCCGATGACGAGTCTGCTTACACAAGCCCAGGGAGTCAGTATCTTAACGGATCAAGTATACAGCAACCGCTTCAAGCATATTCCTGAGTTAAACCGAATGGGCGCACGTATTCGAATTGAAGGTCGTTCTGCAATCATTGAACGAGCCGCACTGCATCCGGCGAAGGTGAAGGCTAGTGATTTAAGGGCAGGAGCCTCGCTAGTTATTGCAGCCTTAACCACATCGGAAGGGGTTACTGAAGTGACCGGGGTCGAGTATATTGATCGCGGATATGACCGTATGGTAGACAATTTGTCCGCATTAGGCGCAGAAGTTTGGCGAGAATGAATGAACTGCCTTGAAATAGGGAAGGCATAGAGATATAGAGTGATAGAAGCGATACGAAATTGAATAATGTAGGTGGTACATGATATGGAGAAGAATTTAGCCCAACTAGAAGGGCTGAAGTTGACGGAGCTCTACGCTTTGGCTAAGGAGCATCAGATCGCTTATTACGGTCAAATGAAAAAGAAAGAGCTGATCTTTGCGATATTGCGAGCGCAAGCAGAAGACAGCGGATACATGTTTATGCAAGGCGTGCTTGAAATTTTGTCGGAAGGCTTCGGTTTCTTAAGGCCAATCAATTACTTGCCAAGCACAGAGGATATTTATATTTCTGCCTCACAAATTCGAAAGTTTGATTTGCGAACGGGTGACTTAGTATCAGGCAAATGCAGACCGCCCAAAGAAAATGAACGTTATTTCGGACTTCTCCATGTGGAAGCAGTCAATGGCGAGAATCCGAATAAAGCAGCAGAACGCCTTCATTTTCCCGCACTGACTCCTCTATTTCCGCAAACCAAACTCATCTTGGAAACAACCCCAACTCATCTGGCAACACGAACGATGGATTTATTATCACCAGTAGGATTAGGGCAACGCGGACTAATTGTAGCTCCTCCCAAGGCAGGCAAGACATTGCTCCTTAAGCAGATTGCCAACAGTATTTCGACGAATTATCCGGACGTCGAGCTCTTTGTCTTGCTCATTGATGAGCGTCCCGAGGAAGTCACGGATATGCAGCGCTCGGTTAACGGGGAAGTGATTGCATCTACCTTCGATGAATTGCCGGAGAATCATATCAAAGTAGCAGAGCTTGTGCTGGAGAGAGCGATGCGGCTAGTGGAGCATAAGAAGGAAGTTGTTATTCTGATGGATAGCATTACACGCTTAGCGCGCGCGTATAACCTCGTGATACCGCCGTCAGGACGGACTTTGTCTGGAGGCATAGACCCAGCGGCCTTCCATCGGCCGAAGCGGTTCTTCGGTGCGGCTCGGAATGTGGAAGAAGGCGGAAGCTTGACGATCTTGGCTACAGCCTTGGTAGAAACAGGCTCACGTATGGACGATGTTATCTATGAAGAATTTAAGGGAACAGGCAACATGGAGCTTCACTTGGATCGCAGATTGGCTGAACGCCGTGTATTCCCGGCTATCGATATTCGTCGTTCGGGTACGCGTCGAGAGGAATTGCTGCTCACTAAGGAGCAATTAGACAAGATATGGGCGCTGCGTAAGACGATGAACGATTCGCCGGAGGTAACAGAAGCCTTGTTAAGAAAGCTGCGGGATACCAAAACGAACGAGGAGTTCCTGGCCACGCTCGAAGCGAATGCGCAAAGCAGTACCCGTCGACCGCGCAACTCCGTATCCCAATCTTAGTTGGTTGGCAGGTAGTATCGAAAGGAAGCTATGCTCGTCCAATCTACAGCTTGATCAGTCTCGGAGATAGGAAAGGAAGAAAGCTAGCATGTATGCCGTATACGCAGATCCAGAAGGAAATGTGTTTGAACATGAACAATACTTGGCCTTAGGACGTGGAGGCGAGATGCTCACAGAGCTTGTCTCGGAGGAGTGGATTCCGCTTCCCGAAGGCGCAACCTTAGTCAGCCTGCCAGGCACTAGAGCTGTAGGTTTACAAGCGGATGATGAACGCATGTCGCTGCTGCCGGATGGATGCACGGCGGTAGGTGCGCTCATGCCGCAGGGATTTACTCGCTTGTATCTGCCTGCTTATGTGAAGGCGAATGAAGAGGCAGTGCTGCCATTGTTCGGCTATACAGCGGTCGCTTGGCAGGATGGTCAGTTCTATGTAGCTGCCGATGCAACGGACGATCCGGAGCCGTGGAATCCGAGAAACTGTGATGTGGACGAGTTGAATCTGAAGGTGGAGCAGCTGAAGCTGCGCTATCCAGAGAATCGACTCTATGAGCATCTGTCGCACTGTGCGCTGTCTTACGAATGCTTGACTGCTTCGAACACGTTCTTGCAGCGGCTGGAAGGTGCCGTGCCCGTATCCTTCTCCTGTAACGCGGGCTGCTTCGGCTGCATCTCTGAACAACCGGAGGAGCGGGCGTTCGTTGCTCCGCAAACCCGTCTTCAATTCCGCCCAAGCGTAGATGAAGTGGTCGATATAATGCTGGAGCAGTTGAAGGAACCGGATGCGATTATTAGCTTCGGTCAGGGCTGTGAGGGCGAGCCTTCTACGCAGGCGCCGACGATCATTGAAGCGATGCGAAGGGTACGTGCGCAGACAGACAACGGCTATATCAACATCAATACCAATGCCGGCTTGACAGATCAGATCAAGGGGATTGTCGACGCAGGACTGGACTTGATGCGTGTCAGTACGATCAGTGCTTTGGATGAGCATTATGATGCATACTATATGCCGCGCGGCTACACGTTGGCGAATGTGGAGCGCAGCCTGATCTATGCTGCTGAGCAAGGGGTGTATACCTCGATCAATTATTTGGTATTCCCGGGTGTGACGGATCGTGAGGAAGAGATCGAAGCGATGCTCGAATTCGTCAAGCGTACAGGGCTTAAGCTCATTCAGATGCGGAATTTGAACCTTGATCCCGAGAGCTACCTGAATCTGATCCCGAAGCCGCAGGGTGAGCTGTACGGCATGAAGCAGATGCTGGAGATCTTCCGAGCAGAGCTGCCGGACGTCGTGATCGGATCGTATTCACATGTGCCGCCGTTGGCAGAGCGCAGACCGAAGCGGTCCGTTGCTTCTTCATAAGCGTACACGTGAACATAACCTGCCTCATTCGTCGATTGGTGCGACGAGTGAGGCAGGTTTGTTTGTGTGCGTGTTGTTATGGGTACATACGCAATATGTAGTCTTTGCTCAATGTCGGTGGAGGAGCCTGCGAAATTCCTACAAAACTGCAGGCACGGGTGATGCCGTCGATATATTCCTGCGAATCTGCAGGTATGTCATACCGAAATCGAGCGAATCTTGAAAATGCCTGCGGATCTGCATCTTTCATATAGCGAATTTGCCGTTTGGGGCTGACAATGCTTCAAGAAGATGTACAATCGTAGGCATTATCTCCATTTGTCTCATTATCCGAGAGAATTCCTGCACAACCGCAGGTATTATTCAAACTCTTACCTTACTGTTGAATTTTCGTATGGAAAATTCAACAGATGACCTCGGGGAGCAATATTCTAATGATAGTCTTGTATGATGTCATCAAGAATTTCTCCTGTAAGCATATCCACTGTTAATTCATATTGTGCTGATTGCTGGTCAGTCATAGAACGATAAACGGAGAAGCTTGCATTATCTGTTGGATGAAGGAACAATCTGACTAGAGGCTGTGCATAAGCATATATGTTTTCTTCTCCTATTTTCATTGAATGCAATTTGGTATAGTTCTTTCGCTTGAAGTGGATAATCATCTAACTTTAATCCCTTTATATCGTTATGCTCGCTATAACCGTGTATCGCTTCTAAAAAGTCGATACTATTATTATTTAGATTCACAATAACGTACATGATCCCACTTGGTTCAGAGTCACTGCTATACGGAAATTCAAATCTGAAGTTAACCTTTCCTGACTTGTCTTGTATATCTTTCTTCTCCGTTGAAATTAGTGTTATCTGAGTTAATATTGCATCACTGCGCCACGAATGAGCCCTTTCGATAGCATGTCGAAGTGCTTCTTCCACAGAATTAATGGACTGTCCGCGGTTTCTCTTGTATAATTCCATAAATCATAATACACCAAGTGTAAATATAATTAATGTACTTAGCGAAATCGTTACCTTTACTGCAAGCATGTTTTTGTTAGCTTTCATAGACTCGCCTCAATCATTGATTGAATTGTAGGAATAACTTGTAATATTGAATGGTTTCTTGACCATATTCACGTAAGACAGCGGAGGCGCAGTGCCCCCGCTGTTCAATTTGTATGCTACTTATCAATCACATCATGTTAACGCAGAGTTGGGCTATTGCGATTTACTCAATCTGATCCATCAACCGCTTGATTATCGCAATCGCTTCAGCCCGGGAGGCATTCGCCCCTGGGTCGAAGCTGCCGTTCGTTCTGCCGCTAATCAGCTGCAGCGAGGCGGCTGCATTGATAGACGGCTTCGCCCAATCGCTGGCAGTTGCGATATCTGGAAACTCGACGTCTCCAGTGGACAGCAGACTTGCGGGATCGATGTTGTTCGCTTCGGCATAGGCTTGTATGATCATGACCGCCATTTGTTCACGAGTGATGCGTGCACTTGGCGCGAAATGATCTGCATCGATGCCATTCACAATCCCGGCAGTGTAGGCGATGTTCACCGCTGCCCCGTACCAACTATCCGCAGGTACATCGGAGAACGAAATCTCCGATTGCTCCTCAAGCTGAAGCGTCCGCACTAGCAAGGCGGTGAATGCTGCACGGGTAATCGGTGTATTCGGTGCAAATGCACTTTCAGATACGCCTTGCGCAACATGACGTCCGGCCATCGTTTCGATATCTACTTGTGCCCAGTGTCCTTGTATATCGTCGAATATTCTGTGATAGGCCATCACGGTATATTGAGAGAAGTGGTCAGTTTCGAACTGCATGACTCGACCGTTAGCGCTTAGCTTGCCCCCAATGTATTCCCACTTGCGTTGACGTTCATTGTAATAATAAGCGCCAAGCGTATGCAGGGGACTTGCCTGAGCACGTACATCCATACTAATTTTCACGGGCTTCTGGAACGTTGCTATCGTCCGATCATTGATCTTCAATTGCAGATCATATACAGGAGCGACCGCAGTGCTGTGGGCCTGCTTCTGGTCAAGTGCTCCATCTGCTGTCGTATCATGAATGGTGAACACCAGCGTGCCGCTTAACTGTCCATCCAGTACAAATCCGGGATCAAAGCTGAACGAAGCTTCATTCGTCTCAATCGTCCATGATTTCTGCTTCGCATTGGCCTGCTTCACCAAATCAGTGGGCAGTTCAACGATTACAGTGTCTACACGGCTTTCAGCCTTGGCATCAATCGAGATAGTCGAATCATCACTCGCTATCGCTTGCTGTATACGTTGTTCGTCAGGCTTCACCGTAATGATAGATTCCCCATTCTCCGCGGTTTCTTGATCATCTTCTGCTGGCACGGGGCCGAACCAACCGCCGCCACCAAATCCTCCGCCTAAACCACCACCAGCATTATTGGTCTTGACTGATTTGGTGCGGACAGTATAATTGCCGGCTTCATCATAAGCAACGACATCAACTGTGTAAGTTGTACCTGGTTCAAGTCCATTGAACAGAACACTCCGGACATCTGGTGAATAGACGTTCCACAAATAATCATTCACGTATACGGCATATAAGAAAACTCCGTGATCATCTGTAGCATGTGGCCAAGATATTCTGAATCGGCTCTCTGTAATATGTGATGAAGTAAGTGCATTGCTGGACCAGCTTGGCCCTACTTTGTCCGCGGTGAAGGACACCGTAGCTGCATACAGATTCGGATCGCCTAGCTGATCGGTGAACGCGCCAGCTGGTACGTAGACATCATAAGTTACGCTATGGGTTAAGGAGTCAATAGGTTGAATCCACAGCGTATCTTCCTCAACAGTTGTCTCTATTGGAACAATCGTATCCCCATCGTTCACCGTAATGTCATCGTAATAGACCGACTCTGTTACAGAAGTGTTGAAGTAAAATGGGAATCTACCATTATCCTCGTTGTAATAGTGATCGACAGCGAACATGTAAGGATCAGGGCTTAATCTAACACCGACATCCTCCCAAGCGCTCTTCACGATCTGCTTGATCTCGCTCTTGGACGCAGCGGATACTGACAAGGAATCGACAGCCTCTAGGTAGGCTAGTCGAGCATCCATAAAGTCAGACGCTGGATGCAAGTAATGGGTCAATGCATGATACGTAAGTTGACCCAGCAAGGAACGGCCGTTATAGCTCGCATTATCCATACGGGTAGCCATTAAGTAGGCAGCATGGTTCGGGATACCGCTATTGACGTGTACACCGCCATAATCGCCATTTTCCGTATTAGGGAGGTTCACGTATTCGTCCATGTGCATAGGTTGACCGCCATTATGAGGATTGGCGAAATCACGTAGCGGAGCAGCCGCGGCATCCTCGCCAATCGTCCAGTCATCCGTGTCGAAGACGACAGCCATAATGTCCGCAATCGACTCGTTCAAAGCGCCGGACTGATATTCGTAATTCAGGTTGGCTGTATGCTCAATCACTCCATGGGTTAATTCATGCGCTACAATATCATTCGCACATGATAGGCAGTCGAATTGTTCAGCACCATCCCCGTACCACATTGCTCCCGATGACCAGAAAGCATTATCGAGTGGAACTTCTTGTTCGGTATCCAAATCAATATCGGGCACATGCACGAATGAAACCAAATCCATACCATTTCCATCGATGCTGTTCCTCTCAAACTGTTCTAGATAAAATTCATATACTTCACCCGCCCAATAATGCGCATCGACAGCATGTGTATCCATGAATCCTGTACTTGTCGTACTGGAAACAGGTTTAAGTTCGTACGACATATTGTCATGTTTCTCTTGCAAATCGGCATAATCCATCGTTATAATCAGACCCTGCTCTTCTACCACACCTGAACTAAAATCCAGATATCGTTCAAGATCAACAGGCTGCTCGTCATACATGTCGCGCGTCGCATCCAGCATATAGTAGAGATTATCGTCGTGATTGTGGCCCACCTCTAGAGGTAGCTCACCATAAGTGCCTGTGCCAGACCCTTCAACCGGGCTAACGACGTGCCGCACTTTATTAATCGAGTGGATCATACGTCCGTCTTTCGCATCAACGAATGCGGTCCAACTGCCGACAGTAGGAACAATGTAGTCTGCTTCTACTTGATAAGCCAAATAATACTGTCCGTCCTGCGGATAGATGACCAATTCTGCTGTCGGAGGGTCGATCGGAAATGCTTCTTCACCGCTTCCGAACTGTACGGGTTGTCCGTGCCGGTCCTCTAGGAACAGCTGGAGCTCGTCAATCGCATCTGCAGCTGTCAGAACAGGTGTCACATCGAGCGCCAAGCTGGCAAGTGAATGATCAAACTTGTCGCTGGTCGCGTAAATTTGGTTGGCGGCAGTCTTGTGTACATAGGCGTACTTCCCGTACACCGGAATTCCCTGGTATTGTTGCTGATATAGAATGTGACTCTTGCCCTGTGAGTCTCGCTTAAATCCAGCAATGCTCCTCGTTCCGCCCGTGTCAGGATATGAAGGGAACTGGAGAATGGAATCACTGCTTGGCGATCCAGAAGCCACTGATCCGGCAGTGGCATACATTGGGGCGACATGAGCAATCAATATGATGGACATCAACAAACTAAATACAACTCGTATCTTACTAGTATTCATAGCAACCTATCACTCTCCCGGACTATTCTTGAAATTTCAAAAAAACAGACTACAACGTGCACCTCTATGTATCTCATCATCCTCTCTTTTTGCATAAGCATTGACCTAACCACATATCGGTAAGGAACTAGCAAAACTGTACAATGAACATAGTCCTAATCGAAGTGATACTAGCAATTCCAAAATCTATGATAATAGTACTCTGCTGGAAAAGCAATGCTAGATTAAGAGTGGGATTTATATCTTGACTGGGAGGTCTTGGAGCTGTAAGTATGTCAACCTAAGATTTCTTATGCAAACGCTTACTTTTCTTCATTCCGATCGAAAATAGATCGTGTTACAGTAGGGACATACCGATGAAGGGGGTTGCAATCTTGAAGAAAAAATGGTTTGTCCATGTGTGTGTTCTGCTGTTGGTGGTCGTCTTGGCAGCGTGCTCGTCTTCGAATAACGGCACATCCGAAAATACGCCAAACGCTTCCAATTCGTCTAATCAAGGCGGAACGCCGTCGGAATCGTCTACGACCGATGAGCAGATTGAGCTTCGCATGACATGGTGGGGTGGGCAAGAACGTCACGACCGCACACTGGAAGTCATTGAAATGTATGAAGCGAAAAACCCGAATGTCAAAATCGTAGCAGAATACTCCGGCTTCGACGGCTACTTCGACAAGCTGACGACGCAATTTGCGGCAGGCAATGCACCGGATATCATTCAATACGGCGGCAACCTGAATGATTTTGTAGCCAGAGGCGTTGTACTTCCGCTAGATGAGTACGTGGGCGGCGCACTAGACCTCAGCAAGCATGACCAAAGCATGATCGACGCTGCCACGATGGATGGCAAGCTATACGGCGTTACACTGGGCAGCAATGGGTGGGGCGTCCTTGTGAACAAGACTGCATTCGAGCAAGCCGGCGTACCGTTGCCTTCTCCGGAATGGACGTGGGAAGAGTTCGAGCAAGCCGCGATCCAAATCACAGAGAATGTGGAAGGCATGTACGGCACCGCAGATTTCGAAGAGGATGGCTTCGGCATCTTCCTCGCACAGAGAGGAAAGGTTGTGCATGAGAACGGCAAGCTCGGCTTCAATGATCAGGATGTGAAAGATTGGTTCCAAATGTGGGATGGATTCCGAAACAGTGGCGCTGCGGTTATTCCGGAAATTCAGGCGGCCGCCACGCAAACACCAGAGCAGTCCTTGATCGTCAAAGGCGATGTGGCGATGCAATTGATCGCCAGCAATCAGTACGGGGCATACAGCAATGCAACGGAAGACCAATTCGCCTTATATTTGCCTCCGAATAATAGCGATACAGGTGAGAACGGTGCATCCCTGCGTCCGAGCCAATTCTTGTCTGGATACGCGGAAACCGAGCATCCGGAAGAGGTTGCCAAGTTCCTCGCCTTCTTCACGAACGACTTGGATGCGACGGCCGTGTTGGGCAATGACCGTGGAGCTCCAGTCAACTCTGAAGTTCGCGAGAATCTGATCAGCAACGCGAGCGAAATCGACGAGGTGATCTTCTCCTACATCCAGACCGTGAGCCAAACGTCCGATGCCCCCTATGTGCCGAACCTTCCGGGCTACAACGAGACACAAGCGCTGTTCAAGCGAGCTGCGGAAAAGATCGCATTCGGCGAAGCGTCCGTGGAGGATGCAACGAACGAATACTGGACAGAAGTTCAAAAAGTGATGGAAAAGTACGAACAGTAACGACATAAACAGACACGAGAGAGGATCGGTCTAACCGCCGATCTTCTCTATTCATGAAGGTGGGAGTGCATGCAGATGGCCAAACGGAGAAATCGTGCAGCTGGAAACCACGCGTGGATCGCTTATCTTTTTTTGCTTCCATGGTTGATTGGGTTTTTCGGATTGGTGTTAGGTCCAATGATCAGTTCGCTGTACTTGTCCTTTACCCAATATAACCTGCTGCAGCCGCCCCAGTGGACGGGATGGAGCAATTATGAGGGATTGCTTCAGGATAGCAACTTTCGTGATGCCGTGCAGGTGACGCTCACGTATGTGTTCATATCTGTGCCGACCCAGCTCATTGCCGCGCTGCTTGTCGCGCTGCTGTTGAACCGGGGACTGCGGGGCTTGGGCATTTATCGGACAGTGTATTACATCCCTTCATTGCTGGGTGGCAGCGTAGCTATTGCGCTGTTGTGGAAAAACTTGTTTGGCATGAACGGGATCGTGAACGATTTTTTGTCTTTTTTCGGTGTGGAAGGTCGCGGATGGGTCACGCATCCGGATTATGCGCTGTATACCCTAATCATTTTGGCAACTTGGCAGTTCGGTGCATCTATGGTCATTTTCCTTGCTGGTTTGAAGCAAATCCCGCAGGAGCTTTATGAAGCGGCTGCAGTAGACGGAGCCGGGAAGTTCAGGCAGTTGCGCATGATATCGCTGCCGCTGTTAACCCCGGTCATCTTTTTTAACTTGGTCATTGAGCTGATTAAGACGATGCAGTCCTTTACGTCCTCCTACATCGTGAGCGAAGGAACCGGCGGACCGATCAATTCGACGCTATTTTACACCCTGTATTTGTATCAACGTGGATTCTCGTATTTTGAAATGGGCTATGCATCGGCCATGGCCTGGTTATTGGTACTAGGTCTCGGCGCGATGACAGCGGTCTTGTTCTTAACGTCCAGATACTGGGTACACTATGAAGATGGAGGGAAGCTGTGATGGGTATGTCAATGAAATGGCAGAAGATGCTTGTGCATATTTTCATCATAGGCGTAGGCATCTTCATGCTGTACCCGGTTTTGTGGATGGTGTTCAGTTCTTTCAAGCCGGAGCGATTGATCTTCTCGGAGCCGGGATTATGGCCAAGGGAGGTTACGCTGGAAAACTACTTCAAAGGCTGGCATGTGGTTAGAGACACGACGTTCGGCCTGTTTTTCAAAAACTCCTTTATGATCAGCGCCGTCTGTGTCATCGCCAATTTGGTTACTTGTTCCATGGCAGCCTATGCGTTCGCTCGCATGAAGTTTCCATTGAAGAAGCTGTGGTTCGCTTGTATGCTGATGACGATCATGCTGCCGGCGCATGTCACCTTGGTTCCGCAATACTCGATCTTCCATTCGCTGGGCTGGATCGATACGAAGCTGCCCTTGATTGTACCGAAGATATTCGCGACGGATGCATTTTTTATTTTCCTGATGGTGCAATTTTTCCGGGGGATTCCCCGTGATTTGGACGAGAGCGCGACAATTGACGGCTGCGGACCGATTAAGATCTATATGAAAATTATTTTGCCGCTGGCGGTTCCGGCGTTAATCACGACGTCCATCTTCACGTTCATCTGGACTTGGGATGACTTCTTCAGCCAAGTGCTGTACTTAAACACGGTGCAAAACTTTACGGTACCGCTCGGCTTGCGCCTGTTCCTCGATTCGCAGGGCGATTCGTCCTGGGGAGCAGTGTTCGCGATGTCGATCCTGTCGCTCATGCCGACCGCAACGATCTTCTTTATCTTCCAGAAGTATATTGTAGAAGGGATTACGACGACAGGGTTGAAAGGATAAAGGGCAAACAAATTCACAGGCGGGGAAGTTGGGACTGATGAACAAAAAATACAAGCTCACAACGATCATCGTCGCAAGTTTCGTAACCGTATTTGCGCTGTTTATTATAGGTATTAGCCTGTTGTCCTACACGATCTTCTTCGATTTTACGTCGCAGGAAATCTCTGAAGCCCGGTTAGCCCTGCTGAATGAGAATACGAGGAAAGTATCCAATCTGAATTCCGGTATCAAAGAAGCGGCTGCCTATATCGCCGCCAATAAGACAGTGATCGAAACGTTCTCCGAGCCGGTGGCCAGTGACTATCGGGCCATTGAAGAGCAACGGGCGCTGGAGGACTTGTTGAACGGCGTGGCCAGCCTCAAGACTTCGATCCATTCCATTGAGATGTTTACGAGTCGATATGATGCGTATCCCCGCATTAGCGACCAAGTGATCTATCCGCTAGAAGAGCTCAAGGATGAGGCATGGTACAGCCTATTCGAGAACATGGACAGCGGCTGGATTCCGAAGCATCAGTCACGTCACGGCAATTTGACATTTATCAGCTATGTGAACCGGCTCATTAATCATCGCGGCAATACAGTCGGGTACGTAAAGGTAAATGTGCTCGATAACACATTTTTCTCCTACCTAACTGACGACGATATGTTCGATCCCAAGAAGGATCCCATGATTGTGCTCGATTCCGGCGGGCGCATCGTCTCTCATAAAGGACCGTCGCATGCGTCTGTCGTCATCGATAGCATGATCCATCCGGCGCCTTCAGGTTCTTATATGACGTTAAAGGATTCATTCGATCGGCTTTCCGACCACCATCAAGTGCTGAAGCATGGGAATGAGTTGTATTTGCTGCTGATTTCGGAGCCGAACTATGAGCGGTGGCGATTGGTCCAGCTGATCCCGATCGATCCCCTGTACGCTCAGACGAAAGAGCTTGGTTTACTAGTGGTGCTGCTGGGACTATGTGGCCTGCTTCTCTCCGTGCCGCTGGCGTATTGGGTCGGCAAGCGCATCATCGTACCGATTCTGAAGATTATTCAAGGGATGCGATCGGTCGAGCGCGGGCGATTCGATGTGCGTCTACAAGGGCATTACATTGAGGAATACGATGTATTGGCGAACAATTTCAACCATATGATTACAGAGCTTGATCACTCATTAAAGCAGATCAAGGCAGAGAACCGCGCGAGGCGGGACGCAGAGCTGCGTACGCTGCAAAACCAGATCACGCCACATTTCTTGTACAATACATTGGATGTCATTCATTGGAAAGCAATGGATCACCAAGCGGAAGACATCAGCCACATGGTGAATCAGCTGAGCAAAATGTTTCGCATCGGCTTGAGCGGCGGCAAGACATTCATCACGTTGTGGCATGAGCTGGAGCACGCCAAAGCTTATGTGGAGATTCAGCAAATCCGGATGGATCGGCAAATCCGGTATGATGTGAAAGTGTCCGCAAGCATGAAGAAATGCTACGTCCCGAAGGTTGTCCTGCAGCCATTCATCGAGAACAGCATGCGACACGGCTATCCGGACGAATTTGACGACCACATTTGTATTCGGGTGCGCGCGGAGATCGTGGAAGAGCAGCACCGCGAATATGTGGAGCTGCGGATCGAAGACAACGGTACGGGGCTGCCGGAAGGATGGCATCCAGACTCGGCACACGGTATAGGCATTCGTAACGTAAAAGAAAGGATTCATATGTACTGCGGTCATGACTTTGGTATTGAGCTGTTCAATCGACCGGAAGGCGGTGTGGCTGTTCGCATGCTTCTGCCCGTAATCCGCAATGAGGCGGAGTTGCAGGCATGGATGGAACGCGAACAGGAATGGTTTGAAGGTGGATAGGGGGGTGACAGCATGAAATCATTGCTGATTGTGGACGATGAGGTGAAGGTCATCCGGGGCCTATTGGACCATATCGACTGGGCCAAGTTCGGCATACATGTCCAGGATACTGCGGCGAATGGCGAAGAAGCATGGAGCAAGATCGAAGCAAATCCCCCTGACATGATGATTACGGATATTTATATGCCCAAGATGGATGGATTGGAGCTGATCGAGCGGGTAAGGTTGACCTATCCGTCGATTTATATGATTATTCACAGCGGATACGACGACTTTGAGAATGCCCGGCGCGCGATGCGTCTGGGGGTCCAGCATTTTTTCTATAAGCCTTCCACCGTGAAGGAGATCGAATCGGTTCTGCTGGACATCGTACAGGAAATCGAGGTTCAGCAGAAGCAGCAAAAGCTGCTGGAGCAATACAATGAGCAGATGAAGGAATATCTGACCTACACGAAGGACGCTTTCTTGCGCGAACTGCTGACAACCCGGTACAGTCCTTCAGATATTCCACGGGAAAAGCTGGAGCTGCTGCAATTGTCCGCGGATGCCGAACTCGTCGTCGCCAGCTTGTCTATCCTTCGTCCACCATACTTGACCAAGTCGAAGGAGCGGGAATGGCAGTTGATGAAGTTTGGTGCCGCCAATATTTTGCAAGAAATTATTGAGCGCCGGAATCCGTCCAGGGAATCGTCGATGCATGTGGTCGAATATTCCGATTCGATCTTTGCGCTTGTATTCATGGCGAATCAGTCGTCTATGCACCTGCAGCAGGTTAGTCGAGCCGTAGCTGAGGAGGCTGTACAGCACATCTTGCTCTATATGAGAGTATCGCTGACCGCCGGAATTGGCGGAGTCAAGACCGGTGTTCATGGAATGATGGATTCCTTCTTGGAAAGTCAGCGCGCGCTCGAGGCAGCAGAATACGAGGAAATCAACAAAGTCTATACGTTCGATGAGGTGTACGGTCAAGAGCGGCAACCCGCGCTCAGTTATCCGCTGGAACTATTGAAGGATTTGCAGCATGCAGTGGAACGTCGGGACCCCGATCAATTGGAAGCGCTGTGGATTGCCTTCGAGCAGGAAGTATTCGTTCAGCAGCGGATGCCGCTGCCCATGACGCAGAACGTATGCGTCAGCGTGATCGGCGCTGTCATGATGGAGCTGCAGCACTTTGATCCGCAGGAGGACCAGACTGCAATGGCAGGACTTGTTCAGGACATCTATGCAATCGTGTCTACGGGCGAGCTGCGTTGCTGGATGATGAAGAAGTTCGAGGAATGGATCGCGCGAACGAGGAAGGAAGTGTCCGGCAAGACGAGCAACAAGCTGATTCAGGCGGTAAAAGACCGCGTGGCGAACAATTATGATAAGGAAATTACGTTGGCGGACATTGCGGAATCGCTGTATGTGAATCGCAACTATTTGTCGCAGCTATTCAAGCGCGTCACGGGGGAGACATTCGTCACCTATCTCAATAAATACCGGATCGAGCTGGCCAAAGAAAAATTGAGAGAAGGCCATTACATGGTCTACGAAGTCAGTGAGATGGTCGGCTATCAAAATCCGACGTATTTCAGCCAAGTATTCAAGTCGATCACGGGTGTCAGTCCGTCTGAATATTACAAGTAGCCCGGCAGACTGGGATTAGGCCGGAGAAAGCAGGTGCTTCGAAAGTATGATCGAGCGCAAGAACGTAATCCAACGGCATCATCCGCGATTGGATCGGGTCGAGTCGTTGTCCCCATTGTCCGTCGGCAACGGGCATTTTGCATTTACGGCGGACGTGACGGGACTGCAGACGTTCCCTGAGGCATACGAGGTGCCGCTTGGCACACAGTCGCATTGGGGCTGGCATTGGACCGGCGGGCATAGCGTCTACGGCACAGAGGATATCGAACTTACGAAGCTGCATACGCATGGGCGTGAAGTCGGTTATCCGCTGTATCCGGGAGAGCATGTGCAGGCGTACCATTGGATGAGGCAAAATCCGCATCGGTTGCAGCTGGGTCAGATCGGATTTCGGTTGCTTATGGAGAATGGCGAACTGGCTTGCGCGGACGAGCTTGAACAGATTAGCCAGGAATTGAACTTATGGGAAGGGACACTGTACAGCACATTCGTTCTGCAAGGGCAGCCAGTTTCGGTCGTGACGGCATGCCATCCGCATCGGGATGAGCTTGCGGTTCAGGTACGCTCTCCGCTGGTCGCATCGGGAAGACTGCAGGTCCTAGTGCGGTTTCCCTCTCCGGATGTGACATCGAACGTATGGGAGGAGAGTATCGGGCTGGACTGGAGCCAGCATCATCGACATGTTAGCAAATGTTCACTGCGATCTGCCCATGAGGCATGCATTCACCGAAGCATGGACGATGACGGGTACGACGTGGGCATCAGTTGGAACTGCGGGCTCTGGGAACAGATATCCGCGCATGCGTTTCAGCTCGTCCCGGAAAGCGGGCAATCCGAACTGGCATTTGCGGTATGCTTTGCAGAGCGTGAAGCTTTGAGCGATTGTCAGTCTGTAGCGGATACATTCGCAGCGGCGAAGACGCATTGGCAGGGGTTCTGGCAAGCTGGTGGAGCCGTTGACTTTGCCGCTTGTACAGATCCGCGCGCACCGGAGCTGGAACGGCGTGTGGTGCTGTCGCAGTTTTTGACTGCGCTGCACAGCGCCGGACCACTTCCGCCGCAGGAAACGGGGCTCATGTACAACAGCTGGTATGGCAAATGCCATCTGGAGATGCACTGGTGGCATGGTGCGCATTTTCCGCTATGGGGACGGAAGGAGTTGTTGGAACGGAGCATGGATTGGTACGTGTCGATCCTTCCGACCGCCCGGGAGCTCGCGGCTGCGCAAGGCTATGCAGGTGCGCGCTGGCCGAAGCAGGTCGGACCGGATGGACAATGGAGCCCATCGCCGATCTCGCCGGTGCTGATCTGGCAACAGCCGCATCCCATTGCGTTGGCGGAGCTGATCTATCAGGCGGACCCGAAGCCGGAGACGCTGCGTCGCTGGCGTTCCATCGTCCAAGCAACAGCTGATTTCATGACCTCCTATGCGCAGTGGGTGGAGGAGAAGGGAGCATATGTGCTGGGTCCGCCGCTCATTCCCGCCCAGGAGTGCCATAAGCCGGAGGAGAGCTGGAATCCGCCTTACGAGCTGGAGTATTGGAAGTACGGATTGGAAACTGCGATTCGCTGGATGGAGCGGCTGGGCAAGCCGGCCGAACCGAAGTGGTCTAACGTCGCGCAAGCGCTAAGCCCGCCACCGCATGCAGACGGTGTTTACCTCGCGCATGCGAACTGTCAGGACACGTTCCGCTCGTTTCATCACGACCACCCCTCTATGGTTGGCGCTCTGGGCATCCTGCCCGGCAGTCGGATCGACCCGTCCATCATGAAAGCAACATTGCACAAAGTGCAAGCCGAATGGCAGTGGGATACGGCATGGGGCTGGGATTTTCCAATGTGCGCCATGACGGCGGCTAGACTCGGTGACGGCAAGCTGGCCGTGGACTTTCTGCTGATGGATGCAGCGAAGAACACGTATTTGCCGAACGGCCACAATTATCAGCGGGAAGGCTTAAGCTGCTACTTACCGGGCAACGGCGGCCTGCTGACAGCAGTCGCGATGATGGCTTGCGGCTGGCAGGACGGACCCAAAGAGTCGAATCCGGGTTTTCCGCAGGACGGCACATGGCAGGTGCAATGGGAAGGACTTATGCCGATCCTATAGGAAGCAGAGAGGAGAAAAAAGGAGTATGGTGTTCACGAACAAGGCTATCCAAATTCGCGATCCATTCGTGTATGTAGACCAGTCCCAAGGCAAGTACTATCTGTACGGCAGCACGGATGCGAACATTTGGGGACCGGGAACGGGATTCGATGTGTATGTCGGTGACGATTTGGAGCATTGGGAAGGACCGTTTCCAGTATTTCGCCCGGATGCGGATTTCTATGCAGAAGAGAACTTTTGGGCGCCGGAAGTGCATGCATACCGCGGGCAGTACTATATGTTCGCCACGTTCCTACGCAAGGATAACGGCAAGCGGGGAACGGCGATATTGAAATCTGACTCGCTGCATGGACCTTTTCTGCCGCACAGCGACGGTCCTGTCACGCCGAAGGAATGGTTCTCGCTGGACGGCACACTGCACGTGGACGAAGCAGGCAAGCCGTGGATGGTCTTTTGCCGGGAATGGGTGCAGGTGGCGGACGGGCAAATCTGCGCAATCCGGTTGAAGGAGGATCTTAGCACAGCAGATGGGGAGCCGATTGTTCTGTTCAGCGCTTCCGATGCGCCTTGGCCGACGCCGCTCAGGCATCCCCGCTTCCCGGATAGGAACAATTACGTTACGGACGGACCCTACGTCTACAAGACTTCGAACGGGGAATGGCTGATGCTGTGGGCAAGTTTTGTGGACCACATATACGCGCAGGGCATCTCGCGATCGGTCTCGGGTTCGATTCGAGGACCGTGGATTCATGAGCCGACACCCGTTTTTCGCAATGACGGGGGACATGGTATGCTATTCCGCTCCTTGGAGAATCGCTTGTACTTGACCTTGCACACGCCGAACAAAACCCCGTCTGAACGCCCGCTGTTCATCGAGATGGATGAGCGCGAGGGAAGGATTGTGGTGAAAAAGTAAGCACCATTTTCGTTGGAGTGGAAAGGTAGATAGGGCATGTTAGAAATGGTTGGGCGGGATCAAGTATCCTTCCCAACCATTTCTTGCTATAAGGGTGCTTTGCAAGTGGGGAACGACTAGCGCCTATTTCTGTTCTCTACATGGAAGATATGTCTCAAGTACTCTTTCCAGCAAGCACCCTCCGCATGCAAATCGGAATATGATAAACTAGTAAAAAAAGCGCTTACAGAAGAAGGGTGCCCACAATGAAAAGAGCAACGGTATGGTTCATAGGCTTCAGTGTTTTTGTGGTAGCGTTAGGTTTCTCAGTCTACTACAGCTACCAAGTATATAGCGGTCACAAGAAAATTTCAGGCATCTATCAGCAGCATTCTTCGGAACAGGAGCCGTATCGCATCATCGTGATCGGAGAGGAGATTGGCAATCCGTTCTGGAACATCTTCAAGCAAGGGGCAATGCTTGTCGCTGGTGAGCGAGCAATTGATTTGGAATTTTGGGGTACATTGCGACCGAACAGCGAGGAAATGATTAAAAATATGGAGCTGGCAATCGCTTCTAATGTTGATGGCATCATCGTTCAAGCTGTGGCTCATCCAGACTTCAGCCAACTCATTCTGCTCAAGGCTTCGGCTGCAGGCATCCCTGTGATTACGACTGCGAGTGATATGCCGGCCGGACCTGAATCGGTGCGCAAGTCCTATGTTGGCTCCGACCATTATCAGGAAGGCGTGCGTATGGGCGAGTATGTAACCGCGCGAATGGACGGACGAGGGAAGCTAGGTATCATTACAGGCCACACCAATTTGAGCAATCAGTCGCTTAGAATGGAAGGCTTGCGTGAGGTGCTGCGGCAGTATCCTGGGATTGAAGTGATTGAGAATCGCTTGTCTGATCAAGATGCAGAGCAGGATGTAGTGGAAGGGATACGGGTGCTGATGAATGAGCATCCCGATTGTAAGGTGATGATCGGACTCAGCTCGGAATCCGGGGAGAAGATTGTAGAGGCTATTAGACGAAGGGCGCAGATAGAACCGTATGGTATTTATTTCTTTGATGACAATATGGAAACCGTTTCATTAGTGCGTGAAGGGACAGCGGATGGTGCAATCATTCAAAGTCCGGAGGAAATGGGGCGGGTAAGCATGGAGTTGATGATGCGCTGGCTAGAAGGGATCGATATCCCGCTGCCGGACGTGTACCACACTCCATTCGAACTCATAACAGACGAGGAAGCGGTATAGGATGAGAAGGATTCAGAATCAAATTGTGCTTCTGTCGGTGCTTATATGGATCATCATGGCAGTGATATGGCTGATGATGAACGCCTATACGCAGCAATCTATTAATAAGTATAACGAAATTTTAAGTCGATATATGTTAATGAATGGATTGGCACAGCTTAGCAGCAGCGCCATGAGTGAGCTTGACCGTTATGTGCAATCCCCGCAGCAATATTTGCTCGGACCTTATGAACGGCTGCGAGAGCAGATCGAGCAGAGCAGGGAGGAGCTGTATCGCCTGCGTCACAATCGGAATCGCTTCGAATTGACCAACTATTATTACGTCAGTCAAGCCCAGCTCAACGAGATGAATCGGGTTGTCGAGATTATTCGTGATGGGAACGAGGGAGATGCTGCGAAGCACTTCGAAGAAGCAGAGAAGCTGTCGCAATACTTACAGGACTCGGCCATGCGCTTGTTCAGCCAGGAATTGACGACTTCCGAACAATTTTATCGTGAGATCATTCAGCAAAGCGAATATGTGCTGCGATTAGGAATCTGGATATTAGTGATGTCTTCATTGATATTGTTCTGGCTCTCCTATCGATTTGCCCGCAGTATTACCCGACCGATTATTGAACTCACCTCCGCTGCCAAGGACATCTCCCGCGGGAACTTCAACAAACCCATTGCGCTTAAGGGCAGTGATGAGATGGTGTTCCTAGCAAGAACCTTCGAGAGAATGCGGGAGGATATCAGCAATTATATTGAAGAAATACGCAGCAAGGCACAGGTTGAGCAAGACCTGCAATCGCATAAGCTGCTGCTTAAGGAAAGTGAGTTGAAGCATCTGCAGAGCCAGATTAATCCGCACTTTCTATTCAATTCCTTAAATATTTTGTCCAAAAAAGCCTACTTGGAAGGAGCACCGGAAACGTGCGAGTTGATTACATCAGTCTCGAATTTGCTTCGGTATAATCTACGGCGTTCTGATGGTACCGTAACGATCCAAGAGGAACTGCAAGTGCTCGAAGAGTATATGACGATACAGAAGGCCCGATTCGGAGATCGCGTCACTTACCGTGTTAAGGTGGGGCCGGGTTGTTCTTCCTTCATCATCCCTGCTCTGACGCTGCAGCCGCTTGTGGAGAATGCCTTCATCCATGCGATTGAACCTTCTGAGGATGGGGGAACGATCGAAGTCGAGGTTGCTGATTCGACACACACGATTGATATCCAAGTACGTGATTCCGGCGGAGGCATGCAAGAAGACACCATTCAACAGGTGCTGCAAGGACATAGTATGGACAGTGGCAAAGGGCATTCCACAGGCATTGGCTTGGGCAATGTCATTCAACGTCTTCGCTTGTACTATGGGCAAGAGGATATTATGCAGATTGCCAGTTCACCGGAGACAGGCTCTTGCTTCACATTGAAATTGCCAAAAAGGAGAAGGTACCATGATCAAGCTGTTAATCGTGGATGATGAACAGATAGAGCGGATGGCTTTGCAACAAATTGTAGAGAAAGGGTTGCCGGATGCAGAGGTCGTCGGATTGGCGCCTAACGGCAGAATTGCAGTAGAGCAAGCCGAACAATTGGAGCCGGATGTGATCTTGATGGACATCAGCATGCCCGGTATGGATGGACTGGAAGCATTGGAGCGCATTCAGGCGAAGCGTCCGGGAGTCAAGTGCATTATGGTGTCAGCCTATGATGACTTCGATTACGCTCGACAAGCGATCCGACTCGGAGTCAAGGACTATCTGCTGAAGCCGACTCGTCCGGCAGATATTGTGAAGACAGTACGTGCAGTTATCGATGTACTGCTGGAGGAACGCAGAGAAGAGGGACAACGTGAACAGGAACGGGATCGGCTGGCAAGATTGCTGCCGATTGCCGAAGCAGACGTTGTGACACAGCTGCTGTTCGATCATGTGCACGAAGTGCATTTGGCAGAGTTGATGCCGCAATCCGATCAGTCGGTTCAGTATACATCAGTAGTGCTGACACTGCTTGCGAAGCGGGACCATGCAAGTCTCGGCAGGGAAGAAGAGTACGAGAGCTATCGTGTGTTGAAGCAGCTGATTCACGTTCATAGTGATGCAAGGGTAGGACCTATGGTCGCTAGGCAAATCCCTGTCATCCTGGTTCACAATGATACGAGTAGTACGTCATATAGGGCACACGCAGCGCTCCTGCTGCGCAAGCTGTTGAATCGTATGCATGACGACGCTCACTTCGACTTGTTTATCGGAATAGGAAGTCCGGTTCAACAATTAGAGAAGATTCGCCAATCGTACTATGAAGCACTGCTTGCATCTGCTGATCTCCGCCTGCCTGCTAGACATAGCTTCTATGAGGATTTGAAGCACAGGTCAGACGATGATACCCTATCCTATCTGGAAGTAGAGAAGCAGGTGCTAGAAGCGGTTCGCCGTGATCATCGAGATTCACTGCGTCAGCAAGTATTGGCTGTCGTAGATACATATGCGCGCAACGGTCGTGCCCTGTTAGCAGCCCAGCAGCGCCTTCTGGATCTGATGCTAATCGTATGGCGTCTCCTTCAAGAACGCGGTAATGATGTAGCGAAGCCCTATTACACCTCGCAATCGACTACATATACACAACTACGAACTGAGACGGGTTTGCTGCTCGATCGTCTGTTAGCTTCAGCAGATGAGCAGAAGCAGGCGATACCTCCTGATGCGTTCGCTAATTTGAAGTCGTATATTATGGAGCATGCGCATACGGACCTCTCATTAGAGAGTATAGCGCAGTACGTTCATCGCAGTCCTTATTATGTAAGCAAGCTGTTCAAGGAGCAATTCGGCATGAATTATATCGATTACTTGACAGCGTGCCGGATCGAGAAAGCGAAGCAGCTAATGCTAGATAAGGATAAAAGCCTGAAAGCCATCGCATACGAGGTAGGTTATCATAACCCGAATTACTTCTCACGCGTATTCAAGAAGTGTTGCGGCACATCACCAACTGCTTATCGAACCCGATTGCTTGGTGAGAATAAGGAATAGGACCGGCTTCGAAGCCATGCTTCGGAGCTTTCCTTTCTTTCCGGGGATTATATGGGTTCGAAGTCGGGTTCGTAAAAAAATGAAGGCGTTTGCAAAAATGTGCAGATGATTACAGGCTAACGTCAGCAATAACGGTGATAAAGTGGAAACGTACTAATATAAATACAAGGAAACATACGAAAGGGGAAGGGAATATGCGAATGAAAAAATGGGGGATTGTTCTCTGGGTAGCCGTATTGGCTATGGTGCTGTCTGCTTGCGGCGGCGGTAATGCAAGCACAGAAGGCAATGGCGGCGGTGGAGGAGACGATGATAAGATTGTCATCGGCTTCTCGATGGATACGCTGCAGGAGGAACGTTGGGAGCGGGATCGCGATTTGTTCGTAGAAAGAGCGGAGGAGCTTGGCGCAGAAGTCAATGTACAGTCGGCGAACAGTGATGATGCGAAGCAGATCGCACAAGCCGAGAACCTGATTAGCCAAGGTGTTGATGTACTGGTCGTCGTGCCGCACAATGCAGATGCAGCAGCGGCTATTGTCGAGAAGGCGCACGAGGCAGGCATCAAAGTGTTATCGTATGATCGGTTGATCAAGAACTCTGATGTGGATCTGTATGTGTCCTTCGACAATGAGCGTGTCGGTGAGATGCAAGCCCAAGCGATTGTAGAAGCAGCACCAACCGGCAAGTACGTGTATATTGGCGGATCGGATACTGATAATAACGCGCATCTGTTCAAGCAAGGTGCATTCAATATCTTGCAGCCGAAGATCGATGCAGGCGAAATCGAGATCGTGTATGACCAATGGACGAAGGATTGGAACCCTGCCAACGCCTTGGCCAATATGGAGAACGCCCTGACGGCGAACAACAATGACATTGATGCAGTCGTAGCAGCGAATGATGGTACAGCAGGCGGTGTTATTCAGGCATTGGAAGCGCAAGGTTTGGCAGGTAATATACCAGTGTCTGGACAGGATGCGGAGCTTGCAGCTGCTCAGCGGATCGTTGAAGGCACACAGACGATGACCGTCTATAAGCCGATTCGTGATCTGGCTCGGAATTCTGCTGAATTAGCAGTGAAGATGGCCAAGGGTGAAGAGATTGCAACGGATACAACGGTCAATAATGCGAAGATCGATGTACCGTCGATCCTGCTCGATCCGATTGCGGTTACGAAGGATAACATCGACGATACGATCATTGCAGACGGCTTCCATTCCGAAGAGGACGTATACAAGAACGTGGAGTAAATCTGCAGGTGAATTGTTCATAGTTGAAGGGGCGTCTGCGGCGAACTCGGACGCCCCTTTTTGCACGAGAGTTATGATTACTGCGCGCGCAGCGAATCTCAGGTGACAACAGATGCGAATTCATCTCTTTGGAGGAGAGTATATGGCTGCAATAGCATTGGAAATGAAGAACATTACGAAAGAGTTCCCGGGTGTGAAAGCGCTGGATCAGGTCAACTTTCAAGTCAAGCAAGGGGAGATCCACGCCTTGTGCGGAGAGAACGGTGCTGGCAAGTCTACTTTAATGAAGGTGCTAAGCGGTCTCTATCCGTCCGACAGTTTTGAAGGGGATATCTATATAGACGGCAAGCAGAAGGAATTTCAACATATTAAGGATGCGGAACGTGCCGGAATCGCTATCATTTATCAAGAGCTTGCGCTGGTCAGGCAGATGCAAGTAAGCGAGAACTTATTTCTCGGGAACGAGCCGAAGCGATTCGGCATCATCCAGTGGGATCAGGTGAACCGAGAGAGTGAACGGTGGCTCCGTGAAGTAGGACTGCGCGGGATCAAGCCAGACCGGATCACAGGCACCTTAGGCATTGGCCAGCAGCAGCTGGTAGAGATAGCAAAGGCGCTGTCCAAGAATGCCAAGATTCTCATCTTGGATGAACCGACTGCCGCTTTGACTGAGCATGAGGTTGAGATATTACTGAACATCTTGAAGGAGTTCCGCAGCCGCGGTGTGACATGCATCTATATTTCTCACAAGTTAAATGAAGTATTCGATATCGCGGACACGATTACGGTATTGAGAGACGGTCAGACAGTGGCTACGAAGCCAGCATCCGAGCTGAGCGAGGATCAGGTCATCTCTTTAATGGTAGGAAGGGAGATTAAGGAGCGGTTTCCCCGCGCAGAGGCTACTCCCGGGCGAACCGTGCTGTCGGTTCAGAACTACACGGTATGGAACAAGGATATGCCAGATGCGCAAGTCGTTCGGGATATCTCCTTCGAGGCACGAAGCGGAGAAATTCTGGGCATTGCCGGACTGATGGGTTCCGGGCGGACAGAGCTGGTCATGAGCTTGTTCGGTGCTTATCCAGGCAAAGCTGAGGGCCATGTAGAGCTGGACGGCAAACCCGTGAAGTTTCAAAATACGGGTCAGGCGATCCGTGCCGGCATGGCGCTTGTATCGGAAGACCGCAAGAAGGACGGTCTGGTGCTCGGCATGAGCATTCAGAACAACCTAAGCATGCCAAGCCTTGGTCGACTCTCTCCCCGCGGAGTCATTGATGAGAACCGCGAAGTGAAGGAAGCGTGGCATTACCACCATTCCTTGCGTGTGAAGGCGCCTTCGGTAGAAACAATCGTTGGCACGTTGAGCGGCGGTAATCAGCAGAAGGTCGTCATAGGGAAGTGGCTCATGACTGAGCCGAAGGTGCTTATCTTGGATGAGCCGACTAGAGGAATCGATGTAGGCGCAAAGTTCGAAATCTATACGATTATGAACGAATTGGTCAAGAAAGGTGTGGCGATCATCATGATTTCTTCCGAGCTGCCCGAAGTGCTCGGCATGAGCCACCGTATATTAGTGCTTGGCGAAGGACGCAAGCGCGGCGAATTTCATTATAGTGAAGCGACACAAGAACGCATTATGACAGCGGCTACAGGAGGGAAGTAACATGAGTGCACAGTCTAATCCGCAAGTAACGAAGCCTGAACCGGCACGCAAGATCGTCTGGTTCAAGATGGACATTCGCGCATACAGCATGATCGCTGCGCTCGTGGCCATTTGGGTACTATTCTCATTCATGAGCGATGCATTCCTTACGCCGCGGAACTTGTCCAATCTATTCTTGCAAATGTCTGTAACCGCTATTCTGGCTGTCGGTATGGTATTAGTCATCGTAGCAGGTCAGATCGATTTGTCCGTCGGTTCTATTCTTGGATTTACCGGTGGGGTTGCAGCGATATTGAATGTATGGCATGACTGGAATACGATACCGGTCATTATTGCTACTGTATTACTAGGTGCAGTTATCGGGTTCGTGCAGGGGTGGTGGGTCGCTTATCGAGCGGTGCCCGCATTCATTGTCACCTTAGGGGGGATGCTGATCTACAGGGGCTTGCTGTTGATGGTTAGCAACAGCCAGACGGTCGCTCCGCTAGATCCGTCTCTTCGTTATGTCGGGCAGGAATATGTCACCCCGCTGCTTGGTTATGTGCTGGCAGCAGTGGCAATTGTATTCGTCATCTTTAACATGCTCCGTAAGCGCAGTGCGCGACGCAAATACGGATTTGAATTGGCTCCTTTCATGATAGATACGAGCAAGGTTGTGCTGACAGCAATGCTGATCATGGTGTTTGTCATCGTGATGAATGTATATCAAGGGATACCCGTTCCATTCATCATCGTCATTGTGCTTGCGCTCTTATTCACCTTTATAGCGAAGAACACTGTGTTCGGCAGGCAGGTCTACGCGCTTGGAGGTAATCCGGAGGCGGCTCGGCTGTCCGGCATTAACATTAAGCGCAGATTGCTACTCGTCTTTGTATTGAACGGTACGTTAGCAGCGATCGCTGGCATTATCTATACGTCTCGCTTGAATGCCGGTACAACCAGTGCTGGTGAAATGATGGAACTGGACGCCATCGCCGCATGTGTCATCGGCGGCACGAGCTTAATGGGCGGAGCGGGCACCATATTCGGCGCAGTCATTGGCGCTCTCGTGATGGGAAGTCTCGACAATGGCATGAGCATTATGAATTTGCCCAGCTATTGGCAATTCATTGTGAAGGGCTCGATCTTGATTCTTGCTGTATGGGTGGACATCTATAGCAGACAACGGAAGAAGCATGCGTAATGCTGGGTTGAATTTCATCTTGCAAGGCAAGTAGCGGCGTGCTATAATTCTTTTACTGTGTCATTTTTACTCTGGATTTGCTTAGAGTCCAGGGCGGAAAGAGGTGAAGGAAGATGAAAACGGAAATTCAACCGAAATATCACGTAACGACCGCAACTTGTGCTTGCGGCAATACGTTCGAAACGGGTTCGGTGAAAGAAAATCTGCGCGTAGAAATTTGCTCGGTATGTCATCCATTCTTTACAGGAAAGCAGAAATTCCTGGATGCCGGCGGTCGCGTAGACAAGTTCAAGAAGAAATACGGTATGTAATTGCATGCATATTGGACACCCCCTTCAGCCATTCTATAGGCTAAAGGGGGTTTTCTCTGTGTGGAAGCAGAAGGGTCGAATGATAATAGGGCTATGTATCCTAGTGTTCGTTGCAGGCTGCGCAGGCAATACAGGGGATGCGAAGGATTATGACCGGAATGATGGCTATCTAGGACTCACCAGTACGAATCCGAACGACCCGATGAACCCTGGGTATCACTCTTACAGAGCCGATGTCAGACTGATACGCGGAACCCTACGCGAAATCAAGGGTATCCAGGATGCCCATGTGCAGATTGACTCAGATAACGTACGGATCAAGCTGAATATACCGAATGGCTATTCACGTACGGAGATTGAGACGATCGAGGAAGAGGCGATGGATGCGTTGGAATTTATGCTGCCTCGTTATGATTTCCGAGTTACCAGCAATCAGAGTGAAGGCTACGATCGTTAGTAATGGTAATGAATCGCTGGTGATTGCGTTAACTTTTTCCCTCAGGTTGCTATTTACTTAGTACTTCGCTATACTATTCATTACCGTGCTAGACGGGGAGGTAGCGGTGCCCTGTAACCCGCAATCCGCTACAGCGGGGTTGAATTCCTGTTAGAGGTATTGCTGATGTGAGGCTGGCGTTTGCACGTGGTGTTGACGGCCGGGTCCTTCGCAATGAACGCTTGTGAACCCGGTCAGGTTCGGAAGAAAGCAGCCGTAAGCAAGAAGGTTCATGTGCCGGAGGGTAGCCTGGCCTGAGCTAACGACAAGAGTGCCGCTTGGATCGCAATCATCAATAACAGGTGCACGGCTTACATACTATGCACATGTTACATACAATGAATGTATCAAAACATCATTCTGAATCGTGCTCGCTTGAGTCAGGGATGGTGTTTTTTTGTTGTTTTCTACAGCGATTCCAATATAGTTGGAGGAAAACGACAGGTTGCCAGAGAATAAGCAATAAAGGAAGATATTTGTTCCAGTCTTGAGGTGATGCTAGTGTCCAAACACGCGAAGATTCATTTGCCTTTTCCGATGGAAAGGTTTGTCGAATGGCTTCAGGAGAACGCTTGCATGTCCGTATTAGTGTTTCGTGAGGACGGAGTATGCGTATCCGCCAGCGACAGGCTATTGAAGCTGCTCGGGTATGGAGATGAGGATAGGTCGCTGCATGCAGAATCGTTGCTCGATGACAATATCCTGCAATTGGTTCGTTCACGCACAGGGTGTATTGCCCAAGCTGGAGAGAATCTTGATATTCACTTGCGCAAGAGCGACGGAGAGTCCATTGCCGTTCAAGCCGACCTGTGGTGGATGGAGGATACACCGAGTGGCCGCATTCATTATGCTTTATTGATCCAGGAGCTCGCTGCCTCATCCAACATACAATTGCTGCGTCAATTTTCTGATTCTTTCGTCAAAAGTGCTAACCTTGGTGTCCTGCTGCTGAATGATGCCTTCAAATTAGTAGATATCAGTCCAAGTGCCTGTCAAGTGCTAGGCTTGGAGAGGAAGCTTGCATTGAATCAACCGTTGGACACGCTGTTTGCTGCTGTACCTGAGGAATACCGGCTAATTTCTCGTTCTCTGCTTGAGGGGGTCGTCGTCCGCAATCATGCGGTAGCTTGGACAAATGCAGAGACGAGGTATGAGCTGCTGCTGGATGCGAGTTTGCTGTACAATGAAGCAGGCAAGCGCATTGGCGCATATGTGATCTTCAAAGATGTAACGAATTTGCGCTCATTGGAAGAACAGGTACAGCGAAGCGATCGCTTGTCCATGATCGGGCAGATCGCGGCAGGAACCGCACATGAAATTCGCAATCCGCTAACATCCATCAAGGGATTCTTACAGGTGTTGAAGAAGACGCTGCAGGGGCATGGATTGCACAGAGAATTTGAATACACGAAGATTATGCTCGATGAAATTGACCGCATCAATAATCTAGTAAGTGAATTTCTGTTGCTGAGTAAGCCGAAGGACAATAAGTACTCTCCCGTCAACATTTCTGCATGCATTCGTGACATTCTCCCGATTATCAATAATGAAGCGATCCTTCATAATGTGATTGTCCAATATGAAGCGGAAGAGGAATTGCCTCTAGTCGTAGCCGATCGAGAGTTGCTGAAGCAAGTATACATTAATGTTAGTAAGAACGGCATTGAAGCCATGTCAGAAGGAGGGACACTAACGATAACGGAGCGATTGGACGAAGCGAAGCAATTCATCCATGTGGACATTCATGATACGGGTCCCGGCATACCGAGCTATGTCGTGGACAAGATCTTCGATCCTTTCTTCACTACGAAGGAGAATGGAACAGGCTTGGGTCTTGCGGTTTGTCAGCGAATTATCCATGATGCAGGCGGGCAGCTTCGTGTTTCCTCGAAGGGATATGGCACCACATTCACGATTTCAATTCCGTATGTGAGAGTCTCCTAGTTTTTTTGCCAGTAGGTATGGTGTATAATGAAGGGACAAGTTTGACAAGACAACCCATGGAGTTGAAACATGAGACATATTGCGTTATACCGCGCTTGGCGGCCTCAATCGTTCAGGGATGTGGTCGGGCAAGAAGCGATTGTCCGCACATTGCGCAATTCCATAAGGGAAGAACGGTTTTCCCATGCATACTTGTTCTGCGGACCAAGGGGAACAGGCAAGACCAGTGCGGCTAAGATTATGGCCAAAGCGGTGAACTGTGAGCGATTTCCGGCGGAAGAGCCGTGCAATACATGCGAGAGCTGCAAGCGCATTACCGAGGGCACGGTCATGGATGTGTTGGAAATTGATGCGGCATCGAACCGCGGTGTCGATGAAATTCGTGAAATTCGTGACAAGGTGAAGTACGCGCCTACCGAAGTTCGCTTGAAGGTTTACATTATTGATGAGGTTCATATGCTGACTACAGAGGCATTCAATGCCCTGTTGAAGACATTGGAAGAACCGCCTGCTCACGTCATGTTTATTCTGGCGACGACAGAACCGAACAAGCTGCCGCCTACGATCATCTCCCGTTGCCAACGGTATGATTTCAAGCGAGTTGATCTGACCGAGCAGGTTAACCGGCTTTCTTATGTGTGCGAGCAAGAGGGAATTCATGCCGATGCGGAAGCGCTCCAATACATTGCGCGCTTGTCTGACGGGGGTATGCGCGATGCGCTCAGCCTGCTTGACCAGGTTGTTTCCTTCTGCGGAACTTCCATAGGCTACGAGCAGGTTGTCGCAGTGACCGGCGGTATACCCGCCGATGAATTTGCACGGTTTGCCGATATACTGGCTGATCAGGATGCTGCTGCTGCGTTGCAAGCGATTGATGAGATGATGCAGAACGGTAGAAGTCCGGACAAATGTATGGACAATCTCATATATTTCTTCCGTGATCTAATGCTGCTTAAGCTAGTACCCGGTGCTGCAGAGATGACCGAGCGCATTTTGGATGCAGCACGATTTCAGGAGACGGCTGACCGGTTCGAGACTGGGCGATTATTTGCTATTATGGATATTTTGAATCATTATCAGCATGAGATGAAGTATGCATCAGGACCCCAGCTCTTATTCGAAATGGCTATCTTGAAGATATGCAGCGCAGCAGATACGGCAACCTCTGCAGCTTCGACCGAGTCAGAGGCTACAACGGCGGATGGGGCAGCGGCAGGGGGTTGGCAGGCGCTCGCTCGTAAAGTAGAATTATTAGAGCGCAAGCTTGAAGCATTAGGGAGTGCCGGCAATGTTCAGTCTGTACGTTCTTCGGCAGGCAAGCAAGAGTCGGTTGCTCGTCCATCGAAGACAGCTGCTGCTGCTCTGGGTCGACCGATCAGCGCGCAGCTGGGGAAGTACACGGAAGAAGCATCCGTGAAGGCTATATCCCAAGTGCTGCCCCAGTGGAGCAAAGTGCTGCAAGGGGTGAAGACTCGGAAGATTACGGTGCATGCTTGGTTAGTTGATGGTGAACCAGTGTCTGTCACAGAGGATGCAGTGCTGGTCGCATTCAAGAATGCTATCCATCGGGACACGACGGAGAAGCCTGCCAATAAGCAGCTCATCGAGCAGGAGATGGCCGACATATACGGCAAGCCGTTACGCTTGGACACGATCTTGCACAAGGACTGGGATGAAGCGATGAAGAGTCGACCTGCTTCTAGCAGTGCAGGAAGCAAACAGGAACCTCGGGCAGAGGAACTGCGTTTGGAACCGGAGGAAGTATCCGAATCCGTCAAGCATAAGGAGCCGTGGATTCGAGAAGCAATTGAGTTGTTCGGCGAAGAACTGGTTACGATCAAAGATGATAAATGAAAGGAACGATGAATATGCGCGGCAATAATCAGATGAATCAAATGATGAAACAAGTGAAGAAAATGCAGGAGCAAATGATGAAAGCGCAAGAGGAACTAGCAAACAAGACAGTGGAAGGTACAGCGGGAGGCGGGGTTGTAACAGCTGTGGCGAATGGCCAGAAGAAGTTAATCAGCGTCAACATTAAACCGGAAGCCGTCGATCCCGATGATGTGGAGATGCTGCAAGACTTAGTGCTGACTGCGGTGAATGATGCTCTGAATCAGGCTGATGAGCTGGCGAACCAAGATATGGGCAAGTATACCGGAGGTATGAACATCCCAGGCTTGTTCTAAGCTGTTTCCACATTAATAGGCAAAAGGAGCGTATCTCTTGTATTACCCGGAACCGATTGCGAAACTGATTGACTCATTCACCCGCTTGCCGGGCGTAGGTAGCAAGACGGCAGCTCGCTTAGCCTTTCATGTCCTGCGTATGGAAGAGGACAATGTCGTCGAATTTGCGAAGGCATTGGTTAGTGTGAAGCGCAATTTGCTATATTGCTCTGTATGCTGCAATATTACAGATACGGATCCATGCCGGATATGTCAGGATAAATCCCGGGACACTTCTTCTATATGTGTCGTGCAGGAGCCCAAGGACATGATCGCGTTGGAGAGGATGAAGGAATACAACGGGATGTATCATGTATTGCATGGTGCCATTTCACCGATGGAAGGGATCGGACCGGATGAATTGCGTGTGGCCGAGTTGTTGAATCGGCTTGCGGATGAACAGGTGCAGGAACTGATCTTGGCGACGAATCCGAACATAGAGGGTGAGGCGACTGCTATGTACCTTTCTCGGTTGGTGAAGCCGTTCGAGTTGAAGGTGACGAGAATAGCGCATGGGCTCCCGGTCGGCGGAGATTTGGAATATGCAGATGAAGTTACATTGTCCAAAGCCTTAGAAGGTCGCAGAGAACTCTAAGTAGGTACCAGTGTAACAGGTGTATGGAAGATGATAATGGATACAAGCTTGTCTGAGATAATCGGGCAGGCTTTTTTTTGGTATTTTGCAGGAGTGCAATTCGCTGGTTCTAAATTTGGCACAGTCCCGATATGTATGTCTTAAAGCTTGTTCTTACTAATAGCAGATGAAAGTCATACCGGTAGGACCAAGAGAAGACAGGGAAAGGGGCCGAAAGTAATGGGGTTGCGCAATATGTTGCGTTGGTGGACGGGTAGAGCGACAAGCGGGCAGCTTGCAAGACCGCAACCGAATCCGCAGAATATGGCGCTGTACAGAGAGATAAAAGAAGCTGAACACAATTGGCGCGTAGCTGAACAGCGGATGAACGAAGCCGTGAGCAAGGATCAGATCGATTATGCTATCTATTCATTGGAGGCAGCGGAAAAAAGATACGAAATGTTGATTCGACAAGCGAAGCAACAGAAACTGAAAATTGGATTTACAGAATTGGCGCTATATTGGGAAGAACAGCGGGCACGTGAAGGGGTGGGAACAGATGAATAATGTCATGTGGGGATTGATGATTATATCGATCGGGACATTGTTGGTTATGGTCATCAAGAAACGTTCATCAGGACGACTCGTTGGTTATGCGATTATTCATGCATTGGTTGCGGCGATTGTTCTGTATATTATGAATACAACGCAGATGCTAGGTGACATTACTATTCCGATAAACCCTGTCTCTGTCATGGTAATGGCCGTTCTTGGCCTGCCAGGTTTGATTTTATTAATTGCATTAAAGGTATCTCTAATCTGAATCCTAGATCGTACACAATATGAAATGTGAATTTATCTGTTGACACGGTTTCTTAATCGTGATATATTATTCTTCGCCGCTCAGAACTGGAGTTGGCACGGATGCTCGAAGTTAAACTGGATTATAGTCGAGTTTGATTGACAGCACAAGCACAGTGGAAAAAAGAAACACTTGCATTCATTAGTTCGACTGTGGTATAGTAATCAAGTCGCCGCAGAAACGGTGACGAGGCAAAAGAGTAATCGCACTTTGAAAACTGAACAGCGAGTAAACGTCCGGATCATGAATATGATCCAACATCGATTCGAGAGAATCGAAACAACGCAAGCATTGAAATGAGCAGACGCTCTTTCTAATAATGCTTCATCCTAGAGACGATGGTATCGGGATTGCTCTTGGTAGCACTAGTGCTGCTGGAGAGGTTGATCCCGGATCAAAGTCTCCAAGGAGCGAAGCGACCTTATTGGAGAGTTTGATCACCGATCAATCTCACCAATGGAGGAACAATTTATTGGAGAGTTTGATCCTGGCTCAGGACGAACGCTGGCGGCGTGCCTAATACATGCAAGTCGAGCGGAGTTTCTTCATGGAAACCTTCGGGTGGAAGCGTAGAAACTTAGCGGCGGACGGGTGA
>Ga0207833_100070_pt1 | contig 121837 bp, 114 predicted proteins | sample TtaePargueraPR_6_FD_187753 | JGI IMG/M metagenome (GOLD analysis project Ga0207833, IMG submission 187753) | Aerobic enrichment media microbial communities from Bioluminiscent Bay, La Parguera, Puerto Rico - Tt and E1 (2) (SPAdes) | ecosystem: Environmental > Aquatic > Marine > Unclassified ... | reverse complement strand
CACTACAATTTAACAAAACGAAAACCCCGAAAAAAGCCTAAAAGGCCCTTTTTCGGGGTTTTTTATTAAATTTTTATCGACGTAACTTGTTGTCTTTCTGTCTGTTGACTTTTATAAGGTACGGCCTTCTTCAAGTCAGTGATCTTATTTGATCGTATAAGATCAAATGTAGGGCTGTGGTTTTCAATGTGTTCAAATAAGATCAAGGCTTTTTGGTAGTAAGGGGTTGCCAGCTCCGGCTGATCGTTGAGTTCATGCTCCTGACCAAGATTGTAGAGCATTTCTGAAAGGTACTCCAGGTGATAGTCCTTGAGCCCTTTCTCTTTTAAAAGAAAGTGAAAGAAAGCATCATCATCCAACCTGATCAATTCTGACAAATCGAGCTCCAGTTCCTGCTTTATGAACTGATTGATCATTTCGACCATTTCCTGGGTTTTGCCCTGTGATTTTATACCAAGTAATTTAGAGACCATGACTCCCATGGCTCTCCCTAACTGGTCGATTTGTCGCTGTAAATAGTCTCTTCGGATCATTACTTAATCAAGTTTTAGTCAAATTTAGTCGTGGTACCAATCAATCTATTAGTCATCCTGAAACGAGTTCAGGATGACTGTATTTTTTAGTTTATAAAATAGAGATCGAGTCGTAAACCTGTACCCTTTCCCACAGGTCTTCGCATTCTTTGATAAACGTTTTGTGGACGGGTTCTTCCTGGTACTTATCCTGGATTGCCTTGCTCGGGAACGTTAGAAACAAACTATACGTATAGGAATTGTCAACAACGGTCCGGTCTGTCATGGCTGGCACACCGATGTACTTTTCAATCGGGTATTCCGATGCGTTGATGAACTTTTTTATGGATGCCTCAAACTTTGTCCGATCTTCCTTGCTATCAGGGTTTTTCAACCAAAAATATACCATGTGGACAAATTCACCATCAACTTCCTTGCTTTGTGCTTGGGAGAAATTGGGTGAAAAAATACTGATGATCAATAGGGTAAATGTTATTTGAATTATTCTTTTCATTGTTTAGAAATGTTTGTTTGTTAATTTATAATATTATGTTTTTAGAAATTCAGCAATTCATTGCAAGTATCAATAGAACGCAGATGACGCTGGTTTTTATGATTAACTAAGATCAGTTTTGTTAGACTTATTCTCTTAAAAAATCATTGATGTTTTTTTCTGAGATGATAAAGCATTTATAATAATCCGCGTCTATTCTAACCATCCATGTCATCTTCGTTCTAACATTTCTACTCAACCCTCTATTATTTTAATCCTTTCCCCATTTTTCCCAATCGATTCGTGAATGGCGTCGATGATTAGCATATCTCTCCAGCCTTCTTCACCTTTTACCCTTGACTCCTCATCCGTCATCACGCAATGCGCAAAATCTTCGATCTGCAACCTTTGCTGGTTGACATGTTGAAAATTCATAGAGCCTTCCGTACTGCTGCCAGCCTGTCCTCCATATCCATACGCAGGATCCAACTCGATATAACCATCCGTACAACCGGCAAATAACCTGCTGATGTAAGCCGCCGGACCGGAATAGGAATTACACAGTGTACCATCGGCAAATTCAAGCTGCCAGGTAAAGATCTCGTCTATTTCGGTAAAAATATCCTTTCTTTTTACTGTTGCCTGTGCCGTGACAAAAACAGGTTCTGACCCTTTTGTATACCGGGCACCCTGGATAGGGTACACGCCCAGGTTATAAAGGGATCCGCCACCCATGTTTTTTTTCAATTTCCATGACCCTGGTTCAGGAGTAAAGGAATATCCCAATGCACATTCCATGTAGTTTACCGGGCCCAATATTTCATTTTGCCCGAGCCGCATGGCTTCGATGTTGTAAGGATCGTAGTGGAGGCGGTAACCGATCGACAATTTACGGTTTGCTTTTTTCGCGGCTTCGATCATTTTCCAGGCATCAGTTGCATTTAGCGCCATGGGTTTCTCACAGATAACATGCTTTCCTGCCTCCAATGCACGGATCGTATATTCTGCATGCATGTTGTTGGGTAGTACTACATAAATGACATCGATATCATCATTATTGGCAATGTCATCGTAATTGTCATAGTTATAAATGTTTTTTTCAGGAATGCCATATTCCTTTGACCAGCTTTCTGCTTTGGAAGGTGTGCCTGTTACGATTCCTGACAGAAAGCAATTTTTAGCTCCCTTTAGAGCGGGTCCGAGCTGTGTCGTGCTGTAATTCCCTAATCCTACTAAGGCAAACCCCAATTTCCTGTCGTTCTGGAAAGCACAGGAATTGGAACTGAGAATGGAAAATGATGGTAATAAAAAGCCTGTCCCTACTATTTTGGAGAGGTCTTTGACAAATCTTCGGCGGTTAGAATTTTCGGAGAACATAAGCTTAAATTACGCAGCATTTAGAGTGGATTAAAGATAGTTAACCTGGTTTATGTTTGAAAATTGTAATTGATGATCGGTTGAAAATGAAAATTTAAGTTAAAAATTAAACCGTAATTTGTTAACTTATTGTGTTTACTATCTTTTTTATGAACCGCTATTTTTTAACCGTTCTATTCATCTTTATTCATTGCCTGTATCTCATGGCAAATGTTGATAAAATCAGTGATCTGAATAAGAAAATCAATCATTCGAAGGATACCGCAAAGATCAATGCTCTAATTGAACTTACAAAAATATACGCTACAACAAACCTCAATAAAGCTGACAGTTTATCGGAAATAAGCCAGCAATTGATGGATGATTTGGAATATCCGCAAGGGGAGATTAAAAATTTAAACCTTATTTCATTTATAAAAAGTTCAATGGGACAGTATAAAACAGGCTTCGAATCCATTGAAAAGGCCATTGGTTTAAGTAAAGAAATAGATGACAAGAGATTATTGGCTGAAAGCTACAGCACCTTGTTTTCTTATTATTTTATGAAAGGGGATAATGAAAGCGCCATGAAGCCTGCGATGAATGCGCTTGAATTATCAAAAGAGCTTCAATTCAAAAACATTTTGGCTAAGTCGTATGACAATGTCGGCATTTTACATGGAATAAAGGGAAAGCACACCGAAGCGATCGATTATTTCATTCAATCACTTGAATTATACGAGGAGTTGGATGAACCTGGTAACATCAGCAGGGCGTTGATGCACATCGGTCACACGTTTGAATTGGCCGGAAACTATACCAAGGCTTTGGAATACCTGAAACGGTCGATCATTGTGAATAAAAAGGCCGGAGACAAATACAATGAAGGATGGGCCCTTGTCAATACCGGAGTTGTATACAGCAGGCTCAACAAGGTCGATACAGCTTTGGTGTACTATGAAAAAGCGCTTGTGATTGGCGAACAAATCAACAACCAACGATTGATCCTCACTTGTCTGGACAATATTGGAGGGAAATACACCCTGATGGGTGATTTTGACAATGCAAATTTCTATTTGCAAAAGGCTTTTCAATTGTCAGAAAAATCAGGCATGAACTCAAGGACCATTTATATTATGGGAAACCTGGCTGAAAATTTTTTGTATATGGGCAAGTTCGATTCTGCTCGGATCTATGGGGAAAAGCAGAGGAACCTGGCCATTGAACAGGACCTGATTTCAGAACAGAAAGTAGCCTATTTTAACCTTGCACAGATCTATGATAGCCTGGGTGATTATAAAAAAGCCCACCGGTCATTGCTGGAATATATTAAGGTGAACGACACCATATTCAGCAGGCAGAAATCGGAACAAATCGAAGAATTGAGGGAATCTTACGAAACAGAAAAAAAAGAGCAGGAAATCGCTAATCTAACCACCATCAATGCAAACCAGGAATTCCGCACCAGGACTTACGGAGCAGCGGCCTTAACCATCTTATTGTTTGCCGGAATTCTGTTCTATATACAAAGGATCAGGATCACCAGAAATCGGGCGTTGCTGGAAAAGGAAAAGGAATTGGATAGAATGAAGTCCCGTTTCTTTGCCAACATTTCTCACGAATTCCGAACGCCTCTTACATTGATTCATGGCCCGATTGATGACCTGATCCATCGTGTGGAAACTCCGGATATCAAGAGAAATTTAAGTGTGATCAAGCGGAATACCGGCCGGTTGCTTGACTTGGTCAATCAGCTGTTGGACCTGTCAAAGATCGAATCCGGAAAATTGAAATTAAACATTTCAGAGCATGAAATTGTGCATGTCATCAGGGGTGTGGCCATGTCTTTTCATTCCCTGGCAGAACAGAAAAAGATCGATTTCATGATGGATATCTCTCCTGAAAGCCTTTCAATGGATTTTGATCGGGAGAAAATGGAAATCATCCTGTCGAACCTGCTTTCGAATGCGTTTAAGTTCACCCCGGAAAACGGGACAATCACGGTTAGCTCTGAAATTGTAGATAATAATCGTTCAAGGAATTTCAAGGTGATTATTTCAGATAGTGGCCAGGGGATACCGGCAAATGAAGTTGACCAGGTTTTTAACCGTTTTTACCAGTCGGAAAACAGCGAACTCAGGCAACACGAAGGTTCGGGCATTGGCCTGGCTTTGACAAAGGAGTTGGTGGAGTTGCACAGAGGTAAAATAAAGGTAAATAGTGAATTAGGTTGTGGAACTTCTTTTGAATTTGAGATACCTATCAAAAATTCATCGAATAAAACAATTGATCGTGAAAGCGGATTGGAAAGTAAAATGGAAAATGTCGAAATGGCGGAAATGGAAGAAATAGCCGTTTCTGTTGATGAAAATAATAAATCAAAAAATCAGCTACCCGTTTTGCTGGTCATCGAGGACCACCAGGATGTTCGAAATTACATCAGGGATATTCTAAAAAATGATTTCTCCATCCAGATGGCAAACGATGGTGACGAAGGGATTAAAAAGGCCATAGATGTGGTTCCCGATTTGATCATCAGCGATGTCATGATGCCGAAAAAGAATGGTTATGAAGTATGCAGAACATTAAAAAACCATCAGGCCACCAGCCACATCCCCATCATTTTGTTGACCGCCAAAGCGGATTCCGAAGCTGTGATCGAAGGCCTTGAAACAAAAGCCGATGATTATGTGACTAAACCATTCATTCCGAAACAGCTGTTTCTCAGGGTGAAAAACATGATCGAAGCCAGGAAAAGGCTGAAGGAGAAATATCAAAAAAATGGCGTGCTAAAGCCTTCTGAAATTACTGAGAACTCTGTCGATGAAAAATTCTTGAACAAACTGGTCGAGACAATTGAAAACCAGCTTGCCAATGAGCATTTCGGTGTGGAACAACTTAGCGATGAAATCGGAATGAGCCGTTCGCAGTTGCACCGAAAATTGACAGCTTTGATCGATCAGTCCCCCAATCAATTCATCCGTTCCTTCCGGTTGAACCGCGCGCACGAACTCCTCAAGAAGAAGGTAGCCACAGCATCAGAAATCGGCTATCGTGTAGGGTTTGGCAGCCCATCCTATTTTGCCAAATGTTATCACGAACAGTTTGGTTATAGTCCTTCTGAGACCATAAAAGATCCTTCTAAATAGCCTGATCTCATTAAAAGATTTTAAAATTTTGAATTGAATTATACCAATATTCTCCTCTAGAGAGGAGATTCAGAGGTGTGTAATTCAAAAATCTCATAATTCAAGTCAAAATTTTCTTTAATTATTGGGTCAAAAATTAAAAGTAAACAGAATTTTATGTATAACACACCTCCCATCGACCACAAGATGGAAATAGTGGCGTTTTTTTCATTCAGAAAATTGCTTTTACCTAACTCAGGTTATTAGAATTCAAATCCTTTAAATTTCTCATAAAACCTCTATTTGCGACAAATTTTCCAGCTATTGCGACAAATGTGATAGGCTCACCATGGCTTAGAATGGCAACTTTGGAAACAATCTATTTCCAACTATTTAATTTTTTAAATCATGAAAACTATCAAGAAAAAATTAAGGATCTACGTACCGGATGGCTATCGATCAGGTTTACTAAGGTTTAGCTTATTATTTGGATTTATACTAGTGGGTATGAACCTATATGCCCAAAGAAAATCGGACATGGTACTTAGCGATGCGAATTTGGGTTCCGACTGGAATATCAGAATGAAAATTGAAAATGCATACTCAGGTATGGATTGTTGGGGAACGGATACCTATTATCTTGAAATCTTTAAAAATGGAAACAGTCAGGGTGAGATGAATCGCGGGAACGATTATCTTGAAAATACAGATTACTATCAAATTAATGGGGTAGGAATAAATACCAAGCATCAATGGTTTGTGAAATATAGCACAACCGGATATCCCGGATCTTGTGAATACTGGAAGTATAGCAATACCAAACAAATTGGAACAAAGCCATTAAAAGCCCCAATTGAAGTTTCAGCAACTGATTCAACTGATGAAATCTCGCTATCCAATCGGATCAAATTGACCTGGCGAAAAGGTACGGATGTCCCGGATAATATACATCATTACTACATTGTCAAAGATTATGATTATGATAATAAAATATCTATTAGTGGGGAAGAACCCAGAGAATGGATTGATATAAATGTCGGTCCGGATGAAATTCATAATTATTCTATCTGGACGTATGTCAGCAGCAGTACCTGGGGTGGTCATCATTCGGATACCATTACCGTAACAGGAAGTACATTTCCTCAGTTTACGGCCTCAAATGGTCAGGTCTTCAATACCAATCAGATTAAATTGTCATGGGCTAAACTTCCTGATGAAGTAACATCCATCAAATTCTATAAGGAAGGTGAAGAAATTGAGAATAGAACAGATATGAATGCAACCAGAACAACTTATGATAATAATGTCATACCTGGTTATAAATATGAATATTCTTTTATCCCATATGATGATGATACGCCGTATGTTGCCCAAACAGATAGTGGTTATGCCAAACCCAATGGGAGAATCAAAGGTACTGTTAAGGCGCCATTTGGCGGCCCTGTGGAAGGCGCCATTGTTTATGCGGAGTTATTAGGGGATATCCCTCAATCAAAATTACACGGTGTGTATACTGACACAACAGATGCTTCAGGTTCTTTTGATATTAGAGATATTTATTATCATGAAGGGGCAACTTTTAAAGTCTACCCCGTTAAGGGAAATCATGGTTTTAATCCTGCTTACAGTGAAGTAGACCTTGATCTTCAGTATCCGTCTTCCAATATACCATCACCAAGTTTTATTGATACTTCCTCCTTTACCATACAAGGAAAAGTTGCACAAATTATCGGAAGCGATAGCGCTTTTGTAGAAGGAGTGGAAATATATGTAAATGATGTGTTTCGTGGGACAAAAACAGACGAAAAGGGTGAATATTCCCTGACTGTGGAAGAAATTGGAGAATATACCATTCGGCCTAATTATCTGGATCACTCATTTTTTCCCAATAATAGAACTCTCCAAATCGAATCAGATATTACTTCAGTATCATTCAAAGATACGGAAGTAGATACGCTAAGAGGATATTTGTTGGGAGGCTGTGAAATATATATCGGCCAAGCTGAATTGAGGATTTATAATTCCAATAACCCTTCATCTGCATTTGATACCCTCATTATCACCCAAGAAAACACAGGCTACTATGAAGTTATATTACCCTCCCGGGAATACATTTTGGAAGTTGTCAGTTTTGAACCTGAAGCAACTCAAAATGTAACAGAAGACGATGTTTTAACCTTTTTTGGAACTTATGAAGTTGATCTGACGGAAAATTCCGTACAACAGGATTTAATTTATAGAAGACCTCCGGAAATTGAGGTGATTGGTTTTCCTGATCCTGGTTGTGCACCTTTCGATATTCCAATTGTTGAACAAATTGTGAATTATCCGCTGGAAATACAGGTTTATGAAAGTTTCGGTGAACATAATTGTCTGACAAGTTCGGGGTATATCGTGATACACGATGATGTAAAAGACAACTACAATAGTCCTGACACATTATTTCTTGAAAACGGAATAGCTCATTATAATTTGCTTCCAGGGATACCTAATACAGTAGGTGGAGGCGATCATCCTTATCAAAAATTAATTACATTTCATGCCAATGTAGATGGCCAAACAAATGATGTTGAGCAGTATGTTTTGGTGGAAGGTAACAAGCCTAGGGAGAATACCTTCTCAACGGTTTCGCCGGAAGTCCCATTTTTAATTTTAAGAGATCCTCCGGGTGACGATAGTTATAGTTATTTATCAGAGAACACCTCGTTTACCTCCTCCATGAGCTTATATACCAAAGTATCCGGAAGCGTGAGCGTTTGGAACCAGACTAAAGTAGGGGTTGAGCAAGAAGCTGGAGTTGGCGTGTTTATACCATATAAACTATGGGGTCAGGTGAAGACCTCCATGGAAATTGGAGCAAGCCTGAAAAGTCAGGTGGAATTTGGTTTGCAATTTTCAGTCGAAAACAAATTCAGTACATCCGGTAATGATGATATAACCGGTGAAGAAGGGGATGTATTTATTGGTTCTGCGATTAATATGATCTATTCCCTGACAGATGTGATAGAATTTAACCGGGAAACCTGTGAGGTAGAAACATCTTTAGAGATTATCATGGCGCCAAATGACTTTGCAACTACTTTTATGTATACAGAAGATCATATCAGAAACGTCCTGATTCCACAACTTGAAGAAATTTCGAAAATTGAAACAAATGATTCAACTATTGCACATTACGAAAATCAGATAGATGTTTGGCAGCAAACTCTTGCTGCAAATGCCGAGCTGAAAGAAAATGCGCTATTCATCGAGAACAGATCATTCAGCGCCGGAGCCGGATTTGAATCTTCAGCCACGGTAACAGCCAATACTGCCATAAGCATAGAATTTGATATGTATATTAAACAATCTGTTGCAGTAGAAGCAGGTCTGGAAGTTGGGGGCGTAGGTCAATCTTATGGTGGTGATGCAAAGTATCGTATGGAAATTGGCGGCTCAGCTTCTACTGGTATTTCCCACACCAAGACTGTAGGGTACTATTTAAATGATGATGATCTTGGGGATTATTTTAGCGTGGATATAAAGGGTGACCTGGCTTACGGTACCCCTGTCTTTGACCTGGTAAGTGGGCGAAGCAGCTGCCCATGGGAACCAGGTACCCAATCGCGTGAAGGCGTCCAGTTGACCATTGATAAAAGGTTACAATACGATATTGAGCAGGATGATGAGGCTGTTTTTAAATTGACTTTAGGAAATACCAGTCAAAGTGATGAAGATAAAACCTATTCGTTATTGTTTCTTCCGGAAAGTAACCCGGAGTTAGCAATGATTAATTGGAATGGTGCAGGTAGTGCCGATGGAATACAACTACCTATCCCTTCCGGGAGTTCAATAGATCAGACTTTTACAGTAGCTAAAGGACCAAATTCGAATGCTTACCAGGATTTGAAATTTGCATTGGTATCGGATTGTGATGCTGGGGTAATTAGCGATACGGTCTCGTTTTCGGTTTATTTTAAAAGCAACTGCAGTTCTGTTGTTCTTTCTGAACCTAATGAAAATTGGTTAAGCTATGGAAATAGCGACAATTCGATTCAGCTTAAAGCCTCTGAATATGAATTAGATAATCTTAATAACATTGTTTTTGAATATAGAAATAAATCATCTAATGCCTGGAATACCATAGAAATTCTTGATAGGATAGATATGGAAACAAATACCACTTCAATTGATTGGGATATATCAAATGTTCCAGATGGCAATTACGATTTACGCGTGAAGATTGCGTGTGGTGATAATAATGGTGAGTACAGTTTTTCAGAAATTGTAAGTGGTACGATGGATCGGTCAGCACCATCATTATTGGGTATACCCGAACCAACAGATGGATTGTATGAAAATGGAGATGAAATTTCTGCAACATTTACTGAACCAATAAATTGTTTTGATATCAATCCATCAAATGTTGTTTTGAAGGATAGAGTTTCTGGTGAGATATACACGGTTGGCGTTGGATGTCAGTCAAATAAAATTCTGATTGTTCCACTGACAGAAGAAAGTTTTGAAAATCAGGTTTTGGAAGTTACCCTATTGAATATCGGCGATCAGCATGGTAATGTGCGAAGCGATTCTATTATTTGGGAGTTTGATATTGACAATGCTGAATTTGTTATTGAGGAAGAATCTGATACTGACAGGGATGGTATTACAAATAATTCAGACAATTGTCCCTTTACAGAAAACGGAGAACAAAGCGACAGTGATGGAGATGGTATTGGTGACCTATGTGATGATGACATAGATGGAGACGGAGTTTCCAATAGTGCGGATAATTGTCCATATTACTCAAACCCAAACCAGGCAGATTCTGATGGAAATGGAGTGGGGGATGTTTGTGAGCTGGAAGGTGACGGTGATCAGGATAGCGTCAACAATGAGGAGGATAATTGTCCATTCGATGCAAATGGCAACCAATCGGATATAGATAATGATGGTATCGGTGATGCATGCGATGAGGATCGGGATGGTGATGGTATATTGAATGAGGAAGATAATTGCCCATCAACCTACAACCCAAACCAGGAAGATGAGAACAACGACGGAGTAGGTGATGTATGTAATACCGTTACCGGTTTAAACGAGGAGGAAGCTTTAGCTAAAACGATCATTTACCCTAATCCCGCTACCCATGAGGTTTTCTTAGAAATGGAGCTTTTTACACCCGGATCAGTTAGTATTTATTTATTTGATATGAATGGTAGGCAAATCGACTCTATTCTTCAAAATAATTTATCTGAGGGCAGGTACAAAAATTCTTTTGATGTTTCCAATTTGCAGCAAGGAATTTACTTTATCCACATCAATTCAGAAAATAAAGTTGTTACCAAAAAGCTGTTGATTCAATAGCTGAAGAATGGATGATTCGAATCCATGAATTATTAAAATCACCAATTTAAATTTTACTAAAATGAAAAAATGTAATTCAATTCTATATAGTCTGATGATCTTTATACTTGCAACAAGTTGTTCATCAGATCCTGAAGAGCAAAAACCTCAATTAGCAGAAGAAGAAACACAAACAAATCTCCTGGCTAAAACCTGGATATTGGGTGAAGTCTTGCATGAATCCGAAATAGTAACGGAAAGATTTGAAGGATTCACGTTGACTTTTACAACAGACAAAAAATATTTGTCAACCCATGCAAGTGGGGGTTATGATGAAGAACCATTCAAAGCTTCAGGTTCATGGGATTTTAAAAACGGTAACCTGAATGTTATAAGCAGAGATGATGGCGTTGATATGGATGTGGTAGCTAGTGAAAATAACCTGATGTTGGTATTCTTCTTAATATCAGAATCATCATCCAGAATTGCTGGTCTCGGAGAGTATCGGTTTGAGCTGATTTCTCAATAGTTGGAAAAAGGGCCGCTCATTATTAAAATGTCGGCCCTTTAATTTTTTACAAAAACACGTAATGTTTACTTCTGTTTCAATGGCGGAACAGGATAAGCAGCCATGATCTTTTTAGCAGCTTCCTGGACTCTTTCCTCTCTGTTGTTGGGATTTTCACTGATCGTTTTTGTTCCTACTCCTTCCCATATCAGTTTCTGATTTTCCTTATCAAAGACAGAACAAATCAAGGTTCCTACAGTATAATCATGCTGACTAACTGTTGTTGTGGACATTCCCATACCCGTTCCATAACCCCATCCCGGGCCATACCCATAGTATCCGCCATATCCATAGTAACCACCACCTCCCATGTAAGTGGTATTGGCAACTTGTTCGGTTTTTTGTTCCGTTACAATAAATAAGGTCACAATTACATCCCCGCCTTCGGGAACATAGTTCATGCCTCTCTTGTTAAATTCGGCATTAAAAGCTTGCTCGATCCGTTTTTTATCAATGTCGTTCAGGAGCTTATCACTATTGTCTGCCCATCCGTAGTATTCAAAAGTATTGAATTGGGTAAAGTCAACTGACTTGTCCACATCTGAAAGGACCTTCATGGTCTCACAGCTAAAGAAGAAAGGTGCAACAAATAATAAAATCAATAAATTTTTCATATTGGTGATAGTTAATTGTTTAGGTAAATAAATAATTATTGGCAGGTTAAAACATGACCTTTGCATTTCTGTGGTAAATATAAAATAATCACCATGATATTCAACATGGTTATCCGCTGATTAAGTTTTGTAAAGGGCAGCATGTGGAGAGCAGAGAAAAACGGTCAACGTGATTTAGGCTAAGACACACTGTTTACTTTTCACTGATTACTGTTCACTTTTACCCTACCTATTCCCCAAAACATTTAATCGGCTTTTTTGGTTGGAAGATTCTCCTCCACATCCTCCCGTGTATACTTCCACCGTTTATGTGACCAAAGCCAGTCAGAGGGGTTCGTAATAATGTATTCCTCGATGATCCTTGCATATTTTTCAATTACCTGCTTTGAACCTTTTTCATAGGGTGGTTCGCCAATAAGAATTGAATCAACTTCGTAGTAACCTCTCTTGATCCTCCTGATCGGAAAACAGGCCACAGCATTATTGGTTAATCTTGCCAGTGCTTCCGTCCCTACAAAAAAGGCTGTTTCCTGGTTTAGAAAGTTCGTCCAGTGCTTTTCTTCGTTTTTAAGTGGCATTTGGTCAGCTACAAGGGCAAAAACCCTAATACCTTCTCTGCTTCTTTTTATTAGTTCCTTAGCTACGTTTTTTTTGGGTATGGGATTAGCACCAAATCGTGATCTGTTCTCAAACATCAATTTGTCAAATTTTTTATTGGTTAATGGTTTGTATACGGCGTCGACGGGATAATTAAAATTGGCTTGAAATCCATACAGACTCCACTCCCAATTACACATGTGGGCCGCCATGCAAAAGACAGACCTACCCATATTGAATTGTTTTTGAACAATTTCCTTATTTTTAAATACAACTCTTTTTTTGATTTCATCTATATCCAGGTTGAAGGACTTGATCATTTCCACTATGACATCACTTAGATTGGTGTAGAAAGACCTGGCTATTTTTCTTATTTCAGCATCGCTCTTGTCCGGAAAACTGTTTCGAAGATTCCGGAAAACCACCTTTTTTCGGTATCCGATGATATAAAAAGCTGTGAAGCTTAAAACGTCTGAAAGAATGTATAAAAACCAAAAAGGTAGTTTTGAAAGTAATTTGAGCAACATTTACCGGTTTGACTTTTCTGACGGATCCAATTTTTGCGAAATATAATAGAATGGAAACAATAAGTTTTCTGATCATAACAGTTTTCTGCAACTCTCCAAGGGTTCCAAACCCTTGAAGGGTTTTTAGTCGTTGGACGGCTGACCAGAAATAGGTTACGAATGAACAAATATAATTTTCATGCATTCGTGGCTTATTTCTAATCTTCAAAATGCAATTATGCTTTATTAACCCGGTTTATTCATGTGAAAAACATGAATAATGACGATAACTTATTAAAAACCTCTGTTATTCAATAAGTTATGTCAGGTCTGATGACTCCGACAGTCGTATCAGACTCGCAGGAGGTTAACCCCGACTTTATCAAAATCCTTATTACCCAAATTTGAGGAATGGTTGTATTCTATACTGATGGTGAAAACAAACTTATTTCACTTCTAATCAGGATTTTGCTAAACGTCGGCTCGTGACGATTTTGTCAGAGTCAGACATCCGATGTATCGTCTGACCCATCGGGCGGAAAATTCAACGAATTTTCCGGGTTAACCTGTTATATTTAGAATTTCATGTTCCAAACCAAATTGTTTTATGATGCAAAGAAAGTCATGGAGACTGGTTCCCAAAGCCGGAAATATCAACAACCTGAGAATAGTGGAGGAGTCAATTGACTATCCTGCTGAAAATGAAGTTCAGATACAAGTAAAAGCCATTGGTCTCAATTTTGCAGACATTTTCGCCATGTATGGCTTGTACGGGGCAACGCCAAAAGGATCGTTTATCCCGGGGCTGGAATATGCCGGTGAAGTTGAAAAGGTAGGAACAGGGGTAATGGGTTACAAAAAAGGAGATCGGGTGATGGGTGTGACCAGGTTTGGTGGCTATACATCGGCATTAAATGTAGAGAAAGAATATGTCACGATACTGCCCCAGAGCTGGTCTTTTGAGGAAGGTGCTGCCTATCTGGTGCAGGTTATGACGGCCTATTGGGCATTGATTGAATTGGCGAAAATGAAAAAGGGAGAAACCGTCCTGATACACAGTGCTGCAGGTGGAGTGGGGCTTTGGGCCAATAAAATTGTCAAGAACCTTGATGGTTATTCAATCGGAACAATCGGTAATGAGTCAAAGGCAAAATTGTTAAAAGATCAAGGCTATGATGATTACCTCGTACGCAGTAAAAATTTCCGATCGGATCTGAAAAATAAACTTAACGGAAGGTCATTGGATATTGTGCTGGAATGCATCGGTGGACATATTTTTCTGGACAGTTATTTAAATATGGCCAGGATGGGAAGGATGGTTGTATATGGTTCAGCGCGTTATACCCAAACGGGAAATCGCCCGAATTACCTGAAACTCATCTGGCAATACTACACTCGCCCAAAACTTGACCCTCAAAAAATGATCGAGCAGAACAAAGCTATATTCGGATTTAACCTGATCTATCTGTATGATAAGAAGGAAAAGATGGGGGAGATCCTGAAAGACTTGGAAAACTACGACCTGGGAAAGCCCGTTATCGGACAAATTTTTGAATTTGAAGACGTGAAAAAAGCAATTCACCTTTTCCAAACGGGTAAGACAACCGGGAAATTGGTGGTGAAAACTTATTGAATATTTTATAGAGATATAAAAAAAGCCCTTTCAGTTTGCTGAAAGGGCTTTTTTATTTTATTTTTTGATATTTTATTGAACTCTGGTAAATTCTATATCAATGGAAACCGTCTGTATTCCAAATGGATTTGTTGCTGACGGAAAGAATGCAAAGTTACTTATGGTTCCAGTCAGGTTTGTATTAGTAACTGTATAAGGACTTACGTTTAACGGAATGGTTTGAGTTGATCCTGTAACTTCTGTTACAATGGATATTGTAAGGGTCGATTCATCAGAAGACAAAAACCATGTACCCGTTTCTTCTGCTGGTGTACTTTCATTTTGACAAACATATAACATAGTTTGATCTTCTGTCAACTCAATAGCTGTATTGGCAGGATTAGTACAGGGACCAGCTTGCGAAACGATTCCACCAAATAGTGGTGTTACATCGGATCCAGCAGGTAATACCATGTCCTGAGGCAACCCTGTGATGGAGGCTGGGACTGGATCTGGTGTATCTTCATTTAAAACAGCGGAGCTAATAACCCATGTTCCGACAACCGAAGGCCCATCATCACCTCCATCACCGTCATCATCTCCACAACCTGCTAAAAACACCAAAGTACTTGCTGTCAGAATCAATGTTAATGCCATAAACAGAGATCTCGTTCTTTTCAAAAGCTCTAAATTTTTCATAATCAATTCTCTTTATAAATAGTTATTTGTATTTCATGTAAAACAATGTGCCATGATACGACAATTAAAAGTGATTATCAAGCAAATTATTTAGTCAGACCAAACATCACTAAGTTCACGATGCTTTTGAATATCAAAAAATAAGCCAGTTCCTTGTAAAAATTTTGTATTTTTTGCAACCTGTCTCTACTTTTTTTCATCAATTTATAAGGGATGATATTTAACAAACAAATATTGATCTTAAACCCCATTTAATTATCACATAAAAAATCATGAAAAAGCTGCTTCTTTTTAATTTATTGATCCTTTGTACCCTTATTTCTGCGAATAGATCTTACGGTAAAGATCGTGATCACCGTAAGTTGGATGAATTTCACTCCATACATGTTGGCGGGGGAATCGATGTATTTATCTACCAGGATGATGATTATCGGGTAGAGATCGAATCTAAAGGTGATCCTGATGATATAGTCACCGAAGTCAATGGTGATGTTTTGAGGATCAGGTACAAGGATGGCTGGTCGTTTCTTAAATGGGGAAGGGATGATGAAGTGCATGTTTACGTCCGCAACCTTGAAGAGATCAAAAGTTCGGGGGGCTCTGATGTCGAAGGCCGTGACAGGCTGACTGGGGATTTTCTCAAATTGGAATCATCCGGAGGAAGTGATATCATACTGGATGTTGATGTTCGGGAATTGGAGCTCAACAGCTCCGGCGGATCAGATATTAAATTATCCGGCAAAGTCAGGTTTTTGCATGCTGAATCCAGTGGAGGAAGTGATATCAAGGCGTATGATTTAATCGCTGATGAAGCCGATTTGAGATCTTCAGGCGGTTCGGATATTCAGATTACTGTTGGAAAGAGAATATCTGCCAGGGCATCAGGAGGAAGTGATATTTTTTATTATGGTGAACCTGAATATGTAGACATAGATTCTTCTTCAGGTGGTGATGTCCATCACAAATGATTGAATCAACCATCAGAAAAAGGCAGGTCACAGTCATCGGTGATGCAGAGGCAGATCATGACAGATATGAAATGGCATATGAAGTCGGAAAAATAGTGGCTGAATCAGGATCAGTTTTGATCACAGGCGGACGAACGGGTGTAATGGAAGCAGCAAGCAAGGGTGCGTATGAAAATAAGGGGATGGTTGTAGGTATTTTACCAGGTAATAACTTTTCAGAAGCTAATCCCTTTTGTCACCTGGTATTACCAACTGGTGTTGGGCATGCGAGAAACAGTCAAACCATTTTGGCAGCGGATGTTGTTATTGCGATAGGAGGGAAGGCAGGAACGCTTTCTGAAATATCCTTTGCCTGGATCTATCAAAAGCCCATCATATTGATTGATTTTGCCGGAGGCTTGTCAAATAGATTAGCGGAACTGGCAAAGAAAGAACCTCTACCTGCCAATACGTTAATTATTGATTCCCTGACAGGATTAAAAATGAACCTCAATCAACTGCTTCAAAAACCGTCGAAAGGGGCTATTAATTTGGATTGAATGGGTGTGCGAATTTGAAAAATGTATTAAATTGCGACCCGAAATTAAATTGAGTAATTATGTTTGATCCACCAATTGGCGAAGGCGCAAATCTTTTTATCATGATAGCTGTTTGTATCATTGCATTTGGAGCTGGCCTGGCTCACATTGATATTTTTAAGGAATTTAATAAGAAATCAGACGAGGACAAATAGGTTTAAAGACTGCTCTGGATCCTTTGTTTTCTGCAAATTTTAAGGCTTTCTATAAAAAGAAAGCTTAAGCCCGAATGGGCTTAAGCTTTGTTTCGAGTAGGCTGTGGTTTAAAATAAACCACGCAAATATAATAATTTTTTAATTCAATTTAGTACCAAATTGATATTCTTCTCCAAAAACTCTGTATTGATCAAAAATTGACCGAACTGCCCAGTTAATGTATTTATTGTTTTTATTGGGATTTCCGAAAAGAGTGGTGGCATAGCCTTGCCATACGACACTTTCCTGTTTTCTGTCCCATAGAATCACAATAATCGTCCCTTCATACATCTTGTATTTTACGGGTTCGTATTCTTCATCTTCGTTTTCTGAGATTAGCCATGCAGTGAAATCCGGTTGATAAAATCCATTGAATTTGAATTCATCATAAAACATTTTGTATGAAACGAGAATGTCGGGCTTTTTGTCTTTGAATTTGTATCCCTGTAGATTCATTCTTCTTTTAATAGCTTCCTCAATTGCAAATCTCTGTTCTAATGAATCATTATTGATACCTATATCGGTCATGAAACCAAAGGAATTGTATTTCTTAAACTTTCCTCTGTAACTGTAGTCGGACTCTACAAGGTATTCGTTCCTCATACACGAACCAAATACCATGACAACCAAAAGCAATAGTAAAAATCTTGTTTTCATGGAATATAAATTGAGCTATGATAAATATAATAACATTTTGGTACAGTGTAAATTTTACGCTTATTTTTTTGCACAACAATTTAACTATCTGATCAAAAAATTGTCATAATGTCTTTTAGCTATCAATTTATAATAATTCGGATTGGAAGTGAATAATGAGAACTTGTATAATGCCGATCAAAAAGCCAAGAAAGCCTCCTAAAACTTCAATAAACCTGAATTCCTTACTCATTATGGAGTAGAGAATTTGCTCTAACTTGTCTGTAGAAAATGCCGATACCTTATTGGCTACGATCTCTTCTACGTCAATATCCTTTTCAAGCTTGGTAGAAAATTTATTCAAAATATCTGGCAAAATATTCTGAAATTCTTCGTGAAGGGTGTTTTTGATCTTTGTTTTCATGTTGTCATTCATGAACATAGACAACATCGGAAGGGCAGATCTTAGTTTGTTTTCAAGAAAGTCTTCCAGCTTTTCATCCAGAACGTTATTGATCTCATGGGCCGTTTCCGTAGAGGTAAACCTGTCTTTTATGTCTTCAAAGGAAAATAATTCAGTTGCCACTATTTTTCCCAATTTCTGGGCAAGGATATCTTGTCGTTTTGGAAAAATACCCTGGATACTAAATAGAAGGAGGTTGACCTTCTTTTTGGGATGAAAAAGCATTTTGATAGCAATGAAATTGGTAAACCAACCAATAAGGGCGGAAATTAAAGGGATGGTATAAAGCAGCATATCGTAACGTTAGTATCTTTTAGAAAGCACAATACCCGGCACGGTAAATTCCAAATACTTAAATCAAATTAATATTAAATAGTTGAGACTTAATCGTTTTAAGAGTTTTGTACATCATTAATTGTAATTTCAAAAGTTAAGTAATTTTCAATGAAGGTCCGGTTTTAAAAGGTGGCAAATTAAGTGTAAAAATTAAAAGAATTCAACTTACCGGGAGAGCAAGCTTTGTTTTGGGTATTTTGGTAGCAATTGTCTTATGTGAATTATTTAATTTTGCTCAGTAAACCGCAATCGATTTATTTAATTCAACTTAATATGAAAATTATTCCATTCCTTTTTCTTTCATTGTTGTTATCGTCTTTTCAGAATGAAGTAGATGATGAAAAGTATCGATTTCTTACGCATAATCACAATGAGGTCAAAACCACTTTTAAAGTGGATGATAAATTTTATGGGACCTATAAAGGAAGGAAACAGGGTTATTTAACCCTTAAAAGTGATGGAACTGGAGTTTACAGGTATGATTACCAGGCTTTCTTACCTGAAAACTGTGAAGCTGGCGAAATAAGTTTCGACTGGGGATTGATCGTTGATGAAAATGATGAATTGGTCAAGTTTCAGAGAGAATACGGATATTCCTACCCGATCATTTACAGTTGTAATGGTAATAATAGTTTTCAGGGATGTACGAAAACCAGTCTCATAGACTACATCCTAATTTATAATGATGGAACCATGACCGTCTCATCGTCCGATGATTGGGAGAAGATCGCAGATTCTAATTAACCTTTGCTTAACTCTAAAATTGTTATTTCAGGCAGGATGCCAATCCTGCCCGGAAAACCAAGGTATCCAAATCCCCGGTTGACATAAATGTACTGATTACCTTCCTGGTAAAGGTCGGCCCATTGCTTATAAATATATTGGGACGGGCTCCATTTAAAATCTCCCATTTCTATACCAAATTGGAAACCATGCGTATGGCCAGAAAAAGTAACATCTATATCGGGGAAATCAGGCCTGACTTGTGCATCCCAATGGCTTGGATCATGCGATAGAAGTAATTTTACAGGAAGGTGTTCCATTCCTTCATAAGCTCTTTTCAAGTCTCCGTATTTTGCAAATCTTCCTGCTCCCCAATTCTCTACTCCAATTATCCCGATCTCTTCATTATTTACTTTTATTGATCGGTTTTCATTTAATAAAATATCCCACCCCATTTGTTTTTGAGCGGCAACCAACTTTTCCAGGTTTTGCTGCTTTTTCCAATTGCTAGGCCAATACCGGTAATCGCCATAGTCGTGGTTTCCCAGTATTGAATATACACCAAGAGGAGCCTGGACTTTTTTGAATACATCAAAGTATTCATCAAACTCATCTGATTCATTATTAACCAGGTCCCCGGTAAAAAATACCATATCCGGTTTTTCCCTCAGCAACATGTCAACTCCACCTTTTACAGCTGTTTTATTGAAAAAACTCCCTGAATGAATATCAGATAGCTGGGCAATCCTCACCCCATCAAATGAATCAGGAAGGTTGGGTAGTGAAATTTTCCGCCTTCGAATACGGTAGTCATGAGCGCCTGAGACGATCCCGAATGACATGACCGAAAGCGGAACGGCAGTTGCTACAAGCGACAATTTTCGCATGAAATCGAGTCGGTCAACCGTATCTACTTTGGGTTCGTTTCCGGCCAGAGAGGTAATCTGATGAAATGTCCATACAAGAAACCTCCTTACGTCATCAATGAAGATAAAAAGCAGCCCAAAAGTTTTGCTAAAGTAAATGACAAAAAGCCCTGTAATGATAAAGCTTCGGAAATAATTGGGTAGATGAGAGGGAATGCCATAATTAAAAATGATTACTGAGAGCATGCAGGTTATAGAAACACCCCAATAGGTGAACGATAGCGTTCTTCTAACCAATATCGAAAAATCATCAAAAAGAGGCTTGATTGCATAATAGACATACAAGTCTATTAGTAAGAAAAGAATATTGAGCAATAGGACTTTAGTCAGCTTATCCATTTAATCCTGCAGGAATTTTTGCTTAGTCATCCTGTCCGCCATTTGGCGGGCAGGATGACACAAATTTTATTTTTAGGCCATCAACTTTAGTTTAAATTTTCTTAAAGAGCCGCGCGCTCTTATAAGCCATGATATCAGATAACAGATACATGACAGGTACAATTACCAGTGTCAGGAAAGTTGCGAATGTCAGACCAAAAATCACTGTCCATGCCATGGGTCCCCAGAAGGCCGCGTTATCTCCGCCCATATAGATGTTTGGCTCAAACCTACTGAAAAAGCCAATATAGTCGATATTCAATCCGATTGCCATGGGTACCAGGCCCAATACAGTTGTAATAGCCGTAAGCAATACAGGTCGCAACCTGGTCATACCAGCGTCCCTGATCGAACTGATCAATTCATTGTAGGGTAGTCTGTCGGTCTCAGAAAGCCCCAATTCCTTCCTTCTTCGTTTCCTTGTAAGATTGGTATAGTCGATCAAAACAATGGCATTGTTTACCACTACTCCTGCCAGTGAGATGATACCAATACCAGTCATAATGATGATGAAATCCATTTGAAAAGCAACCAAACCAAGAAAGACACCAATGGTGCTAAATAAAACCGATGCCATGATGATGAATGGTGAGTTCAAAGAGTTGAATTGGGCGACTATTATTAAGAATATGGAGAATACAGCGATAGCCAAAGCTTTCATTAAAAATGCTGAAGATTCTGCCTGTTCTTCCTGCTCACCTGTAAATTTCACTGTGTAGCCTTCAGGAATGTCCATGTCCTGGATCAAAAGCTTTAACTGTGCAACGATCTCATTTCCATTGTATCCTTCCAATACATTTGAGTATAGTGAGACTACCCTGTCCAAATCCTTTCTTTTTACAGAACCAAAAGTTGAGGAATATTTAACATCAGCAACAGATGATATTGGAATTTGTTTTAAATTCCCCTGGTCATCCCTGAAGGTTACCCTCTTGTTGATAAGTGCGTCGATATCATACCTGTATTCTTCAAGCAACCTCAACTGTATCGGGTAATCATCCTCACCTACCTTGAATTTTGATATCTCATACCCAAACAAAGCAGTCCTTAAGACATTAGCTATAGAGTTCGTAGATAAGCCAAACCGCTGGGCTTTATCTCTGTCGATGTTTACAAGAAGTTCTGGTTTTCCGGTTTCAAGATCGGACTTTATCTCTTCCAGGCCTTCTATGCCTGAAGATTGAATGTTGTTTTTAACTTCATTTGAAAGTGAAATCAACCTGTCATAATTCTCACCCGAAATTTCAATATTAATGGGTTTTCCAACCGGAGGGCCCATGGCATCTTTATCTACGACTATCTCCACGCCCGGATATTTTCGCATGGCATCACGTATTTTATCCATTACTTCCTGGGTGCTGATCCCGCCTCGTTTTTCATACTCCAGAAAAGAAACTGTGATCAGGGCATTGTTCGGTGTTGTTTGCTGACCTCCCATTTGGTTAGGATCGGAGGCACCTTCTCCCACTTTGGCAATGACCGACTCGATAGCTCCCTCATATGGCTTGATGATTTCCATCACTTCCTTTTCCACTACCATGCAAAAGGCATTTGTTTGTTCAATGTCAAAACCAATGGGTTTTTCCATCAGGATGTTGATATAGTTTGGTTCGTTGTCCGGAAATAGATTTACTCTAGGTATAAAAGTTCCAAATAGCATGAGTGAGAATATCAAGACTCCTACTGTTCCCAGGAAAAACCAAAGAGGATTTTTACCTCTTAAGGCTACATTCATGGTTCTGACATAAACCCTATCCAGGAAAGGGATCAATCGGGTCTGGAACCAGTTAACTGCCGGATTTAAAACGTAAATGGTAAATGGAGCGCCTAATGCAAATAGTGTCAATAAATTACCAAATACCAGGTTGCCTGATACATAAAATAGTATGGCGAAGGATAATAGAATACCAGCCGCAATCCATAGTTTTTTTCGATTGACAACTTTTTCTTCGACTTTCATATAGACGGAAGTTAGCACAGGGTTAATGACCAACGCTACAAACAGCGACGATGCCAGTACGATTATCAGCGTGATGGGTAGATATTTCATGAATTCACCCATGATTCCCTGCCAAAAGGCAAGAGGAAGAAATGCTGCGAGTGTTGTCATGGTACTGGTGATAATCGGCCAGGCTACTTCTCCTACCCCTTCTTTTGCTGCCCGAATAGGGGAGTAGCCTTCCTGCATAAGGCGATAGATATTTTCAACCACGACAATCCCATTGTCCACTAACATACCAAGTGCCAGGATCAATCCAAAAAGCACCATCATATTTGCAGAATACCCAATTGATCCAAGGATCATGAATGACATAAACATGGATAGAGGTATTGCTATACCGACAAACAAGGCATTCCTTAATCCCATAAAGAACATCAGTACAAGAACCACAAGGATTACTCCGGTGATAATGCTGTTTTCCAGGTTGTTGACCATGCTTTTGGTAAACTTTGACTGGTCATTCGTAATGGTAATGTCGAGGTCTTCAGGAAAACGATCTCGTTTAGCTTTCTCAATTATCTGGTTGATTTTATTGGCAGTGACGATCAGGTTTTCACCACCTCGTTTCACCACATCCAATGTGACAACAGGTTCCATCCTGTTTCGGGCATAGCTTTTTCTGTCCTCGTAACTATCGGAAACCCTGGCGACATCCTTGACATATACTATTTTCTGATCTTCGTCTTTTATAATAACATCATTGATTTCTTTGGCTTCTTTAAATTCGCCATCGATACGGAGAGATCTTCTGAAGTCGCCAACCAGCAAGTCTCCACCTGAAAGTGTTACATTTTCAGAAGCGATGGCATCAGAAATGTCACCAAAACTGACCTCCATGGCTTCCATTTTATGAATATCCGCATCTACACGTATTTCCCTTTCGAGGGCGCCACGGATTTCACATTTTGATATTTCGGACAGTTTTTCGATTTCATCTTCCAGGTATTCGGCAAATGACTTTAACTCATTGATGCTGTAGTTTCCTGAAAGGTTGACAAACATGATCGGCATTTCAGTCAGGTCAATATCCATCACCATGGGATCGTCTTTCAGGTCCGTGGGTAATTCCCGTTTTGCTCTATCTACCGCGTCTTTTACATCCTGAAGAGCTTTGGGTATTTCTTCTTCAGGGTTGAACTCAATAATTATAGTTGAATAATCCTGTACCGATGTAGAGTTGATTTCCTTAATTCCTGAGATCCCCTGCAATTCTTTTTCTATCGGACGGGTAATCAGGTTTTCCATATCAATAGGAGGGTTTCCCGGATATGGAGTTCCAACGTATATTGTGGGAATGACCACTTCTGGAAAGCTCTCTTTTGGAATTGTGATGTAAGTGAATAATCCAAATACCACAATCATTAAAGTGAGAATAAAAACAGTCGTCTTGTTGTCGATCGAGAATGAGCTAAGCCCGAATTCCCTCGTTACACCACTTTTATTTTTGTCATCTTTTTGCTGCTCCATAGAATTGGTTGTTTTTACAGGACGTTTTCAACGACTTTTACAGGACTTCCATCAATGACCTCCTTAAATCCTTCATTTATCAAACTTTCTTTTCCAGTCAGACCTGAAAGAACCAGTGTTTCATTTTTGTAGGTTTTTCCCCTTTCAATGTGAATTTTCTTTGCGATCAACTGATCTTGTTCTCCATTTTCTTCCGTAACAAAAACGTATTCACCAGTCATGTCCTGTTGAATAAGGTTGGAGGGAACGATGGATGCATTTTGTTTCTCATAATCGGTAATTTTCACTACCGCGAGGAGATTTGGCTTTATCTTGAAATCAAGATCCGGAAGTCTTATTTCCACTTTGAATGTTCTGTTTTGTGGATCGATTACCTGACCAACAGCTGTAATCTTTGCTTTGATTGTTTCATTCAAAGATGGAAAATCAATGATTGCAGTATCCCCCTTATCAAAAGAACCAACAAACGATTCTGAAATATCTGCCGACACAAACAATCCTGAATGATTGACGATTTGAGCAATCGGATTTCCGGACATTGCCATTTCACCATTATTTACATAGACTTGTTCAATGCTTCCATCAAAAGGTGCTCTGATAGAAGATTTTGCAATTTGTGCTTTGACATTGGCTATTTGCTGTTCCAAAGATTCCTTATCGTTTTTTGCTTCGAGATATTGAACCTCTGTGCCAATTTCCTTCTCCCACAGATTCGAACGCTTTTTATACATTTCATTGGCCAAATCGTACTGCGTTTCCAATTGGGCCAATTGCTTCTGCAGAACCTCCGTATTCTGACTGGCAATAAGTTGGCCTCTTTTTACCATATCTCCTTCTACTACAACTACGTTGGTAATGTTTCCCGTATTCTCAGCACTTAGTACGACGTTCTTTTTTGACCTGACAGATCCGCTAACTTCTATCATGTGCTCGAATTTTCCATATTTTACCGGAACAGTTGTTACCAGGGATTCCTTTCTATTTATCTTCGCAAACTCGGGGTCTATTGATGAAATTTCATCTTCCAATGAGGCTATTTTCACCTTCAGATCGTGTTGCTGGCTTTTCAAAGTATTCAACTCTTCTTTTTTGGCCTCCAGCTCATCTTTTTGCTGGCTGCATGCTATTGTAATGACTACCAATAGAGCTGATATGATTGATTTAACTTTCATTTTTTTATAATTCTGATTAGTTGTATTCATCCATTAAAACGCCAAGCGCTTTTTCGTAATTCACTTTGTTGATAAGAGTACTCAATAGTGCATTGTAGTAATTGGTTTGAGCTCTCTTAAACTCATTGTCGGCGTCCATCACTTCAATACTTGATCCAACGCCTTCCTGGTATTTAATCCTTGCAATATTGTAAACTTCTTCAGCCAACTGGACATTTTCCTGCTGGTTTTTAAGTTCTTCCAGGCTGTTCTGTAGCAGAATCTTTGTGTCTTTTATCTCATTGTCAATAGACCTTTCAAGATTCTTTTGTTGTAACTCTATCTGGGCAATATTGATTCTGTTTTGTTGGATTTTCTTGGCTTTTCTCAATCCATCGAAAATGGGAAGAGTGGCAGAAATGCCTACCATTCTGTACCCAAACCAGTTGTCATCATTAAAAGAAAATAACTCTTTGCTGGTTAGCGTACCAGCGTTGGCACCTAAACCGAAATAGAGATCAAGTGTTGGCAAATACTGAACATGATTGTTTTTAAGATCCAGAGTTGCGAGTTGTTTTTGTATTTCAAGGATCTCTTCTTCAATTCTGTGTCTTCCATCTGCATCTTCAATGACATAGTTTGAAAAGTTGATGTTGAACCCGGAAAATTTATCTGCGATTTGCAGGTTTGTTTCAAGGGGCATTCCAATATGAAATTTTAACACATCTTTACTATATTCAAGCTCTCTTCTTGAATTCTCCAGATTCGTTTTTATATTGTTGAATTGCACTTGTGTACGACTTACCTCGATTTTTTCGGTAAAACCGTTTTCATGCATGATTTTGGTTTCCCTCAGCAGGCTATCCAGCCGGTCATAATTCAATTGAACGGTGCGATAGGAAACTTCTGAAACAAGAACATAGTAATAGGCTTTTTGAATGGCCTCGACCACATCCCTTTTTGTCTGAATGTGTTCCTTGGTAGTTAGTTCTTTTAAAGTCCTGGCTGCATTAAGGCCAACAAAATAGGATCCGTTAAAGATCATTTGGGAGGCATTGATCCCGGCGAGGCCACTGTATGGGGTGCCAAATGTAACAGGTGCAACCTCACCTTCTTCGGCGTTGGGATCAAAGAAAATTGCTGGGATAAATGTTGTTTGCAATTTTAAGTTTTTGCTTAAATCTGCAGTTGCATCTATCTGTGGCAGACCCTCCGCTGTTATTTCTCCGACGTACGCTTTTTGTTTCTCAATTTCCAATTTGGAAATATTCACTAACTCGCTGTTTTCCAGTCCGTAACGAATGCATTCGTCAAGGTTCATGATGACTGCGCCTTCATTTTGACTGTATGCAGTGAATCCAATTGTAAACAAGAAACATATTAGTACTATGATGTATTTATTTCTCATTGACTAATTGTTTTTTATATTGATTAAATAATACAAGTCCTTTTTCTGATAATATTCCGTAAGTAAAGTGCTCCAGAAGCTGGGTCTGAACATCTAGGATTGAATATTCTCTATGGGGGAACAATTCCTGGTCAAACGACATCCGTATCTGATTCATCCTCAGTATGGTCAGGATGGGGATATTGATTTCCTTTCGAAAATACCCCTCCTTTATTCCATTTTTTAATGTGTTTTCGATTTCATTATAAATGACATCCTTTTCGAACTTTCGGTAAATCTCCCAGGCCTTCTTATAGTACTTTCTCAGGTCATAAAGTATTGAACTGTTGATGTGTGAAAAGCTGTTTCTCATGCATTTTGATATGCGAAATAATTGCTCAACGGCATTTTCTGAATTGTTTCTGACATCCCTCATAATTTCACATTCATATTCCATGTGGTTTTGAGTCGCGATGCTGATGATTTCTTCCTTGTCCTTGAAATGTTGATAAATGGTTTTTTTGGAGATGCCCAACTCTTTTGCTATGTCGTCCATTGTCACCCTTTTAAGTCCATATTTCAGGAAGAGTTCGACGGATCTTTTAATTATAAGAGATTTTGTTTCTTCGTCTCTGTTTATCATGGCGCAAAACTGAGGAAACTATTTTATTATTCAAAGTTTCTATCTGTCTTTTACCTTAAACAGAGAAAAAAGTTCTCTCAAAGTCAGGAAAATTTTTAGAAATTAAGTAAAGGGTAGTATATTGATCTGATCGGTTAAGGTTTGGATTGTTCATGATTTCAGTAAATTCCGGTAAAAGAGTCATTTGTCGATTTAATGACGTTTTTTTAACGGTCAGGGTTTTCGGATCGGGAAGAAAAATAATTGTGGCCTTCCATGGTTACGGTCAGAATGGTAGTGATTTACAATTCATTGCTGGTCAAAACCCCGAAATCACACTTTATTCATTTGATCTTTTTTATCACGGCGAGAGTGATTCTCCATCACCCAGGCCTCCATTAAGTCATCAATTGTTCCATAATTTATTTGAGGATTTCCTCTTGCAAAAGAAAATTGAGAGTTTTGACCTGCTGGGCTTTAGCATGGGTGGAAAATATGCATTAAGTCTTATTCCCGATTACTACGAGCAGATCAACAGATTAATCCTGGTGGCTCCGGATGGTATCAAAAAGGATTTCTGGTATGCACTTGCCACGGATGATTTACTTTTTCAAAAACTGTTTCGTAGAATGGTTCACAAGCCAGAGTGGTTCTTTAAAATGGCACTTTTTCTTGATAGAATTAAATTGGTAGATGGCCGGGCGCGAAAATTTGCATTACACGAAATGAATACTTTTGAAAAGCGAAACCGTGTCTATAATAGTTGGGTTTACCTGAAAAAATTCTTCGTTTCCGAAAGCAAACTCATGCAAACATTGAACACACATCAAATCCGGACGACATTTGTACTAGGCGAATTTGATCGGATCATTAAGGTCCGGGAGATCAATAAATTTGCTAACAAGTTGAAATATAAATCTATTATTCTATTACCGACCGGTCATTCAGGAATTTATAAGAAATTTGTAGAAAAAAGTGAATTGATACTAATGGACCATTAGTAACCCTGTTCACCTTGAGCGTTCTTTTCCTTTTCCTGATAGGAACGGATTTTTTCCAGGTATTTTTCCAAATCTTCTTTTTTCTCGTTGGTCCAATCCATGATGTCCGAGGCTTCGGGATGGTTCAATAAAATTTTGTCTTTTGCGTGACGAAGATTTATGCCTTCTACCCATTCCAAAAAAATTTCGCTATTGTGGCGATATGACAAATAAAATTTATATAAATTCTTGTCAAGCATTCAATAATTGCCTTTGTATTCTTAAAAAACAAACCAGATTCAGATAGTGTGACTGACAACAAATAATGGTCAAATTAAAGAATTAAATATTCACTAAATTGAATTTAACCAAAAAGTTATCCACATGTTAATAAAAATATTTTGGGCTTTTTTCATGATGATTTTGCTTGTTTTGGAATATGCAAATTCACAAAATATTGAAAGTGAAACATATAAAGATGGACAGTTAAAGTCACAAGGGAAGGTGGTAAACGGGAATAAAGAAGGAGAATGGAAACTGTATTTTCCCTCGGGAAAATTGAGCGCAGTAGAAAATTACCTCAAAGGCGAGCTTCATGGAGAAGTGAAGTATTATGATTTCGAAGGACATTTAATTGCCGAAGAAAATTGGGTACATGGCTTACAGCAAAATACATCTGTTTATTATTATTCAAATAGCCAAATTGAGAAAGCAGGAAAGTTTGAAAATGGACTTTATCAGGGGCAGTGGACATTTTATTACGAGAATGGAAATTTGAAACGGGAAGGATTTTATAAGGAAGGCTTGCCAGAAAAGTACTGGAAATTTTATTATGAAGATGGCGGAATTTACCAGGAAGGGAAATTTAAAAATGGGCAAGAAACCGGTGAATGGAAGTTTTATCGGACAGATGGCACCCTGCAATATTCAGGTTTATTTAGCAAGGGTGAAAAGATAGGGGATTGGTTTGAATATTCCCGAAACGGTAAAAAGAAGGAATGGGTCTACTGATAGTTCAGGCCGTTCAACAAGCTACATGCATGAAGGGCGGCTGTTTCTGTTCGAAGTCTTTTGTTACCTAATTTTACCATGATAAATCCAGCTTTTCTGGCAAGGCTCAATTCATTGTCGTCAAAATCACCTTCCGGACCGATCAAAATGGTATAGCTTCTGTCTTTCTCAATTTTTGATAGTAATTCAGGCGTGTTTTCATTTTCGAGATGTGCAATAAATTTATCTCCGTCATAATTATTCTTTGTTAATTTTTCAAAGCTGGTAGGATCATTGATCTTTGGTAAAAACGGAGTAAGGCTTTGCTTGATGGCGCTTACAGCCTTTGCATGGATTTTATCCACATTGAGGACTTTCCTTTCACTTCGGTTGCAGATTGGAAAACTGATTTCATGGATCCCAATTTCTATGGCTTTCTCAACAAACCACTGGGTTCTTTCAATGTTTTTTGTTGGCGAGATTGCGATGTGGATACGATAAGGATCTGATGGATAACGCTTTTGGTCAATTATTTCTACCAAACACTTCCGTGCATCCGGTTGTATAATGTTTGCCTGGTAGATTGAGCCTTTTCCATCAGTGATTTGGATCGAGTCACCTTTGTTAAGCCTTAGTACTTTTACAGCATGCCTGGATTCGTCCGGGTTTAATATTATCGTTTTTTCGTCCGGGCTGGAATGAAAGAAAAGCATTATGACTCCATAAGGCTTTTAACCAACATAATATATTCCTCTTTGGCCTTGTCTTCTCCCATGCCTTTTACCGATGTCCAGGCATCAAATTTTGCTGCTCCTTTAAAATCAAATCCACCAGGTCTCTCACCTTGAACATCGCCTTCAGTAGCCTGTTTGTATAATGCATATAGTTTTAATAAAATTTCATTGGAAGGTTTTTCTGACAAGGATTGAACATCTTTTGAGGCTTGTTCAAATTCTTCATGTAAGTCCATCTTTAAATATTTAAAATAAAAAAGGGAATCTAATTGAAAGATTCCCTAATACAAATTCTAATTTGTTTTAATTATCTTTTTTCCAAAGGAATGTAATCGCGCTCATTCGCGCCAGTGTAGATCTGTCTTGGCCTTCCGATTGGTTCCTTGTTCTCCCTCATTTCTTTCCACTGTGCTATCCACCCTGGTAGTCGGCCAATCGTGAACATAACCGGGAACATCTGGGTTGGAATGCCAATAGCATTCATAATGATTCCTGAATAAAAATCGACATTGGGATAAAGCTTTCTTTCTACGAAGTAATCGTCTTTTAGCGCTACTTCTTCCAGTTTCTTAGCAATGTCAAGAATAGGAGAGTCAACGCCCATTTTATCCAAAATCTGATCTGCTCGTTTTTTTAGAATTTTAGCACGTGGATCAAAGTTCTTGTATACCCTGTGGCCAAAGCCCATCAGCCTGAACGGATCATTTTTATCTTTTGCTTTCTCGATATACTTGCTTACGTCACCGCCGTCATTTTCAATGTTTTCCAGCATTTCAATTACTGCCTGGTTAGCGCCTCCGTGAAGAGGTCCCCAAAGGGCATTGATGCCAGCTGCAATAGATGCATATAAACTTGCCTGTGATGATCCGACAAATCTAACGGTTGATGTCGAACAGTTTTGTTCGTGATCAGCGTGAAGAATAAATATTTTATCCATCGCATTGACAATTACTGGATCCAATTCATACTCTTCCGAGGGAATGCCAAACATCATCTTAAGGAAATTTGGCACGTAATCCATTGAATTATTAGGATAATTGAATGGTACACCTCGCTGCTTGTTGAATGACATCGCAACAAGTGTTGGAATTTTACCAATAAGCCGATGAATGGTGAGGTTCACTTTGTCCCATGACCGGTTAGGATCAAGAGATTCCGGAAAAAACGCAGTTAGTGAGGTGGCCAGCGAAGACAAAATTCCCATTGGGTGGGCGTTTGAAGGAAATCCGTCGATGATTTTCTTAACGTCTTCATGGATAAGCCAGTTTTTTTTAATATCAGAATTAAATTGATCAAATTCACTTTTTGAAGGTAGGGCGCCATAAATCAACAAATATGCTACTTCTAAAAAAGTGGATTGCTCCGCTAATTGTTCGATCGGATATCCACGATACCTCAAAATCCCTTTTTCACCATCCAAAAAAGTAATTTCACTTTTTGTTGACCCGGTATTTTTGTAACCTATATCGAGAGTGATCACCTTGCTTTCAGCTCTCAACTTACTGATATCAACAGCAACTTCACCTTCCGATCCTTCAATTATTGGCAGCTGGTACGTTTTACCATCGATAATTAATTCTGCGTATTTCGACATCTTTAAATTTTATTTAAACAATTATATATATAATAAAAAAGGACACATCTGTTTCAAGAGTGTCCTTTTAGTTGTCTCCAAGTATTATAGGTAGTCCGTCCTTACTGTTTCCAACGATGATTACCTTGGTGTTTTCGGAATTGCTAAGCTCCTTTGTGGCCTCTATTCCTCTCATTTTCAATAGTTCATTTGTCAAACTGCTATTGATGATATCATTTGCACGGGCTTCACCTTCCGCGGCAATTCGCTTTCTTTCAGCTTCGCTCTTTTCTTTTTCCAATCGGAATTGATAAGCCAATGCTTCCTGTTCCTGTTGAAGTTTAGCCTCAATGGCTTTTTTGATTTGATCCGGCAATGCAATCGAGCGGAAGAGAAGTTCAACCAATTCGATATTATTTACCTCACTTCCCAAAGCTTTAACTGATTCGCTTTTAATCAGAGCTTCAATTTCGGCTCTTTTGGTAGAATAGATTTCTTCAGCAGAATACTGTCCCATAACCTTTCTTACGGTGGAGCGAACTTCCGGAATGACAAGTTTATCAACATAACCCTCACCGAATCTTTCGTGGATATATCCAACTCTTTGAGGTATTGGCCTGAATCTGGCTGTTATATCGATGTTAATGGTCAGGGCATTTTTGTCTAATACATCGATTTTCTCTTCCACTTTATTCTCCCTGATTTCATACCTGTAGATCGTATTCCAGGGAGATTTTACATGAAAGCCTTCCCGGTAAATATTTTCTTTGTCCAATCCACCACTAAATTTTCTGAATATTACTCCAACTTCTCCAGGACTAATAGTAAAAAATATACTTGAGGAAAGTGAAACAATAATGATAATGGCAATAAGTAAGGTTACAACAATTGGTAATAATTTCTTGTTATCCATAGCTAGCTATGATGTCTTTATTTCGTAGGCAAATTTAATAGAGAAATGGAAATATGTTAAATAATCCCACTTTTTTAATTGGCTTCGCTCCAAACCAAAGCGCTAGCTCCCAGCACAGCTGCATTGGCTTCCGAAAGTCCTGAAGGCAATATTTCAACCTTGTTTTTGTAAATCTCCAACAGATTTTGCTCCATGTATTTTTTGGTGGGCTTAATAATAAAATCGCCAGACTTGGCTAATCCACCAAATAGAAAAATCGCTTTTGGATTGGTATGTGAAATGGAAATTGCAAGAGCCTCTCCTAAATACTTACCGGTTATTTCAAAAGCTTCAAGGGCAAGCTTGTCTCCATTTTTAGCAGCTTCATAAATCTTTTTAGAGGTCATGTGGATATAAGGGATTTCTCTTAATGGACTATCTTCAAGCGAATCGGCCATCAATTCGAAAATGGTTCTTTTCATTCCAGTGGCAGAAACATAAGACTCTAATGTGCCTCTTAATCCTGCAGTTCCCTTTCGTCCGTTTCTTTTCACAATTATGTGCCCCAGTTCGCCGGCGAAGCCATTAAAACCGTAGATCAGGTTTCCATTTGCATAAAATCCGGAACCAAGCCCCGTTCCAAGGGTAATGACGATAAAATCATCCAGATTCTTAGCAGCACCATATATTTTCTCGCCAATAGCTGCTGCATTGGCATCGTTGGTGAGATAAGTGGGAAGATTATAGTGTTCTTTGAATTTTTTTACAATTGGAACAATCCCTTTCCAGTTCAGATTGGGAGCTTCCTCGATATTTCCTGAAAAGTAGTTGGCATTTGGGGCGCCAATCCCGATACCCTTGACCTGGATCAGGTCACCTAATGGATGACTAAGCTGCTCTATCTCTTCGATAATGGCTTTTAAAAAAGTATCAAACTCTTTGTGTGCCCTCGTGGATATCGAACTTTCAGTCAGGCAATTTCCTTCCCTATCAACGATTCCTAATTTCGAGTAGGTGCCTCCTATATCGATTCCAATTGCAACTTCTTTCATTTTCCAGATTTTAATTATACAATCCTGTCCAATGCTTAATAACAATAGAGGATTGTGCGTCTATTACTTTTTTTGTGATTCTGACAAATAATAATAAGGGAGGTAAAAGTAGAAAAAAAAGTATTAAATCAGATTAAATCAAAGTGAAAAAGCTTTCAGATTATTTATTGAGAGGATTTTTGACCTGGGTTTAACATTTACAATAAAAAAGGGGCAGCCTGGCCCCTTTTTATTTTTATCATTGATCTTTATGCGTTTCTACCAACGCAATTCAAATCTTCGAATGCTTCTTTTAATCTGGCTACAAAAGTGTCTTCTCCTTTTCTTAACCATACCCTTGGGTCATAGTGCTTTTTGTTAGGTACATCTTCACCTTCAGGGTTACCAATCTGACTATGCAAATAAGCATCTTTTTCATCCATGTATTTTTTAACACCGTGGGTGAATGCCCATTGCATATCTGTATCGATGTTCATTTTGATAGCACCGTATTCAATGGCTTCCTTAATTTTTGATTTCTCTGAACCGGAACCACCGTGAAAAACAAAATTTAGAGGATTGGGCCCCGTTCCGAATTTTTCCTGGATATAATCCTGAGAATTTTTCAGGATTTCAGGAGTCAATTTCACATTCCCTGGTTTGTACACCCCATGAACATTTCCAAAAGCTGCAGCAACAGTAAAATTAGGGCTTATTTTCAACAATTCTTCGTAAGCATATCCGACTTCTTCCGGTTGCGTGTATAGTTTTGAACTGTCAACGTCTGTGTTATCTACTCCGTCTTCTTCACCACCGGTTACACCCAATTCTATCTCAAGGGTCATTCCTATCTTTGCCATTCTCTCCAAATACTTTTTCGAGATTTCAATGTTTTCTTCCAAAGGTTCTTCGGACAGATCCAGCATATGAGAACTGTATAACGGGCAGCCATTTTTTTCATAATAAGCTTCACCAGCATCTAATAGGCCATCGATCCATGGCAATAATTTTTTTGCACAGTGGTCTGTATGAAGAATAACGGGCACACCATAAGCTTTTGCCATTTCATGAACATGAAGCGCCCCTGAAATGCTCCCGGCGATAGCGGCTTTTTGATTTTCGTTGTTCAATCCTTTTCCAGCGAAAAACACACCTCCTCCATTCGAAAACTGAATAATGACTGGAGAATTAAGATCCCTTGCTGTTTCAAGGACAGCGTTGACAGAGTTTGTTCCGACAACATTTACTGCAGGTAGTGCAAAGTCATTTTCGTTAGCATATCGCAAGAGCTGGCTGACTTCTTCACCAAATAAGACGCCTGCTCTGAATTTTGTTGCTACTTCACTCATAATTTTAATGTTAGAAATTGAAATTTGTTCTGGTTTTAGAATAGTTTACCATTAATTGGTCCGTAAATTTAAGGATTTATACCAACCAAAACATGATATAGGTCAATTACTTTAATTTACGGATATACAATTGCTAGTTTTTTGTTAGGGTCGGATTTTTTTTAATCGGATATGGACTTTTCAAGATGAAAAATCCTGAACGGGAAAGCTTAATTATTTCAGTAGATGTTTCTGAGTGTTTATCTGAATTGAAAATATTTATCGGTTGATAATGAGTAAGTCCTATTTCATCCAAATGAACGGATACTGAATTCTTGTGATGAAGATTAAAAAGAAATATGAATTCCTTATGTTTCCTCTTTTTCTTGATCCACACAATTTTTTTATTTTCCAGTTGATGAATTTGGGTTATAGCTTTTTCATCAAAAAGCCCTGAATTCTCCCGTCGGAAATGGTTTAGTTTTTCGATAAATGGAATGATATTTTTTTGTGAAGTCCAGTTCAGTAAAGTCTTTTTAAATAAGGGGAGTTTTTCATTTTTTAGTTTTGAGGAAAGTCTCTTACGAATGTTGAGCCCTGTATTGACAGGGATCCATTCGTTGAGTTCAAATCCCTGGTGGAGAAATGGCATTCCTTTGGGAAGTAAATTTAATAATAGCCAAAGCTGTTTTTTCCTTTGTGGATTGTTATGGCCAAACCTCGGACTATTATGCGTTTCTCCGCAAGCAAAATAATTGAGATGGTGACCTTTTTCACTATTTTCAAGGATTGTCAAAAGTCCGTTTCGCTGGAAAGCCAGGTGCCAGGTATTTCCGATAATGGCATTATATTCCTTAATAGAATGTTGGTCTTCTTCAAATTTCTCATCCCAAAAGGCGAATTGAGGATTGATATTCCTGGCTTTTTTGATCATTTCATTTTTAAAAGCTTCCGGTAATGCATGACCCATATCGATCATTACACCATCAATTCCGTACTTTTTTTGATAAAAGGGAATCAGGTCTGTTAGCTTGTCCCAGAGTTCCGAATTGATATTTTCCCGCTTGTCCAGATCCGGATCGTAAAACCGGATGGTGTTATATGCAATGTAGTTAAAGTTTTTGTCAGGCGGATTGTTATAAAACTTCAGGTAGGTCACATCTGTCCACGGAGGTTGAGGGTCATCAGGTGGCCAATCTGCAAAAGCAGAAGGAATTTTTACTTTTGTTTCATTCGAAGTTCCGGTATAATACTCATCTCCCTTTATAGAATTAGTTTTTGGAGGACTGGTAAATATCTTCTGATAATTTTCTGGTGGAGGTATGTATTTGCCTTTTCCAAGAGGTATTTTTTTGATCTTTATAAGATCATCTTTTGGAAAGGTTGGAGCTTCAAAATTTTTGACCTCTTCTTTTATCCAGTAATACCATTTTGGATGAACTTTCACCCAGTCTGCATCTTTGGCAGAAGTTCGTAGAATAAACTCCAAAACCACCCGTATTTCCAAACCATGACAAGCTTCGATCAAAGCTGCCAGTTGTTGTTCTCCCGAAAAGGGGACAAACGGGTCAATGATATTCGGATCGATCTCATAGTGATTTTTAATGGCATAGGGTGATCCAAGATCTCCTTTTCGCCCATCTTGACCGATCGGTGTGATTGGCAGGAGGTGTAGCGTATTAAACCCTAGCTTTTTCAGGTAAGGGAGCAAGGCAATGGTTTTTAATAAAGTACCACTTTCTCTTATACCATTGCTATTGTCGAGATAGGATTTTCCTTCGCCGATTGTGCCATTTTGATCATGGTCAAATGCAGTGAAAAACCGGATGAGAAGATTTTAGGTAGTAGCGTTTTTGGTCCAGTTTGTTTCTCCACTGGTTGTTTCCGACAAAGGATTCAGGTTTACTGTCTCTTTGTTAAGATTTTCCGTTATCAGATCAAATTGTTGAAGTAGAAATTGATGATATTCTGTCGAAATGATTTTGTTAGGTTTTTCATTCACCCAAATTCCAGGAATGGCAACTTTCGGGCTTGATGCAACAGAAAGTAAATGTTGATAGATATGGTCGAATGTTGACATAATGAGCACTCATTATTATAAAATTGGCTGTTGGCAAGAGGCAGTTGGCAATCTCATCGTTTGCCAACTGACAACTGCCATTTGCCAACTTCTCCTCATGAATAAATTAAAAAGTCAGATCATGAACAAATAATTTTTAATTATCAAATTATTTTTATTTCTGTTCATCATATTTCAATTAAAAGAGGAAATTTTTTGAATGATTCAAATCATTTCATAGATTTTATAATTATTTTGAAAATACTGTTTAACTAAAAAGATACGTACGTGAAAAAGAATTTACTGAATTTTGTTTCTGCCATATTTTTTGGGGGATTGGTGGTTTTATCTTCTTGTTCTGATGATCCTGAGCCTTTGCCTTTGGCCGCTCCGGCATTTAGTGTGGCAACATCTGCCCCAGAAGTAAACCTGCCTGTAAAGTTTGAGAATTCCAGTTTGAAAGCTTCATTTTATGTATGGGATTTTGGTGATGGAGAAAAAGATTCAACGAATTCGGTTTCACCCAGTCACACTTACGACGATCCTGGAAACTACACTGTTACCTTAAGAGCTTATAACGATGAAGGCGAATTTGCAGAAACTACTCAATCAGTTTCTGTTGGCGAGAGGTTTTTAATGTCTGCATCTATCATAAATATTAGCATGGTTGATGACAATGGAGAACCATGGGATGCTGTTGGCGGTCCTGATGTCTTATTTGAAGTTGGATATTCAGATGCTCAGAGTATTGATGAAATCGCTTATGCCTTTGTTGAAGATTTGAATTATGGTGGTGAAGACGGGATTTACACACCGATTTCTATAACTGTTGATAACCAATTCATTCCGGAGGACTTCGTCATGTCGTACAATGAATTTTATATAGCAATTTCTGAGGTAGATACGGTTGATAATGAAGCCGTATTTATTGATATGGCAGGAGTAGTTTTTAATCCATTGGAGGCTTCGGAAGATGATTCTGCGCCGGTAACACATATAAAAAATGATGACGGGACTGGTCTGATCCAGATACCGTATATTGTTCTGGGAGAATATCAATTTTTAGTCACCTATGAAGTGAGATAACAAAAATATTACTATCGAATGAGAGAAATGCAAGTCAATCCAACGGTTGATTTGCATTTGTTTTTTTTACCGAAATATGATTTAAAAGCTACGTTGGCTGACGAAATTTTAATTAATAACTTTTAACTTGTGATCACTAATTCACAAATGATTAAATTTTAAATTTGGTAGGGAATTGCAAAATATGATGTATCATGACAAGAAAAGAAGTTCTGAAAACGATGGTAGCAGGATCTGTAACGCTCGGTTTTAGTGGATTAACATCAGCAGCATCTTCGAGTGAAAAAAATAATACAGCTTTGAAAGGAAATATTAAACATTCTGCCTGTCGATGGTGCTACAATGACATACCGCTTGACGAATTATCTGAGGCTGCCAAAGAAATTGGTTTAAAAGGAATTGACTTACTGAAGCCCGAAGAATGGGCAACTGTTAAGAAATATGGACTAACCTGCTCCATGGCCAACCCCTCTGAATTCAGTCTAACGGAAGGGTTTAATGATCCAAAAAACCACGCATCACTCCAAAAAACCTATTCGGAGCTGATCCCAAAAGCTGCGGATGCAGGACTGAGAAATATCATCTGCTTTTCAGGGAATCGGAATAATTTGAGCGATGAAGAAGGCTTGGAAAACTGTGCGGTTGGATTGGAACCTCTGGTAAAGGTGGCAGAGGAACACAATGTTTTCCTCGTGATGGAATTGCTTAACAGTAAAGTCAATCACCCCGATTATCAATGTGATCATACGCCTTGGGGGGTGGCACTTTGCGATAAAGTGGGTTCTGATAAATTCAAGCTATTGTATGACATTTACCACATGCAGATCATGGAAGGGGATGTCATCGCTACCATTCAGAAATACCATGAATACATCGTACACTACCATACTGGTGGTGTCCCGGGACGAAACGAAATTGATGAAACGCAGGAATTATACTACCCGGCCATCATGCGGGCGATCGTTGAAACAGGCTACGACGGATTTGTCGCCCAGGAATTTGTGCCTAAATATGACGATAAGTTGAAATCATTGAAGCAAGGAGTGATGATTTGTGATGTTTAAGGATAATTCATTTCACAGATTTTGAAATTTTGTGTTAATATTCCAAGATTCGATTGAGCTCTGAATTCGTTATATTTATAGCTATGAAAAATTATCTGTTTACTGCGCAAATTGAAAAAGATAAGGAAACGGGAATGTACGTTGGTATTGTTCCTAATCTTCCAGGTGCATATTCCCAGGCTGAAACACTAGATGAATTACGAGCCAATTTAGAAGAGGTAATCCAGCTATGTTTGGAAGAATTAACAGAGGAGGATATTTCTAATTTATCGGACTTTATCGGATTTCAGCAAATCTCTGTTGCTGTATGAGCAGGTTACCCCTAATCGATGCAAAAACATTAGAAAAACTCATACTGAAAATTGGATTTGAAATAAAAAGGCAAAAAGGTAGTCATGTATTTTATCGTCATCCTGATGGTAGATACACCACTATTCCGCATCATGGGAATAAGGATATTTCCCGAACTTTACTAAGAGCTATTCTACGGCAGATTGAAATTACCCCAGAAGAATTTATTGAAATGATTCGCAAACTGTAAAATTATCTTTTTAGTAAAGTACGATGACAAGTTGAAATCAGTCAGCGGGTAATGATTTGTGATGTTTAGCCTTCCATATTCATTAAATTGTTCATGAAAAAATAAAATTAGCCCTAATTTTGTCTTATGAATGAAAGCAAGACGAAGTTAGAAGGATATTTCCAGCAGTTCAGAAACCAGATTATCGGTATTGATCAGGTGATTCAAACGCCCTATGGAGAGAAGAAGCTGCTTTATGCTGACTGGATAGCGAGTGGCAGACTTTATCGTCTCATCGAGCAGAAAATCAGTTACGAAATTGGTCCTTTTATTGCCAATACCCATTCCGAATCCAGCGAAACCGGTCAGGCGATGACCCTGGCTTATCATGAAGCACATAAGAAAATTAAGAAACTTGTCAATGCCAATGCCGAGGATGTGATCATTTCTTCTGGATATGGGATGACTTCGGCATTAGCCAAATTCCAGAGAATTCTTGGCCTGAAGGTTCCTGAGAAATTGAAGAAATTTTGTCAGTTAAATGAAAACGAAAGGCCGGTTGTTTTCCTCAGTCACATGGAGCATCATTCCAATCAAACCCCGTGGTTTGAATCCCTGGCCGATGTAGTGGTCCTTCCGCCTGATGAAAACTTATTGGTTAACCCTGATTGTTTGCGTGAGCAATTAACAAAATATGAAAACCGGGAATTAAAGATCGGGTCGTTTACAGCTTGTTCCAATGTAACAGGAATTGAAACGCCTTATTATGAACTGGCTGAGGTTATGCACGAGCACGAAGGTTATTGTTTCGTTGATTTTGCAGCTTCAGCCCCATATGTCAAGATCGATATGCACCCGGAAAATGAAAATCAAAAACTGGATGCCATTTTCTTTTCTCCCCATAAGTTCCTGGGCGGCCCCGGCTCTTCGGGAATACTCATCTTTTGCAAAAAATTATATAAAAACAGGATTCCAGATCATCCGGGTGGTGGAACAGTAACCTGGACAAACCCATGGGGAGAACATGCCTATTTCGATGACATTGAAATAAGGGAAGATGGCGGAACTCCTGGTTTTCTTCAAACCATTAAAGCTGCTTTGAGTTTGGAACTTAAGGAAAAAATGGGGGTGGAAAACATGAGAAAAAGGGAGAAAGAACTCATAAAATTGGCATTTGAGGAATTGTGCAAAATTCCAGGGCTAATGATACTTGCTGACCAGGTACATGAAAGAATTGGCGTGATATCTTTTTACATGGAAAATATTCACCATAATTTAATTGTAAGATTACTAAGCGATCGTTTTGGAATTCAGGTTAGGGGAGGATGCTCTTGTGCTGGAACGTATGGTCATTATTTGCTGCATGTCGATCAGGAAATGAGTCATAAAATAACAGATTTGATCAACCAGGGCGATATGAGCCAGAAACCTGGATGGGTGCGTATTTCCCTTCATCCAACTACAACAAATGATGAAGTTCGCTTTATGGCGCAGGCATTAGCTGAAATTAGAGAACATCATCACGATTGGATAAAGGATTATGAGTATTCTTCGAAAACCAATGAGTTCTATCGCTCGGATATGCGACAAGATAAGTATCAATATTTCACTACTTTGGAATAAAAAAAGGAGCGGTTGTAGGCTGCCGCTCCTTTTTTTGGACTTTTAGCATTATTTTATTTCACTCCTTCAACGTTAACAGAAGTCACATCGAAGAAATCATTTGCAATCTCCTGTGCATTGGAAAATGATCTGACAACCTGATAGGGAATTGGTGATTTTTGCACAAGGAAAATTGCCTCCAGTAGGAACCGGATTATTGGATTGTTGATCACATAGATAGATAGTAAACACTTATTAGTTATTAACACTTCATTTTCTTTCATCCATTCAGCTTGTCTGTGTCTCAATTCGGAACTCATGTGTTTCAGATTGTTTGTGTCAAAAACGACAATTGCCAGATCGCTGAATTGCTCAATATTTTCTTTCAATTTGGCCAAGTATTCTTCAAACCCTTCGTTTGTAGGCCTAAATGCATCAAATTTAACAAGCAGCAAATTTTCACTAACCTTTTCGAAACTCGCATATTCCATAACCCTGCATTTAGTTCAAAGCCATTTAAATGTAAAGACAATAAAACGTAACAACATATTTTTTCGCTAAGTGGAACGTATTTGTTGCTAAACGACATAAATAACGATAAAGTTTGTAAATGTTGTGTAAATAATAGATAGGTTTAATCTTTAAAGTAACATTGTTAGTGTAGGAGTGACAATTAATATCTGGAGAGAAAGGGAAATCAGGTTGCCCGCATTTATTGGAACAACCTGATCTTTTAAAACATAAACATTTTAATGCGGCATCTTTTTAAGTTGGATCTTAGCTCTTTCAGGAAATTGTCATCAATACAATTCCTGATAGCAAGTTTATAATATTTCCTTGCCAAAAAGAACTTACTTTTCATTTCAGCGATATTTCCCAACTCCTGGTAAACAGCAGGTTTGTAAATACCTTCCAGTTCCAGGCCATATTCAAGGATCTTTCTGGCATCATCCAGCTTGTTCTTCCAGATCATTAACCTTCCCAGGTGCTGAAATGCTGCCGGGTAAGGAGGTTTGAATTTAATTGCCAACCTCAGGTGGCTTTCAGCCATTTCATAATTCTTGAAATAATACATATATAACCAGCCGAGATCATTGTGTGCTATGCTGTAAGAAGGCTCAATTACCAAAACTTCTTCCAGTAGATTTTTCGCCTCTTTTGGCTTATTACTATTAATCGCGCTACCGACATCGATCAATAATTCTTCGATATATTTATTTGTGCGAACCATGGTTAATTGTTGTTTAGGTGTTTTAATTAGTTTTTAAATAATGACACTATTCCAGTGCTTATGGTGCGATTTTTTGGAATAGCATCGGTTAATACTTTCCTCAAACTTGCCCAATTCCTGCTCATCTACGGTCGCTTTCATGCCCTTGGCATAAAATTCAAGTGCTGTTTCAAAATTTTCATTGTATTCATATAGCCTTCCGTAGTGATAGAGAATAACGGACTTTTGAGTCCCCGGCACTTTTATGGCTTTGTCAAGCACGTATTTCAGGTGTTCCCATTTGTCGGTTTCAACCAACAGACATATGTAATTCAGGTATGTCAATGGAAACTCCGGATTGTATTTGATTGCCAGCCGGTACATTTCATCTGCCGTTCGAAAATCGTAAAAGTATTTATGAAAGATCCATCCCAGGTAGTTGTATGCCCTGCCATATTCGGGATTTTCCTGAATGATCTTTTCGAACGATCGCTTCGCCTCAACCGTTTCCCCATATTCCAGTTGGTCAAGGGCTTCCAGATAATACTCTTCAATTTGTAATTGAGACATTGTTTTATTGTTAAAAATAGTGACACACAAAAAAACCCGGTCAGTTGTAATCGGACCGGGTTTTTTTCCATTTAAGTTTAATTTACTGAAGTGGTTCAGGTATTCCGGTCCGGCCATTGCACACGTTTAATATCCCTCTGGGTCATATCAGATGTTTGCATTGACGATATTTGATTGAAACACTTCATAACAAAAAAGCCCGGACAAATGCCCGGGCTCTCATATTTATATTTTTTAATATTTTAAAGTCCAGGCATTATTGGCCACAGGGCCATCGCTTTTAGCAGATCAATTTTCTTATTTACTTTCCTAGTTTTCATATTGGATGCAAATGTAAGTGAAAAGTCACATTAATTCCAAACTATTTTTGAGGTAAAGATCGAGAAGAATTAAAATTAAGATTTATGAAATGTGTAATTTTAGATCAAAGTAAAGGTTATCTTTATCCTTTCGCCTGGGTAATTTTTCAAGAACCCGATCACTTTCAAGCTCATTCTTAATAAACTTTATCCAATACAATCTGAAAATTAGTGATTCCTTTTTATATTCAATGCAATAAGAAAACACCTTTTTTTAATATTCACTTTGGTCATGAATAAACACCTTAAATCGACTTATTTTTTCAAAATCATTCATTGTATTGTACTGGTTGTACTTTTCATTTCCTGTCACTCGGCACAGGTTCAAACCTTTTCTGATCAACCTTTTCGGTTTGAGGAGATTGATATTACAGAAATACGACAAGGGTTTGAAAACGGCGATTTTACCATCAAAGAGCTCACTCAGGCTTATATCGAACGCATTGAAAAAATAGACCAAAATGGGCCACAACTCAATTCTGTCCTTCAAGTGAATCCTGATGCACTGATTATAGCCGAAGAATTAGATGCTGAAATGAATGCCGGAAAAATAAGAGGGCCTCTCCACGGGATTCCCGTTTTGCTGAAAGACAATATCGATACACATGATAAGATGGCTACTACTGCAGGTTCAAGGGCATTGATCGATTCCTACCCGCTTCAGGACTCTTTTGTAGCTAAGAAACTGAGGGAAGCCGGCGCAGTAATCCTGGGGAAAGCAAATCTCAGTGAATGGGCGAACTTTCGTGGAGAAATGTCGTCAAGTGGTTGGAGTGGAGTAGGAGGCCAGACCAAAAATCCTTACGTTCTGACCAGAAATCCTTGTGGTTCCAGTTCTGGTTCCGGAGCAGCTGTATCCGCTAATTTTACCGTTCTGGCTATTGGAACGGAGACAAATGGATCAATAGTGTGCCCAGCTACAAGCAATGGTGTAGTGGGGATCAAACCTACTGTTGGCTTGATAAGTCGCTCGGGAATCATACCGATCTCATTTACCCAGGACACACCTGGACCAATGGCTCGAACGGTGAAGGATGCCGCCATTTGTCTCGGAGCTTTGGTAGGAGTAGATTCTACAGACGAAAAGACCTTGGCTAGCCGGGGAAATTATTATTCAGACTATACTCAGTTTCTGAATGAAGATGGATTAAGGGGAAAAAGAATTGGATTATTCACCCAACCATTTGGCATCAGTTATAAAGTTGATTCGGTTATGAATACATCTGTGGATTTCCTGAAAAGCCAGGGTGTGGAGATCATCGAGATTGATGAAATTCTGACGGAAGAAACGGAAAACTCTTCCTTCCAGATTCTTCTCTACGAATACAAGGATGGTTTGAATAAGTATTTTGAGTCTTTGGGTGAAAATGCATCGTTAAAAGGTATTGAAGATTTGATTGCTTTTAACCTGGCTGATTCCATTGAATTGAAGTATCACAATCAGAAATACCTGGAAATGGCTTTGGAAAAGGATGACCTTACATCTGAGGATTATAAAAATACATTGGAGAAAATGCTGAGGGGAAGCCGCGAACAGGGTGTCGATCGGGTAATGGATGAACATGATCTCGACGCCATCATCGCTCCAACCGGAAGCCCTGCCTGGGTGACAGACCATGTCAATGGAGATAATTATCATATAGGAACTTCGACACCGGCAGCGCTTGCGGGATATCCGAATATTTCTGTTCCCATGGGATTTATTGATGAATTGCCGGTAGGTATTTCTTTTTTTGGAAGAGCATGGAGTGAACCTGTTCTCATCGAAATTGCCTATGCTTATGAAGCGGCTACAAAACATCGGCGAGTTCCAAAGTTTCTTCCCTCAGACAACTAAAATCCCAATTTGTTTGGCTGTGAATTGAAAAGTTTTTTAGACTAAAATCACTATTATCCTACAAGTCTGGCTCTTGTTTATCGCATTTAAATACCTTTGCTTTTTTTAATTTTGAATGTTTCTCCTTGAAAAAGCTTTTTTTAGCGGTAACACTTCTGGTGGCTACATTGAGTTCGTTTGGCCAAAATCGTTTTAGTCCGACTGTTGTCATAATGTACCCTCACGAAATTGTGGCTGAAGATTCAATATTGACCGGGTTGAAGGGATATGAGAAAGAAACGGTTATTACTGATGAGATCAGAAAAAATTATGTGCAGGAAAACCTGGCAGAAAACTGGAAAATTATCCGGACCAAAGAATTGGAATTTATCCAAAAGCAGGATTTCTTTAGTGCCCTTCCTTTTTATGTCTCCAGCAACCTGACATACAAAGTTTATGACTATCACGATAATTTGTTGATCTATCCAATTAAGAAAACTTCCCGGCCGGATCATGCATCACTTAAGCAGATATCAACCACATTTAGAGCAGATTGGGTGGTTAACCCGGTTCTTATTGAAATGAAATATACAGATGCTGGTAAAGTCATGATTGCCCATGTGGTGCTTTATAATTCTATTTCCAATCGCATTTTTCTCGATAAGACCTATACGGTAAATGCAAACAATCCTGGAGGTCAATTGTCTTGCAACGAAGGTTCGTGGCAATGCACCATCAATAATGTTGTGGAGAGTGTCATCCTAGACCTGTTTGATAAATTGGAGAAAAACAGGAAATATTGGAGCTATAACGAGTAATTTTCCTCGAAAACTCTCCTCATTTTAATCAGCATATCTTTTCAACAGATCTTCAAAGGCGTCGATCCTTCGATCCCTGAAAAAGGGCCATATCCTTCTGACTTGCTCGGTCCGATCCAGATCAATTTCCAGTATTTTGATTTCTTCCTTATCATCGGAACACAACTCAATCACCTCTCCCTGAGGACCCGCAACAAAGCTGTTACCCCAGAATGAGATCCCATTTGTCGTACCGGAAGGGTCGGGTTCATGTCCTACCCGGTTGACAGAAACGACATGAAGACCGTTTGCAACTGCGTGACCTCGCTGTGATGTAATCCAGGCATCTTTTTGTCTGTTTTTCTCTTCATCTGAATCGGTTGATTCCCATCCGATAGCGGTTGGGTAGATCAACAACTCAGCTCCTTTTAGCGACATAATTCTGGCAGCCTCCGGAAACCACTGATCCCAACACACGAGTACACCCAATTTGCCGACCGAAGTTTGAATAGGTTCAAATCCTTTATCTCCTGGTGTAAAGTAAAATTTTTCGTAATAGGCCGGATCGTCCGGAATGTGCATTTTACGGTAAATACCTGCAATACTTCCATCCTTCTCAAATACTACCGCTGTATTGTGGTACATTCCCTTGGTTCTTTTTTCGAACAGGGAAGTGACCAATACGATTCCTAACTCCCTGGCTAATGAACCGAATAATTCCGTTGAAGGTCCAGGAATAGTTTCCGCCAGATCAAACAAATCGGTTTCTTCTGTTTGACAAAAATAAAGGCTGTTATGAAGTTCTTGTAACACGACAAGTTGTGCTCCCTGTTCAGAGCAGGATCGAATATTATTTTTTAATTTCTCAATATTTTGTTGAATATCTCCTTTATTGGATTGCTGGATGAGGCCTATTTTAATTTTATTCATAATGATCAAATTCCTTTCGGTAAGTGCATCGTTACGCAATGCAGTGATCCGTGTTGCAAAATTAAGGGTAAACAATTTATTCCGATTATATCGTGGTCCGGAAATGCCGAAACCATCTGTTGAAGGGCAAGATCATCTTGTTCACAGTTGTAAACCGGCATTAAGACGGCGCCATTAATGATAAGAAAATTCGCATAAGTGGAGGGTAACCTTCTTCCATCGGGTGCATAAACCGGACTAGGCATCGGTAAGGGTATAAGCTGATATGGCCTGCCGTTCAGATCTACCAGTTCTTTCAATTCATTTTCCATATCGCGCAGATCATGATAATGTGAATCTTTGTGATCGTCACATTTTACATAGGCAATGGTTGTTTCATTGCAAAATCTTGCCAGGGTATCGATATGACCATCCGTATCGTCGCCTTCCAGCCAGCCATATTCCAGCCAAATGATCCTTTCCGCACCGAGCGATTTCAGCAAGTAATTCTGGATTTCTTCGCGGGTTTTAGGTTGATTCCGGTTTTCTGCAATCAGGCAATGGGAGGTGGTAAGGATGGTGCCTTTCCCATCCGATTCAATGCTTCCGCCTTCCAGTACAAATTGATTATGATCTTCTGTTTTTACGCCTTTGAATAGTGTTTGCTGGAGGGCTTTGTTGATCCGATTGTCCTTTTGGGCATCAAATTTTTCTCCCCACCCATTGAATTTAAAATCCAGCAAAATGATCTCGCCATTTTCCGTCACAGTAATGGGACCAAAATCCCGGGCCCAGGTATCGTCGTAATCAGCATTGATCAGGAGAATATTGTCCAGATTGAGATCATCCAGTTTTTTTCTGGTAGCATCTACATCATGGGTAAGAAGGAATACTTTTTCCCGCTCAGAAATCGCTCCAATGATTTTGCGGTAACACTGCTCTGTTTCCAGTAGATTTTCCGACCAATCGGTTTTTTCGTGTGGCCAGGCAAGCAAGACCCCGGATTGAGGCTCCCATTCAGCGGGCATTGTACGCATAAGTCAATTTTATTTTGATAAAATTAATTACTACTCCAGAAATAGTAGATATTAAATACGAAATATGTTTAATTAGACCAAAATAATCTTCCGGATATGTCAGCACTTTTTGAAAAAGCCATTGAAGCCTTTGATCAGTACAATCAAAAAGATCCCAATACGGAAAAGGCGGGTGATAAAATTTTCCCCAAAGAATTGCTCTATGCACAGCGGATGAGCAGGAAATTAGTAGATTTTCAACCGGATGCGACAGAGGCGCTTCGTTTGGCCATACGATGTCAACATATCGGTCGTTGGGAAATACCACGGGATAGCTATCCGAAGGATAGGGTGGGGTATTTAAAATGGAGAAACAAACTAAAAGAACATCATGCCGAAATTGCTGAAAAGACTCTGTCTCAAATCGGTTATTCGAAAGACGTTATTGAAAGGGTGAAATTTTTGGTACAGAAAAAGCAGCTAAGGAAAGACGAAGAAACACAAACGTTGGAAGACGTGGTTTGCCTGGTATTTCTGGAAAATTATTTTTATGATTTTGCGGAAGAGCACGATGAAGAGAAGGTGTTGAGCATTGTTCAAAAGACCTGGGCAAAAATGTCTGAAAAAGCAAAAAGTGAAGCTTTAAAGCTGAAATTGGATGAGAAATCAACGTACCTGATCAGGAAAGCACTAAATCTGTAAATATGGATATTAATGAATTTAAAGACTTTGTTCAGCAGAAAGAAAAACCAAAAGGGCTCAATCGATACCTCGAGGCGATGTTTGAAGATGCGATGGGAAACTGGAACAAAGCTCACCAGATTGCACAGGATATCCCCAATGATACAGGTAGCTGGATCCATGCTTATTTACATCGTAAGGAAGGAGACAACTGGAATGCCAACTACTGGTACAATAAAGCAGGCAGGCATATGCCCGCTGTGAGCCTGGAGAAGGAGTGGGAAGAAATAAGTGAAGAACTACTGGTTCATTATTCATCGAATAGTTGACGGATTTCATCTAATCATAAAATGTTTCTGACAGAATTTTTTGAAATAATCCGGTTATTTGCGGATATTTATATACACTTCAAATTATAACGTTCAAACAATCCGATTTTTCCAGAGTTAAAAGTTTGCTTATAGATTTAAAATGATCATTGCAAGAATTGTTTTATGGGTATTGATAGTAGCGCCATTTTTTGTGTGTGCTAAAACCGTGCAACCGGATAGCCTGTCGTCAGATGGTGATTCTGAATATCATGATATCGGTTGTTTTCAACGTCCCAAATTTTTTGAAATCAGCTATCGGACACTTCCTTCAATTAATGCTTATCCGGCGGAATATCTTAGTGGAGATGAGGAATTTGAATCCAACAGGCTGCTTGAAATGAAATTGAGTATTCCTTTTGTTATGAAGGACAACTTCCGGTTGATCGGGCAGTTGCGTTATAAAAATGAAATATTAAACCTGGGAGAAAATGATTTTTACGAACGAAAAATAAAACTCAATAATGCGGGGTTTACCCTGGCCTATCAGTGGTTTTACCAGGATTCCAAATACATCGCAGGCCATGCCAGCGGGTCTTTTAAATCTGATGAATATAAATTCGAAAGAATGTCATCCATTCTCGATTACAATAGCTCATTTGTATGGGGGATGAAAAATGGAGAAAAGAACTTTGGGATTGGAGTATTGCTTGGCAATAGCTTTGGACGTTTTAGAATTGCTCCGCTTTTAATCTATGAAAATCAATTGAGCGAAAAATGGCATCTAAAAATGAAATTGCCAAAAGAATTGACTTTAACTCACGCTATCATTCCTGATAACTTTTATCTGAAAGGCACAATTGAAGGAAATGCCGCTGCCTATTTTCTGAATAATCCGATTGACGAATTCTCAAATATCGAGTACAGGAGAAGCGCTGTTGATCTAAAATTAGGACTTGAAAAAGAAATCAAAGATTTTATTTGGGTTGGAATGGATGTGGGAATCACTCAACCGATCAATTCCGTATTAGTTGAGCCAGGAAAAGCTTCGCGATTTAACGTTCACGATTTTAACCATCAGTTCACACCATTTGTCAATTTTTCTCTTTTTGCCGTCCCACCTCGTTCACTTTACAAGAAATAGTTAAAGTCGATACTGAATCCATTTGTTATTCCCCTATCGGGTAAACCTTGTTGATCTTTCGTGGAAATTCTCTTTTATTTTAGATGAAAAAACCCTGAGAATTCAAAAATAATCAAGGCGAAGGGTGGCCCCTTCGCCTCATTAACCAAACAACCTAACCAACCATGAAATCTTTGTTAATCTTAAAGCTTTTTAATTATCCTCATATCCTTACCAAGCTTCTATTGTACTAACGATTTGGTGTTGAGGTATAGATGAGTTTTTTCCATCATAAAGGTCTCAACTTATAATATCATACCACTATTGATTCCAAACAATTGATAATCATATAGTTATACTCTTTCCATTTGAGTGAGCTATATAAGGGATGAGAGTAAAATCATGAAAAAGTTATTTTATTGTTTCATCGATGATATTGTGAAATCAATTATTTAATTTCAAAACAGATTACCTAAGCAATCCTACCTATGCGAAAAAGAGCCATTATTATTACTTCCATCCTGGTTGTAATCTTGTTAATCCTGTTCTATGTAATCCCAATTAAAATTTCCAGTATGATCGTGAATTACGATCCATATACATTCAGCAGAGTATTGGAAGATGATAGTATGCGGATCAATTATGGAATTGAAAATCGTGTGTCACCAGCTGATTATGGATTTGAAAACTATGATGAATTCAATATTTCTTCATTATATGATCAGAAAAAGCTGAACACATGGTATCTTCCTACGGCATCTTCTTCAAAGTGCATTGTTCTCGTTCATGGGCGTACCTCCAATCGCCTGAAAACCATGAAATACCTTGAATTATTTCGGGATTATGGAATTGATTCGCTATATAACATTTGCATTCCCGATCTAAGGAATTCCGGAAAATCAGAACCATCCAAAACGATGATGGGATATAAATTTGCTGAAGACCTCACTACTTACCTGCTATTTCTCCATCAGGAAATGAAACAGGATACCTTTATTTTATACGGCTTTTCCATGGGCGCCATGGCGATCATGACCGCGCTTAACAGGTCGGATCTCTCAGATACATTGAGTCAACATTCAATAGTTTTTGAAAAGCTGGTCTTCGATAGCCCATTGACAAACGTAAAAGAAACATTGATATATAATGCGCGAGATATGGAGCTTCCCGGTTTTCTTGTAGAAAGAGGGTATGAAAGATTTAACAAACTAACCGACGGATACGCTGATAGTATGAAAATGTCCTATCTGATGGAGGGAAGCAATATCCCCTTACTTATTTTGATGGGCAATACGGACAAGCTTACTTTCTACCATATTATGGAGGAAGAGTACAACAAATTGGTTAACCAAAACATTCGTTTGGAGACCTACGATAGCGTTGATCATGTAAAGATCTATCAGGATCCCCGATACAAGAAAGACTATTCCGAAAAGGTTGCAGAATTTATCCTCGAGTAGGTATAAGCCTGATATTTCTAATCTTTAAGCTTATCTTTAAAAACCTTTTTAAATTTCTCCACCTTTGGAGCAATCACAATGGAACAATAGGGTTGGCTACCGTTTTCATTGAAGTAATTCTGGTGGTAATCCTCGGCCACATAGAATGTTTTAAACGGTACAATTTCAGTGACAATAGGATCATCGAAAACCTTTTCCTTTTCCAGCTTGGTTTTGTATTCCTGAGCGAGTTTTTTCTGTTCATCATCGTGGTAAAAGATAGCAGACCGGTATTGTGTGCCAACATCATTCCCCTGTCTGTTTAGTGTCGTGGGATCATGTGTTTGCCAGAAAACTTCCAGCAATTCAGTGAAGGAGATTTCGGAAGGGTCATACGTTAACTGACACACTTCGGCGTGCCCTGTTGTACCCGTGCAAACTTCCTTGTAAGTAGGATTAGCTACTTTTCCACCGGAATATCCGGATTCTACTTTTTGAACTCCATCCAGACGTTGGAAAATGGCTTCTACACACCAAAAGCAACCTGCGCCAAAAGTAGCTTTTTCCATTTTTTGATTATCAGACATATCTTTTTGTGTATTTTGACCCAAAGCTAAATTTGTCATGAATAATTGACAAATAACCAGGAAACTCATTACAAATTTATACATAGGATTTTTTAATTTGTTTTGGTGGTTTGAATAACAAAATACTAAATGAAAAAGTTTGTCTTTTATTTTACCCTCTTCATCAATATCAGCGCAATATGTCTTGCACAAAACGAAAAACCTAAGCTTGGCCTGGTTTTGAGTGGTGGCGGTGCGAAAGGTTTAGCTCATATAGGAGTGATCCGTGTGTTGGAGTCGCAAGGGATTTATCCGGATTATGTTACCGGGACAAGTATGGGCGCTTTGATTGGGGGGCTTTATTCTATTGGCTATACGCCTGATGAGATGGAGGAGGTTGTCAGAAATATAGAATGGGATCATCTGTTAACAAACAGTACACCTTTAAGTGAAATTACTATTGAAGAAAAGCCTTTTTATGGACGGTATCTGTTAGAGCTGGGTCTTGAAAAGGGAAAGATCGTTCTTCCAAGGGGGTTAATCGAGGGACAAAAACTCAATGAGCTATTTTCCAGGCTGACCAGATCGGTTCATCATATCCATGATTTTTCAGAATTCCCCATACCCTTTGCTTGCGTAGCTTCAGATATCAGCACGGGGGAGAAAGTTATACTTGATCACGGGTTTCTGCCCGAGGCAATGCGAGCCAGCATGGCCATTCCATCTATTTTCACTACAGTCGAAATTGATGGAAAGCTTCTCGTTGATGGAGGATTGGTAAGAAACTTTCCCGTTCAGGAAGCCCGCGATATGGGGGCAGATATTGTTATTGGTGTTTTTGTTAGTTCCGACCTTAACCCTAAAGAGGAGCTTACAAACATGATTGAGGTATTGAGCCAGTCAGCATTCATTTTTAGTGCTTTTGATACACGGGAACAATCCAAGTTGGTTGATTTTTTGATTACTCCGGATTTGGAAGGATACTATACACAAAGCTTTGAAGAAGGATTAGATATCGTTAAAGCAGGGGAAGTATCAGCTCTGGATCTGCTCGATTCTATTAAAACCTTTAAGGAAAAATACCTGATTGGAAAAGAAATGAAGCCTGCCCGGAAACTTCGTGAATCCGAAGGTTATTTTATCTCGGAAATAATCGTCAATGGGAATGAGCATATTGATTCGGAATTCATACTTGGGAAGCTTAATATTTCACCAGACACCGAAATATCAATAGATGATATTGAAAAACGAATTGATCTTTTGTATGGCACAAGGTATTTCACAAAAATTAATTACATAATTGATGAAAATGCAAATGGTAATCTGCTGGTCCTGGATGTGAAAGAAGCATTACAAAGTAAACTGAGTGTAGCCTTACACTATGATTCCGAAAACCGGATGGGAGCGAACTTTAACCTAACTTTCAGAAATGTATTATTGAAAAACTCACGAATTTTAACGGAAGTGGATATTGCAGAGTCTCCACGAGCTTATGCCTCCTATTTTAAATACCTTGGTATTAAACAAAGAACAGCACTAAACCTTGGCGTTAACTATGAAAATCTCCCTCTTCCGGTTTATGAAGACGATGGAAGTCAGCGTGGGGTATTCGGGACTGATTATTTTACTTATTTTTTGCAATGGCAAATGACCAATCACCAGAATTATACATTTGGACTAAGATATGCAAGTGAATTTTCGAAATTAAAACCCGAAATTGCAGATCCTGAGTTAGCAGCGATTGAAAAGGTTAAATTACGAAATCATTCAGTGAGTGTTTTTTATAATCGAAATACACTTAACAGGCCTTTTTATCCAACGAAAGGCACATTGTTGACTTCAAATGCAAAATATGAGTTTGGCATTAATAATTCTCTGACATATGATCTTGCGGATTCTCTTGATGCAATTGAGTTGGATGTTGATGTGGATGGATTTTTTCAGTTTATGATCAATTACATTCAATATTTCAAACTGAGTCCCAAGTCAACATTCATGCTTCAGGCAAAGGCCGTTATATCCGATATCGATACTCTATCATTAAACCTTACTGATTATCAGTATGTAGGTGGATTTAATCCAAGGTATATTCATGCTAATCGATTTTGGGGTGTAAATGATAAAGAATTTACAGTGACCAGCTATTCTTATTTCCAATTGATGTACCAGTATGAACCATTTAAAGACATCTATCTGCAGGGGCTGGTCAATTATATTGATGGAGAATTTCCAATGGAATTCTTATTAAAGGATTATGAATCAAATACTTTTGGGGATTTGACCAGAAGGTTTGGGTTTGGATTTTCCGCCGGATATAATTCAAAACTTGGCCCTATCATGGTGGCCCTGGCAAAAGATATTGACCGGAAGAATTGGAAAACTTATCTCAATATTGGGTTTTGGTTTTGAGGTGATCACTCTTTTTTACTTGGCTATCTCTTATTTATTCTTTATAATACAAATTGATAGTAAACTGACGGGCTTACATGTTAGATCTGTTTCGGAAAGAAACGCTAAAACATTGGAATCATGATTTGCTAGCGGGATTTAGCGTCTCTCTTGTTGCCCTACCCCTTGCACTTGGGATTGCACTAGCGTCTGGGGCACCGGCTTTTGCAGGTATTTTTTCGGCAATTGTTGGAGGAATTTTCTGTACGTTTCTTACGGGTACACATCTCGTAATCAAAGGTCCGGGAGCCGGTTTGATCGTCATCACACTTTCTGCGGTTGAAAGCCTGAATTTTGGTGATGGCAAAACCTTTCAGTATGTGTTGGCTGCTTTCATAATAAGCGGATTAATTTTGGCTCTTTTTGGTTTTCTGAAACTGGGAAAATACAGCCATGTTTTTCCATCCACGGTTATTCAGGGTTTGCTGGCTGCCATTGGTGTAATCATCATGATCAAACAACTTCACGTTTCCCTTGATGTCACCTCAGAAGCATCCAACACCCTTGATGCAATTATCGAATTGCCCAGCCTGTTAAAGCATCTGAATCCTTTTACGACTTTCATTGCCCTTGTCTCATTGCTCATTCTCATTTTTCACCATAAGTTCAAAAGTAAGTTAATTCATCATATACCTTCAGTGATATGGGTTGTGCTGGCGTCTGTCACTTTGGTTTTTGTATTTGATTTCTTCAGTTATAACACCATTACTGCTTTTGGAACAACTTATGAAACCGGGCCTCATTTACTCATTCAGGTTCCTGAAAATATAATGAAAGGAGTTATGATGCCTGATTTTTCGAAGATGAACACATTCATCTTTTGGAATGCTGTTTTGAATATTACGATTATATCCACCATTGAAAATATACTAAGTGCGAGTGCTATTGAAAAAATGGATCCCGAAAGGAGAAAAACAAATTTCAACCGGGATCTGATTGGTGTAGGGTTTGCCAGTGTAATTTCCGCTGGTATTGGTGGGCTTCCAACCTATTCTGTCATATCCAGAAGCTCTGTCAATGTCAATCATGGTGCAAAGACCAAAATGTCCAATCTTTATCACGGAATATTTGTCCTGATGTATGTGACCTTTCTTCCAGGTCTTATTCAAAAGCTGCCGCTTGCTGCTCTGGCTGCTATCCTGGTTTACACAGGATATAAACTGGCATCTCCCAAGCTTTTCACAGAGATGTCGCGAATGGGATGGGAGCAATTTGTTGTGTTCCTCGGGACGTTATTATTTACTCTTTGGTTGGGACTGTTATACGGAATTATGAGTGGAATGATCATTATATTAATCATTCACTATTTCAAACTCGGTTTAGGATTTAGCGCCTTCTACAAATATGTCTTTAATCCATTTGTTAAAGTGGTAGATGAAGAGAATCGTAAGGTTGTCCTAAAGATCAAAGGTGTGGCAAACTTCCTTAATATCATGTATTTGAGAAAGGTATTGCATCGACTGCCCTCCCGAAAATTAATTATTGCAGATTTTGCTCATGTTCGCCTTGTAGATAATACCACGCTCGAGTACATCCACCAATATGCCGATGATTACAGCATCCGGGGTGGAAAATTTGAAATTGTGGGATTGGGAGTGTTGAAAACTTCGTCATATCATCCGTATTCACTTCATTTCCATGAGCGACCAAGAAAGGATATGATCAGATTAACCAAGCGACAATCGGAGATTAAGCAAATAGCTGGTGAATACAATCTTACCTTTTCGCCGGAATTAAATTTTGATACTTCGGATCTAAGGGAATTTTTGTTCTTTCGAACCCGTCCGGTCGAATACAAGAAAAATATTATAAAGGGGAGGTATGAAAATTTTGATGTGGATTGGGAGTTTTGCGATATTACCTTTGATGAAGGAGCTCTTATCGCCCGTGAAGTTTATCATACAAGCGTTGAAATACTGAAATTACCAATCGATCTTCCGGTTTTTTCACTTGAAAAGGAAGTCCTGCTTGATAAGGTAATTCAGTTAGCGGCAAATGAGGATATTGATTTTAAGGGACAAACAAAATTTTCAAAAAGGTATTTGCTTAAAGGCCCGAGGAAAAATGAGATTCGTGAGTTTTTTACCCAGGAGTTAATAGACTTTTTTAATAAGGGGGATGTTTATCATCTCGAAAGCAATGGGCAATCTTTATTGGTCTTCCGACATATGCGGCTTGCAACTCCTAATGAGATCAGGAAAATGATCAGGTTTTCCGGATATTTACTTGAGCGATTGTTAGCCAATCTCAAACAAGACTAGATTCCCTTGAACAATTCATAGGATTGATTGAGCTCGGGTAAGGTGACATTCCATCTATAGTTATCAACAATTGTCGCAGCAAATTTTCTTGAAACCTCCTTCTCGCCATGCACAACAAATGTCATTTTTGGCGAATCCCCCAGCTGATCCAGCCAGGTTATCAATTCGGTTTTGTCAGCATGAGCGGACAGGCCTTCAATTTTCTCAACATGACATTTTACCGGTATTTCATAGCCAAACATTTTGACTGATGGTTCTCCATCCAGGATCTTTCTACCCCTGGTACCTTCTGCCTGGTACCCGACAAACATGATCGTGTCGTTTTCATTTTGCAACCGGTTGTAAAGGTGATGCATAATCCTGCCTCCCGTACACATTCCGCTCGCAGAGATGATGATGGCATTGTTCTTCAGGGTGTTCAATTGAACGGACTCTTCCTGAGAGCTTTTGTATCTAAAATTTTTAAAATCAAAAACAGCATGCTGATTATCCAGGTCAAACTCGTCCAACTTATGATATTCAAAATGACGTTTGTGCAGAGCAGTAGCGCTGATGGCCATGGGGCTGTCCAGATAAACGGGAATATCGGGAATACTCCCATTCTCAATCATTTGCTTGAAGTAATAAAGCATAAGTTGTGTGCGGCCAACAGAAAATGCAGGTATGAGCAAACACCCTCCTCTGTCCATGGCCCTGTTGACAATTTCAGCCAGGTTTCTAAAAATATCCCCCATTGGATTATTCCGGTCACCATAAGTTGATTCAATTAGTAAAATATCAGCTTTTTCAATTGGTATCGGAGGGTAAAGCATGGGGTCATTATATCGACCCAGGTCGCCTGAAAAGACAATTTTCTTTTCCTGCTGATCTCCCTGAATTTTCACTTCCACGATAGATGCCCCTAAAATATGCCCGGCATTTTTAAACTTCACGCGGATCTTTTCCCGGATCGTGATCTCCTGGAAATAGTCTGTCGAACGGATTAGGGGAAAAACCATTTCTGCGTCTTTGATTCCATATAGCGGCAAGGGCTCCTCATGTCTGGAATAGCCCTTTTTCCTTGCGTAGTTTGCTTCTTCTTCCTGTAACTTAGCCGAGTCCAAAAGCAATATTTTTACCAGGTCTTCTGTCGCATCATTGCAATAAATAGGGCCGGTATAACCTTCTTTTACTAATCTCGGAAGATATCCGGTATGATCGATGTGAGCATGGGTTAAAACAATTGCATCAATTTCTGAAAGATCTATGGGAAAAGGTTCCCAGTTTTTTATTCGAAGTTCCTTAACACCCTGAAATAATCCGCAATCGACCAGAAGTTTAAAATCGTCTATTTCCAGCAGGTACCTGGAACCGGTCACGGTGCCAGCACCTCCCAGAAATTTTATTCTTACGTCCATGTTGAGTAGTTATTCTAAATACACATTCTAAATCTAATCGATATTTTTTAAATATTGATTAAATCTGAAAATAAGGTGTATGTCTCAATTTCGAAATGGAAAATATCGAAAAACCTGCCCTTTTTTTATGGCTTCTGATCCGCCAGGTATTTCCAAAAAGCCATCAGCTTCGAGTAAATTAGCATGGTCTCCCGAACCTCGACCTACTATGGGCTGGGCACACAAATTGGCGTTTTGATCAAAGTGGGTTTTTACTTGCAAGAAATAGGTTAGCGGTGCTTTAAAGTCAATGGAATCGTTCAAAACAGCATAATATTTTTTGACTTCAGCTATTTCCATGCTTTTCATCAGCCATGGTTTAAAATATCGATGAAAGCACATGAAGGTCGAAACCGGATTTCCTGGGAAGGCGAAGGCGACATTTTTTTGATCCCTAACACCAAACCAAAAGGGCTTGCCGGGCTTTTGTTTAATCTTGTGAAACAATTTCTTAACCCCGCATGTATCCAATACTTCCGGCACAAAATCAAACTTTCCCATAGAAACGCCGCCGCTTAGAATGAGCACTTCGTGATCTTCAAGAATTTTCAGAATGCTTTTTTCCAGTTCGTCTTTTTCATCATTCAAATGATGCTTGGAACATTTCAGACCAAGCTTATTTAACTCTGCCTGGATAGCATAAATATTGGATCGGCGAATTTGATGTGGCAGGGGTTCCTGATCGATTTCCACCAATTCATCTCCGGTTGAAATAACAGCTACCCTCGGATGTTGAGAAACTTTTACAGACGTTTTTCCAACCGATGCCATCACAGCTAGTTCTGCTGCAGATACAATGACTCCTTTTTTGATCAGGAGATCACCCGCTTTCTTATCAGTTCCTTTGTTGTGAATATTTCGGCCTCTTTCTATATCTTCATCATTAATTCTTGCAACCGTTTTTTCATCATTAAATTCAAGCAATTCATACTGGATTATGGTGTCGGTACCATTCGGTAAAATTGCTCCTGTCATTGCCTCCAGGCACTCGGTCTTATCAATCAGGGTCTGTTGAGGTTTTCCAGCAGCTTGAATACCAGCTACTTTAAATTCTCTTCTGCCGTTCTCATATTCATCGAAATTGATTGCGATCCCATCCATCATGATCCGGTCAAAAGGTGGAAAATCCGTATCGGTAAACACATCTTCCTGTAAAACCCTGTCAATGGAAAGCTCTAAGGGAATCTCAATAATGTTGGGAGTAAACGTGTTGGAAAGGATAATTTTTTCGGCTTCGGCTACGTCGATCATTAAATATTCATTTAAAAACAAGCATCTGTCCCTGCAATCTAATAATTTCGGAACTTAATCGACACACATTATGGGAGAGTTTACGCATCTTGATCCGGCCGGCAAACCAATGATGGTAGATGTGGGGCACAAATCGGAAACACAGCGCACAGCCAGGGCCAGGGCCATTATTACCCTGCCAAAGGAAGTCTTTGAGAATTTTGAAAATGATGACATTAAGACAAAAAAAGGAAGCGTTATTCAAACGGCAGTCCTGGCTGGGATCATGGGAGCTAAAAAGACCAGTGAGCTGATACCTCTTTGCCATCCCTTGGCATTAGACAACTGTCAGGTCGAGATAAAGAATATTGGTCATAACCAGTTGGAAATAATTTGCGTTGCTAAAATTAGCGCTAAGACAGGTGTGGAAATGGAGGCTTTGACAGGTGCTTCGATTGCAGCCTTAACCATTTATGATATGTGTAAAGCCTTTTCAAAAAAGATTGTGATCAGTGAAATTCAATTAATCGAAAAAACCGGAGGTAAAAATGACTACCAATCAAAGTAATCATCAAAAACATGGGAAAACAGTAAGGGCTAAATTTGGAGAATTCGGCCGTGTCGAGTTGTCTATCCTTGGCACACCATGTGGAGACATTAAACAACTTAGCGAGCAAATTATTGGAAAATTAGCTGATAAACAGATTGCTTATGTCGATGCAGATCATAAAACCGAGGAGGAAGAAAAATCTAAATTTCTCAGAGCCGGAAGCCAATTGGTCTACACTGATAAAATCTCATTTGAGCGATTTGACACTGTTCAGCCAATGGACAAATTTCATAGAAACCTTCGATTCAATGAATATGATCTGGTGCTTATAAATGGGAATCATTTCAGCTCTAAAAAGCAAATTGTTGTCATTGACGAGAGAAAACCACTGGAAAAGAAACTGGAAAAAGTTACCGACGTAGTCATGATCCTATTCAGTGAAGGACAATCTGAAATTCCCCGATACCTGAAGGATCACATTGAAAATATTGATCAGCTTCCTCAATATTCCATCACCGATATTGAAAATATCTCAAGAGATATTGATCAATACCTCGGTGATCAGGTTCCGGAACTATGGGGATTGGTTTTGGCCGGTGGAAAAAGTCAGCGAATGAACCGGGATAAGGGATTGCTGGAATATCATGGAGTTCCACACCGGGAATATTTACACAATCAATTGAGCAAATTCACTTCAAAGACATTTGTTTCATGTAGAAAAGATCAGAAAGAAGAACTCGCTGGTCAGTTTGATTTAATTGTCGATACATTTGATGATCTCGGTCCGTATGGCGCGATTTTAAGTGCATTCAGGGAATACCCTGATCAGGCGTGGTTGGTGTTGGCAGTTGACCTCCCTATTCTATCCGAAGAAACAATACAACAACTGGTTGAATCGAGAAACCCATGTAAAATTGCAACGGCCTTTTACAACAGGGAAACAGATTTTCCGGAACCCCTTATTACCATCTGGGAACCCAAAGCATATCCTGTTCTGCTCAATTTTCTGGGTTTAGGTTATGGATGTCCTCGCAAAGTACTTATCAATTCCAACATAGAAATGATCAAACCCGATCGACCGGAGGAATTGATCAATGCCAATAAACCTGAAGAGTATGAAATGATGCGGGAGAAGATTGCCAGGATGAGCAATTAGACGGGAATCGTGGAAAGGATATTTTCCTGAAAGAAAGTAAACAATAATCGGTGATCTGTCGTCAGTAAAACTTTCTTTTCACCGATCAATTTTTACTTACCCGATCCCTACCGATTCCCTTGTTGTATCAGAAATTTACCTATTGAATTCCACACATATCCCAAAAAATAAAACCCAAATCATTTTTGTTGTGCATACAAATCGGTTAATTGGGCGCTGATAGCGTTATGGAAGATTTTTTCGATAATATTATTCAAAACCCGGTTTTTCTCTCCATTCCTTTTGTTAGTGCATTTGTGGGCTGGATCACGAATCTTATTGCTATCAAAATGACGTTTTATCCTTTAGAATTCAAAGGAATTCGCCCCTTTGGCTGGCAGGGGATCATTCCATCGAAAGCAAAAAAAATGGCTGAGACTGCGGTTGATCTGTGGACAGGAAAGCTCATTAATATGGAAGAAGAATTTGCGCGTGTAGAACCCGATAAGGTAGCGCAGGAGATGATGCCTTCGGTTGACCGGCTATCCAAACAAATTATCGATGAAGTGATGGATGCCCAAATGGGAAAAGTTTGGAAAAAGACTCCTGGGTTTGTCAAGGAAAGCATCTATGAAAATGTCAGTAAAGAGCTTCCTGAGATCATGAAGGAAATCATGGGAGATGTGAAGTCGAATTTCAATAATTTATTGGACCTTAAAGCACTGGCGGTTTCTTCCCTTACGCAGAACAGGCAGCTGCTGAACCTGGTGTTTATCCGTTGTGGCGCCCGGGAATTTAAATTCATAGAGCGGTCGGGGTTGTACTTTGGATTTCTTTTCGGAATCATCCAGATGGTGCTATGGGTTTATTTTCCTCTTTGGTGGACGTTGCCTTTGGCAGGCTTATTAGTTGGTTATTTCACAAATTTGCTGGCACTTAAGCTGATTTTTCGTCCACTCAATCCTTTTCGAATCGGGAGAATGCAAATACAGGGCCTATTTATCAAAAGGCAAAATGAAGTGAGTGAAGAATATTCTGCAATAATTGCTTCTAAAATCATTACTGTTGAGAATATTTTTGAGTACATTATTCGTGGGCCAGGATCACAGAAAATGTACACCATTGTACAAAAGCATATTCAACAAACCATTGAACAAACGGCAGGAACCGCTAAGGAACTCATAGAGAGTGTCAGTGGAAGCAAGATGTTTGAATACATAAAAAATATTGCCAGTTTCCGCTTTATGCAGGAATTGCCTCAGAATATCCGGACCGTTTTTGGGTATACAGAGGAGGCCTTGAATCTAAGAATTGTTCTCCAACGGAAAATGAAAGAATTAACTCCTGTGGAATTTGAGGCATTTCTCAGGCCAGTTTTTAAGGAAGATGAAATGACATTGATTTTAGTTGGAGCAGCACTGGGAGGCATTGCTGGGTTACTACAGTATTTTGTGGTGTTTTATTGATGGGAAATCAAGTTATCAATAAGTTCTAAAAATTAAGCTCTAATCAAATAGCCTCATAAGTATCCCGGAAAACATCAGGTTTACATGGGTAATATTCGCCATTCACGCCTTTGATAATCCAGTCACCGATTGATGCTATGTGTTCGCCTTCCAATGTTTTTATCACCAATCCTCCATCTACTTTTTGATAATCCAGATAGAAATTATACCCTGACGATACGCTATTTTTAATAGCTTTTTCTTCAAGAAATTCAGTTATTTCATCGAGATTTTTCCCTGTCCACTGAATGGCATTTACTTCAACAGGCCTTTTTCTGAATTTTGCCAATAGATATTTGTTAAATTCCGGATTGATAGAAATTGATTCAATCTATTCAAAATAGGAAAAGTTTCAATAGGATGAACGAACCTCTAAGTTTCTTTTTCCAAAACAACCTGCTGATTGAAGTGTTTGATGATTTCCATATAGAAATATTTCAATTTCGAATAGTAATCCTGATGATATAAGGCATGTTTAAAGGTATACCAGCCACTAATTTTGACCTCATTATCACTTGTTATAAAGGCTGCATAGTTGATATCTGCCAATTCATTTGAAAAATTAAAAGAATTAGGTATGGCAGAAATAGCATATCCCTCTGGAATTGATATAATTGAACTAAAACTATGTGAATTTGGATAGATCATGTCAATAGGGTAATTCCGGGTCTCTTGTTTAAATGGGTTTTCGGCGACAACCTGGTTTAAGAAAGGGGAAATATATACTTTGTTTTGATACACTTCTGCCGACTGCGTGCCACAAAATTTTAGAATATATGGTTTGCTGGCATCATTTGCATTTTCAACAGTTAGATTATTTGTCCCGAAAATTTCTTTGGAGGTGATGTATTCGTCTAATTTTTCAGTGTCATTATAATATCTGTTTCTGAAATACAAAGCTTCGTATTCATGTGCTTTAATTTCTTCATTTACTCTAATTGAGTCCAGGTTTTCATTGAGTGATATTTTAAAGAATTTTTCAGTTCTTGAAATGAAATTGGGATTCAGGTTTAACCAAAATTCCTCGTCTTCCTTAATGATCAGCCCATTACCATTCATGCATTTAATAGGTATCCTGAATTGAGAATTTAATATATCCGTCGCATCTGTCAGAAGATAACTATTGTTAGTTTTTACAGCTACAACCGTGTAGTTGAAAAAACTGCTAAAGGGGTAGGATTCAATTATTTTTCCATGATTCCTTGTGCTCAGGATTAGCGGATAGGCTTCCAATCCCATACTTTGTAGAACACCGGTAAGATACAAGTTTATGCAGCCTGCATTTCCCGTTTTTTCCCGTTCAAATTCTTTGAAATCTTTATTAGCATATTTGCCATTTCGACCGTCCCAGGAATAATTTGCCTTAACGTAATTAACCCCATATTCGAATTTTTCCATATCAGGCTTGTTTTCTATGTCAACAAAGGAATCCGACTTGGAAAACTGTTTTTCACTTTTTTTGATAAAATCTCCAAAGTACTGATGTTTGTCAAGCTCTTTGATCAGGTCGGGCCAGGTTGTGATATAATCAATTTTGCCTCCTGTAAGGGGGTAGATCCTCGCTAGTTGGAAATCGAGCTTAATGATATAGTCATTGACTGAAGTGATGTATTCAGCATCTTTAAATGCCGGTACATTTTTCATTACAAAATGGTGAACATTGTCGTTGAACTCTATACTTCCAAATTGTCTTTTCATTCCTTGTGAGGTATATGATTTTTGCTCATCAAATTTATTAGTTCCCTGAAGGATAAATACATATTCGTAAAACGGAATCATTTTGACAGTATACTCGCTATATGCAGTTGGTACTGTCCACTGAAATTCCCAATCCTTTAAATTGACAAAAAACGGTGATTCGACCGTATATCTGTATTCAATCACGGATCCTTCCCTGACATCGGGAATTGTGAATTTTTTCACATACCAGTTTTCATTTATAACATCCTCGAAAATGGCATCTTTCAAGAGCTTTGTTTCTGTTATCTGGCCATTTTCAATATTATAAGTGCTAGCCTCAATGTTTTCTACTTTTTCAATTTTGTGGGTTTCTTTATAATAGGGTACCTCCACTTCCAGGAATTTCTCCAAAGCAGATTTGGACTGAATCTTAATTTTTGTTCGCTTTTCGAAATGGAGTACAAACCCATTGTCGGTTCTTTTAAACTTTGTTTCTCCTATATCATAAAGCACAATGGCCTCAGCATTTTTATCGTCCTCATAAACATATTGGAAGTCAATTGTGTTGACCTCTCCAAATTCATGGGAATATTGTTGACCGAAAGTGTTAGAATAAAGAATGATGGATAGTAGCATTAAGAAAAAAAGTGGTTTCATTGCATTTGATGAATTAGTATGAAAAAATGATCTTTCTGTTTTCTATTGATTTAATGGATGAAATAAATGAGTAAAATTCACTGTATGTTGATAATGAATAAGCTCCTGCAAAAAGTTTGAATGACCGGATATATTGAAATTCATTTTCGTTTGATTTCTCATATACGGTGAACGCATATTCCCCAAATTCTGAATGAATAGTTAGATTTTCCGGATTTTGAATAGCAGTTACATCATCAGGAAATTTGATGCTAACGGTGTCGATTTTATGGATAGGAAAATCGATTTGTACTGGGAGTCTTCTTTTGTCGGGTAATTCGAAAGAAGGAAGGTCAATTTTTGGAAAATCCATTAATACATCATTTCCATATTGTTTTAGTGCTTGGGTAGTCATAGCTTCTGTGAATACTTTTATTTCATCCTGATCGCTCAGATTTCTCTCAATCTTTTTTTTATTTATCTGGGCATTTGGGAATGAATTCAGATAGCTGATATACTTGTTTTGGTCCTGGGCTGATGAATTGTGATATAAATAGCTGAAAAATTCGAACTGTGGAGTGTTTCTAAGAGAGAATCCGGAATGAATATCACAAGTATGATCCTCGCGTATGGTTAATTGATGTGTTCCGATATTATAATAATCAGAGAGATTGGGTTTAGGGGTTTGGAGTAGCCTGCTTTTTCCTTCTTCAACAATTAAAGCCTTCCTGTTTTGAGTATGCTTTCCCAGAAAACCAAAAGGATCATTGTTGCTGGTGCATTCCAGCCAGATATCTTCCCCGTCCAATGGAACGTATAAGATGACGTGATTGAATTGTTGAATGGGGAAATCTTCTTCAACAACCGGAATGTGTTCATCTGAATCGATCATTGCGTAGTAAGACGAGACTCCAATCTCTTTTAAAGCTCCTTTCATGTAGGTAGTAAGCGCTTTACAATCGCCATATTTGTTTCGCGATACATATTCTGCCGGATAGGATTGTAATCCACCAATTCCCAGTTGTATGCTGACGTATCGCATGTTCTCCTGGAGATATTGATACAGTTTCTTAACTTTCGCTCTTTCATCCGGGCAATTTTTGACCAGCGACTGGATCTTTTGAATATCCTGTGGTGGAAGTTTATCCAAACCTTCATTCAGATAATAAATCCAGTCACCAAAAGATTTCCAACTCTCAAAACTGCCATCAACCCCGTAACTAAAATTTATTGGTACGATTTGAACCCTCGGAATGAACTGCTCAATGGGAGGGGAGTACAGTTCTGATTTCATAGGAATGTAATCTTTTACTTCCCAACGAAGATGAGTTGTATTCTCAACAACTTTCATTTCCGGTTCCGGAATATTTAATTGCCTGTTTCTGAATAGGAAGTCATTTGGCGCTGTAAAGTTAATTTCCGCATGGTGAATAGGGACTTCGGTATCATAAAAGGGATACCAATAGGCTATGGTGAAATATTCATCATATTCTTTGCGGTAGGAATAGGACACCCGATAGGGGTATTCATTGTGTTTCAGGTCAATAGTTCGATAAAATTCATCCTCATAAAATGAACCTGATGAATAGGCACTAACATCGATGATTTCATCCTTCTTAATTTTCCTGATACCATTGCCGTGTCGGTCTGTCAGAGCAATATTAAAGTTTTTGAGTGGCGTTTGCTTCGAAAAGTGAATATTGACAGATGCATATTTTTCTCCCGACCGGTCATTTATTTGAATGGTGTATTTTTCTTCTAATACCAGTTTTTGATTGATGATTGAATAATCCGATATTCTTTCGATAAGCTCAGCGCCGGGATTTCTAGCAATGCCAATTTGAGAAATTAAGACAATGCCTAAAAAAATAATTCCATTTCTATAATTCATGAAAAAATAAAGTCGGAATAAAAAAATCAAAAACAAATATATCAAAAATGACAACCAATGTCAGGTATATTTTAATGAAAACTTACCTGATAAAGGTAGTAGATATAGATAAGGAGAAAAACCAGCTAATTAATCCTTTTAGATAATGATGGCTATCCCCACGACAAAAGGATAGCCTCTATAGATGATCTGTAACTATTTTCACTGTCTGATCAGCTTAAAAGCATGGTTCCAGGTATTTTCTCTGAATCCTGGAATACACCACAAAATACAAAGTGGTTCGATCGCCCTGGCAGCTTCGGCTTTTCCCATATCAGCTACATCATGTCCAAATAGATCGAGGATTTCACTTACCTTTTTCTTTGCGTTTTCATCGTTTCCTGCAATGAACATAGTTGGTTTACCTTCAGGAAACTGAGGGTTGACCATGAAAGCATTTCCTATGCTGCTAAAGGCCTTCACAAATTTTGCATCAGGAAATTCACCCTGAAGTCTTTCCATAAGTGATTCGTTCGGACCGGTGAAGAACTGAAGGACACCGTTTACGGGTGGGGCATCTGAAATCGGGTTTGTGGCATCAATGATTATCTTATTTTTCAAGTTTGCTTCATCGACCAGGTTGAGAGCACTTTTAGCTACCCCGCCACCTACGGCAAGAACGATAATATCTGCAAATTCAGATGCCTCATTAAAATTACCTGTTTGTAAATTGTTTCCTAATTCTTCTTTTAGAGGGTTTAATTTTTCAGGTGATCTGGCACTTATCATGGTATCATATCCATGTTTCAAAAAGCCACCAGCGAGTACTTTTCCCACAATACCTGAGCCAATTATTCCAATTTTGTCTTTCATAATGATTTATTTTGGTTGTACATACAAATATTCGTTTTGTTTTTTATACATGTTAACTTTTGTTCAACTTTTCAGCTGATGCGTATAAAGCTGAAGTCAACCTGGAAGCTTCGTTTTCACCTAGCACTTCTGAATATCTTTTAAATAAATTATTCCAGGCTTTCAGGATTATATCATTCAACTCTTTTCCTTTTGTAGTTGATTGAATAATTGTGTTTCGACCTTTAAATGTTCTTTTTGCCAAGCCCTTTACTTCCAACTTTTCTACCAATCTGGTGATAGTGGATGGCGTGAGCATCATAATATTAGCCAGTTCCCCTGGTGAAAGACCTTCATGTTTATTCAGGCTCATCATGATAAACGCATAGCTCGGGGTCAATCCCGTAGTGGCAAATTCCTCTTCTGCCATTTTTGTGATGAGCCTGCTTAAGGCATTTGCCGAGTAATACAAGCATTGACAATATGGGTTTTCACTTTCAGGCATATACGATCAATTTAATTAATATGTTTGTACATACAAATAATTAACTTGAAAATAGTATTCAAATACTTATTTCCATCCTGTTTTGTAATTCATATTCAGCTCCATTGTAAATGGCAAGCATGTAGCCGGTATAATCAGAATCAGGTATGATGATCTCTACAATAAACACCGGTTTGTCATGGATAAGATAGGGGACGGGCAGCAGGTCCCAGAACACATAATCACCTTTCAACTGTTTCAAAATACTTACTCGGTTGCCATTATGTTCAAGCATATAAGATTGATAGGTGAAATTTTCCAGGTCTTCAATGGATAGGATAGATACTTTTTTCAGGTTGCCTTTTTTGATCTCCAGGTGTTTGGATTTCATTAGGTCATCCTTGTTGTATTGCAGAAAGTTAATGATGTTTTTATCTAGTTGATTCTTGGTTAATTCTTCATGTTTAAACTTATCAACGAGTTTTGGACTAAGTTGAGCGCTTGTTCCATAAAAGACGAGTTCACTTTTTGACTCATCATCCATTTCTTCGTGATCAAAAACGGCGATAAACATTCCGTCAATCATGTCTTCATAATATTCCACATGATGGAGTCTGCACGTTGTTACCTTGTCATGTGATTGGTTAAAAACCACAACTTGCTGGTAATTTTGGAGATTGAAATATTTTTCTGCCAGCTCTTTGGAAAGGCCTCTTCTGGTCAGGTAATATTCTTTTGTAATAACGCTATCAAGTTGAGGGATTAATTCGGACCTGGAGGTGGAGTCATTGAGTTCCGGCTTAAAGCTGATGGTTGTATAAAACTCATCTGTTCCCTGCAAATACCACATCCTCCCGATAAACATTGAGCTGTCCTGACTAAAACTGAATTGAATGGATAATACCAACAGCCATACAGCCACAATTCCCTGAATCAACAATCTTCGCATCAAAACAATTTTATTTTCATTGCTCTAAACCGGATAAAAACGACCATCTTAAAAAATAAGTGTGTTTACCATTTTAAGATTGCAAAAATAGATAATTGTAAGGGATTACCTATCGTTTTTGATTTCTTTATATTGTAAGATTGGTGAAGCCACTAACAAATCAGGCATTTTCGTCCCAATGTTCAACGGTGCCGTTCCTCATAGCTTTATTAGCCATGACCACTTCAATCGAGCCCTGTTTTCCATATTCAAAACTAACCAGTGGTTCCTTATTATTGCGGATGCAATCGGCAAAACTTGCAAGGGCTTTACTGGTTGGCATATCATTTTTATATCCCTCATCATCCAGTTTGATTTCCACGGGTTCTCCGGATTGGAGTACTTTTTTTGTTGCGCCGGAGACTGCATCCAGACCATTTGAAATTTCCTGGTCATCCAACGCCTCAGGTTCAAGGTACAGGTAAGCGCGATGGCTTTGTGCTCCTTTGACTTGAATGGTTGCTTTACTTCCGTAAAATTTCATTTGATATCCCATTTGTGCATTAGAGGTCAAACAGCTGAAATTTGCTTTCAAGCCATTTTCAAACTCAAAGATTGTGTGGATATTATCAAATGTCTCACGACCATCTTTCCAGTAGTCAATGCCTCCAAAGCCTGTTACTTTTACAGGATGGTCTTCCACGATCCAGTCAATGATATCAAGTTGATGGGAAGAAAGTTCGGCCATTAATCCTCCGGAATATTCACGGTAAAGTCTCCAGTTGATCATTCGTTCCAATTCCGGACTTGGTACACTACGTCTCCAATCAGAGTTACGGTTCCAGTAATTTTCGATGTGCGAAAGCTTTCCAAACTTCTCGCTGTTCACAAAATCTTTCACCCACTGATAAAGTAAATTGTACCGATGCTGATAACCTACCTGGAATAACCGTCCCGAATTTTTATAAGTCTTTTCTAAAGCCTTGACCTGTTCTATTGTGAAAACCATTGTTTTTTCGCAATAGACATGTTTTCCGGCTTTCAATGCAGCGTCTGCAATTTCATAATGAAGCGAAAGGGGAGTAGAAACGATGACTGCATCCAAATCCTTGTTTTCGAGTAGTTTTTGGTATTCGGTATAACCTTTTGCTCCCGGACTTGCTAGTGCCAAGCCCTTTTCCAATCGAAATGGAAGGATGTCGCAGCAGGCAGTGACATTGATTCCTTCGAGGTCGCTGATCAGTTTGATCAGCCAGCTTCCTCTTCCACCTGTACCAATCACACCAATGTTCACCGTATCGTTTGGCCCAAATTTTTGGAATAATTCCCGTCCTAATGTAGCTGTGCTTACCAGGCTGGTTAAAGTCAGCGCCTTTCCCGAATTTAAAATAAATTTTCTCCTTGAATGATTCATTTGAGCTTTGAAATTTTTTATCCCTAAATTTTATACTTTCAATAATGAAATAAATACTATATGATCGATGGATTATTTTTGTTTTTCTTCCAAAAATGTCAAGATATTTTGATTTTGCTAATGAGTAAAATCATTTTTGATCAAAATATATAAAAATTTTTTCCAGGCATTCATCTAAAGAAGGAAAGATTATCTGTATATCCAGCATATCTTCATATCCTGCATCTATATTCATTTGCCTGTTTGGTGTACGGTATTATGTTTGTTATTTTGATGTTGATAACGACCATTAGTACTTTGAAATTTTTTATTTGGCTGTTTGTTTTTATTCAGGTTTCGTTTTACAATATCTTTTTGTTCAAAATCATATATTAACAAAAAACCCTCAAAACACTTTTCAAGTACTATTTCATTGGTTTTAGCTATTTCTTTGTAGTACTGTTTTTTTTCATATTTGAGGCTGAGATGTCCTTTTTATTATTCCAGGATATCGTGAGAAGAAACGGGGATCTGAATTCAAAAACCGAAATTAATAAGTTGATTTCCAATTTCGATTTTTTTAATAATTACTCGAATTCAGATAGATAAATTAAATGGCAGACAGTTTTGAGGTAATTTTTTATTGTTATTTCTAATAAAGTCGGGTGAATAATTGTTTTACTTCATTTAAGACAGTGCTTTTTTTTGTGGCCTTAACTGTCCATCAGTTTTCCGGATATGGTCAGAGGTTGGACATGAAATTTGTAGATCCTTTTAAAGAGCAATCCCTGACAAACACATTTACCACCTCAATTGCCCAGGATAGTTTAGGGGTGATCTGGATTGGCACACAGGAAGGATTAAATTCCTACAATGGGTATGACATAAACAAATATAAACACGATCCGCTCGATAGTCAGAGTCTGGTCAATAATCATATACTTGATTTGTTTATTGATAAGTCAGGCAAGCTTTGGATAGCGACAAATACCGGCTTGTGTACCTACAACGGTTTGTTTGACAATTTTGATATTGTTTTAGATCACAGGGATTTCAAGGGCCTCATCAGTCCCTACATCACATCGATAAATCAGGACAGGGATTCAGTTATTTATGTTTCTACGGAAAGATTTTTGTATCAATTTGATCCATCTACTCAAACTTTTCAAAAGATCATGGAAATTGGAAGCGGGGAAATTTCCAGATTCATATTTGACGAACATAATAATATTTGGATTTCCGGGGTTCAGGGCGGGGGATTGACTTATTTTGATAGAAAGGAGAAAAGCCTCCGGAATTTCAAAAATGATCCTTTCGACCCGAAAAGCTTGTCAAATAATGATGTGACTGACATCACATTTTATCATGATAAACTTTGGATTGCAACCTCCGGTGGAGGGATCAATTCAATGAATTTACTGGATTATACTTTCAAGAGATATCCTTCCAAAGGCAACTATGATATGTATGCTGTAGATCTTTTTGTAGATCAGGAGGATCGTCTCTGGACCTGTGATTTTTCCGGGATCACATTGTATGATGAGGGCTCCGATTTTTTCCATGGATATTATCCCGGACAAGGTTTGTATTCCATAAAGGAAAATCCTATAAACATATTTCAGGATAAACAAGGCAATTACTGGACATTGCATTCACCGGGAGGATTGACATTTCGCCTCAAACCCCGTGGTTTCGAGACAATCAATACCGCTCCTCAGTCATATTGGAGAACGACTGTTGATAATATTACGGCCATTGGTTCTGATGCCGCTGGTAATTGGTGGTTTGGCAACCATCACAATGGTATTGATATTTTTGATTGGAATAAAGGAGGTGTAAGAACGTTTAAATACAATTCTAAAAATAAAAATGGAATTGGGAAAGGAACGATTTTTCACATTTTTACGGATAGTGAAGGGACAGTTTGGTTAGGTTCCAATTTAGGTAGTTTACAGTATTTTAATGTTGCTGACAGCAATTTTATATCATACAGGCATATTCCCAATGATCCAAATTCTATTTCGGGCAATGATGTCAGGTATATCCACGAGGATTCCGATGGGAATCTTTGGCTGGTTGTGCATGGCAAAGGGATTGATAAATTTACCATGGAAGGAAATACTTTTCGGAATTACAACGAAGACAACAGTAATCTTTCAGGAAACTGGACCTACCAGGTTCTACAGGATCAGGGTGAGAATGTTTGGGTAGCAACATCCTGGGGTTTAAATAAATTGTCACGTGGTGAGGATTATTTTGTCAATTATTTCTATGATGTAAAGGATAGCACATCCATTAGCAACAATGAAATTAACTGTCTTTTCGAGGATTCGAAGGGCAGGATCTGGGCGGGAACTTCCGATGGGCTCAATCTTTATGTTGGATCTTCAGATTCTTTTGTTCGGTATAAGAAAGGATTTAAAAATTCCTTTATTTGCTCTATTCAGGAAGATGCGAATGGAGGTCTTTGGTTGAGTACCCATGATGGATTGGTAATGTTCAATCCAGATACATACCAAATTTTCAATTTTGATCGATCAGATGGGTTGCAGGTTGGTGAATACAATCCCAGGGCAACATATAAAAATACTGAAAACACAATTTTTTTCGGAGGAATAAGTGGAGCAGATAAGTTTAATCCGGAAGATCTCTTCTACAATACAACAATTCCTCCTGTTTATATTTCCAAATTCAAGCTATTTAATGAGGAAATAATTGATTACACTAAAAATTCCATATTGGATAAGAATGTCATTTTTGAAGATGAGATTACTCTTGAATACAGTCAGAATGTGATCGGATTCGAATACTTTGCTTCTAATCTAATCAATCCTGAAAAGACACTTTATAAATATAAGATGGAAGGCTTTGATAAAGATTGGAATGATGTTGGGCCAAAGAGAGAAGCAACCTACACCAATCTGGATCCGGGCAAATATGTTTTCCGTGTTCAGGCATCCAATAATGATCGGGTTTGGAATGATATGGGGGCTTCTGTCAGCATTATCATCAAACCTCCATGGTGGATGACATGGTGGTTTAAGCTGTTGGCTATATTTGGTTCAACTGCTGTGTTGGTTTCCTTTTATTTTATACGGATCAATCAGCTGAGAAATCAAAAGCTGGCTTTGACCAAGATGGTCGATGAGAGGACCAAATCACTTAATGAAAAGAATGTTATTCTCAAGCAGCAATCAAAGGACCTTAACGAAATAAATACGCTGTTAGAGGAACGCCAACAGCAGGTTGAGGAGCAAGCCGTCAAATTACAGTATCAGACAGATGACCTGAAAGTAAAAAATGAAGAATTGGAGCGGTTGAACGTGACGAAGGACAAGCTGTTTTCCATTGTGGCACATGATCTTCGGAACCCATTTCATGGTATTTTGAGCTTATCGGATTTATTCAGTAACAAGTTTGAATCATTAAGCGATGAGGAGAAATCCAAAATGGCAACCTACATCAACCAGTCAACAAAAGTTGTTTACAGCTTGTTGGATAACCTCCTCAACTGGGCAAGGTCGCAAACCAATCAGATCATTTATCAACCGGTAGATATCGATATTTTTGAGCTGATTTGTGAATCGATCAAACTATTGGAAAACAATGCTGAGGAAAAAGAGATATGTATTGAGTTAATCCGAAAAAGGGAGGTACTTGTGAGAATTGACCGGGATATGATCAATACATCGATCAGAAATATTTTAAGCAACGCCATCAAATTCACTCCTAAGAAAGGGAAGATCACCATTTCGGTTGAAGAAAAACAAAACTATGCGGAAATAAGCATTTCTGATAATGGAATTGGAATGGATGATACTGTAAAGAATAATCTGTTTAAGATTGAAAAGAAAAACTCCAGGCTTGGAACGGATGGAGAAAGAGGCTCTGCCCTCGGTTTAGTTTTGTGCAAGGACTTTGTTGAAAGAAACGGCGGTTCAATTGAGGTAGAAAGTGAGCCTAACAATGGAAGTATGTTTAAGTTTACCGTACCAAGATCTTCAAAGAAGATAGCAAAATAGTCTTATAATTTTCTTTCGAAAGAATGAAAAGAAAAAAGGACTCGAAAACGAGTCATTTCGTCTTTAAGTCCTTTTATGATTTAGATTCTTTTTTCGTTAGTTCCAGGGCCAGCTACCCCATGCTTCGCAGTAATTCCCTTTATCATTTGGTCCCAGGAAATTTCGGTACTCACCGATATACAACGCATTCATGGTATTTACCGGTTGATAAACTAATTCAGTCTCTCCATTTGTAGTAAATGACTGAAGAATACCGAAATGACCAAGATTTAACGTGTGACCGAATTCGTGTAAAACCACGGATTGGATATTGATGCCATTTAAGGAATTAGACCACGGATAGCCTTCATTGAACCATACTTCCGAATAAGCTTTATCATCTTTTCCTCTTTTGGTTTTTATTGGATTGCCATTTTCATCAATGAAAACAAAAGCAAAGGCAACACCCAAGACATTTGGACTTCCCAGGACAGCCTCCATGATTTCTGGAGGTACAAAACCTAAAACCTGCACGTCAGAGAGAGGATCGCCCGGAGTTAAACCAAAATCCAAAATCAGGCTTGGATTAATTCCAGTTGACAGATCATAGACAGAAATATCTAATGATACTGTATTACAATAGCCTTCATTTTCCCACTTTGAAAGCATGGCATCATAGACCGGAATGGCATTGATAGGACCATCAAACCCGTTTGCTGTAGCAAAAGGAGCCAGGTATGTAAAATCGATATCATTTAGGTTTCCATCTCCATTCCAATTCCGCCGGGTGTCATTTGGAACCCATCGGTGTGATAATGTCGATTGAAATTGTTGGTCAATGGTTTCCACGGTTGTTTGTTTTTCAACATTTTTATAGATGCAAATGGAGGAGATTTGGTATGGCTTACCTGCAAATAAGGTTTCATTTAACATTCCCTTGATGCCTTCTGCAGTCACCCGCTTATTTGTTGCCTGGGCAATTTTCACAGCTTCAGGAACTTTAGGGGTTAAAGTTTGTACCAAATGGGATTCTCCTTTTTCATCCATTTCGGTACAAGAACTGATAAAAAGGGTAAAGATCGCTAATGTAGCTAAGATTCTGTTTTTCATAGTTAGACAGTTAAGATTTGAAAATTGATTTGATTTGGATCTAAATCATTTTATAATCTAACTATTATATGGCTTTACCAAAAATATAACTCACTAAAATTTTGGGGCATTAACCTTTTTTTATTTCTGAAATAGGTGTCTGATAATTTATCACATCAGCCATATACGCAATTAAAGCTGATATTGGTGATAATATAACTATCCCAAAATCAGCTTTAATTTAGTTGATGGAAACTTAATATAGGAAGGAAGTGGTTCTTCCTTATGCAGCCTCCTTTTTGCGTTCTTTTTTCTCTATCTTAACTTCCCGGGCGTATTCATTGATCTTAATGACTTTCATTTTATCAAGGAGTCTGATCATGTAATACGTGGGATCGATTTCGTGCCAGCGAATACCCCCGAAATTTGGTCGTGAACCATGCTTGTGGTGATTATTGTGATAGCTTTCGCCCATCATCAAGAAGTCAACAGGAAGAAAATTTCTGGAAGTGTCGCCCACTTCGTAATTTCTGTAACCGTATTTATGGGCAAACCAGTTGATGATCGCTCCATGAATAGGACTCAGAGCAAACTGGATCGGTAAGAATAACCATAACCACCACTGATCAGCGAATACTAGGTAAACCGAAAAGTAAAGCGCTCCCCACATCAATCTTGATACCCATGAGCGTGCAAATTTGTCAAATGCAGGCCACTCCGGAACATCCTTGGTAAACCGGGGGTCAACCTTAACTTTTTTACTGGTAATGTCTGAATAAATGGTTTTGGTTTTCCACATCATTTTGAAGATGCTTTCATCATATTTGGGAGAATGCGGATCATTCGGGGTGTCAGCAAATGCATGGTGCATTCTGTGCATGATTCCGTATCCGTAGGGACTTAAATAATTGGATCCCTGGAAGAACCAGGTTAATATAAAGAATATTTTTTCTGTCCGTTTACTCATCGAAAATGCCATGTGAGAGGCATAGCGATGAAGAAAGAATGTCTGGAAAAACAAAGACAAGTACCAATGCGCAATAAAAAAGGGGATGATCACTTCCATTCTGATTCAGTTCTAATTTAAGATTTTGTGATATATATCTACTAAGTAGACAAAGAAGGTGTGAGGTTGTGACAGAAAACTGAAATTAATTTTCAGTTTTTTCTGAATTGCTCTTAAGATGTTCGACTAATTCGGTTAATTGACCCTTTGAGAAGGCATTTTTCAGCGTGTCTAAAAAGCTTCCTTTAAGAGAAGGAATTTGAGTATTGAATTTAAATGACTTATCAGAAAGTTTGGTTTTAGCCCGGCAGACCAATTGTCTGCAGTGATCCTTTTTCTTGTCAAATATTTCCTGCAATTCGTCATATTCAAAATCGAAGCATTCTCTGAGTATAAAAATCGAGCGCTCCAGTGGTTCAAGTTTTTTGTGAAGGACTTCCATTGCTGCATCAATATCATGTTTGATATCCAGATGTGAGAGGTCAATTTTCTCAATAAATTCCGGCAATTTGATGGACTCAAGGTATTCTTTCTTTTTTTGCTTGAATGAATTGATGTGGTTCAGGCAGTTATTGGTTACGGATTTGATCAGATAGGCTTTTGAATTCTGGATTTTACTCTTGTCGATCGTAAGATATTTCAGAAAGGTGTCCTGAACAATATCCTCAGCATCGTGTATAGAACCTACTATTTTCACGGCTATTGCCTGAAGCATAGGTTGGTAAAGTGCTATCGTCTGTTCTCCGCTCATCTTGTGTGTGCACGAAATTACGGCCAAATATTGGATTATCTAAATATATTTCAGATAAATTCCTATGGATATATTACACGACATTTGAGTCTATTTATTTCAACGATCCATCATTATCGTTTTAAGATTTTCCGAACGAATAGGTGTTTGTTTGTATCTATCGACAAAAAATAAAGACCGTTTGATATTTCATTCATATCCAGGTTTACAAAAGATTGGTTGGTGAATTGCCTTGAATAAACCTTTTGCCCAACGGTATTCACAATTGCAATTTTCAATGTTTCATATTCTTCATCCATCTGTATTTGACAACTTTCATTGAACGGGTTTGGATAAATGTTAATTTTATCCTTTTCACTAGTATCCTCACCCAGGCTGGTAATTTCATTGTCGGGACAATCTTCTATCTGGAATTCCAGTTGAATGTTGACAATGGAGTCGCAACCGTTTTTCGATTCAAATAATTCTGAATAGGTACCTGGCAGTGTTAAGGTTTGAGATCCAAACCGGTATTGATCTCCCTCACAAATCGAAATGGTTCCAGCATCATGACTACCATTTTTACAATTGGATTCATATGCGCATATTTCAAAATCCGTACCTTCATCAGTACCATACCTGTAAACCCGGATATATATTTCTTCTCCGGCCAATGCAGAATCTGAGAGAGTGGCTTCATCGGTGAGCTCGCTACATACCAACTCAGTAAAACTTCCACATTTTCCACTATACATAGTAACAGATTGCTGATTGTTTGTTGTACTTAAATTGGCTTTAATAGTTAAATTGCCTGATGCAGGTACCGTTGATTTGAACCAGACATCACCACCTTTGTACTGACCACAGGACGGTATCGACGCAATTGATGTTTCTGAGGTAGCCTTGTTATTCGAATATTTTGAAGGATTGCATTCGCCTGAAACTGGCAGATCGATGGCTTGACTGCAGTCATCGTTAGGTGGCAAATCCGGAGAATATACACAAATTTCAAATTCACTTCCTTCTTCCGATCCATAGGTAAATACCCTGATATAGACCTCTTCACCAATCCATGAATCATCGTAATACGTTTTTTGCTTATCTAGTTGATGACAGTATTTTTCAGATAAATTCCCACAGGTACCGGTATAGATTGAGACGGACCGTGGTACTTCAATTCGTAAAATACCCGATTGGGAAATGGTGGTTTTAAACCAAACATCCCCACCCTGATACTGGCCACAGGATGGAAGTGGAGCAACGGAGGTATTTTCAGGGGTAGCGTATTGGTTGGTGTAAACAAATTTGTTGCAAGTCTCAGAACCTGCAATTTCAATGGCTGCTGCGCAATCATCATTTGTTGGCGTTTCGGGATTAAACAGGCACATATTAAAATCTGATCCTTCCTCAGATCCATAAGTAAACACTCGAATGTAAATTTCTTCACCAATCCACGGTTCGACTGGGAAAATTTCTTCTTTGTCTATTTGATTGCAAAAAATTGCCTGAAAGGATCCACACGATCCTGAATAGAGCGCAACTGAACGTGGAACTTCGATACGAAGGTTTTCCGTATCGGGAATAACTGCTTTAAACCATACATCACCTCCAAAATACTGACCACACGAGGGAAGCGCTGCCACCGTAGTTTCTTCAGCGGTGGCAAAGGCGTTGGAATAGGAGCGAAGTTGGCAAATGTTTTCAATTTCAATCTCGGTTGCATTAGAACAAAGGTCATTTACAGGAACTTCCGGTTCATAAACACAAAGATCAAATGGACTACCCTCCGGATTTGTTTTGGCATAGTTAAACATTCTTAAATAAAGAGTTTGTCCGGCAAGGTCTGGCCGGTAAATGGTTCTTTGTCTATCAAGGCTGATACATAATTCTTCCTGAAAGTCGCCGCAAGCTCCTGAATAAAGGGTCATAGAATGGGCGACAGAACCGGATTGGTTTTGGGTTTCTAAACGCAAATAACCTGAAGCAGGAACTTCAAAATAAAACCAGATGTCCCTGCCTGAAAAGTGACCACAAGAGGGGTCTGCTGCAATGGATTTTTCTTCTACGGTTGCATTTTCATTGCTAAAAACCTTGACACTGCAGTTTGATGAAATGGTTAACTCAATTGCATCTGCGCAATGGTCGTTGGGTTGGGCAAATAATGTTATTGCTGGCAAATAAAGAAAAGTGAGCAATATCCACTTTTTGCAATATTTTTGGTTGGTTGATGGGTTTTTCATGATTGACAGGTTTTTGATGGTTGAAATTTGAGAATTGACATGGTTGAAATGCCAATTCCCAAAATCGTGTAAAACACACTTTTTACCGGTGAAAAATTCGAATCAGAATTCTATTCACATTGACAGTCATTGGCCGGGTTGGGTGATTGTCCGTTGGGGCACTCGATATTTCCCGGGCAGTAAGTTGTCTCGCAGAATTCACCGGTAAATCCCGTTGGGCAATTACACCTGCAACCATCAAATTCGACATCTACAATGGCTTCACCACCGTTTTGGCATTCCAGGTGTTCGCAGGGGCCTGTTTCTCCATCATTATTGTCATCACCTTCGGAGCCACACATTGAAAATGAGAGAACGGCCATGCTTAAACAGATAAATAGCATGACTCTTTTTGCATTGTTTTGAATCGTTTTCATTGTTTGATTGGTTTTGTTGAAAATTGAATTGTTAATTAATTGAGTATGATTTAATTAGGTTAATCAAACCAGGGTTTCCATTGGTTGTAGAAACCAAACAGGTCTTCGTCAACTTCTTTTTTGCGATAAATCGCAGTAAACTTGTCGTTGCCACCCCAGCTCATGATCAGGGTGTTGCAAGTGTAAATCAGCTGTCCTCCCTGCGTACGCCAGCTGCCTTTCCATTGAGGGAATTCCAAATTGATATGGCTGGCGCCTGGTGTAAAATCATGGGTGCCGATGTTTGAATAATAATTGTTGTCAAATGTGTACCCAACTGTACCGGAGCAAAAGTTAGTAATCGAAATATCATATTGTTTCTTTACTTCATTGCTATGCTGGTAAATTTCCCCATCATCCCAAAATGTCAATAATTCATAGGTTCGGACACTGTAATCATTCACATCCAATGTCACCCAGGTCATGTGAGGTGTATCCACAAAACAATATGGACTGCCATTTACGGTGAAGCTTATGCCGCTGCTACTACAACAACCAGATCCTTGTGAATTGATAACCGTTGAAAGGCCTGGAGCAAAGACATTTAATACCTCGCCGTTGTATTCCCTGATGGTAAAATCCCACACCCAGGTTTTTACTGGTTTGCCTGCATCGTTGGTAGATTTGGAATCAGTTATCGAATTGCATAAACCACCTGAGTTATTTCCAGGATCCTCTACGGTGATCCATTTTATAAATTCGTCAAGCGGAGTGCCGGATTCACCATGGGGTTGTATGACAATTTCCGTAGTGAAAGGATAGTCTGTTTCATCAGCAGGTGGGTCAATATCGATGAGAATGACAGATGTTGTATCTTCATCCCCCTCGGGAATATATTGGTCATCGGTAACCGTTTCAGGTACGTCGTAATAAAAAGACGAACCGCCAACATAGATATAAAACCCTGATATTTTCTGGGAAGGGTTATGTTTAAAGTGAATTCTTTTACCTATTGGATAATTTTTTACAACAAATATGGTGTCCTCGACATCGATTTTTATCTGTCCATCTGGCGCTGATGGTAATTCTCCATCTGTTTTTGAGACGCTGTCAGTAAAAACAAGGAAGGATGAAAGTTCATCGGGCGAAAATGTTTTTCCTGAATTGTTTTGCTCTTCCTCCTCTTTTTCTTCTTCGTTTTGCACCTTATTATTATCACTTGGTTCAACTTCCGGTTCATCCTGACAGGAATTGAAAATTATCAACAAGGATAAAATCAATAAAATGCTAGTAGGATTATAAATTTTATGGTTGGTTTTCATTATTTGATTGGTTTTAGCTTTTAATGTTTTATTGTCATTTAAGTTAAATGCTGTATCTGTCTGATCGAAGCCCCACTTCTCGGTTGGGAAGTTTGAATTTGCAGGTGGCCGGTTTTTGAAGTATCTGGCAGTAGCGAGAGAAGACCGCTTTTTCTTAAAATTCATTACCATTCTTAGTCATGCCATATGACTTGTGTTTGCGTAATCAATGAGAATCCGTTCCATAGCCGGTAGACGTAGAGAAAAGTATCTCCCTCATTTCCGGCGATTATTACAAGGGTATTGCAAGTGTAGACAATGTCACCTCCCGTTGGTCTCCAGCCACCTTTCCAATCCGGAAAACTTAATTTTATCCTGCTTGCTCCAGGTGTAAAATCGTGCTCACCTTGCCTTGCGAAATTGTCGTTTACCTTACTGGTATAGGTGAGGTTTTGACTGCAAAAATCCGTGTTAAACAAGTCCCAGTTTTTAATGATCTCTTTCTGAAAAGCCAGCACTTTGTCACCGCTATAAAAATGCAGGATCTCAAATGGACGAACGTAGAAATCATTAGGGTATACTTCGATCCATTTCATATTCGGCTCATTAATGTTCGCCACGCATCCGGGATCAGTCACAGTGAAACTTTTACCATCGCCATTGCAACATCCTCCGCCTTTTGTATTGATCGGTATGCCCAATCCGGGTGCCCATATATTGACGATTTCTCCATTATTTATTCTGAAAGTGAAATTCCATTCCCAGGTTTTTTCAAGAATGGAGTTGCAATTTGCCCCGGATTCCGGGTCTTCTACCGTAATAAATTTTGTGAACTCATCGATAGCCGTTCCATTTTTATCATGCGGCTGGATCTTAATTTCTGTTGTGACAGGATAGGTTGTTTCTTTCGTTTCAGCCAAACGGCCGTTTTGAGCCGAAGGGTCAAAACCTAGAAGGATAACCGAAACGGTATCATCTTCACCTTCGGCTACAAACTGATCTTCTTCAATCGTTTTCGGCACATCAAAATAGTGGGAGGCCCCTGCCACGGAGATGTAAAATCCGGTAATATCCTGTGATGGATCCTTCAAAAAGCTGATCCTGTTTCCCAGGGGATATCCTTTTACCACATAAATCGTGTCTTCAACATCAATCTTCATTTGACCATCCGGCGCTGAGGAAAGATTACCAGATATTTGCGTTGGATTTTCGCTAAATACCAGGAAAGAAGAAAGCTCATCGGAAGTGAATGTACTTCCGGAATTATTGTTTTCATCTTCTTCTTCGTTTTCTTCTTCTGGCTCTTCGTTTTCCTCTTTTTGCTCGTTTTTATCAGGTTCAATGTCGGGGTCATTTTGACATGCATAGAAAGACAGCAGAATGGTTAAAAGCAATAGCTGGCATAAAAATTTGTAAATTTCATATGAGGTATTCATGGTTTTCATTGTTTGATTGGCTATTCGAAAATAGCAGAGGGGAATGGGGAAATTAAGAGGCGATTAATAGCTGGTGCAACTCAGTTTGTAGCTGGCAGGTTGAGGGAATAATTGACGAAGGTGTTGCTGGAATAGTACTATAATTTATTCAATAAATTCAAAAACTCATCTTTTCTACGTCTTGAAATATCCACGTGTTGATTACCGGTTAAAATTACATATCCTCCTTCCCCTTTCACATATTTTTCAATATGACGCAGGTTGATCAGGTAGGAGTTGTGCACACGGCAAAAACCAGAATCAACCAGGAAATTTTCACAATCCTTTAAATTTCGTGAGATCAATTTGCTGGTATTGTCCTTCATAAAAAGTGTGGTGTAGCTTCCATCTGCTTTACAAAAAATAATATCCTTCGTATTGTAAAATTCAATGCCCTCAAAGGTAGGAACTGCCAGTTTTTCTATCCGCCCATTTTTATGCTGCACATTTTGAATGACTGACTGGTAATGCAGTGAGCTGTTTTTATCAACCAGTCGCTGCTTTGCTTTTTCAATGGCATTTCTTAAATCATCCAGGTCAATGGGTTTGAGCAGGTAATCCAAAGCGCTGAAACGAATAGCTTTGATGGCATATTGATCGTGAGCAGTAACAAAAATCACTTCGAACTCAACAGGAGAAACTTTTCTCAGCAAGTCAAACCCGGACATTTCGGGCATTTGGATATCAAGGAATACAAGTTCCGGTTTTAATGTTTGAATGGCTTCTAAACCGTAGTGAGGCGATTCGCAGGATTTTAGAATGGAAATATCTTTAAAATAATTCCTGATCAGAATCTCGAGGGTTTTTCTGCTGTCTTCCTCATCATCGATGATAATGGCCTTGATCATAATTGATAATTTACCGGAATGTTGATCTCGACCCTTGTTCCTAACGCATGGTTGAGCTGATCCTTCAAATCAATGATTTTCACGAGCCTTTCCCAACCTTCTTTGGCGATCAATTTTAACCGCTCTTCCGTAATTTTCATTCCCATCGACTTTGTCTTTAAAACTGATTTCTCCCTGATCTCACGTGCCGCTTCCCGACCGATTCCGTTGTCTTCAATGGCACAATTCAGGATTTCATTTTCCTCATTGACAGAAATCTTTATCATGCCGGCTTCTCCATTATTTTTATTGACCAGGCCATGCCAGATGGCATTTTCTACAAATGGCTGCAACACCATCGATGGTAAAAATGTGGCATCCGTATCGATCGACTCATCAACCACAATGGAGTAGCTGAATTTCCCTTTAAACCTCAGGCTTTCCAGGTTGATATAGGATTCCAGCATCTCGAGCTCATTCTGTAGTGTTACCCGTGGTTTTTCAGCATTTTCTAAAATCAGCCGAACCAGCTTCGAAAATTTGGACAGGTATCTGGAAGCATTTTCATTTTCTTTTTCAAGGATCATGCGGTTGATCGAGTTCATGCAATTGTAGAGAAAATGTGGATTGATTTGTGCCCGAAGCGCTTTCAATTCGAGTTCGCCAAGTTGTTTTTTGAAATTGACCTCTTTGATTTCATTGTCCTTGGCTGCAAGCGCTTTCTGGTTTTTGTGCCGTTGTTGAATGGAATAAATAACCGAAGCTGCAAGGAGCGAAATCAGAATAAACCCGATAATAAAGGCTTTTTTTAAAGTGGATTGCCGCTCGGTTTCTTTTTCCAGAATGGTGATTTGTTGCGACTTTTTATCGGTTTCGTATTTCGTTTGCAGTTCATTTATTTGTTTCGCGGTTTCAGCATTATAAATGCTGTCTTTCCATTTATTTGACAGCAAATTATATTCATAGGCGCTTTTGTAATCATGGCTTGCCAGTGATACATCGGACAAGGATTGGTAGATATCTTGCAATAAATCTTTGGATTGCAATTCTTGCGATAAATGCAGGGCCTCCGTTAAATATTTATTGGCCAAAGGGTAATTTCTTAATTCAAAATAGGTTTTCCCAACGTAATTTAATCCAAAAGCGAGAGATCTGTCGTTGGATAATTTCCTTCTTATTTCTAATGATTTTAGTTGATAATTCAGCGCCTTTTGTGGCTGTTTTTGATGATTGAATAGCTCACCAATGTTCCCAAGAATGATCGCTTCTTCATATTTGAAATCAAGAACCTGAATTTCTTTTAAAGCTTGTTCATAGAGATATTCAGCGCTGTCGTATTCTTGTATTTCTGAGTACACATTTGCCAGGTTTTGTAAACCCATAGCATAATTCTTGGATTGGCCCGTCGTTAAGTAAAGTTCATTTGCTTTGGAATAATGATTGATGGCGTCTCTGTGATTGCCCATTTGCCTGTCAATTCCGCTTATGCTATTCCAGGCCATAGCCAGGCCTTCCAGGTCATCCGTCTCCTCACAGATTTTTACAGCATCGTAATAATAATTCAGGCTTTTATCAAATTCACCGAGGTATTTGTATGACTTGCCGAGGGCTATCAACGCATTGACCATTTGATATTTGGCGTTTTGGTTTTCGTAATATTGAAGATACTTTTCAAGGTATTCAATGGCATTGCTGTAGTTTCCTTCAAATATTTCAATTTCTCCATGCCGGTAGTAGGAGTCGATCAGGCCTTTTTCAAAATTTATTTCTTTTGCCAAGAAGGACATGCTATCAGCATATTTTCGGGCAATGTCATTTTGGTCACGCATGTAAAAATATGCCCGGGATACACGTCCGTAAACAAAGACTTTAACCGAGTCGTCGGGCAATACCTTCAGGTGATTTAGCAGACTGTCCAGCTTTTCCTGGTCTGAAGAATTGGCATGACCAAAAGAATTACCCAATGCGATGATTAATATGATTGTGATAAGTCGATTCACTGTATTCAATTAATCTTTTCGACGATATATATTAGATGAGAATGAGTTGAATTTTGCAAATAACAATAAAACACAAAGTATGATGCATACTGTATCAGGTGTTTTCACGCAGTATAAAATTAATTTTTCTTAATGATATAAGTATTAAAAAGCAACCCAAATTTTACGGAAAATTGCAAAATGTGAGGGTGATTTTTACTTTTATCGATTAGGCTTGTTTAAAATAAATAGAGTGGATTCGGGTTAGATGAGAGTTGAATTTTTGAAATGGGATGAAATGGAAAAATCGCTTTCTTCTTGCTTGAAGTTTTTAATAAAAATGAAGGTTGACTTTATTTATTGGATTTGAATAATATAAGAAAGCACAGATAACAATATTCCTTATCTGCGCTTCTTTTATCGAACTATGTGAAGAATGGATATTATTAACTTACCCTGACGGCCCTTTTAATAACCTTGGCGCTACTTGTCTCTTCTTCCAGTTTGTTGGGGTTGTATTCGCCCTCAATTGACAGGTCATAGCTACAGGTATTTGTGACCAATCCGGTTTGGACCAAATGAATGGTCAGGAATTTATCTTCCATGTTTGCCAGGACAAATCGAATTTCATCCCCTTTGCTGTCTTTGCCCTTATCAATGCTTTTTCTTTTTTCATTGTATATCGAGCCATTAGAATATTTGGCACAAACTGCTACATCAGCGCCGGCTTTCCCATCTGTTTTTTTAATAGTGATGATCAGTTTATCAAAAGTGGATGGAAGGACACAAAAGGTCCTTTCTGTCACCAATTTGCCCGTAACCTTTTTGGTCGGAACGATTTGATACCGCGGGCCAATCTTTCCCTTGCCCTGGCCAACAACAACGCCGTATGATTTTAAGGCTTTTGTCTGAAGGTCAATGGCCTGGTCTATCAGGTCGTTCAGGACATTGGTAGGAATAGGAATGTTCAAAAAGTTTGGTACAAGTACCTTGGCTGCGTTTTTGCGAAATTCCTGGTATTCGTCCAGATAATCTCCTGCTACTTCTATTACCTTAGAAGTTAAGCTTTGACAACTCGCTTTCATGTTTGTTTGGTTTTAGTGAATAATAATTTTTACAGCTCAAATGTAGCCCTGGTTTGGTTTCGTCGCTATCTGGAATCAATATCCGGTGGCAATGAATCTACATCTGGCGTTATTCACTTTGTAGCTGTTTGTTGAATGGCTTTAAATAATTTGCAAGTTTTGTGGAATGGATTCAGAGTAGGGGAGAATAAATTGGTTAATATGTTAGAAGTTCTGTTTTGTCAACTTAAGCTGATTTACACTTAACCTTAATTTTCGTTAAATTTAAAAATCAATTTTAAAGTTAAAATGAATCTGATTACCGATATCAATCAACTCGATACCGATAAAGTTTATTCCTACGCCGACTATCTTTTGTGGAGGTTTAGTGAGCGAGTAGAGCTGATCAAGGGAAAAATTTTCCGGATGTCACCTTCGCCCTCGGAAGTACATCAAAGGATTTCTTTCAATATTTTGAAACAACTTGCAGACTATTTGAACAACAATCCATGTAGTGTTTATCATGCACCTTTTGATGTTAGGTTTCCAAATAAACAAAAGGAAGGCGATAAAGAGATTTACACGGTCGTTCAACCGGATATTGTCATTATTTGTGATCATAATAAAATTGATGAAAAAGGCTGTGTTGGGGCTCCCGATGTTGTATTTGAAATTTTATCTAAATCGAGTTCAAATAGGGATCTTCATGAGAAATATGAGCTGTATGAATCGTCTGGTGTTTTAGAATATTGGATAGTAAGCCCTGTAGCAAATACCATTCAAATTAATGTACTTGATGACGAGGGTAAATATATGCCGGGTAAGTTGCTAACCAGCGGTGATACGGCAAAAAGTCGGGTGATTAATGGATTGGTAATCAATATCGACAACATATTCCCAAATATTGTAGAAGAGCCCATGGAACCATATGGGCCTAATGTAAGGAGGCTTTGAGGGTTTTTTTAATCAAAATTTTTAAATTGATAACTACCCAAAAGCCATTTATTATTTATCAGGTTTGGCTAAATTTGATCATTAAAATGTAAAAAATGAAGTTGATCACCGATATCAATCAGCTCGATACCAACAAAATTTATTCCTACGCCGATTACTTGCTGTGGCGGTTTAGTGAAAGGGTAGAGCTGATCAAAGGAAAAATTTTCAGGATGTCGCCTGCGCCAACCTCGCAACATCAGCAAATAGTTTCAACCCTCAATTTTTATTTTTACAAATTTGTAATGGGGACAGGTTGCAAAGTGTTTCCTGCTCCGTTTGATGTCCGTTTTTCACGGTTTTCTTCTGAAAGCGAAAAGGATGTTGTTAGTGTAGTTCAGCCCGATATAACAGTAGTTTGCGACCAGGGAAAGCTTGACGAGAAAGGGTGCAATGGAGCGCCGGATTTGATTGTGGAAGTGGTGTCTAAAAGTTCTGTTTCAAAAGATCTACATGAAAAATTTGAATTGTACGAATCGGCTGGTGTCAGGGAATATTGGGTTGTCCAACCTAACGATAACACCCTCACCATTTTCACGCTTGGTGAAAATGGATCATACCTTTCCTCCAAACCCCTGACAAAAGGGGATATTGCACGAAGCAGTTATCTGAAAGGATTTGAAATCGACCTAAATGAACTTTTCCAGGACATGGTAAGCGAACCAGCAGAGCCTTATGGGCCAAATGTAAGGAGGCTTTGAGGGATTGATCTATTACAGATCAGTGTGGCCTCAAGATTCAGTTTTTTGAAAAAGTATATCTATTAACAATACCTATTTGGAAATTAGCATACCTGAAAAATCACATCAAGTACAAACCTTATTAACTACTTATCATTATATTCAGAAATGAATTTTACCATTAGATATTAATATGCTATCAAATAGCTTTCTAGCAACTAATAAATGTTTGTTAGTGTTAAGGGACGTTGAGTAATGGTCAAAATAATAGTAGCTTGGTATCTAAACAAACACGTTAGTCATTAACTGAACAAATTTGGGCTTCACAAAAAAAATATCGGCAAATGCAGTTCTGGCTTTAAAAGACGCCTTGGTCGCTATCTATTATCGCAAGAAAGACCTCCGACAATTCATAGAACTAACTATAGACAACACTGCAATTATTGCTACCATTGATTGGACTGAGAATATAAAGTATGAAAGTGTCTCTCAGTTAATTGATAGGATGATTAAACGACAAGACATGTTTCAAACTGACTTATTGAAGTTGATTCAGGAAGTGGGTAATATGAACGATTTTTCCCATTTAGAATACTGGGAAAAACAAAACAAAGGACTGATTGAAAAAGCGAAAACTGCTGTAGACAAATTGAGACAACAAGCCAAGGGGCATTTTGATATTATAGAAGAACTAAAGAAGGCTGAAGAAAGAAGAGAGCAGAATAAGCAGAAGTTAAATAACAGTATTTCTTATCAACAAAAACTTGACGAGTTAAAGCTTGAATTTTATTCAATTTCTTCAAATTCGAATTCTCAACAAAAAGGATTTCAATTTGAGAAGTTTCTAAACAAACTCTTTAATTTCTTCGACTTAGACCCTAAATCTGCCTTTAAAGTAACTGGAGAGCAAATTGATGGAGCTTTCACTTTTGATAATGCAGACTATCTTTTAGAGGCCAAATGGCAAGAACAAGCAGTCAATGCTGCTGACCTTTACAAATTCGGAGGAAAAATTCAGGGTAAGCTTAAGAACACCTTGGGTTTATTCATTTCTCTAGGGCCATTTTCAGCAGAATGTACAGATACCGGAAGCCCATTAACAAAGTCAATGATTCTAATGGACGGCATGGATTTAATGCAAGTTCTTGAAGGACGAATAAGACTTAATGATCTCATTTTAATTAAACGTAGACATGCCTCGCAGACAGGGGACATCTACTATAGAATGCATTAAATTTAAATAAATGACTAATAGTCGTAATCGAGTATTTATCTCATATAATCACAATGATAGTTCTGTTGCACACAGAATTTCCGATGCATTACAAAATGAGAACATTGATGTTGTTTTTGACTACAAAGACATAAGCGTTGGAGAGAATGTATTTGACCAAATCAGGTATATGTATGAGTCCAGCGAAACAGTGATGGTTTTACTTTCTCAATCACTATTTGGTTCTGATTATTTCCGTTTTGAATTTCCAAAATACTTTTTTGATGAAGCCCGAAAAAGAAAGGTTAACATCATTCCTGTATTAGTAGAAAAGTGCCAAATCCCAAGTGACTTTCTTGAATATGAAGTTATAAACCTAACTAACGACTTTAATAAAGGCTTACAGAAAATTATTCAAAAGCTTAAAATTATTCCTGAATTATCCTTTGATTACTTTTCACCTAGAGATTTTGAAGAATTGTCATATGACATATTGAGAGCATATGGCTTTAAAAATATTCAAAGGGAACAAAGAGTTAATGATTTTGGTATTGATTTTATTGCTGAATCCTACTACAAGGATGTATTCGGCTTCCCATCCAAAGAGATATGGATGATAGAGACCAAGTTTTATCGAGAGGAAAGGTTTAGTATCAGTGTCCTGCATCAAATTGTTGAATCTTTCAAATATATAAATCGGATAGATGCTAAAATCCTTCTTATTACGAATAGTGTTTTGACTTCTGTAGCTGATGAATTTATAGAAGATATTCAGAGAAGCCGAAATATAGAAATTAAAGTTTTGGATGGAACAAAGCTCAAAAAAGTAGTTTCAAAACGTAAGAGACTCCTGAATAAATATTTCTTGAAATGAGTCAGGTAAACGATTTCATACAAAGATTGGATGCCTGTCCGTTAGGTAATGCAGGGTGGTCTCAATTTGAGAATATTTGCACAGAAATATTAACCTACTTATTTGTTCCACCTTTGAACCCTGCTACAAGACATGCAAGAACGTTCTCTGGGGTAAACAGAAGAGATGCAATAATACCTAATCGGAATATTACTCCAACCAATAGTTTTAATTCAAAAAATTGGCATCATCTATTTTTAGAGCTAGATGCGAGAATGATCCTTTTTGAATTTAAAAATTATGATGTCACAGAAATCGGACATGAAGAAGTAAATCAAACTCGAAACTACATGACGGCAGCAATGGGGAGGCTTTCTGTAATGATCTGTAGCAGGACTCCAAATGAAGCGGCACATCGTCAAAGAAACACAGTTTTTAATCAAGACAATAAAGTTATTCTATTCATGACTAAAGACCAATTGAAAGAAATGCTGCTAATTAAAGATAGAAATGAAGACCCTTCTGATTTACTTATGGATTTATTAGAACGGTTTTACATACAACATGAATAAACCCAAATTCCGCATTGGAGCGGAATTTGCCCTTTGGGCTGACGAAAGCGGAGCTTTGTCAGGGTTAACCTTGACAAAAACGCAGTTTTTCGTCAACCGATAGTGCAGATTAAGCTTTAGCTTAATCTGGGATAAAACGAAATGCCAACAAACGTTAAAAATGAATATGCGAACGAAGACATTTGAAAGTCTTCTTCCAGAAATAAACTCCAGCGCTAATAGCAACTGGGGGCATACTCATCTTAGCTGTCCGTTTCCACAAAAAATAATTTCGACAAACCTTACCTCTCATATACCCTCATATTACTGGTGAAATCTTCGACATTTTCGGGTAATTCTCCCGGGAAGTACTCAAAATTTAAAAAATTGTCTTCCGTAAGCTCTATTAATATTATACCCTCGGAGGGTGGGGTGTCTGTCGTGGCAAATTTATACCAGGTCGCTACATTTAATTTTACTTTCCCGGATTCAGGAGTGATTTCCTCAGGGTAGGGTTGATTACCTATGATCCACCAAATATTGCTTTCGCCTCTTTCTTTTTGAGGACTGGCATCTGCTATGGTAATTCTATCTGCATATCGCTCGTGGTAAGCAATGATGAGCTGATTTTCCCAGGTGGTTCCTCCAGTTGTTCCTTCCAGAAACCAATTGCCTGAAATGGTACCATCCAGGTCATAATTTATTTTCCCACCCAGCGGTTCAACAGTTCTGGGATTAATTTCCCAAACTTTTTCCCTTAAATTTTCAGGAAGAAAATCAGTAAATGGGATGGCAGAGCGATAGTCAATGCTATATCGATCGGGATTAGCAAAATAATGTTCCTTTTTTACATCATATAAACCAACATCAAATCCGGGATGTGTGCCGATATTAGCCAACACCTGGCCTTCCCTGATAGGGATTCTTACATCATTTTCGGTAGTTCCGATCTCCAGGTTGCCGGCCTGTTCCAATATTTCCGGTGCCAATTTAGATAAGTGGCCAAAATGCATTTCCGCAGTTTGAGAAATATAAATATGAAGAGTATAATCATCATAAGGTTTCCCTACTAGTGAGTCAGGTGCGAAAGGCGCCTCATAGTGCCTGGCTTCATAACGAATGTTGTAAATAATGCCATCTGACATGGCGTAAACAGGTATGTCGGGGGTAGGTGAGTAATAATCTTTTACTCCAAAACCTCCATGGGCTTTCGGTATGACATTTATTTGTCCAATTGCCCCAAACTCCAACATACGGGAAAGGTCAGTTGGCAGGTGTGTGAAAGCTACATCCTCAGGAAGGTTTAACCCACTTCTTGGGTCGTCGTTTCCTTCTTCCTGACACCCAGTCAAAAAAAGTATAAAAGAGAGACTGAAGACAAATAACTTCATACTTATAAGTTAAGAACAATTTCTTAAATATAAATAGCGTGACTTTCAGTTAATCACATGTAATTATTTGTCTGTAAGCACTGGCTTATTCAAATGAATAAGTAGACGGAAGAATATAAAATGGAAAAAATTAAATTAACATTAGCCTGTTTGGCATCTCATTAAGCACACCCTGGTTGGTGTCTCACCAACCAACCCCCACCAACCACATTTCACTTCTCATCCCCAACCAAATTCACATCCATAGTCGTCCCTTTTCTTTCCAACACCGCATCCCAATCTTTCCAAACTGGTTCATAGCCTTGCCTTCGAATAAGCTCAGCTATTTCTGCCGGGGTTCGCTCATCTGAGATCTCGAATTGTTCCAGCGATTCTTTTTCGACGGCATAGCCGCCGGGATTGGTTTTGGAGCCGGCGCTCATGGATGTGATTCCCAGTTTCATCACATTGTCCCTGAATTTTTCCGATTCCCGGGTAGAAAGCGAAAGCTCTACCTCCTCATTCAAAAGGCGGTAGGCGCATATTAACTGGACGAGTTCCGGATCGGTCATTTCCACTTTCGGATCCAGTCCTCCCGAGAAAGGCCTTAACCTTGGAAAGGAGATGGAATATTTTGTTTTCCAGTATTTCCGTTCAAGGTACTGCAGATGCAGTGCGACAAAAAAACTTTCAGTGCGCCAGTCTTCCAGTCCGATCAATGCGCCGAGGCCCATTTTGTGGATTCCCGCTTCTCCAAGCCGATCTGGTGTGTCCAACCGATAGTAAAAGTTCGACTTTTTCCCTTTCGGGTGATGCAGTTTGTAGTCTTCCTGATGATACGTTTCCTGGTACACCAACACGGCATGGACACCCAAATCCGAAAGCTCTGCATAATCTTCCTCATCCAATGGTTGTACTTCGATGCTGACATTGGCAAAATGCGGCCGGATGATATTCATGGCATTCCGGAAGTAATCCATGCCTACAGTTTGATTGGCCTCGCCAGTCACCAGCAGGACATGCTCAAAACCCATTTTTTTGAGCGCCTCGACTTCCTTCAATATTTCGACATTGGAAAGCGTTTTTCGCCTGATTTTATTATTGTAACTAAACCCACAATAGGTACAAATATTCTGACATTCATTTGAAAGATAGAGCGGGGCATATAGCTGCATGGTATTGCCGAAACGCTTCAAGGTAATTTCCCTACTTTGGTGAGCCATTTCTTCCAGGTAGGGTTTGGCAGCAGGGGAAATCAGCGCTTTGAAATCTTCGATCGAGCGCTCCTCACTTGCCAATGCTCGTTCCACATCCTGTTGTGTTTTGTTGTAAATGGATGATTTGACATCATCCCAATGGTATTGATCAAATATTTCTTTAAAACTACTCATGTAAAAATGCTGTTAACGGACTGCTGGCAGAGGCCAATTTGCCTGGTTTTGCCAGCTTTGCTTCATACGCCATCCTTCCGGCTTCCACAGCCATTTTGAAGGCTATTCCCATCTCAACAGGGCTGTCGCTGACAGCAATGGCTGTATTGACCAAAACGGCATCAGCGCCAATTTCCATGGCTTTGGCTGCGTCTGATGGCGCTCCAATTCCTGCATCAACCACAACAGGCACATTGCTTTGTTCGATGATGATTTCAAGGAAATCAATGGTTTTCAGGCCTTTGTTGCTTCCGATAGGAGAGCCCAACGGCATGACTGCTGCCGAACCAACTTCTTCTAATCTTTTGCACAAAACGGGATCGGCGTGGATGTATGGCAGTACGACAAACCCCATTTTCGTCAATTCCCGTGTCGCTTCGAGGGTTTCGACCGGGTCGGGCATTAAATACTTGGGATCAGGGTGGATTTCCAGTTTGATCCAGTTGGTTTCCAACGCCTCTCTCGCCAATTGTGCGGCAAAAATTGCTTCCCTGGCATTTCTCACGCCGGAAGTATTGGGAAGTAAATGTATGTTATTTGATTTAAGTGTTTCAAGCAGATCATCTTCCCGTTTATCCAGGTTGACCCGTTTAAGGGCAACTGTTACCAGTTCCGACCCCGAAGCTTTTATCGCTTCACCCATCAAAGGTGATGAGCTGAATTTACCCGTCCCGGTAAATAATCTGCTGCTGAAAGTTTTATCAGCTATGTGCAATTTCTCCATAATAACTTAGCTGTTTATGTACGTGGTTTATTGTTTGTTTCTTTTGCTCGGAATGATTGATAAGTGAAGCGACTGCTATTCCATGTACTCCCACCCTCATCAATTCTTCAACATCTTCAACCTGAATTCCTCCGATAGCAATAATCGGAGTCTCAATCCCTTTTTCAATCAACTGGCGGATGATGTCTTTGTATCCGCTAAAGCCAAGAATTGGACTCAAATTCGCTTTAGTATCGGTAAATCGCAAAGGTCCCAGGCCAATGTAATCGACACCCTGGGCATGTAGCGAAATAATATCTTCCAGGGTATTGGCAGTTCCCCCAATAATTACTTCATCGCCAAGGATTTTCCTTGCCACTTCCGGCCTCATGTCAGATTTACCCAAATGAACCCCGTCAGCCTGGATAAATTTGGCCAATTCGACATGGTCATTCATGATAAATTTAGCTCCATAAACTTTGCAGATAGCTAAGACCCTTTCGGCTTCAGACAACATTTGTTTTTCATTGGAATCCTTTATTCTAAGCTGGACCCATTTTACGCCCGCCTGACATGCTTCGCGAGCCATATCAGCATGGCTTTTGCCATTCAAACTTTGTGTGATATAATGTAATTTTTCAATTTTCATGCGATTAGTGGATTATTATGCTGACCTAATAATGTCTCATTGCTGATCAGGAAATCAAGTGTGTATTCCTTTGCATCACGGCAAGATGTTTCAACATCTTTTCCCAAAACCAGCCCGGCAGCGATAGCGCTTGACAAAACGCATCCGCTGCCATGTTTTTCAATACCATAAATTTTCCCCTGCTTGTATTCCCGAAGGACTTTGCCATCTTTTATTAATAAGTCATTTGCGTTTTCAGAATGATGTCCTCCCTTCAGGAAAACAAAGCAGGAGTTGCTGATTTTCAATGCATTCGTCAACGCATCTTCACTTCCGATCGCTTCCATTTCAGGATAATTGGGTGTAATCAGATAAATTTTATTCAAAACATTCACCAATGCCTGCAAGTCCATTTCGGAATGAAATTCATACCCGGCAGATGCTTTTAAGATCGGATCCCAAATGATCTTTACTTCAGGCCATCGCTTTTTTAATAAGTCAATGATCTTCAACAGAACCTCCAGATTTTCTATCAATCCGATTTTTATAACATCGATATCGTATTTAAATAATGGTTTGAGCTGATTGAAAATATTTTCAGGAGCTATCCATTCCAGTCCATTAAATTCAGCATCATTTTGAAATGTAATAGACGTTACAACACCAAAACCCATTAATTGATGATGTTCAAATACCTTGATATCAGCAAGGACTCCCGCACCCCCTGATGGGTCGTGTCCGGCAATGCTTAAGATATATTTCAGTTTTTTTGGCATCTTAATCAAACTTCTTGCTTCAATTGATCTACTCCGTTCTTAATACTCCTGAATTCCTTCAATCTTTCTTCCAAAGAATCTTTCTGCCAGATCGATCCCATGATTGCAACTCCATCAAAACCCATTTCAGCGCACTGTTGTACATGGGAAGAATCGATCCCTCCAAGGGCAAAGATTTCAAACTCTCGTTCTTTGGTCAGATAGTTATTCAATTCATCTGCATCAAAAGAACTCTTATAACCAGGCTTGGAAATGCTTTCAAACACTGGACTCAGGAAATAATAGTCGTATTTGTTTTGATAACTCTCAATTTCCTCAATGCTATGAGTCGACCGGCTTTTTCTTCCTTTCCAACTTGTAGGAATTTCATCCGGCTTTTGATTCGATTTTTGATGAATACCGCCAACTTTCAATTCCAATGCTATTGATGCATTTCCATGAATAGCCATTTGATTTCTAAAACTTTGAGGCAATGAAAGAACATATTTCAATAGCTTCTCATCACTCCATTCTGGTTTCCGAATGTGGAGAAGGTCTGATCCTTCTTCAAAAAGTCTGTCGATTGTTTCCAATTCCAGCTTGACTTCTTCCGGTGATGTGATGAGAATAATCTTCATTTATTGTTTGATATAAATTTCACCGCCCGATTCGGCAAATTCTTTCGACTTTTCTTCCATGCCTTTTTCAATGGCTTCATCGTCCATCAGGTTATTCTCATCGGCATATTTTCGAACATCCTGTGTGATTTTCATCGAACAGAAATTGGGCCCACACATCGAACAGAAATGAGCCACTTTAGCACCCTCGGCCGGAAGTGTTTCGTCATGGAATTCCCTTGCAGTATCCGGATCTAGCGAAAGGTTGAATTGATCTTCCCATCGGAATTCAAACCGGGCTTTGCTCAGCACATTGTCGCGATGCTGTGCGCCGGGGTGCCCTTTCGCCAGATCAGCAGCGTGAGCCGACAATTTATAAGTTATTACACCATCTTTCACATCCTTTTTGTTGGGAAGTCCAAGGTGTTCTTTTGGCGTTACATAACAAAGCATGGCTGTTCCATACCATCCGATCATGGCTGCCCCAATAGCCGAAGTAATATGATCATATCCCGGGGCGATATCTGTTGTCAAGGGTCCCAAAGTATAAAATGGAGCTTCCTGGCAAATTTCCAGTTGCTTTTCCATGTTTTCCTTGATCATATGCATGGGAACATGGCCCGGACCTTCGATCATGACCTGTACATCATGTTTCCAGGCAATTTTTGTTAGCTCACCGAGAGTCTCCAATTCTGCAAACTGGGCTCTGTCATTTGCATCTGCAATCGAACCAGGACGCAATCCATCACCTAATGAAAATGCTACATCATATTCCTTCATGATTTCGCAAATTTCCTCAAAATGGGTGTAGAGAAAATTTTCTTTGTGATGGGCCAGACACCACTTGGCAAGTATAGATCCGCCTCGTGATACAATCCCAGTAACTCTTTTGGCTGTCAGGGGAATATACCTCAATAGTACTCCAGCATGGATCGTGAAATAATCGACTCCCTGCTCCGCTTGTTCGATCAACGTATCTCTGTAAATTTCCCACGTCAGGTCTTCTGCTTTTCCATTCACCTTTTCAAGCGCCTGGTAAATGGGAACCGTGCCAATTGGGACGGGAGAGTTTCGAAGGATCCATTCCCTGGTTTCGTGAATGTTTTTTCCAGTGGATAGGTCCATGATGGTATCTGCGCCCCAGCGACAGGCCCAGACCGCTTTTTCCACTTCTTCTTCGATGCTTGAGGATACCGCCGAATTTCCAATGTTAGCATTAATTTTTACCAGGAAATTGCGGCCAATGATCATGGGTTCGCTTTCCGGATGATTGATGTTGGAGGGAATGATGGCTCGTCCTGTTGCAACCTCATCTCTCACAAATTCAGGTGTGATCTTCCCTTTTGGCGTATTGGCGCCAAAACTTTCCCCAGGATGTTGCTGCATCTGATTGTTCCATTCTTCGATTTTTTGATTTTCCCGAATGGCAATGTATTCCATTTCCGGGGTGATAATACCCCTTTTAGCATAGTGCATTTGGGTAACATTTTTACCCGGCTTGGCACGAAGAGGTTTTTTCAGGTATTCAAATCTCAGTGAGTCAAGAGAGGAGTCATTCAGTCTTTGCTGGCCATACGCAGAGGAGATAGAATTAAGTTCTTCCACATCCTCCCGATCGAGTATCCATTGTTCCCGTATTTTTGGCAAGCCCATCTTTACATCAATTTCCTGATTGGGATCCGTGTAGGGTCCACTGGTGTCGTAAACCGTAAGGGGAGCATTTTTTTCAACGGGTGCATCAGGATTGAATTTCTGAACCGTATCGTTAAGGGAAATTTCCCTCATAGCAACACGGATATCATGAATTCTCCCTTCAACATAAATTTTTTTTGAGTTCGGAAAAGGATCTCTGGTTATGACGTTTTGACTGGGTATTTTTTCTTCTCTTGCCATTTTATATTTGATGATTTAGTGATCTGTCGATTTAATGATTTCAATTACCGAATACCAATTACTTTACTTACTTGGTATTTCGGTTTTTAATTTGCCCTACCCTCCTTGAGTTGCCGTAATGACCAATATTTTGTCATTGTCCCTCAGATTGTAAGACGACCATTCTTTTTTTGGTATGATCATTTCGTTTACTGCCACAGCCACTCCTTTTGTGGCTTTTATATCGTATTGATTAAAAAGCTCCTCCAGTGAAATTTGTTTGTCAATGGACACTTCTTTTTCATTAAGACTAATGTTCATAGAATTTTGAATCAATATTTGATCGGAATTAATCCGATTGAAACACAATTAACCTGATTAATAATAAGAAGTGTATAGCGAACTGAGTAGGATACTTTTCCCTTCGCCAGCATTACCAGGATCAGGTCTTGAGGGTATAATCTCAGTCCGAATGGACACCCCTAAAGTTTTATCAAATGTACAATTATAAACGAGAGATTTAAAGAAAGTTTTAGGAAAGTTTAAAAATGTCTTTCTTGTATTGATAATTTAGTTCTCTTTCCACTTTTTGCCCATTCACTACTTTGAAATCACTTCTTTTGTCCAAACTAAAGTCAGGAGGTGTAAGTCCTAATTGGGTGGCTGCATGGGTATAAAACTCCATTTTTGTTGGATGATTCGGATAGCAGCCATTATATATTTTTCCCCATTTCTCATTTTTAACAATGGAAATAATGATTCCAATACAATCGTCCAGGTGGATCAGGTTTACTGGATTTAAAGCTCCCGAAAGTCCAGTTTTGCCAGCAAGAAAACGTCCGGGATGCCTGTCAGGGCCTGCCAAACCTGCAAACCGGAGAATGGTCGTTTTAAATTTATCGCAATTTTGTAACATTGACTCTGCTTTTAATATCGCCATACCTGAGTCTTTTTCAGGTTCAGGTATTGTTGTTTCGTCAACCGTTCCATTGATGTTTTGGTAAACGGAAGTTGAACTTATGAACAAGACTTTTTTTATCGATGATTTTTCTATGTGGGGGAGGAGCAAGCCGATAAGTTTTGGGTAAAAGTCAAGGATGTCAGGTCTTCTAACCGGTGGGATATTGAAAATCAATAAATCGCTTTCCAAAAAGAGTTCGATTTTACCTTTGATAGATTGGTCCGTAATATTGATCAGGTATGATTGAATACCAACTTTAGAAAGGGAAATTAAGTTATCTTCTCTCGTTGTAGAGCCGTTGATTTGATATCCTGATTTAATTAATTCTACAGCGAGGGGTTGCCCCAGCCATCCACAACCCAAAACACTGATTTTTTTTAGATTCATTTGTTAAAACCGATTTGATACAAATTGATTTAAAATCATCTTTTCTTTACAAATTCGCAAAGAAGTAAGGTATATATTTAAAAACTAGCTGAATTTCACTGATTTGTAGTGATTTAACAGTATTTTAGCGGAAGCTTGTGATTACTTTTTTGAACTAACTTGGATTCTTAACATGCATAATCCACTTTTTGAGCAGTTTTATAAAAACCTTATTCTCGGCGAACATGCTTTTGTCAAATCCACAAGTGTGTACAAACGATCCATTTTGACGGGATTGTTGAGTATGCTTGTCATTTTCATCTGTTTTGTTTATTTAATATTTGATCTATATGCCGGAATCAAGACTTCGGCTCCCTTCTATTTTTTATTGATTGGGTTTGCAGCGACAGCTTTTTTTCTAAACAGGATGAAGTATTATTCCCTTGCCAAAGTGACTCTGCTGTATTCCACACTTGCCATGCTTTTTGTTTTTGGATCTTCAGAGCCCATGGAATCGGGAAAGTTCCTCAGTTTTTTTCCGCTTTTGTTGGCAGCATTTGCTTTGTATGGTTATAAGCATAGGCTATACGCGATGATCTTCTCTATCATTGCGGTCGGACTGTTTTTCCTCATGTTCAATTCTGATTATTCCATCATACCGGTTCAGGAAGTGGACGAAAATAGTCTAAAAATGAGCTTTCTGCTTCATTTTTGTGTTTCCACATTAGCCACATTCCTGATCATTCTGTTTTTTATTCGCCTGAATCATACCACAGAAGCTTATCTGAAAAGCAACGAACAATATCTGAATAGAATATTGGAGGAGTTAGAAGCGAGTAAGCAAAGGTTTGAACTTGCTTTTAAAGGGTCGAATGCCGGGTTATACGATTGGGATATTAAAAAGAACAACATTTACCATTCACCCATGTGGAAAAATATGCTTGATTATGAGGACCACGAATTAGAAGATTTTCAGATTGAACAATTCATTGATTTTGCACATCCTGAAGATCGCGGTCGGATCAAGCAAAAAATTGATGATTTGCTGGCTAAGAAATCCAAATATGTTGAGGAGGTCCGCCTGAGAACCAAAAACGATCAGTATAAGTGGTTTATGGATTCCGGAATGGCACTTTGGAATGAAGAAGGAGAGCCTGTCAGGATGGTTGGGTCAATTATTGACATCACTGAAATGAAGGAAGCTGAAGAGCGGATAACCCTTCAAAATAAGATGCTTGAAAAGACAAATGCCGAGCTCGATCAATTTGTTTATAGCACCAGTCACGATTTACGTGCGCCGCTCATGTCCATTTTAGGACTGATCGATCTCGCGAAAAATGCCAGGAAAAAGGTTGACTTGCATGGATTTTTGGACCTGATGGCCAATCGTGTGAACAGACTGGATGAATTTATCGGTGAGATCATTGATTTTTCCCGGAACTCCAGATTGGAAGTCTTGCATGAAGAGATCAACCTGGAAGAGCTCGTAAAAGAAATTATCAACGATCTTCAGTTCATTGAAAATTATCATAAAATAGATGTACAAATTGACCTCAACGAAGACCTGGTTTTGATATCAGACAAGAAAAGGGTGCAAACCATTTTGAGAAACCTCATCTCTAATGCCTTCAAATACCATAATTTACTGAAAAATGACCCATATATAAATATTAGTTCAGAAAAGAATAATAATAGGGTCATGATTAAGGTAAGTGACAATGGTGATGGCATCAACGAAGAGAAAAAAGAACGAATATTTGACATGTTCTACCGTGGGTCTGATAAATCCAAAGGTTCGGGACTTGGGCTGTACATTGCCAAGGAAATGACCGAAAAACTCGATGGTAAATTACATCTGAAAACTGAGTACGGAAAAGGATCGGATTTCATCATTGAGCTACCAATCGAAGTGAAAGAGAAGGTAATGGAGCATAGTGAAAAAGTTGTTTCCTGAGATACGCAATTCCTAAATTTCAGCTTTTGTATTTCCTCCTCATTTCCACTTTCAGTAGTTCCCGTGCAATGATTAGCTCAGCAAAGCTGGTTGACATTTGACCAGGGTTGGTGTTATTCAAAATTTCTTTTGCCTTTTCCTCTGGAATGTCAATTCGATACAATATTTGGATGAGCTTTTGAAAGTCATGATCCAGTAAATATTGAATTTCTTTTTCCAGCCATGTTTTTACTTCATTTATGTGTTTAAAATAAATAGACGATTTTTGTTCAATTTGCATGTCTTTTTTGCAAATGCTGACCAATGTCTCGATTTCTTCTTTTTTAGCAATAACTGAAACAAATTTATTTAGTAATTATGAATATCGGTTTTTCAATTCATCCATCAAAGATTAAATTGGTTCGTTAAATTTTCAAATGTCATACATACAAAAAACTAAGCTTACCCGCGGATTGCATTTGGTGGAAATTGAAGATGCAGATCTTCGATTGTGTTGCGGTTGTCCTCCGGATGCTGTCAAATTTCTAAAAAAGGCAGGTCATTTAGTCGAATCCGAATATGCTTCCTCTCCGAATGCGATACTTTTACCAGATAGCAAAGTTCAGAAAGGCAGGCTGACCAATTTTTCAGAGTTCCTGATCATGAACATGCTTTACAATAATGAAATGATCCAACATGTCGGGACGCAAAAACCCCTGCCAATTTTAATTGGTTTAAGAGAAATTATCGAGCAGCAGGCAAAATACATATGCAGAGGAAATTACGGACATTATAGTGTGGAAGAATTTCTTGAAAATGGATTTGATGAATCATTTGCAAGAAAAATGATGCATTACAAATTGCATTTTGCACAAAACAGGATCTACAATTTTGATGAGCTATGTCGGCTCATGCCTCTTGAACAAAAAGCGATTGAAATTAAAAATGGAGTGATGATCCATCGATTGTCTTTCGATAAATTCAAAATTGAATATAAAAAGGACAGTTGCATCATAGATTTTGCCAATGATAAGGATACAAATAAATTGCCTTTTTCACTGAATGATCACTTCTTTGAATACAATGATTTTAGTGTAATTCACTGTGGAGAAGGGAATGGTTGGGAGCCTGAAAATCCTTGTATGGGAAGCCTCTTAATGCACGAAGGTAAAATTTATGCCATAGATACCGGTCCCGGGTTTGCGGATATCATCAACCATTTGGGACTGGATATACAGGACCTGGAAGGTGTTTTTCTCACGCATGTTCACGATGATCACTATGCCGGTTTAGTCGATCTTACCAAGTCAACCAGGAAGATCAGGTTTTTCAGCTCAAAAATGGTTAGGGTGACAGCACAGAAAAAGTTTGCCAGCTTGCTTGGATTGGCTGAAGAATCCTTTCACTACTTTTTCGATGTTGTTGACCTGGAGTTGGGTGCCTGGAATAACCTTGATGGAATGGAAGTTAAGCCATGCTTTTCACCGCATCCTGTGGAAACAAATGCTTTTATTTTCAAAGTAATTGTTAATGGTGAGGATAAAATATATTCTCATTTGGCTGATACTATTTCCATTGGAGATATTGATTTGTTTCAGCGAGGACAGGATGGAAATGATATTTCTTCTATGGAATTAGAAGACATAAAGTCTAATTACCTGTTGCCTGCAGATATAAAAAAGGTAGATATTGGAGGAGGAGCTATTCATGGTGAGAAGGGCGATTATTTGAATGATCCTTCTGAAAAAATTATTTTTTCCCATACAAAATGTCCTTCTGTTAAAACAAGAAATAGTGAAACAACAGAATCATGCTTTGGAAAGCAGGATGTTCTTATTTCGGGTTATCATCATGAATACTTATTGAAAAGACTTTACGAAACTCTAGTAAATAATTTTCAGGATGTAGATGATAAAAGCGCCAGACGAATATTTGAAAAGGGCAAACTGTGTCGCCTGAGTAGAAATGAAATTATCAGGGTGGAAGATGACCAGGTTTATTTTTTATTGAATGGAAATGTTACAGAAACGAATGTAAGTTTTGATCAAAGAATTCTTTTCGATAAGGATCATATTTTGGGCTTAGATGAAATATTTGATCATTCCAAAGGAATTTATTCTGTGAACACATCATTTATTGATCTCCTGATTTGTGAGAAGAAATTTTTTAAGAAAATTGTTGCGAAATCAACAAAATGGTGTGATGCGATTGAGAGATCATCCCTGATAAATTCGCTGTCAAATTCCCGGATCTTTAATCATTTTTCAAGTTCTAATATTGTATTGTCCATTGGACATTTAGCTGAAAACCTGGAGGTGATGCAGGAGAGGGTTTTGCAGGAATCAGAACTCGATGATATCTATATATTTCAATCCGGAACAGCTCACTTGCTGGTTAATTCCCAAAAAGTGATCGAGTTAAAACCCGGCGATTTTTTTGGCGGGAATAATGTCATCAATTATCAGAGTGAAAGGGTCAGTATTTTTATACAACCGGGATCAAATTTGTTGAAAATTCCATTTGAATCCGTTCAAGACATTCCGTTGGTCTGGTGGATGATCTATGAAAATAATACACACCTGGATCATCTGTATAAAACAGGCAGGAACGCCGTTCAGGAGGAGATGATTGAAGCTCTCAATAAAAGCGAGCTATTTAGAGTATTGGATGCCGATTCACTGAAGAATGTATCTAATATGGTTCACAAAGTTTCTGCTTCCTCGGGGGATACGATTGTTAAGGAAGGCGAACCTAGTGACAGATTATTTCTGATCATCAATGGGATAGGGGTGGTGAAAAAAGGACTGGCCAATGAACCGGAAAAAATACTTGCTTATCTGATGCCGGGTAACACATTTGGCGAAGTAGGGATACTTGAACATAAGCCCCGCTCGGCGACCGTTGCCGCTTTAACTGATGTTGAGCTGATTGAGATACCCAGTAATTTATTTGAAAGTCTGTTAATGAAATTCCCAAAACTGGGTATAGAACTGGCGAGATTGCTAGGGTACTACCTCACTCAGACGAATAACCGGATTACCAGAGGGAACAAAGACAATCATCTAATAACCATCTTTAATTTTGGAAAGGTGAAAAGCGGAATGGCTTTCAGCGAGTCTTTGGCGAAAAGGATTTATGAGCAGACAGGACACCGTACTATTTTCATTCACTATAAAGGCAAAGCCAAAAAGACAAACCTAACTTCCACTTTTCAAATTGATCAGGTTTCGGATCATTATGATCGGTTAACAAATTGGACCGAAATGGATTTCCCGATTGATTCAAGGATTTCTATGATCTCCGATCGCCTGCTGAACAGTTACGACAACCTGGTTATTTACTTTGACGATCATCCAAAAGAAAACCTATCCATTGTATTTGAAAATCTGAATCAGGCTATCCTCATATCAGATATGAAAAACTATCAGGAATCCCTTGATTGGAGGGAAGAGATAAAGCGTCAGGTAGCGCATCGAAATATTGAATATTTTATGTTGAATGAACAAAATGCCAATAAGGGTGTCAGCGATGTTCGATATCGATATCCTGAACGATCTGTTTCTTCCGAGGAAATTGTCAGTTTTGACCTGTCTGTGAAACTGATAGCCGACAGGTTGGAGAGAAATAACAGGATTGGCATTTTTATTCCTACGACATACGATGTCGACAAAGAATTTGACACCACTGAAATGGTCAATGATGCGCTGAAGTTTTTAGGAAAAACATTTGGCGGTGCTACATCTGAAGAAGCTATTGGTGTTTGGAACAGCAAGGATATCGGGATTGTTGATGAAAAGGTCTTCATCGTTCATTCCTACACCACAGCAAAGGCATTGAGAGAAAACCTAAACCAGGTTGTGGAATTCGTCAAGGAAATGAAGGGCAAGCTCCGGCAGGAATCCATGGCGCTCGAGATCAATAAACGCCTGACATTGATATAACAAAAAAAGGCGGGAAACCCCGCCTCAAAATTTCTTGTCCTCCTTGTCCTCCGTAGCCTTGCGCGAAGGAGGATTTATTTCTTCCAACTTCAGTCTTCCGACTTCCGTCTTTTTCTATCTTCTTCTCCTAAATTCCGAACACTTTCCTTTGTAAAGGTCATTCTCTACAATTTTAAGGACAGCTTCCAGATGATCTACCGCTGAACCAATTACGGTTTCCTGGTTATTTCCTTTGTCTACTTTGGTGATGTCGCCATTTCTCATCCAGGTGTATTCATTGCTTCCTGTTGAAATGTAATATAATCCGTTCTGACCTCTGTTGATCTGAAACTCATCAATCTTTTGAGAGTATGAATTTCCATCAGGAACAGTTGTTTTGGTCATGTAATTACCAGTAGAAGCCGTAAACACTTCACATGCACATGGTCCCATGTTTAATTCTTCTTCAAGATTAACGACGTTGAAATTGATGATCTTCCATCCCTTGTCCATGTATCTTAAAACAAAAGTGGTAGCCTCTGTTCCTTTTCTCTGGAGGACATTTCCTTTTTTGTACTGATAATTGATATCGCAAATGACAACTGCTGATTTTCCTCTGAAATTTGTTTTCAAAATCTTAGCAATATCATATTGGATAGACACATCATTTTGATTTGCTACATGAGCAGTGTAACCTGCAAAATCTTCATATGTGCTTCGGATCAGACCAAAATTATCAGCTACACTCGAGTTAATAATGGTCGAAAATAAATTCTTAGACACGAGGTTTAAGATGGCTTCATTACTTTTTGCATTTGGCAATTTTTCATACAGTGAAGCAAATTCCTTAACGGTTTGTTCAGCTCCTTCTTTGGTAGGTTGGGCGAAAGCACTTAATGAATGAAGAAAAATGGTCGCAACAACCAATAGTCCAAATGTTCTTTTCAAAATATTCATTTTCCTTTAATTAAATCCTGTTTAAACATTCAAAATTTTAAATATCAAGGCAAAATATGCCTTTTCAATCATTAAATATAACCAGTTATTGAAATTTTTCTGAACGGGCCAAATTACTTTATGTAATATTTCAGGGACAATCAACATTTTTTTATTATTGCCCTTTCATGCAAATTTAAAATATGGATAAGATCGACTCATTAAATCAGGTAGCAGAATTTCACAGAACCTTTCATCATCCCATAGAAGCTAAGCCTATTATTCCTGCAGAGAAGAGGTGTAAATTGCGGGTTGAGTTGATCAGCGAAGAGCTAAAAGAGCTGGAACATGCTATTGCAGACAAGGATATTGTGGAAATTGCCGATGCTTTGTGTGATATCCAGTACGTTTTGAGTGGGGCAGTTCTGGAGTTTGGACTAGGAGAAAAATTCAGGGAATTGTTTGACGAGGTGCAACGATCCAATATGAGCAAGTCCTGTAAGACCGAGGAAGAAGCGCAAAAAACGGTTGAATATTACAAAAATGAGAAAAACACCGATTGCTATTATAAAGAGTCTGACGGGCACTTCCTTGTTTTCCGGAAATCGGACAACAAAACCCTGAAATCAATCAATTATTCTCCGGCTGATTTAAAGTCGATTATTGAGAGGTGATCTCCACTATGCATTTAGATAACAGGATCAATAGAACGCTGATAGCGCAGGTTTTTATGATTAAAGAGATTTATTTGTTCGAAAAAACTTTGCGCTTAAATTCCGGTTTCTTTCCGAAATTTAATAATAAACCGACTTCTACTTCTGTTGCTTTGAGATAATTGATCAATTGACATTCATGTTCTTCACAAAGCGATTCAATTGCTTTTAATTCGATTATTACAAAACCGCCGACTATTAGATCAGCAAAATAATCCCCAACCTCTTTATTTTCATAGTAAACTTTTATCCTTTTTTGTTTTTCAACAAACAAATCCATAACCAAAAGCTCAATACATAATGCGTTTTCATAAACCTTTTCTAAAAAACCGTAGCCCAGGGTATTGTACAATTTGTAGAATGCATTGATAATTTTTCCCGTTATGTCAGAATGCTTATAATTATCCGTGTTCATCATAAAAATCTGCGTTATAGGCGTTCCGCATTTTTGCCTGATAGAATGTTCACGTCTATATATACTGACATAAATCGTTTGAATTAACTTTTTATCCTGTTTAAATAGAATAATGGAATGATAAACATTATCACCAATGAAAAACGAACTATTGGGTACATGATTCTTGCTATGTCAACAAATATAAGTCTAAGTTGAAATGCATGATCATTGTTAGTTTCATATCCGTAAGGTTTTAAAAATTCAAAGTTTAAGCCTAAAACGAATAATTCAATCGAAGTATGAATACAATAAAAAATAATTGAAATAATTGTTGTTAAAAGAAGATGCTTGTTCCAAATTCTAAATAGACCATAATAGACAAGGGCAATTATCAAATAAAAAGCAAAATAAGCTTTACACGTATAGGTCAAAAAAGAGATAAAAAACAGGAAAGTAGCGATAAGCATGAGAATTGAAAAGGATAAAAGTCGATTCTTTGCCCTATTGATTTTATCTTCATAAATCATCTCAGTGATACTTCGATTCATAAAAAATTTTTAAACTATTGGGCTAAAAAATAAAATAGATAATCAAAACATTCTTCTACCCACCTGCCTGCTGCAGATACAAAAAGTTAGTGATTAAAAACATCAGGACTGATACGACCAGGCCAAACATAAATATGTTGAAAGCAATTCTTAGAAATTTATATTTTTTGCCCAGCACTTTTCCATTGAAGTAGATGTCATCAATGAGAGAGGAGTAGAGATACTCCGAATCTTTCATGGTTTCAAACATTCCAAGCTGGTAGTCCTCCCGTTCCATTTTGTGAAAGTTTCCAAAGAACAATAGATTGACATTCCTGTTTTTAATGTCCTCTTTAGTAAACTTCCCTTTCGTTACGTTTGGCCTGGTTGCAAGGATGCTAAAGACGATGGTGACCATGCTCACCGCAACGATAAATGAGGTGGGAAGGATCAGTTGCGGGTTGCTATCTAATTTACTGAAAAGAGAACCAATGATAATGGAAATGATCAATGCATTTACAGAGATCAGGATGTTGGCCTTGTTGTCTGCCATAGCGCTCAGGTCAATGTGATTGCGACTTGTTACCCGAAACATAGTCTCAATTCCTCTTTCGGGTCTGGCTCCGGCTTTCTTTAGTTTTTTCTTGAGCTCCTTGAGTTCCTGTGCATCAATTCCCATTTCACTCATCAAAGCCGTTTCTTGTTTTTTCTCCAGTTTTTTAATGAGTTTTTGCTGCTTATTGAGGTTTTTCAGTTTAAGAGGATCCAGCACATTTCTGCCGTATGAAGTGTAAAATTGTTGTTTCGTCAGGAAATTCAGGTTTTCTTCATGCCATTCAAAATCTGTATAATTTTTTTTCAAGTAGGTTTCCCACTCCTTTCGCAGTAGCTCCAATTGGTCGAAATAATCCTTATTGCAAAGATGCATCATGTCTGCATCACACAATATTTCCTCACAAACGCTATCGGGAGTTTGTCCCAGATGGGTAGCATTGATACAGCTTTTCACCCTTTCGATTTTGGATTTTTCAAATCCTTCTTTTGTAAGAAAATCCTCAGCCAACTCGCAACTATGTTGTTCGTGCTGGTCGTATCTCACAGAAAAGCCTGTATCGTGAAACCACCCTGCTATGGTAGAGATCTCTAATTTTTCGTCATCGACCTCAATGTTTTCACTAATCCTTTTAATACCCTCTACTACCTCCAATGTGTGGTCGTAGTTATGAAAAGTCAGGTCCTCAGGTAGTTGTTTAAGGATCTTCGTGCAGTGGGCCTCTACCTTTTCAACAAGTGTGGCAGTAGTAGTTTCGTTCATATTAAAAATCAGATTCTATTTTTTTATTACTATACTTGTATAGAAATGTTTGCTACTTTTTATATTAAATAAAGATAAGTAATTGTATTCAATGTAAATAATCCAATTTGTCACCTGACTATTTTTTAAATGGAAAAAGTTTGCCTCAATTGCGGTGAAAAAGTCATAGGCCGGTCTGATAAAAAGTTTTGCTCGGATCAATGCCGTTCTGCCTACTACAATTCTCAAAACCAGGAAGAAACAGCTTACATTAGAAAAGTGACGAATATTCTGAAGAAAAATCGAAAGGTATTGGCTGAATTAAATCCAAAAGGAAAGGCCAAGGTCCGATATAGCGATTTGACTTCTTTGGGATTTGATTTCAAGTATTACACCAATGTCTACAAGACAAAAACAGGCAACGAGTATTTCTTCTGTTTTGATCAGGGATACTTGAAAATAGATGACGAATACCTGGCGCTTGTTGTCAGACAGGAGTTTGTTTAGCCCGGTTTATTCATGTGAAAAACATGAATAATACGATAACTTATTAAAAACATCTGTTATTCAGTAAGTTATGCCAGGTCTGATGACTCCGACAGTCGTATCAGACTCGTAGGAGGTTAACCCCGACTTTATCAAAATCCTTATTACCCAAATTTGAGGAATGGTTGTATTCTATACTAATGGTGAAAACAAACTTATTTCACTTCAAAACAGGATTTTGCTAAACGTCGGCCCATCTGGCGGAAAATTCATTGAATTTTCCGGGTTAGCCTAAATGATCGGCCTTTTAACCGGCTTTGGCATAAGCGGCTTCCTTCATCGTGTTGGAGAGTACCGTGTAGGTTTCTAACCAGGCATCTTTGACATCAGGAGTCCAGTTTTCCCCAAGTCCTTTTTCAAGTGTATATAAAAGCGCATCCGCTACTGTGTCATAGTGATCGGAAGTTACACCATAGCCAACATGTCTTTTCCCCAGATCCTGAACAGCCGGAATCAAAGCATCCAGATTGTTTAATCCTTTCACAGCAATTCCGATCATAGACATTAGCTTTTTCCCTTGTTCTTTTATGTCAGTTTTAAAAAGAGGTTTAAGTGTCGGATCAATCTCGAATAGCCTGTTATAAAAGATATCAGCAGCTACAGCAGAAATAGGAGCGACTTTAGCGAAGGAATCCTGTACAAGTGCAATTTGTTTTTCAGTCATGATTGTGGATTTGATTACGTAAAATTACTTAAAAACTGCATGTTTAATATCGAGATTTAATTGATACAAATCAATATTTTTAATAAGTAAATCAAGTAAAAAATCAAAAATATTGCATTTTAAGCCCATTATAGAATTGATTTGGAAATCCACGAAATTTGAAGCGGTGTTGTAGAAATTAAGTAAAATTACGTAATTTTAAATTTGCTATACAAAAACGTGATCAGAATTGAAATTTTAATATTTACAGACAGTGATGTTGAAATTATTGCATGAAAACCATGGCTAGTCCAACTCGTTATCCAGCCTGACACCCATAACAAGAATATCGTCCGTTTGCTTGATGTTCCCTTTCCATTCTTCGATTGTGCTATTAAGAATGTCCATTTGTTCATCCATTGGCTTTTCATGGATTTCCAGTAACAGTCTTTTAAATCGCTTGGACATAAACTTGGTATCAGCGATTTCTCCAAATTGATCCTGGTACCCATCTGAAAAAATATAGAATGTAGTTGGTTGATCAATTGACACAATGTGTTTTTTGAATTCGTACCCATTTTGGGCACGGCTTCCACCAATGGAGTGAATATCACCTCGAATTTGGTTCAGCTCTCCATTTTGAATATAAATTAGTGGGTTTTTGGCGCCCGAAAATTCTACAATGTTTTTTTCCCTGCGATAAATGCAAAGGGCGATATCCATTCCGTCTTTGTTTCCCGTGGCTTCCTGCTGAAGTGCTGTTCGAATTTCTGAGTCCAATGCCTTCAGGATCTGATTCGATTCTGCAATTCCATTGGTAATGATGCCGTTCAATGCATTCATGCCAATCATAGACATAAATGCACCAGGAATCCCGTGCCCTGTACAATCGGCTGCGACAATCACCACATCCGGGTCATACCAACTTTTAATTTCCGAGATCCAGTAGAAGTCGCCACTTACCACATCCCTTGGTTTGTAGAGCACGAAGGATTCAGGCAGTAATTCCTTCCGCACGTCATTTTTGTGAAGCATGGCTTCCTGGATCCGCTTTGCGTAATTAATGCTACTTTGAATGTTTTTATTTTGACGATCGATCTCTTTGTTAGCTTCCAGCTTTTTGCGATAACCTCTAATAAGCACGAAAACCAGGGCACCGGCAAGTAGGATCCCGCCAATGATCGAATTTCGGATGATCGCTGCATTTTTTAACCGCGCATTTTGTTCTTTTATTCGGATTTCGTCCAGCTCTTTTTCTTTACTCAAAAGTTCAATTTGAAGCTTTTGACTCTCTTTGATCTCTTCAGCAAGGCGCAGCGATTGTTCGGTTGTTTCCAGCGAATATTTAGTTGCCAAAAGCGAATCCTCCGTATTTCTCAATAGTCTGGATTGTTGGGTCAGCCTGCTTCGGACTTTTCTTTTTTCCTGATCGGCTTTTTGTACCTCTTCCTCAAGTGCATTGAGTTGCTGGCTTGTTTGTTCGGCTTTTTGGTGATTTTCAATGATGTTGTCGTGCAACTTCTGGTATTCGACGACTTTATTGTTTTCTCCTAAATTTTTATGTGAATCGATAAGAAGCTCGTAGCATTTCAATTGAAATTCGGGGTCTTCCATTTGAATGGACCACGACAAGGCATCCTTTAATGGGTCTATGCTTCTTTTATGGCGATCTAAAAGTTGGTAGCTGATGCCAATATTCAATTGTGTTTCAGCAATCAATTCTTTTTTCCCGATCTCTCCGGCAACTTTCAACGCACGTTGATAATTGTTCAGCGCTTTGCTGTAGTTTTCAATATCAGAATAGATATTACCGGAAAGTTGATAGGAAAGATAAACCAACATATTGTCGTCGGCTTTTTTTCCATAGGACTCGCTATTTGACAGGTAGTCTAACGCCTGATCAAATTCGTTTTCAGAATAATAATATTTGCCTAATTCATAGGAATAGTAGGAAGCTTTGCCATAGTTATTGTCATCAATCGCTTCCTGAATAAATTGTTCGTATTGGTCCTGATCAATTATTTGGCCCGACACATAAGATGTCCAGGTCAATAAAAATATCAAAAGAACTGACCATTTATATGGAATAATCAACCTCATAAAGTTCCCGTTATCAAAATCAGAATATGCTGGTTTTGAAGAAGACCAAATATGAAAAAGTTCAGTTTGCTATTCTGATGGATTAATGAGAGAAAATTACATGTGAGAGTAATCCATCAATGCCCCATAATTTGCTTCATGTGATGGATCAAGTGATCGGTGTAATCATTAACATGCCACTCAATATCAACTAATTCTCCATTTACATCACACGGTCTTTTCAGATTTTCTTCAGGCATGTTTTTCCAGATCCGAACAATTTGAAGGTTCAATAGTCTCCATAGTTCGATCAATTCGTGTAGATCGCTTTCCTGGTAGTTATTGAGCCGAACCCATTCATCCTGGTTGTAGATCAGCGAAGGAGTATCTTGGTACTGGCCGCGGATAAAACGCTGGATGTTATTCTGGGCCGAGTCGACCAGATGGCCAAGGATTTCCTTTTTACTCCATTTTTCAGGCAAAGGTTTGAGGTGGTAATCGCTTAATGATATTTCTTTTAATTTGGGGTAATGCTGGTCAATGAGGTTTTGGAGGTCGTCTATTCGGGTATTCACAATGATAAAAGGTTAGGTTTAGCCAATTTTTACGGATTGACAAAAATTCGGTTACGATGATTATGACTACATTATTCATAAGAGGTGAAGTTTCTGTGTGTCTCCACCATAGTCGTTAACTCAAGCGCTTAATCTCTCCTTGATACATTTTGTATCGTTCCGTTAGGAACGTTTGGAAAAATAAATCCGGGGTATCAAATTCGTTCCGTAGGAACGTATGGTGAAATCACAGGTTAGGAAGGTTCCTTGAATATGTAGTTGGGTAAATGTTTTCATGACCGATCTTTTGAGGAATATAATTCGTCTTCCTGAAAAATCACCAATCGTTCCTAACGGAACGTAAATTTTATATTGTTTTTGCCAGCTACCAACCAAACGTTCCTAACGGAACGATTCATTACGATGGGGTAAGATGAAGAACAGTAAGTACGGATGGATACCTCTAATTTCTGCTTATGATCATTTAAAAAATCACAAATATTTATTTGTAATTGAGGTGGAATATTGATAATCTCATAGCAACATTGACCTAAATCCACGATAGACTTCATTTTAGCTTTTTGTTGTATATCTTTACATAGAATGAAAATATTAACCCTTATACTCACACAATTCCTATTAATTTTTAATGCATATTCTCAATCAAATATTAATAATCATTGCGTTCACAAACCAGATACTTTAGATGGTCAGGAAGTCTATAAAATTGTTGAAGTACAGCCCGAATACAAAGGAGGATCGAACAAATTTTATTATGAATTTTCTGAAATAATTAAATACACCTGGAAAAAGGACGATATAACCGATACCAAATACTTCTATACTTTTGTAATTGACACAACTGGAAATATCAGAAACTTTTGCACTATCAAACCAAAAGGAATCACTGTAGATGAAGAAAAATTGAAAAAACTCAATAACTGGACCCCTGGAACTCAAAGAGGGAAAAAGGTTCCGGTAAGAATTATAATACCGGTTATTGTGGAACCTGGATAAAAGAAACGGCTTACAACAATTTGTTGCGAATCGAAAATCATCGAAATTTAAAAGTCCTCTTCAATTCGCCCGTAATTATCTGCTCATCGCATCGCGAGAGTTATAAGTGACATTAATTGAATTAGGAGGGAAAAATATGATGATCAAAATAGATACAAACCAAACTTGGAGAACCGCAAATATTACTACTTTGATTGCTTTTTATAAGTCATTGCACGATATCTATGAGTAAAAATCCTTCACAATGGAAAAACCCCGCTTATCTTTTTGGCAGATCTGGAACATGAGTTTTGGCTTTCTCGGTATCCAGTTTGGATTTGCCTTGCAGAACGCGAATGCCAGCCGTATCCTTCAGACTTTTGGTGCAGATGTCGAGCACCTATCATGGTTTTGGCTGGCAGCGCCCGTGACGGGGCTGATTGTCCAGCCAATCGTTGGGCATTACAGTGACCGGACCTGGAACAGATTGGGGAGAAGAAAACCTTATTTCCTGGGTGGGGCCGTTTTTGCTTCGCTTGCTTTGGCCTTCATGCCAAATAGCGCTGTCTTGGCAGCTTTCATTCCACCCATGTTTGTTGGTGCAGGGATTCTTATGATCATGGATGCGTCCATCAACGTTTCCATGGAACCGTTCAGGGCTTTGGTTGCAGATATGTTGCCATCAGACCAACGAACGTTGGGTTTTAGTGTCCAAACTGCCCTTATTGGGATAGGAGCAGTCGTCGGGTCGTGGTTGCCCTATGTTTTAGCAGAGTGGTTTGGGATAGCTAAAACAGCTCCGGAAGGAGAAGTTCCATTGAATGTCATTTATTCATTCCTTTTTGGCGCAATTGTATTTATTAGCTCTATTCTGTGGACAATTTCCAAGACCAGGGAATATCCACCGGAAGAATATGAGAAATACCATCCGGTAGATTCCAAAGAAGAGGATATCGGTTTTTTTCAAATATTTAAAGATTTTGCTTCAATGCCAAAAACGATGAAGCAGTTGGGAGTTGTCCAGTTTTTTTCCTGGTTTGCCTTGTTTTCCATGTGGGTATTTTCAACTCCTGCCATTGCGCAGCATATTTATAATCTGCCTGTAACAGATACAAGTTCAGAGCAATACAATGATGCCGGAAACTGGGTGGGAGTGATTTTTGGAGTTTATAATGGTATCTCAGCAATATTTGCTTTTTTTCTTCCGGCAATTGCTGGAAAAATTGGGCGAAAAAGAACACACGCGATTTCATTATTCGTTGGAGGCCTTGGATTATTATCCATTTATTTTATTAATGATCCTAACCTGCTGATCTTATCCATGATTTGTGTGGGGATCGCATGGGCGAGCATTCTGGCGATGCCTTACGCGATTCTGGCGGGATCAATTCCAAGTGGAAAAATGGGGATTTACATGGGAATATTCAATTTCTTTATTGTAATCCCTCAGATCATAAATGGAATTATTGGTGGTCCGATCGTAAAACGCATGTATGATTCACAAGCTATTTACGCACTCATATTTGCAGGGATCTGTCTGATCATCGCTTCCTTCGCGGTCAGGTTTGTAGAAGACAAAGACGAAACAGTGCATCTATCATGAAAATTAAATTCAGCATCGATTACCGAACGCATTGGGGACAAAGAATTTATGTTTCCGGTTCATTGAAAGAATTGGGAAATTGGGACATTTCCAAAGCTGTTCCGCTAAATCATACCTTTGGTGAAAGGTGGGAATTGGAAATTGACGTAAAAAAATCGTCTGTAAATGCGCTTGAGTATAAATACTTTCTCAAAGATGAAAATCATCAACATGATTTATGGGAATTTGGCGAGAACAGAGTCGTTTCTCAGGAAGATCTTCAGTTTAATGAAATCCATTTGCGGGACTACTGGCGTCCACGGCTGGACGTGCGAAATATCTGGGAAACATCTCCCTTTACACGAGCCTTTTATCAATCCAATTTCAAAAAGAAATCTGCACCTTTAAAACTATCTCTCGGCCATTATCTCAAACTCAGTTTAACCATATCCCGAGTACCAGCGGGCATGAAAGTGGCTGTTTTGGGCGATCATCCTAAACTCGGGGGCTGGTCAATAAAAAAGGCCGTTGTCATGCAACAGTCAAAAGCAAATACCTGGTTCACTTACATTGAAGTTGACCCCTCAGTCACCCATCTGCATTACAAATACCTGGTTTACGATCCGAAGAAAAAAGAAGCTATTTGGTGGGAATATGGTGACAACAGGATGTTGACCATTCAGTTTTCAGATCAAAAGTCCCAGCTATTCAGTCATTCCGACATCCATTTTCGATTTCCCAACGGGAACTGGAGAGGGGCAGGAGTAGCTATTCCGGTATTTTCACTGAGATCAAAAAAAGGTACCGGTGTTGGGGAATTTTTGGATCTTAAGCCAATGGTTGACTGGACGGTAAAAACAGGAATGAAAATCATCCAGGTTTTGCCAGTCAATGACACCATTGCCAAACACAATTGGATCGATTCTTACCCGTATGCCGCCATTTCCGTATTTGCACTCCACCCGGTTTATGCCAATCTCGATGCCATTGGGAAATTGAAAAACAAAAAAGAACAGAAGTATTTTGATGAAAAAAGAGTGGAGCTCAATCAATTGTCAGAAATCGATTACGAAGAGGTAATGAAGGTCAAATCCCGATTTTTCAAATTGAAGTATGATGAGGCAAGGGATGAATTTTTGGAAAGTAAGGAGTTTAAAGAATTCTTCAGGCAAAACAAACATTGGCTGGTTCCATATGCTGTTTTTTCTCGCTTAAGGGATTTGAATAAAACCCCTGATTTTACAAAGTGGAAGAAATACCAGACCATCACTGAAAAGGAATTAGACCAGTTAACATCCCCCGGGAAAAAAGATTACGATGACTATGCCGTCCATTATTTCATTCAGTATCATCTGGACAAACAATTAAAAGAAGCGTCGCAGTATGCCAGGAATCATGGAGTCGTACTGAAGGGTGACATTCCAATTGGTATTTACCGAAACAGCGTAGATGCCTGGATCGCGCCACACCTTTACAACATGGATACGCAGACTGGGGCTCCTCCGGATGAATTCTCTACCACAGGCCAGAATTGGGGATTTCCCACCTACAATTGGAATGAGATGGCAAAAGATGTGTATCAGTGGTGGAGAGATCGGCTGGTAAAATTGTCTGAATATTTTGACATATTCAGGATAGACCACATACTCGGATTTTTCAGGATATGGGAAATTCCCCTTCATGCCATTGATGGGCTGTTGGGACGATTTAATCCATCTCTTCCATTTAGTTTGGAAGAGCTGGCAGCATGGGGAATAAGACTGGATTTTGAACGCATGTGCAAACCCTACATCCGCGAGTACATGCTTGCGGAAATTTTCGGTGATATGACCCAAATAGTGAAACAACAGTTTATGGAAGAGGGGCAGCCGGGAGTTTTCAGCCTGAAAGAAGAAGTCAATACTCAAAAAAAGGTGAAAGGCCACATTGATGCAAGATCGGACTTATCTGACCCGCAAAAGAATCTGCTCGTTTCAGGGTTAGGTCATTTGATCAATGAAGTGCTATTCCTGGAAGCCAAAGAATCCGGAGGCATGTATTTTGATCCACGTGTAGGTTTTCAAAACACCTATTCCTTTCAGGATCTTGATGAACACACACAGCATATTCTGAACGACCTTTACAATCACTATTTCTATAAGCGGCACAATGATTTCTGGCGGGAAAAAGCGATGGAAAAGCTCCCGGCATTAAAGGATTCAACCAATATGCTGATATGTGGAGAAGATTTGGGAATGGTGCCGGATTGTGTACCAGGGGTAATGGATGACCTTCAGATCCTGAGTTTAGCTGTCCAACGAATGCCCAACGATCACACAAAAGAATTCTGGCATCCTCATGATACTTCCTACATGAGTGTCACGACAACCTCGAGTCATGATACATCAACTCTTCGGGGATGGTGGGAGGAAAACCGGGGCAAGACCCAGCGATTTTATAACCACATTTTGGGTCAATGGGGTGATGCCCCTCAATTTTGCGAAACCTGGCTCGTGACGGATATTCTCAGGCAGCACCTTCATTCTCCATCCATGCTGGCCATTTTTCCCTTGCAGGATTGGATAGCCATGGATGCCAAACTGAGAAGGGAAAATCCAAATGAAGAAAGGATAAATATTCCAGCGATTGTCCCACATTACTGGAAATACCGGTTTCACATTGATCTGGAAGACCTGCTGAAGGAAGACGATTTCAATGCGTTCATTTTTGAAATGGTTGATGCTTCAGGAAGAGGGGGGGATTGATTGCGGATTGGTGATTTCGGATTGCGGATTGGTGATTTCGGATTGGTGATTTCGGATTGGGAATTTGAGATTTTGGGCTGGGTATGTTATGCTCTATTGTTGATTTTATATTTTGGATTTGGATTATTTTTCCTGACTTCGTCGCCTTTTGGGCAAGAATGTTCTAATATAGCGAATTAAGGCACATTTTTTCAAAATTTCAAGTGTAGTGCCTAATAATTATTTTATATTGACTTATTTTTTGCAATGTTTTATCTTTGCCTCATGTTCGTGCGCATCAAAACTTCCAGTAACAGTCCAAAGAAATCCGTGCAGATCGTCGAATCATTCCGGGATGGCAAAAAGGTACGGCAACGAATTGTTCGTCATGTCGGCACAGCTTATAATGATGATGAGTTGAAGTCCATGCGTGATTTGGCCGAGCACATAAAAGTTCAGTTGGAAGGACAGGGCCAGGCAAATCTTTTTGAAGGTTCTACCTTAGCGGAGATGGCCATAGCTGCACGGGACAACCAAGATGATAAACCCCTGCCAGTCGACCTGAAGAAACTACGGGAAGAGAGCAGGATAGTGACAGGCATACACGAGGTATTCGGCAAAGTATACGAATTGTTTGGCTATGATAAAGTGATCAGCAACCCCCAACGCAAAAAAGCTGCGGTCAAGCATCTTCGCCATGCAGTAATGGGTAGGATCGCCCACCCTGTTAGTAAACGTGCCACAGCCACTATGCTCACCGAGCACTATGGAGTGGAGGTTTCTACCTCAGCGCTCTACCGTATGATGAACCAGATAACCGATCGTGTGATCGAAAAAATACAGGAAGTCACCTACGAAATGGTAAAGAGCCTGTTTGATGAACCCCTTCGGGTCATGTTTTACGACTGCACTACCTTATACTTTGAGTCATTTATTGAAGACGAACTGAAGGAAAACGGTTACAGCAAAGACATGAAATTTAACCAACCGCAGGTACTATTGTCCCTGTTGGTCACTTCGACGGGATTGCCGGTAGGCTATGATGTGTTTCCGGGAGCTACCTTTGAAGGGCACACGTTATGTGATGCGATGGATAAATTGGAAAAACGGTTTGGTTTAGACGAATTGACCTTAGTTGCCGACAGTGAAATGTTCAGTGAGGAGAACCTCAAATTAATTGAGGAAAGAGGGAAAAAATATATCGTAGGGGCCCGGATTAAGAACCAAAGCAAAAGTGTTACAGAAAAGATTTTACAGAAGGATGCTTATCAACCATTAAAGGACGGGATATCTGTAAGGGAAATTTCGATCAGTAAACGAAGGCTAATTGTATCCCATAGCCTGAAACGGGCCCAGAAAGATCGTTTAGACAGGCAACGGGCTATTGACAAGCTTATGGAAAAATTAACCCGGACAAAAAACCCAAAAGACCTGGTGAGTAATTTCGGATATAAAAAATACATCAGGGTAGAAGGACAGGCATCCTACACCATAGATGAAGGTAAAATAAAAAAGGCCCAAACCTGGGATGGCCTGTTGGGAATCATTACCAATGTGGGACAAAAGAATCTTTCCTGTACCGAAGCCCTGCAGCATTACCACGGGTTATGGCAGGTAGAGCAATGCTTTAGGGTAAGTAAAACGGATTTACGTATCAGGCCCATCTACCACTGGACACCGCCCAGGATCAAAGCACACATTGCCATTTGCTTCATGGTCCTGGCGTGTATGCGGTACCTGTATTACCTGACCAAGGTCCACCAAATGGATTTCTCAGAGCGGAGCATTCGCCAATCGCTCACCGAGGTGCAGTTGAGTATCCTGCACCATATTGAAAATGACCACAAATATGGCCTACCCTCAAAGAAAACCATTCAGGCTGAAAAACTGTACCGCATAATGGGCCTGAAATTGACCGACGTGCCTTTCAAAATCCGCTAATACTACAAATGTAGTGCCTAATTAAATTACCAACTAACTGAATACCTGTGACTTAACTATTTTTTGCGACGAAGTCAGGGGGTATGTTATGCTCTATTGTTGATTTTATATTTTGGATTTGGGTTATTTTTCTTGGCTGTTTTGCCGGAAGATGTGAAGATGGCTGTTAGTTCATCTGCCTCTTTCAACATCGGCAAAATTTTATTACTTTCTAATGTGTGTGTCTCCTGTATTAGTTCAAGCCAAAACAAAGTTTCATCACATTCCTCTTCAACAATAGTTATCTTTGATATAAAATCTGCGGCACTCCTGGCTCGACAAGCCGCTCTATAATTCGCTGCTACTGAAGTGCCTGAACGAATTATTTGATTGCCAATCACATGTCCTGTCTTTGTATTGGGCAGTTGTTCAACAAGCTTTATGATAGATATCGCAAATTTTTTCGTTCTGTTTTTTAATTCATCTTTAGTCATATTACAAAATTCAAAAATCTTCAAAATCAGTTTAAAAACTTAGTTTTCTCAATCCACAATCACCCATCCGCAATCCCAAATCTGCTATCACCAATCCCAAATCCGCAATCCAGAACCCTCACATCTTATAGTAACTCATAATCAACATTTCAAACAAGAAGTCAGGTAGAAGCTTCTTAAGCCTGACCGATAGTTTTTGCGTAAAATGCCCAACGTAATAATTCCGGTTTACCTTTTTGGAATGAATAATTTTGTCGATAACAGGGCCGAATTTTTCCGGTTTCACTCCTTTTTTTACATCCTCATTTATCTCCTTGTAAATTCTTTGAAATGTCGCTCCGTATGCATCGTCATTTTCCTTCACCGCCACAAGTCGATGATCGTTGATGGCAGTTGCGACATCTCCCGGATGGACCAGGCAAACTTTTATCCCAAATCCCATTACTTCCATTCTTAATGCCTCAGTCATGATATCTACGGAAGCTTTGGATGCGCTGTAGAATCCACGAAAGGGGAGACCCATTACAGATCCTATGGATGAAATATTGATAATGTAGCCATCCTTTTGCTTTCTCATGAAAGGTAGCACCTCCTGACAAACATTGATGGTACCGTAAAAATTGGTCTCCATTGCTTTTCTAACCTCATCGATATCGCTTGTTTCGAACGGACCTGCAACACCCAATCCGGCATTATTTACCACCGCATCAATCTTTCCTTCACTAATAAAAATTTTAGAAACAACATTTTCTATTTCTTCCGCATTAGTCACATCCATTTTCACTGAAGTAAAATGTTTTGCTTCTACTGAAGATCTACTGGCTCCGTAAACACGATGCCCTTTCTTACCTAAATATTCAGCTATCGCATTCCCAATTCCTGAAGAGGAACCAGTAACTAAAATTACCTTACTCATGATCAAAAATTTGTTCCAATATACAGGATTGAAATTAAAATGCTCCATCCGGTCAGGATGTACGGTTGTTGCATTCTAGAATTTTAACCTACAAAAAACATTTTTTTAGATTTGACATACCCCTTCATCCGCCAACCTTTAGATTTACAAAATATAGATATTCGAAGAATATTACTATTAAGAATGTGGGTATGTGGGTAACCCGTAGGGTTATCCATATATCCACATTCCAAGAGGGGGGTTCCAAGGGGGGATTTTCTTC
>Ga0207833_100069_pt1 | contig 122011 bp, 99 predicted proteins | sample TtaePargueraPR_6_FD_187753 | JGI IMG/M metagenome (GOLD analysis project Ga0207833, IMG submission 187753) | Aerobic enrichment media microbial communities from Bioluminiscent Bay, La Parguera, Puerto Rico - Tt and E1 (2) (SPAdes) | ecosystem: Environmental > Aquatic > Marine > Unclassified ... | reverse complement strand
TTACAGTGAATATAGACGCAGGAAGCTGTGAAGCAACAAGTGTAGCATTGGGCACACCAACTACAGGTGATAACTGTTCATCGAGCTACAACAACGATGCTCCACTGAACTTTCCATTGGGAACAACGACAGTCACCTGGACCGTAACAGACGGATCGGGCAATACAGCAACTGACACCCAAACCGTGACCGTCGTTGATAATGAAAACCCCACGATCACATCTCCTGCAAATGTTACAGTGAATATAGACGCAGGAAGCTGTGAAGCAACAAGTGTAGCATTGGGCACACCAACTACAGGTGATAACTGTTCATCGAGCTACAACAACGATGCTCCACTGAACTTTCCATTGGGAACAACCACAGTCACCTGGACTGCTATAGACGGATCAGGTAATACAGCGACAGCCACTCAAATGGTAACAGTCATTGATAATGAAGACCCAACAATCACGGCCCCTGCTGATGTAACAGTAAATGTGGATGCAGGAAGTTGTGAAGCAACGGGCGTGGCATTGGGCACACCAACGACAGGCGACAATTGTTCGTCAGGTTACAGCAATAATGCCCCCACAAACTTTCCATTGGGAACAACCACAGTCACCTGGACCGTAACAGACGGATCGGGCAATATCGCGACAGATACTCAAACGGTAACCGTCATTGATAATGAAGATCCAACAATCGCAGCCCCGGCGAATGTGACAGTGAATGTAGACGCAGGAACCTGTGGAGCAACAGGTGTAGTGTTGGGCACACCGATAGTTGGAGATAACTGTTCAGCCACATCCAACTATGATGCTCCGGTAACATTTTCCTTGGGTATGACGACGGTGACTTGGACGGCGATAGATGGATCTGGAAATACGGCCACAGCAACTCAAACGGTAACGGTAATCGATAATGAAAACCCAACGATCACAGCACCCACCAATGTAACGGTGAATGTCGATGCAGGAAGTTGTGAAGCAACGGGCGTGGCATTGGGCACACCAACTACAGGTGATAACTGTTCATCGAGCTACAACAATGATGCTCCAACGAATTTTCCATTGGGAACAACGACAGTTACCTGGACCGTAACAGATGGATCGGGCAATACAACAACTGACACGCAAACGGTAACCGTCGTTGATAATGAAGACCCAACAATCACAGCGCCAGCCAATGTAACGGTGAATGTAGATGCAGGAAGTTGTGAAGCAACTGGAGTAGCATTGGGTACGCCAACCACAAATGACAATTGCTCATCGGGCTACAGCAATAATGCTCCACTGAACTTTCCATTGGGAACAACGACAGTGACCTGGACGGTCACGGATGGATCAGGTAATTCAGCAACTGACACGCAATCCGTAACAGTTATTGACAACGAAAACCCAACGATCACAGCCCCTGCTGATGTAACAGTAAATGTCGACGCGGGCAGTTGTGAAGCAACTGGTGTGGCATTGGGCACGCCGACAACAAGTGATAATTGTTCAGTCGCAAGCGTAACGAACAATTCAGCGGAGCCATATCCACTAGGGACAACAACCATTACCTGGACAGTTGTGGATGGATCAGGCAATACAACCACTGCAACCCAGACCGTAACGGTAGTAGATGATGTAATTCCTACCATCACAGCGCCGGAAGACATTACAGTTAATGTTAATGCAGGAAGCTGTTTTGCAACGATTGCAGACCTGGGAACGCCTATTACATACGATAACTGCGGAATTAAAACACTTTCAAATGACGCACCAACTAATTTTCAGGTAGGAGTAACCGATGTGATCTGGACTGTTGTAGATAATTCGGACAACACGGTAACTGCTATTCAAAAGGTAACGGTAAATGATGACATTCTGCCCACCGTTATCGCTACACCAAAAGATATTATTGTAGAAGTTTTGGATGAGTCATGCGATGTTGTTGTGAATTGGCAGGAGCCGATATTTTCTGATAATTGTTCCGTACAATTCACAAGTAATTACCAACCGGGAGATGCTTTTGGAGTAGGTGCTCATACTGTTACTTACGAAGGAGTTGACCCATCCGGGAATACGGTTTCAACTTCCTTTAATATAAATGTTCAAGTTGTCGCAAACAGATTGACAATTTATGGCAATAACACATTCTGTTTGGCAAATAGTATTTATCGCTTTTCATCAAATTATGCTTCAGGAGTTTGGTCAGGAAACGGCATAACTAATCAAACATCAGGAGCATTTAATCCTTCGATCGCAGGGGAAGGAACGCATACAATTACTTATACGGTGACAAATTCCGGTTGCCAGGTTACGGCAACAAAAGAAGTTCAGGTCAATCAAAGTATTGAAAAACCAGTAATTTCGGAAACCCCTGTCATAGAAGCTTGCGAAGGAGAGTCAGTTAACCTCACTGGCCCTGATAACTTCCAGTATTTATGGTCGGACAATTCAATATCTCAATCCATTGATATTACCCAACCAGGAGTTTATTCATTAACCATAAGCAACGGTCAGGGCTGTTCCAATACGAGCGATGAAGTTGAAATTATCTTCAATCCATTACCGGTAGTTACTGCGCAAAATATGGAGATTGAACTCGATGAAGGGATAATCGACCTTACAAGCGGGCAGCCTACAGGAGGTTTATATTCAGGATTTGGGGTGAGCAACAATCAATTTAACCCAATCCCAGTAGGAGTAGGAGATCATACAGTTACTTACACCTATCAGGATGAAAATAGCTGCGAAAACAGTGTGGATTTTATCATTTCGGTTATTGATACTCAGGTGGATTTACCGAATGTAACCTTCCAAATGGATGACATATATTGTATGGCCGATACCATTGAACTTAAAGCAACTCTGGAAGGAGAATACGATGGTTTTGTCTGGTTTGTGGATGAAGGGAAAGGAACCCTTCTTATGCCTGGTTCGACGACTGCAAAATATATAATTGATAATTCTGAAGATTCTGTTCGGGCACGGTTAATGGTTTGGAATGATAGCGATACAGCCAATCATCGAAAATCAGTTTTGGTTGTTCCTGACTTCGAACCATCCTTTACTTGGTTGGCAAATGAAGCAGATCCTCTTGAAGTGCATTTCACAGCAGATATAGGTAATGGAGAGTCATATTACTGGTCATTTGGTGATGGAAACACATCGGAAGGCTTTGAAACAGATCATCGATATAAGGAATCAGGTTTTTATAATATTAATCTACAGGTAAGCAAAAGTGGATGTCTATCAGATACTAATTGGGAAATAGAAGTATCTGATGGATGGGATCTGTTTGTTCCTAGCGCTATTTATGTCCAATCATCCGATGTAGAAAACCGTACAGCAAAAGTTTATGGAAAGGGATTAGTTGAAGGCGATTTCATCTGGAAGATATTTAACAGTTGGGGGCAGGAGGTTTATGCATCCCATGATCTGACCAATGCCATGAACAGAGGGTGGGATGGGACAAAAAATGGTTCGATACTTCCTAACGGCGCTTACAATTATGTTTTAAAGGTGAAAAGATATGATGATATAATTGAGACAAGGTCAGGATCGATAACTATTTTCAGATAAACACACACGGGAATGAGGAAAGGATTGAATATTTGGCTATTTGGGATAATTTTGGCTTCGACCATTATAAATGTTGAAGCTCAGGATCCTTTATTTAGTCTTTATGAAAGCAATCCAGTGTACATCAATCCCGGGAAAGTGGGCCGATATCGCCAAAAAGCGGCGATCTTTAATCAGCGCTTTCAATCATCAACCAACTCTACATACAATACTTCTCAAGTTACCTTTATCCTGCCTATCTATTTGCAGGGAAATTATGCTGAGAAGAGTTCAATTAACCACGATGGTGGATTAGGTGCTTCGATTTTTAATGATGTTTCCAATGGAGCGTACAAATGTACGGGAGGAAGCATTAGCGCAGCATACAACTGGCGGTTGGATCCGAATATGAAACACCTGGTGTCCTTTGGACTGACAGCTGGATTTATGAAGGTTTCAGCAGATCTCTCAGATTATACCTGGGGAGAACAGTATGATGATAATGAAGGTTTTAACGGAGGCACTCCCGCTTATTCCATTCCTCATGGTGATCGCACTACCGTTTTAGATGCTGGGTTTGGAGCCGTTTGGGCTTTCAGAAATAAATTGTTAAAGCTGAAAGGTATAAAAAGCGCTGAAGCCGGAATTTCATTGGGCCATTTAAACAGCCCCAATATTTCTGTTGCGAGCAACAATGATGTGAAATTGCCAATCATAACCAAAGCATATTCTCATCTTTATTATGCGATTAATGAGAAATATTTTACCGGTGTGAAAATTCTCTATTTACAGCAGCAGAGCAATATGAGGACAAATTTAGGGGCTGTGTTCGGTGTGAATTTTGAGAAAAGCGGCGATTACATTTCCGAATCAAATAATACTACAACAGGATTCATTCTACTGGAATCGTATATAGACATTTGGATGAGCGCGAATAATTCATTTGGACTGGCTTTAAATTTGGATTTTACGAATTACAAAATCGGTCTGGCGTACGAGTCTAATTATTCCACTTTTTCTGTCAATAATAAATTGGGTTCGGCTTTTGAATTGTTCCTTCAGGCAAATATTCCAAGTGCCAAAAAATAATCATTCTTCCAATTCCGGAGCATCTTCTTTTTTCCAGTTTAGCTGATGAAATACATAATGGAGCAGCATCATAATCGTTCCGATCATAATGGATAGATCAGCCATATTGAAAATACCGGTTCTAAAAAGGATAAGATCCATATGAAGGAAATCTGTCACGGAACCATGCAGAAACCGGTCATAAATATTGCCGATACCACCTCCTATGACAAAGCTGATGCTGATAACGGTAATTTTTGGTAAATCGGTTTTTAGGAAGATGTAGATAATCGCAACTATCAAAACGATGATCGGAAAATAAGTCAATAGTATTTCCCGAAGGAGGAAGGGCAGATCGTTGCCCAGGCTAAGAAATGCACCCTTATTTTCAACATTTGTCAGGACCAGATAATCACCAAGCACTTCTATTCTTTGGTGGCTTAGTACCTTATCCCGCACAATCGATTTGGTGATTTGATCACATCCAAAATTCAAAAGAATAATGGTTAAAATGGTGAAAACCTTTACAATACTTGTTTTCATGTTCGAAAATTAGGAGGCCAAATTTAACCGTTTTGATTTTAAAGGTCACGGAATGTAATAAAAAAAGCCAGATCAAATTGTCTGGCTTCAAAATGGATGATGAACTAAGATATTATTGCTGAATTAACTGAATGTTCATATCCAACTTCACATCATCCGAAACAACCACCGAACCGGCTTCCGTCACAGCACTCCATTTTAAGTTAAAGTCTTTCCTGTTGATCTTACCCGCTATTTCAAATCCTGCTTTTGTTTGTCCGTAAGGATCGGTTACTGTACCACCGTGAGTGACATTCAGGACAACTTCTTTTGTAACATCTCTTATTGTCAAATTTCCTTTCAACTTATATGTTTCGTCATCAACTTTGGTGAAAGATGTGCTCTTAAAGGTTAGATCGGGATATTTCTCAGCATTGAAAAAGTCGTCTGATTTTAAGTGAGCGTCTCTGTCGGCAACACCGGTTGAGATTGAGCCTACCTTTGCTGTGAATTCCGCGTAGGCATTTTCAAAATCATCTCCTTCCGCATCAATAAACCCGCTGTAATCATTAAATTTTCCGGTAACAGTCGAGATGACCAGGTGTTTTACTTTAAACTGAACTTCTGAATGAGCAGTGTCTATCGACCACTTTGTTAAAACTTGTTTTTCCATAATATATTTTTTGAATGTATGCACAATTAATGTTTATACAACATAACTGATTTCACACCTGATTGTTTCAAATGGTGACAATTTTTTTTCATTGTCATTTACTATTAATACCGGAATTTGATAAAACCATTTGCTATAATGGAAATTGATCACGGATTTCGTTTCATAAATGGCAATTTTCAGGAGGCTGATGATACGTGCTTTTAATTATTTGTGTCAAAAACCGCAATGTATGTCTTAATTAAAATAAATTTAGATTTGTTTTTTCTGTCTTAAGTGTAGTTCATACATTTATGGTGGGAGAAGGCTTTTTATCAAATTTTACGGCAGCCCATCATATTTTCATAAAAGATATTTCATTCGAACATACTTTTGTTTAAGTCAAATTAGTATGAAAAAATTATTTTTTTACTTCAAGATATGCCTGTTAGTTTTTTCTGCAAGCCAGGCATTGTCACAAACTAGCGAATCTTCGGGACGAGAATTCCTGTCTCATGCATACAAAAATGCTGTTGGGCAATATGAGGATTTTATTGGCTCAAGTTCGCAGATCTTTAATGGAGATGAGTATGTTGAGTATGATTACCGAATAAACGGATATCCATGTTTTGATGCTGAGTTTTATAGTATGGGATGGATAGTTTACAACGATATGCTTTTTGATAGTGTCGAATTAAAATATGATGTTTATAAGCAGCAGGTTGTCATTCAACATTATGATGGCAAGGGTTATTCCAAGGATTTAATATTGGCTAATGAATGGATAAAAGAATTTTTCTATGAAGGTCATTATTTTGTCAAAATTGAGGAGAATTTAGCAATTCGATCGGATTTGGACGATGGGTTTTATGAAATATTATATGATGGAAAAACAGAAACCATAAGCAAAAGAATAAAGCTATACAATGAGGTTATTGATGATCAGAAAATTAAAAAGGAGTTTATTACTAAAGACAAATTCTATCTGTTACATAATGATCAATTTCATCATATAAAGAATAAGAGAAGCTTGTTAAATACACTTGTTGATAGAAAGCGAGAAGTAAAAAAATTTATCAAACGAAATAAGTTGAAATTCAGGAAGGAATTGGAAAACTCTCTTCTTCAGGTGTCGCGATATTATGATACTTTAAATCCATAAGCATGAGGAAACTTTACTTTTTAATTTTTTACTTTTTTTTCGTTTCTACGGTCTTTTCACAATCAGCGATTACGGACCCCAAAGTTTCTCTCAATCTTGATAGCGCAACAATAGCCACCGTTATTGAAAAAATCGAATCTCAGTCTAATTACACTTTCTTTTATAAAAATTCACAGGTTGATACCATGCGATTTTCCTTTAATGCTGAGAATATATCTTTGACCAATGCTTTGGCACATCTTTTTGATGATCGTGGGATCAAGTACACTTATCATTCTAACAACTCGATATTTTTAACTCTTGACAGACAAATTATTACTGAATTGCCCATTCACTTCTTTGTTGAGGAGAAGTCCTTTTTAGTAGAAGAAGAAAGTGAAATCCCCGATTTTTTACAAGAAGATGAGACGTCTAAAATTCAATCTAACAATGAAAACAAATTAATAGAAATAGGTAAGAGGAGTGGCAATGGGCTTGAAGGAACTGCAAATATTGCAGGACACGTAAGAGATATGGATAATGGTGAACCTGTAATTGGAGCGGTAATTTACATTGAGGAGCCCAGAATAGGAGTAGCTACAGATCAGTTCGGGTACTATTCCATTACATTGCCAAAAGGACGTCATGAGCTTAATATTACTACCATTGGCATGAAAGATACAAAAAGACAGATCATGCTTTTTTCAAATGGTAAGCTTAATATTGAATTAAAAGAAGATGTTATTCCACTACGTGAAATAATTGTTGAATCTGAAAAAGATCAAAACATCGTCGGTTTAAGTATGGGGGTTGAAAAGCTTGATATTAATGAGCTAAAACAGGTTCCGACAGCTTTTGGAGAAACGGATGTTTTAAGAATTGCTTTGACCTTACCAGGTGTTCAAACAGTTGGAGAAAGCACAACAGGGTTGAACGTAAGGGGTGGTACAACAGATCAAAACCTTATATTGTATAATGACGCAACGATTTATAACCCATCTCACCTATTTGGCTTTTTCTCTGCTTTTAATCCTGATGTGCTAAAGAATGTTGAGCTTTATAAAAGCGGGATTCCTGCAGAGTATGGAGGCCGTCTGTCCTCAATTTTGGAAATTACTAACAGGGAAGGGAATAAAAAGAAATTTACCGGTTCAGGAGGTATCGGCTCATTGACCACCCGATTAACACTTGAAGGCCCGATTATCAAAGATAAGCTGACATTGACACTTAGTGGCAGAACTACGTATTCTGATTGGCTTTTAGGATTGATTCCTGAAGAATCAATTAAAAACAGTCAAGCTTCTTTCTATGATTTGAACGCGCAAATTAATTATGAAATTAATGAGAAGAATAGCTTATTTATTACTGGCTATTATAGCGATGATAAATTCAAGTTAAACAGTGATACACTATATAACTATAATAATCAAGCCGCCACTATTAAGTGGAAGCATATCTTTAACAACAAATTATATGGTGTATTAACCGGGAGCTATAGTGGATATAATTATAATGTTGAAAGTGAACAAAACCCAGTTAATGCCTTTAAACTTGATTACGATCTAAATCAAATCAATTTCAAATTTGATTTGAATTACTTTCCCAATTCTACCCATAATTTCGATATAGGATTGTCGAGTATTTACTACAGTATGTTCCCGGGTAATAATGAACCTTTAGGTAGCGAATCATTAGTTGTTCCGATTGACATTCAACAAGAAAAAGGCTTAGAAAGCGCTGTTTATGTTGGGGATAAAATCGAACTCTCAGATCGATCGTCATTGTATGTAGGCTTACGATACTCATTTTATCAATCGCTTGGGCCACGAGATATATTTGTCTATCCGGATGATAGCCCAAAAGAGGTTGAAAATATTATTGATACTGCGCACTATGATAATGGTATTATCAATACTTATCATGGTCCTGAATTAAGAGCATCGTATCGGTACTTGCTTCCTAACCATGCTTCTATTAAGCTCAGCTACAATAGAATGAGGCAGTACATTCATATGCTTTCCAATACTACTGCCATCTCACCAACTGATATCTGGAAATTGAGCGACCCGAACATCAAACCTCAGGTAGGAGATCAGATTTCAGTAGGATATTATAAAAATTTCAGGGCATCTGCGATTGAAACGTCAATAGAAGGATACTATAAGATTTCGAAAAATATTTTGGATTATAAGAGTGGCGCACAACTAATTTTAAATGACCACATCGAAACAGATATCATTGGAACGGAAGGAAAGGCATATGGGGTTGAATTCATGGTAAAAAAACCAAAAGGAAAAATCAATGGATGGATGAGTTACACTTACTCCAGGACATTCCAAAGGACTACCGGGCAGGATCTATCGGAAATAATTAATTCAAACCAGTATTATCCAAGCAATTTTGACAAACCACATGATTTCACCCTGATAGGCAATTACCGGTTTAATAAAAGGGTAAATATGGGTTTGAATTTCATCTACAGCACGGGAAGGCCGATAACCCTTCCCCTTACAAAATACTCATTTGAAGACTCCAAACGCATTCATTATTCAGATAGAAACCAATTTAGAATACCTGATTACATACGATTGGATTATTCAATAAACGTTGAAGGAAATCATAAAGTAAGGAAGCTGGCACACAGTTCATGGACCTTTGCGGTTTATAACTTATTAGGTCGAAGAAATCCTTACTCAGTTTATTTTGTCACACAAGATGGTGAGGTGATTGGATATAAATTATCCATTTTTGGAAACCCTATTCCAACCATCACTTATAACTTTAAGTTCTAATGAGAGTAGTTGGATTTTTTTTATTTTACCTGCTGATAATCACTTTTTGGGGTTGCATAGACCCTTACAGTCCTCCTGAAATTGAGGATTATGATGACTTATTGGTGATAGATGCCAATGTAAATTCCACAACTGGTGAAGCTGTTGTAAACCTGTCCAGGACACAAAGCCTATCAGATGAAGGTGAAATAACACATGTGTCAGGAGCCAGTGTTTTATTAGAGGATGAATTAGGAAATTCAGTTTCCTTGGTTGATCAAGGACCAGGTAGGTATTACAGGGATGGATTGTTTTTAGAAATTGGCGAAAAAGTTCGTCTTACCGTTCGAACAAGCGATGGTAATGAATATCAATCGGATTTTGTTGAAAACAAAAAAACTCCAAAGATTGATAGCCTTTCATATGATGTTCAGCAGTCCGGTGTTCAGGTTTATGTAAATACTCATGATGATCAGGACGAAACCTGGTACTATAGGTGGGAATATGAAGAAACCTGGGAATTTGCAGCCCAATACTATTCATCATATTATTTTATTCCTGTCGAAGATAGTTTTACCGTCGAATTCAGGAACCAGGCAGACACATTGTATATATGTTGGGATTCAAATAATTCGGAGGATCTTATTTTGGGCACTTCAGATTTTTTGGAAAGAGATGTGATAAGTGAGTATCCTTTGAGATACGTTGATGCTACACAAGGTAAATTGGCAAGGAAATACAGTATATTAGTCAAGCAGGCAGCTTTGACTAATGAAGCATACAATTATTACAAACTTCTGGAAGCCAATACTGAAAATCTAGGAAGTTTATTCGATCCTCAACCTTCAAAAATAATAGGTAATATACGGTCTGTTAGCAATCCGGAGGAAGAAGTTCTAGGATATTTGAACGTGTTTTCAGAGGATGAACTAAGACTTTTTCTAACTTATGATGAGGTAGGATTTTTTGATTTTACATCCGGGTATGAGACGTGTAGGGAGGATCCGGTAGCGCTGGATTCATTGTATTTATATTGGAGGTACAGGGAAATTACCAGGCCTCGTTATAATGGCCCGGTAATAGATGGTTACTATCTTACTCTTCCTTATTGTGTTGATTGTACATTACGAGGGTCAAATAAAAGACCGGATTTTTGGTAGGAAAAAATTAAAGTAAATGAGGTTAATATATTTAAGCTGTATTTTTCAATTCCTTTTAATTTTCTCGGTAAATCGGGCAATAGCTCAAAAAGAAGAAATAGTTGGAAAATTTAATGAATACAATAAAAATAATTATAAGGAGAAAGTATATGTAACCACAGATCGGGAATTTTACCTTACTGGAGAATTATTGTGGTTTAAGGTTTATTGTTTGGATGCCCTTCACCAACCTTCTTTACTAAGCAAAGTAGTATATGTCGAGGTAATTGGTCCCGATAGCACCACTTCATTACAAGCAAAGATAAATGTCGCAGATGGAATTGGGAGTGGGAGTTTTTTCATTCCCACGACATTGAATTCCAGCTCCTATCAGCTACGAGCCTATACGAACTGGATGAAAAACTATGGCTTAGAAAGTTTTTTCACTAAAGAAATAAAGATTGTTAATGCGTTTAAAAAGCTTCCATCTTCAACCAATCCTGTCAATGAAGATTTCTCAATTCAATTTTTCCCTGAAGGAGGTCATTTGGTCAACGGATTGGAAAGCAGGGTCGCATTTGAAGCGGTTGATCAAAACGGACATGGGTTGAATGTGGAGGGTTTTATTGTCAAAAATCAATTGGACACCATTTCTACTTTTAATACAATTACAAACGGAATGGGTCAGTTCGGCATTAAACCGAGCATGGATGACGAATACACGGCAATTGTAAATTTCAAAGATCAAACGAGAAAATTCTCACTTCCAAAAATTGAGAGTTCTGGTTTTACCTTGCATGTCGCAGAAACTGGAGCTGACATAACTATTGAAGTGCAGTCAACTACACAGTCAGCAACAATGGCAATTCTTGTTCACAACAATCAATTAATAATTGATTCTGAAATGATTGAAATTGTTAGTGGAATAGGTCAGATAAAAATTCCGAAAAATGATTTGAAGGATGGGATAAATAGAATAACCGTATTCAATTACGAAAAAAAGCCTGTTGCTGAAAGGCAATATTATAAATATCCAAAAGGTCAGTTGAAAATTGAAATTGGTGCGGACGAAAAATCTTATTCGAAGCGTCAAAAAGTTAATTTAAATATACAAAGTGACAATAATGGTGGTGCCAATTTATCAGTTTCGGTTTTCAAATTGGATTCATTAAATGCCGGGATCAATTCTAATATCGTCGACTATTTGTTTTTTCATTCTGAATTGAACGAACAGGATATTAAACTAACATATCCCTTAAACAAGGCTAAAAAGGAAGAATTGGATTTGGTAATGCTTACCCGAGGATGGTCCAGTTTCAATTGGGATGAAGTAATGTCGAGTAATACTAAGAATAAAAAACATGTTTCGGAGCATAGAGGTCATTTGCTTTTCGGGAAAATCACAAATTCTAAAAATGGAGAACCTGCCTCAAATATCAGCGCCTACCTTACTTCCATAAGTAAGACACCAGGTTTTTATAATAGTAAGAGTGATAAAAATGGAAATATCTTTTTTGAGTTGCGAGATGAATTCGATAAGGTAGACCTTGTTTTGCAAACAAATCGTTCCGTGGATTCTGCGTATAACCTGACATTAAGTAATCCATTTTATGAGGAGGTTCACTTACTAAATTATGATGAATTAAACATTTCCAAAGAGCATGGAGAGGTATTGAATCAAAGGAATATTGGAATGCAGGTTATGAATTCATACTATAAAAATGAATTTAATCAATTTGTCAATGAAAGATTGGATTCGTCAATGTTTTTTGCCAAACCTGATAAGGCTTATTTTCTTGATGACTATACTCGTTTTACCATTATGGAGGATGTAATGAGAGAATATGTTTACGAAGTTTGGGTAAGAGAGAAGAAGGGACAATTTGTTTACATGGTGTGGAGTGAAGAAAGAGATGAGGTCTTCAAGTCGGATCCACTCGTGCTGTATGATGGGCTTCCTGTATTCGATATCAATAAGATCATGAAGTTGGACCCATTGAAGGTGAAAAAAATAGAAGTAGTCGCAAATCGGTATTTCTATGGAAATCAAACCTATGATGGTATTGTAAGTTATCGTAGTTATAATGGCGACCTGGACGGTTTTGAAATTGATTCCCATTCACTGATTTTGGAATATGAAGGATACCAGTCACGACGTGAATTCTACTCACCAAACTATGAAGTCATGAATGACAAAAGGGTTCCTGATTTTCGAAACGTACTTTTCTGGAACCCTGAATTGATAATAGATTCAGAAGGAAATGGCAAAGTGGATTTTTTCACAGCTGATGAGTCCGGAAAATACATGGTCGTTGTGGAAGGAATGTCAAAGAATGGTCAACCTGGATTTAGCACCTTTACATTTGAAGTGAAAGATCAGGTAAATTGATTTATTCACTTTTGAATCACGTACATTTATGAGCTTCTTTTACCACTAAATCAAAAAAAATATTGGTTTTTTCTGGTCTAACAGCGATTTATGCTTTTAAAAGAAAAAATCCTTGTTTTAGCAAATTAGCTCCATAAATTGAGAGTAAAAATTTACACTATGAAACAACTGACGATTTTTACCTTTTTGTTGCTCTCCATTGGAAATGTTTTTTGTCAGGAATACAAAATGCGATTATGGGAAGGTGATCCCCCGAATTTTAAATCTTCCAATCTTGTTGAAATATATGATACAACGGACATTGTCCGAATTGAGCAGGTAAGCGTCCCCGACATTGCGGTTTTTCTGCCATCGAAATCTATTGCGACCGGACAAGCGGTTGTCATTTGCCCGGGAGGAGGGTACCGGATACTGGCCTATACCAAAGAAGGGACAGATTTTGCCAAATGGTTAAATAGTAAAGGAATTGCCGCTATAGTTCTGAAATATAGACTGCCCAATCCGGAAAGCAGCGTAACACCCCACCTATCTCCACTTTTGGATGCTAAAAGAGCCATTCAAATGACTCGTTATCATGCTGAACAATGGAACATCGATCCCACAAAAGTAGGAGTAATGGGATTTTCAGCAGGTGGTCATGTTGCCAGTACATTGGGAACTCATTTTGACAGGGAAATAACGAAATCTGGCGACGTTGTTTCAAATTTCAGCAACCGACCTGATTTCATGATCCTCGTTTACCCTGTAATATCTTTTAACCCGGAAATAACACATAGTGGTTCAGTTAATAACTTAGTAGGGGAGAATCCTTCTCCCGAGCTTATTAAACTATATTCCAATGAACTTCAGGTAGCCGATGACACTCCACCAACATTTCTAATCCACTGTCAGGATGATAGGGCAGTACCCGTACAAAATAGCCTTCGTTTTTATGATTCGTTGTTGGAACATGGAATCAGCGCCGAAATGCATCTCTATCCGGAAGGTGGACATGGCTTTGGCTTTGGGTATGGAAAAGGACAGGTAGAAAATTGGACAGAAAGTCTCTTCCGGTGGCTGGAAAATATGGTAGATAATTAAAAGGTCTTTTTAAATAATTGATTTTTGGCATAAATAAAAAGCTCGAAGATGAAAGCCGAGATATTCGTTGCGAGTTGCCAGTTGCGGGCCAAACCAACAACCGGTAACGGGCAACTCGCAACAATCACCAGATAATCTATATTTGTTTTCCATATTGCCCAATGCCCTACTAATGCTCAATTCACAATTCACAATCACAAACTCGAAATCCGCAATCTGAAATCCCTCAATCCCCAACAAATTCACGTTTCCCTTCTCAACACCTCCAAAGGCGAACTTTTTAATATAGACCGGGAATTGTACCATCCAATAAAAATAGTTAGAAGTGAAATGACAATCCAGATGATGACTAATGAAATGAAATCCGGAAAGAACAATGTATCGAAAAAGAATTCGGCCAATGCCCATGATGCAATCAAGGCTAATATACTTCCGGCCAATCCTGAAAAAAGTCCTAAATAACCATATTCGATCAGCGTCATACCATTGATCTGTTTTTGCAAGGCACCAATGGTTCTGAGTAATACATTCTCTTTCAATCTCGCGTACTTGCTATTAATAACAGCACCGGAAAGAACCAACAATCCTGTAATGATGCTAAACAACGCCATAAATCGTATCACAAATGCAATCTTGTTAAAAATATCATCGATGGTATTCAGGATAAGATTTAGGTCAATCAGGGATACATTTGGATAGGTTTTGACAAGGTCTTGCTGGAAATTAGCGGCTACCTGTTTATTATCAATTCTTGCAATCACAACAAAAAACTGGGGAGCGGTTTCCAGCACTCCCTTTGGAAATACTACCATAAAATTGGTTTGAACGCGTTGCCAGTCAACTTCCCGGGTGCTTCCTACATATGTTGTTATGGGCAATCCCTGGACATTAAAAACTAACTCGTCTTTCAGTTTCAGGTCAAGTCTTTCAGCCAGCCGATCCGATATGGAGATAAACAGGCTGTCTCCTTCATTGTAAGAGCCCTTCATCAATTCACCTTCAGCAAGCTTTTCCGAAGAGATCAGGCTGTCGCGATAGGTTACCCGGTATTCATGGGTCAGAGCCCAGTCACTTACATGTTCAGAAGTATCTTCCCTGATCTCTTCAATTGTCCTGCCCCTTACCCCTTGCAATCGCATGGTAACAATAGGGACTTCCTGCTGAATGGGAATGTCATATTCTTTAACCAGGTTGAGCACACCTTCTTTTTGATAGGGCTGTATGTCGAATAAAACCGTATTCGATCTTTCGCCTGAGCCGACAAACTCCACCTGGCCCAACAAGCTATTTTGAATAAGACTCATGGTAGAAATTAGGAAAGCCCCTAGTCCTATGACAATGACAAGTACAGATGTCTGGTTATTGGGACGGAAAAGATTTGAGAATCCCTGTTTCCAGATAAACCGAAGATTTTTGGGCATTACTTTTTGGAGAAAGAAGATCAAGCCTCTGGATATGAAGTAAAGGCAGACAAAGGCAAATAATAACCCAAAATAAAAAGCAGAGCCTTTCAGCAGATCATCTGTTTGATAATAAGCAAAAAGCCAGGGGAACAACAAGATCAGAGCTATAATAAATATCCGGAATTTGGAGCGTATCCTGGACGGGTTTTCATTTCCACGAATCAATTCCATAGGTGCGACAAAGCGGATATTTGTCAAGGGCAATGCAGAGAAAAGAATTGAAATAATGAGTCCAACTAATAGACCTTCGCCAACTGATTTCCAGCTAAGAAAAAGACTGACCTCCAGAGGAAGAAAATCACTTACAACCCATGGAAGAAAATATTGAATTCCGATTCCGGCTGTGACCCCTAGGATGGATCCGATGATTCCCAATACGGATACCTGGATAAAAAATATCCAGAATATCTGCCATCCGCTTGCACCAATACAACGGAGGACGGCAGCTGAATTTCTTTTTTCCCTCATGTAAACAAATACAGAGCTGGCCACACCAATACATCCCAAAATAAGGGCTACAAATCCCAGTAATCGGAAATACCGGTAAAGGTTTTGAAATCCCTTGCTTAAGTCCTCCTTACGAGATTCGACAGTTGACCAATCATAGTCATTTTCATCTTCAATTGTTTCAACATATTCAACCGCCTTTTGGACATTCTCTTCTTCCATTCGGTAATATCTGTTGTATTCAACACGACTACCGTATTGGATCAGACCGGTCTCTTCCACTCTCGAATAAGGAAGATAAACTGATGGGGTAAAAGTGGTGGTTACACTGGTGCTACCCGGAAACTGGATTACTATCCCACTGATATGAAATACTCCATTTCCAAGTTTCAGAGAATCATTAACATTTATCTCAAATTGTAATGCCAGGCTTTCATCAATTAGAACAGAATTCCCATCTCTGAAATCCTTTATATTAGATCCTTCGGTTAATTCAATTACTCCATAGAATGGATACATTCCTTCCAGTGCAATCACCCGGATTAATCTTGAGCCACTGTTTTTTGGAAAATAGACCATCGAAGCAAAGCGTGCATCGCTGGCAATTTCCAGACCAAGTGTATCCACTGGATGAATTAAGCTGTCGGCAAATGGATAATTGTCACTTTCAATAGCCAGATCAGCGCCAAGTAAGTCCTTTGCCTGTTCGTCAATATCGTTTTGTAGGTTTTCATTAAAGGAATTAATCGCAACCAATCCAGCTACGCCAATGATAATGGACGAGATAAAAAGCATTAGTCTTCCGATGTTAAACCGCGCGTCTTTCCATGCCAATCTCCATGTAGTTTTAGAGAAAAACGGATGCTTTTTCTTTCGGATGATTTTAATAATGTAATCCATTATCTCTCAACAAATGTGTCTTCTATAAGTTTACCACCATGTAATTTTAATATCCGACCTGTTTGTTCAGCCAGTTCAGAGTTGTGAGTCACCATAACTAGCGTTGTACTCATTTCACGGTTGATCTCAAATAATAGGTGCGTGATACCTTCAGCTGTTTCCTCATCCAGGTTTCCCGTTGGTTCGTCAGCAAATAGTATTTTGGGATTCCCAATAAAGGCTCGTGCAATGGCCACACGCTGTTGCTCGCCGCCGGAAAGCTGTGCGGGAAAGTGTTTCGTTCGTTCCCCTAAACCAACTCTGCTAAGAAGCTCTTTTGCCCGGTTTTCTATATTTTTTTCACCCCGAAGCTCTAACGGTACCATAACATTTTCCAAAGCAGACAAGGTTGGAAGTAGTTGAAAATTCTGGAAGACAAACCCCACATATTGGTTTCGGACGTACGCCCGATCATCCTCACTTAGTCGGTTCAATTGAATGTCATTCAATGTTATTGACCCGCCCGTTGGCTGGTCCAATCCAGCGCATAATCCTAGCAGTGTAGTTTTTCCACTCCCAGATGGACCGATAATGGAAATTCCACTTCCGGACTGAACCTTGAAATTGATATCATTGAGGATTGTCAATTCATTCCCATCACCCAACTTAAACGATTTGGTCACATTTTCGACCTCGAGAATATATTCCATGAAAAATGGTTTTATTTCTAATTAAACTATAAAAGAAGCGAATTGATTCGGTTTTTTATAGATGGTTGATGAACAATTTAATCAATTGAAGATGTATTAATCCCATTGAAAGAATAATTCTTGGTATACTGGAATAAATATTGCTTAGATTAGGAAGTTCGATAAGAGAATTAACACCTGAATTATTTATTGGAATAATATGAAAAGAAGTATCCCAAAACTGTTTCTTTTAATATCGATAACTGCATTGTTATTTTCATTTTTGCAGGAAAAGAAGGCCATCCTTTTTTATGGTGATAGCCTGACAGCTGGATATGGTTTGAACCCGGAGCAAGCTTTTCCCAATATCATTCAACAAAAGCTTAGGGAAGAGAATTTGAATTACGAAGTAATAAATGCCGGACTGAGCGGGGAAACTTCCGCAGGTGGGCTGGCACGGATTGATTGGGTATTGCGACAACCGGTGGACATCTTTGTGTTGGAATTGGGAGCTAATGACGGATTGCGTGGATTGGAATTGAATCAGACCAGAGAAAACCTGCAAAAGATTATCGATAAAGTGAAAACCAAAAATCCCGATGCAAAAATAATCATTGCAGGAATGAAAGTTCCGCCTAATATGGGTGAGAGTTATGGGAAAACTTTTGAACAAATATTTCCTGATTTAGCCAAAAAGAATGACGCCCCTTTAGTTCCATTTTTGTTACAAGGAGTTGCAGGAGATCCAAAGCTCAACCAGGCTGATGGTATCCATCCCACTGCAGAGGGACATAAAATTGTCGCTGGGAATGTCTGGGAAGTTTTGAAGACGGTATTGTAGGGAACGGGAGCAAAGTGCTGAGAGCGAAGTGCAGAGTGTGTCTTCATGTCTTTGTCCAACCACTTGAATGAGCAAAGGCAAGTGGGAGTTGGTCGGACGAATAGCTTCGGTTTGGATTATGGAAAATGTCAACCCATTTTAGGTCGGAAATCATCCAACTACTTGATTGTGCGAAAGCAAGCGGGAGCTGGCAGCCCGCCTGCCGGGACGAGGCAGGGGGGAATAAATTGGGAGTGAGTTCTTTTTAGCGTCTTTGCGGGGTCTTTGTTAGAGTTCCTCTGCATTAACGATTTGACACATTGACTTATCGTTGCGTTGTCAAGACAGACCCTGCTAAGACAGAAATTTTGTTTTTCATACCTTCTCAAACACCAGCCTTGCATGGTCCATAATTTCCCTTTCAAAGCAGACCCTGTTAGGTCGAACACGTAAAACTGCAAGCTGATGACGAAATTCCTTGTCCGAGAAAAACTTGGGAATTAAAGAAGCGAACCACAAGTATTTTTTCAGGTTAAATTTATAGAACAATTTTGTCCATTCCCGGTTAGTCTTGACATAATCCAACCTGCCACTGCTATAAAATACCTTCTTAAAATAAGGAGCTGCTATCCGAACAATATGTTCATGCCCATAGGGCAACCATGAATCAGGATTGTGCTTGGTCAGCAAAGCGAGAATGTATGGCGCAGAATCCTTTGGAGCATTTATGTCAAAATCTTCGTAGGGGATCATATTTTTGCTGAATACCATGCTTTGCATATAAAACCTTCCACCTTTTGGAAGCAGGTTGTAAATGTGCTGAAAGTAGTCGTCGTAAACTTCATCCTGTCGACCATCCTGAAAGTCCTGAACAGACGCGCAATGCTCAAAGCTTCCGAAAGCAGTTACAGCATCAAACGTTCCAAAATCATTCGGTTTAACATACCGGGCGTCTTTTTTATACACTTCCAGACCGTTATTCAAACAGGCATTGATCTGACCGGTGGAAAGATTGACACCTATTCCTTTTGCCCCGATATTATCCTTTATGTACTTTAGAAAACCACCCCAGCCACAGCCCAAATCCAATACTTTTGAGCCTTCTTTAATGCCTAATTGATCAATCACAAAATCATACTTTCTTTTCTGCGCTTCATCCAGTGTCATGGTAAAATCCCCATCCCACATGGCATTGCTAAAATGCGCGTTTTCTCCCAAACTCAATCGAATAAATTTATCCAAATTGGTATAGGTAAATTCCATTTCTTTGGCTTTATCCCACTGTTCTCCTTCTTTTGTACTTTTACTTGTACCGATCCATTTTTCACTAACTGGCATTGTGGTAGTTTGAGTTTTTTGCATGGCTGTCCGGATTTGTAAAGAGTTGATAGATAATTTGTTTTTATAAGTTAAGAAATGAAAATTGAAACTTGATGCTTTAACCAGTTTAATTTATATCAGAATACAATAGAGAACTTTCCAGCTGTTAAACCGTAAACCAAATTTGAATTTTCGAATTTCAAACCCACCAAATGAAGAAAAAAGCAACCCTGGGCCATGTGTTCAAAACCATTGTCTGGCCCCGAAGAAAACTACTTTTTTTAGGTTTATTTTTAATCATCATTAATCGCCTTTCAGGACTCGTTTTACCAGGTGCAAGCAAATATCTGGTAGATGATGTCATTAAGAATAAAAATTTTGAATTGCTGAAATGGCTGCTAGTTGCAGTGGTAGCCGCCTTAATTATCCAGTCTGTGACATCCTTTCTGCTAACCAAATTGTTGAGCGTCGAGGCGCAGCATTTGATTGCTCAGCTTCGTTCCAAACTCCAGCAAAAGATTATCCGACTTCCGGTTCGTTTCTTTGATAATTCCAAGTCTGGTGAATTGGTGTCGAGAATCATGACCGATGTGGAAGGTGTACGAAACCTGGTTGGTACCGGGTTGGTGCAACTTTTTGGCGGTGTTCTTACATCTATCATTGCCTTGGTTTTGTTGATAAAGATCAGCCCGATGATGACCCTAATGGTGTTGGTTCCGGTTCTTATTTTTGGATTGATTTCACTAAGGGCTTTTGCATATATAAGACCGATTTTTAGAAAGAGGGGAGAGATCAATGCTGAGGTAACAGGAAGATTGACAGAGTCGCTGAATGGAATTCGGGTGATCAAGGGGTTTAATGCCGAGCATCAGGAAATTCATACTTTTTCAGATGGTGTATTGAAACTATTCAATAATGTCAAACAAAGCCTGACCTCAACAAGCCTGGTAACGAGTTCCGCTACGTTATTACTCGGATTGGCGAGTGTGGGAATTATGGGACTGGGTGGATATTTCATGATAAACGATGAAATGACGATGGGAGATTTCCTTGCTTTTACGCTTTACCTGGGTTTCATGATCGCTCCAATTGTTCAGATGAGTAACATCGGCAGTCAGATCACAGAAGCCTTTGCAGGACTTGATCGGATGGAAGAGATCATGGAAATGGAAACCGAGGAGGAAAATAATATGGATAAAACACCGGTTTCCAATGTAAATGGTGATGTTGATTTTAAGGATGTCTATTTTGAATATGAAGAAGGGAAAGAGGTTTTGCATGGAATTGACTTTTCGGCCAGAGCGGGAACGGTTACAGCTCTCGTAGGTAGTTCGGGATCGGGAAAGACAACCATTGCGGGTTTGGTAGCTTCCTTTTTGCAACCGACAAACGGTCAGGTGTTAATTGACGGACAGGATCTTGGAGAAATCAACCTGGATAGTTATCGCAAAAACCTTGGGGTAGTTTTGCAGGATGATTTCTTGTTCGAAGGGACCATCCGGGACAATATCCTGTTTCCTCGTCCCGATGCTACCGAATATCAGGTTTTGGACGCTGTACATGCCGCACACGTGGATGAATTTGCAGATAAATTTGAAAAGGGATTGGATACGTTGATAGGAGAAAGGGGAGTAAAGCTTTCCGGTGGACAACGCCAACGTATTGCTATTGCCAGGGCTATTTTGGCTAATCCGAAAATCCTGATCCTGGATGAAGCAACATCCAATCTTGATAATGAAAGTGAGGCATTTATCCAGGAAAGTTTAAGCCATTTACTGAGAGGGAGGACGACTTTTGTGATTGCTCACCGGTTGAGTACAATAAAAAGGGCTGATCAGATATTGGTAATCGAAAATGGCCTGATTGCGGAAAGGGGAAACCACGAACAACTGATTGAAAAGAAAGGAAGGTATTTTGACTTGTATACCTACCAGGCGAGGATATAAAAGCAAAAAGATTGGAAAAAGCTTCCCAATCTTTTTGGCATATAAAATTTAACTCAGAAGGATGTATGTTAAGCTTAGTCGTTTCTTATTTTTCGTTTGATGTTTCTTACCTCTTTGCCATTTTCCAACGTCACATCCAATGTCAGGTAAACATATTTATTGTCAAACTTTAATTCCATTCTGTCCACATTTTCAACTTCCCGGTTATATTCATCCTCGATTTCGTAGATGATATCTCTCAGTTCGACATCACAGATCTCCGAATCTCCGTATTTGATTTCTTCAGGATCCAGGTCTTTCATTTCAATGGTCATATTCTTGACCGCTGTTTCAATTGCTCTTTCGATATTTTCTCCAAATTCATCCCAGTCAACATTGATATTATTGACCTTGATGTCGATGTCATCGTCATTGATGTGAAAGGACATATCGCCGTCAAAGCTTTCAAAGGCCTGCTCAATAGCTTCAGCCAACTCATCAATAACTATTTCAATATCTACATCGTCGTCTTCTATGGAAATATGGAAATCGGTATCTTTTTTCTTTTGAGCAAATAAAGAGGTTGAACCAGCTACCAACAGAACAATGAAACCAAGTAAATATTTTCTCATAACATATAGTTGTTTCTGGTAATGACCAAAAAACTGTGCCATAATCCGAAAAGTAGGAAAGGGCCTTAATTCCGATGTTTGAAATGAAATTTAGTCTTCTTTGTGTTCGGTAGTGAACAAAAAAATGGATGATTATGGACAATCAGATGACCTTGAATTCAAAGGGAACTTCAAACATTTCGTTGAATTCGTGGCCTGTATCTTCCATGTCCTCATCATCTTCAAAATATCTCCAGATGATTTTGACTTTATGACCATCCAGATGAATATCTTCCAGTTCTTTCAGGATATCCAGGAACATTTTGGATGAGGCTGTGTTGATATATTCTACTTCGAAAATGAATACCGTCTCGGGATTTGGGACTTTCTTATATTCTTCCAGCCAATTGATGATCGGCTCATAATATGCCTGGACATCTTCCATAAAAGATTTACCCGTAACCTCAAACTTGTTGTTATCCTTATCTAAAATAATGTTTGGTGTCTCTTCCGTTCCCTTAAATTCCAACTTGTTCATGGCCTGAAATTAGGATAAATCTTTCATTTTCTGGAAGTCTTGTATTGAAATCAGTTTTTTTCGAGGTAATCTTCTGCTTGTGAGATGGCTTCATTCATGGTTTGGCCAACCTGGGTGATTTTTTCCCGTTGATTTTCCAAATATTCCATAATTTCATCTCTTTGCATGTTTTCATAATTGCTATGAAAATCGCGCATCCAGCTCATCATGCCTTCGTCGGCTTCGTTGAGATCAGCCAGGATAGATTCCATTTCATTGATTTTGGCAGAGTGATCATTAACGGAATCCATACTAAGTGTCTGGATCTTTTCTTTCAAATCGCTTTTTAAACTCATGATCTTATCCATCTTTGCCATAGAAATGTCATGAATTTCCATAACCTGATCATACAATTCTTCTTTTCGATTGCAAGAGAAAATGACAAGGGTAATTACTAGAATACTTATTGTGCTTTTCATGATTTAATCGTGGGTTTGGTTTTAAGTTAATATTAAAATGTCTTTTTATGAAAAACAGGTAATATTTGCTTTGATTTTAAGGGGAAAACGAACGGCCTTGAAAGATTATTCCCAAAGCGGGTACTTTTCCAGTTTCACCTTTTCTCCAAAAAATCTTCGTGTTAATTCTTCGAAATCACTTGTGTAATCGGAAACAAGGAATTGATGATCTGCATTATCGTTTTTGTTTAGCAAAAGATTGTATTCAAGGTAAGCTTTGAGTGAAGCCGCTACGATTTCCGATGTATCAAGCACATCTACTTTCCCCTGGTAAAATTCGTCTACTTTATCCTTGATTAGTGGGTAATGTGTGCATCCCAAAATCAACGCCTGTATCTCCTGTAAATTGGTGTTTGACAAGTATTCATTGATGATATCATTGCTGATCCTGCCGTTGATAAATCCTTCTTCGATCATCGGAACCAACAGGGGAGTAGCGAGCGATTTGAAATGGACATTGTTACCGAGATCTTCAATTTTCTTTTTGTAAACATTTGATCCAACTGTTTGTTTTGTTCCAATCAACCCTACGCTAATGTCTACATAATTTTCCCTAATATAATTAATGACCGGATCTATCACGTTAAATACTTTCGCCTTGGATCCTACATATTCCCTAACTAGTTCATAAGCGGCAGCTGATGCCGAATTGCAGGCAATCAGGATAACTTTGCAATGCGATTTCAGGAAGATATCCGTGATCTTGATTGAATATGCCTGGATGGCTGAAGCGGATTTATCTCCATAAGGTAAATGGGCAATATCACCAAAATAGATAATGCTTTCATTGGGCAAAATATTCTTCACTGCCCTGGCAACGGTCAATCCACCAATACCACTATCAAAAATTCCTATTGGGTTTTTCGCTTTTGACATTTTGAAAAGTTTGGCAAATATAGTAATTGTATGGATGCAATGACTGACCCAAATTATACGAATTAAACAAAAAAACCACCTCAGTTAAAAGGTGGTTTTCAGAGTTCAAAAGAGGAGTTCTAGATATATTGATTGATAATGTTTTCGTAGTATTCCTGCTGTCCGCTGGTTAACGACGGTTCGCCTGCCTCCATAGCATAAGACCGGAGATCTTCGAGAGAAAGTTTTCCAGCTTCGAATTCTGCTCCTTTTCCGCTATCGAATGAAGCGTAACGCTCTTTTCTCAGCTTTTTGTAAGGAGATTCGGTCAGGATGTCATTGGCGATCAGCAAAGCTCTTGCAAATGCATCCATGCCGCCGATGTGTGCGTGGAAAATGTCATCCAGGTCTGTTGAATTTCTCCTGGTTTTTGCATCGAAGTTTACACCTCCCGCCGTAAATCCGCCTGCTTCAATAATGACGAGAAGTGATTCTGCCAATTCAAATAAATTGATCGGGAACTGGTCAGTGTCCCAGCCATTTTGGTAGTCACCTCTGTTTGCATCAATACTTCCCAACATTCCTGCATCCGCAGCAACCTGTAGTTCATGCTGAAATGTATGACCGGCAAGTGTTGCATGGTTCACTTCGATGTTTAGTTTGAAATCCCTATCCAAACCGTGATATCTCAAAAACCCGATCACAGTTTCAGAGTCGTAATCATACTGGTGCTTGGTTGGTTCCATTGGCTTCGGTTCAATCAGAAAGGTTCCTTTAAATCCATTCTTTCTCGCGTAATCTTTTGCCATTGTGAGAAATTTTGCGAGGTGGTCTTTTTCGCGATTCATGTCCGTGTTGAGCAATGACATGTAACCTTCTCTGCCTCCCCAGAACACATAGTTTTCACCTCCAAGTGCAATGGTCGCATCAATGGCATTTTTTACCTGAGTTCCGGCATAGGCGACAGCTTTAAAATCCGGGTTGGTCGAAGCACCATTCATGTACCGTGGATTGGAAAACACATTGGCTGTTCCCCAGAGTAATTTTACGCCAGTTTCATTTTGTTTTTCCTTCGCGTAGTCAACAATGGTTTGCATTCTTTTCTCGTATTCGGCAAGAGAGTCTCCTTCATCAACCAGGTCAATGTCATGGAAACAATAGTATGGAGCACCGATCTTAGTAATAAATTCAAATGCTGCATCCATCTTATCTTTTGATCTTTGAACGGCATCGGAGGATTTGTCCCATGGAAAAGTTTTGGTACCGGGTCCGAATGGGTCATTACCCGTTCCACAGAAGGTGTGCCAGTAGGCAATGGCAAAACGAAAGTGATCCTTCATGGATTTTCCTGCCACCATCTGGTTTTCATCATAGTATTTGAAAGCAAATGGATTGTCAGAACCTTTTCCTTCAAATTTTATTTTGTCAATGTTTGGAAAAAACGATTTGCTCATAGTCTGATATTTTTAATTCTGTTAGTTAATCTTTGTTACACTTTTAAATATTTCAACCAGTTCGCATAGGCTTCCTGGTATTTCTCTTGCAATTCTCTTTTTGGTTCAATTCTATCGATGGTTTTCAGCCCATTAAAGGCTTCCTGAAAATCACTAAAGATTCCGGCTCCCACACCCGCGCCTCTTGCAGCTCCTTGAGATCCATCCGTGTTGTATAACTCAACCACCGCTCCGGTAATATTCGTAAAGGCCTCACTGAAAATCGGACTTAAAAACATATTGGCATATCCGGCCCGAACGGTGTTTAGCTGCATTCCCATATTTTTCATGATCTCAAAGCCATAATTCAGTGAATACACAATGCCTTCCTGTCCTGCCCGGAGCAGGTGACTTTTGTCATGTCTGTTGAGTTGTAAATTGTGAAGCTGGGCACCAACATCTTTGTTACATAACACGCGCTCGGCGCCATTCCCGAAAGGATGAAAAACCAATCCCTCCGAACCGATAGGAGCTTTCGCTGCGAGTTTGTTGATGTCCACATAGTCCAGGTTGTTGATGACATTTTTTCGAAGCCAGCTGTTGAGAATTCCTGTACCATTAATACAAAGCAATACACCCAGCTTTTCATGTTCTTTTGAATAGTTGACGTGGGCAAATGTATTCACCCTTGATTGTGGATCATATGCCGGAGATTCGATAATTCCATAGACTACACCCGATGTGCCTGCTGTGGCAGCAACCTCCCCGGCGTTGAGAACATTAAGTGAAAATGCATTATTGGGTTGGTCACCTGCACGATAGGCAATGGGTGTGCCTTCAGCAAGACCAAGTTCATTTGCCGTTTTAGAATTGATTTTGCTTTGGATAGAAAATGTTGAGACAATTTCAGGTAGCAAATCCTTGTCAATTCCATAATTATCCAATAGGGTAGAGGCAATATCTTTTCTCTCGAAGTTCCAGAAAATTCCCTCAGACAACCCCGACACAGTAGTGTTGATCTCTCCAGATAATTTCATGGCAATATAATCACCGGGAAGCATGGCCTTGTGGATCTTTTCGTAAAGGAAAGGCTCATTATCCTTTACCCATTTGAGCTTTGATGCTGTAAAATTCCCAGGAGAATTCAGGTAATTGCTCAAGCAAAACTCTTCTCCCAGTTCGCCAAAAGCTTTGTTTCCAATTTCTACTGCACGGCTATCACACCAAATGATTGAAGGTCGGAGTACATTCTGATTTTTATCTACCAATACCAATCCATGCATTTGATAGCTAATACCAATTCCCTTTATGTCATTTTTATTGACGTTCGATTCAGCCAATATCTTCTGTGTGGCTTCTTTTAAATATTTCCACCACATTTCGGGATCTTGTTCTGCCCAGCCAGCTTTTTCAGATTTGATTGGCATTTCCTGGTTTGGGCAAGTAGCCGAACTTATTACCTGACCATCACTGGAATTGAGAAGCGTCGCCTTTACTGAAGAACTACCTATGTCATACCCAATAAGCATATCTTTCTATTTTGACCGTTTTATTTTAGATAATTGTACGTTATTTTGCAGCTATAGAATAATTTTCACTACCTTATAGTCAATTTGACAACAAGATCGTAAATTTTTTGATATTTGCAAAAGAGTGTACTGAAAAATATAAACTACTAATAAAAACTTTAGGAATGAACCAAAATTTTACCAACGATATAATTGATGCATTATCCATAGATTGCCTGATTTTTGGATTCCAGGACTCAAAATTGGAAATCTTGTTAGTCAAGCACGCTGAGGGGATCATAAAAGGTAGCTGGGCATTGCCCGGAGGATGGGTGATGTACAATGAAAATATCGATGATGCTGCCTATCGGATCCTGAATGAACTGACTGGTGTGCATCATTTATACCTGGAGCAATTGCATGCTTTTGGCGATGTTGAGCGATATCCCGGTAAGAGGGTTATCACTATAGCCTACATTGCCCTGACCAAACCAGAAAACTATCAATTGATACCGGGATTCACAGCCAGTGATGCTAAATGGGTAGATGTAAAAAAAATAAGAGAACTGCCCTATGATCACAAACTAATATTGAATGCCGGTCTGGAAAATCTTAAGCGAAAAGTCAGGTATGAACCGATAGGATTTAATCTTCTTCCTGAAAAATTTACTCTTCTTCAACTTCAGGAATTGTATGAAGCCATTCTGGATATTAAGCTGGACAAGCCAAATTTCAGGCGAAAGATAATGAACATGAATTTGCTGATCTCATGCAACGAAAAGCAAAAAGGAGTTTCGCACAGGGCAGCTAAATTGTACCGTTTTGACAAGGAAGTCTATGATAATCTGACCAAAAAAGGATTTAATTTTGAATTGTAATAGGGTGTTCGGATTTTTCAAATTCGATAAAGAAAGTTGCGCCTTTTCCTTCTTCTGATTCCACCCAGATCTGGCCTTTCATTAAATCGACATATTTTTTAACAATGGATAACCCTAACCCTGTTGATTTTTCTCCACTCGTAGGTCTTGCCGATAACTGTTGAAATTTTTTAAACAACCTCCCTTTATCACTTTCTGTAAACCCGGGCCCTTCATCTTTTATGCTGATCAACAAACTCTCTTCCTTGCCGGTTAATTCGACAGTAATGTGGGTGTGATTGTTGGAAAATTTGATGGCGTTGGAGAGTAGGTTTTCCAGGATTTGGGTAATATAAACCCTGTCCAAAGCAATCATACATTCTTCCTCATCATTTGGTTTGAAATAATGAATCTGAATATCCTTTTGCTCGGCTGTATTTGAAAAGGTTACAATAACTTGTTCGATCAGTCGGGAAAGATCCAGTTCTTCAAAGAAAATGTTTACTCGATCGGACTCAAGCGCATCTACATCCAGAATCTTCCCGATCATTTTGTTAACCCGCTCTGTGATTTCCTTTATTTTTCCCAAATAGTTGATCTGATCACCAGATAATTTCTTTGTCTCAAGCAAAACGATATTGGAAAATCCCTGGATCTGGTTGATCGGTGAGCGTAAATCGTGCGCCAATACTTTGATCAGTGTATTTTTTTCCTCATTGAGAGCAGTTAACTCTTTATTTCTCACTTCGAGTTGTTCTTTTTGTTTTTCAATATCTTTAGCCTGAAAAGCTATTTGTTCGGCCTGTAAACGAAGTGTATTATTATTTTTGTACCTCCTTTTGTAAAGAAGAATGATAATGGCCATAAATATCAGGATAAAGAAAATGGCTATAATCAAAAAATTTCTCAATAGGGTTTCTTGTTCCAGCATATTCGATTTATCTATTAAATCTTCATACTGCATTTCTTTTTCTTTGGTCAATAAAACTACATTATCGTCAACGTTCAGGTAAAAATCCTCGATGAACTGATAAAGGTTTTTGTCGAAATAATGAGCCGTAATATTTTCAATGGTCGCTTTAAATTCAGCACTTTGAACGAATTGATTAAAAGGTTCTCTCCAGTCGCTATTTTTTGGGATGACAAATGAATACCCCTCTCTTTTGATAGGTAGCAGATTTTGACGTTTTACTTTAGTCGTTGGGCTTTTCTGCAATTGAATTAAGTAAATAGGAAGGTCCACAAATCCAAAGGCTTTTTCTTTATTGGAGATGGTTTCAAGAATATTATGATTACTGTTAATGTAATCCATTTTAAAATCGACACCCCATTCCTGGCGGACCCTGAATAGATCACTTTCATAAGTCGATCCTTTAATCGTGATGGCGGTTAAGCCAGAAAAAACATCTGTAAAATCTCCCTTGTTTTCAACCAGAGGGACATCACTGCTGGAAATTAAGACCGAAATATCCGGCATGTAGGGGGAAACAAAGTTAACTTCTTTTTTTCTTTCGTCCGTTATGGAGAAAGACGAAACTCCGAAGCTCCCACTTTTATCAAAGTCCCTGATATCATAATAGACATCAATAAAACTATTGCTTTTTTGATATCTGATCTTTAGATCAATGTTGTATTCTTCCCTAAGATAACCTTCAAAAGCCTGGAAAATTTCATATTCGATGCCTGTAAGGTTTCCTTTATCATCTTCATAAATAAAAGGCTGAGACGTAAACCAGTATATAAGAATTTCTCCCTTCTTATTTTTTTGAGTTTCTGCCCACGTCGAAGGGATAAAACCATCCTGCGCGATCAAAGAATTCGAGAAGAAAACTAAAATCGCTACTACAACACCTAAAAGCCCGTACCTACTCATTATCAAAAAATAAAGTATTTACTATCCATTTATTCCAAGTGAGAATTACTCAATGGCAATGTTACTTGTGATAATCAAATTTAACTTCTTTTATTGAGTCATCCTTTTGTTTTAAAGCCAGGTAAACTACAATGTGCTTTTTGTCTATATTTTCAAAAGTAATTCCATCGAAATAAACCCTGTTACCATCTTTCTTAATAAAAGGAAATTCTATTTTTTCCTCTTTTTCTTCCCAACCATTAAATTCATTGGTAAAATGCTTCAATTGTAATATCAGGCTATTTTCAACTTGACGAATGACAATCAGCTCGTAAAATGATGTCTTTCCGTCAACCACCAATTTAAAGGATCCTATCATAGAATCTCCAAATGGCGCAGACCAGTTTTCCTCAAATTCACCTCCAAATGCCTCGCCTTTCCAATTTCCCTCTATCCACGCTATATCCGATAATGTTGCTTTTGGAGATGATCCTACTAGTTTTAGGGTGTTTTCAGTTTGTTTATCCTGTGCTTTTCCTGATAAACAGGCCACGGATATTGTAACAAATAGCAGTATATATCTCATTAGGTTAAGGTCTGTTTAAAGTTATGGATATTAACTCGCACTCTTTCCACGGAATTCCTTTAACAAAAATAAAATTATTTTGAAATGAAACTACTTAATCCTGGGTAAATGCAAAAGAAATGATGTTAGCTCCGGTTTTCAGCGCTTCCTGTCGAATGGCTTCCGGGTCATTATAAATGCTTTGATCTTCCCAGCCATTCCCCAAATCACATTCATAAGAATAAAAGCACACGACTCTTCCTTCATAAATTAATGCCAGTCCAAGAGGAGGCTTGCCGTCGTGTTCGTGTACTTTTGGCAGACCTTCTGAAAAATGATACTTCTGATGATAGATTGGGTGGTCAAAAGGTAGTTCGATGAATTCAAGATCAGGGAAAACTTTTTTCATTTCCAGACGGATAAACTGGTCCAGTCCGTAATTGTCATCGATATGGAGGAAACCACCTCCGATCAGGTAATTTCTTAAATTCTCGGCTTCCTGGTTGGTGAAAACGACATTTCCATGACCTGTCATGTAGACATATGGATAGAGAAACAGCTCAGGACTACCAACTTCCACAATCTCCTCATCAGGAGCCAGTAGGAGACCAAGATTATTATTGCAGAAAGCAATTAGATTTGGCAAAGCAGTTTTGTTGGCATACCAGTCGCCCCCACCGTGGTATTTTAATTTGGCTATTTTCAATTCACTTTGGGCAAAAATTGGTGTAGTGAATATCAGGAAAAGTAGAATTATTTTAATTTGTAAAACTTTCATTTAAAGAGATCCTCAGTTTTTTGATCAATTTGGGAACGATTTTTCGATAGATTTAATATTCTGATTTCAGATAGAATAATAACTTCTCAACTTCCCTTTTCACTTCTCTTACTGGTTTGTTGAAATTATTATTCATAATACTAAAAATCAATGTATTTCCTGAGTCGGTCAACAAATAACCGCACAAATTGTAAACTCCGGTCATCGAACCGGATTTGGCAATGACAAACGGACGATCATTGAAAAGGAAGTTTTTTAACGTGCCTTCGGATCCCCCGTCGGGAAAGAGATCTGTAATCCTTGTCCAGTCATTTTCATCATAAATTTTTTTCAACAAAAGGGCATAAAATTCAGGAGTCGCCATGTTGTACCTGGATAATCCTGAACCATCTCGCCATTTAATTTTGTTTTGCCATACCGGGAAATATTCTTCCAAAGCAAAGTCCATCATTTTCTCAGAATCGAAAAGCCCGAATGTTTGATGGCTCGAAGATAGGATGAGTTGTTCAGCAATGAAATTATCAGAGTCCACTAGTAATTTTTTGAATACACTGTCTTTGGGGTAATTGCAAATGATATTCTGAGAGCACAACATAGGGAAATATCCATTCACCACCTCGTTATTCAAGGTGTCCTTTAACAAATCCAGCATCAATGAATCGGAGACTATAAAAGGTACAGTCTCGTCAATTTCGATGGGTAGCTCGCTAAACAAATATTCAAAATGATTGGCGTTCTGAATCCTTGAGGCTTTGGGTTTTTTAAGGTAATCAATTGACTGATTCCATGTCAGATCCAGGCTTTTTGGAATGATTCGGATTTCATTTTCCATGGAATCCTTCCCGATCCAAAGGCAGTTGCCATAGATTGGGAAAGAGCTTTTTTCCGGTTGAAAATAATAGGGATAATCATCCCAGGCCCAACCGGGACCATATTTTTCATCCTCCATTTCGCTACTTTCCAAAGCAATTACTTTCCCAGACAATTGTAAAAAGTCAAATGCGTTTTGCGTTCCAAAATCCGGGTGTAAAAATGTCGGATCACCCAATCCCCTGATGTATAGGGTGTCATCCGTATGGCAATAAATCAATGTGGGGATGGAATCCCGAATGATTTGATCGGCAACATAAAAAGTCAGGATTTTTGTTACAGACGCCGGGGTAAAATATTTGCCAGAATTGTATTCAAGAATGGATTCGCCATTTTGTGCTTGGATGATTTTAATTCCGAGAAATTGATTTTTATTAAGGTCTGATGAAAGAACTTCCCTGGATAATTTTTTACTGCCAGTGATGGTTTTTTGACTCACGCAGCCGGCAAAAGAAAACAATAACAAAAGAAGGAGGAAATGATTTCTCAATAGATTCTAATTATAGGTTTCAAAACTAATATTAATTGTATTTTTGAGCCGTTTACACATACAAAAAAATTGAAACAATTCATGAGGATCAAATTAAAACTATTTTGGTTGTTTTGCTTTGCATTTCTTTCACAATATTCTGTTTTCGCTCAATCTGAGCAAAATATTCAAAATCCTCCATTTCTGCCATATATGCAACATCGATGGGTTGATTCGGTATTTAATTCTCTATCACAAGAAGAGAGGCTGGCACAATTGTTTATGGTTGCTGCCTATTCCAATAGAGATTCGGTTTATGAAAAGGAATTGGTCAAATATGTTTCAGAAAACAGCATTGGTGGAGTCATCTTTTTCCAGGGAGGTCCCGTAAGACAGGCAATGCTCACCAATCGTTTGCAGAAGGCCTCAAAAGTTCCATTGATGGTGGGAATGGATGCTGAATGGGGACTAAAGATGAGACTAGACAGCACTACTCGTTTCCCCTATCAAATGGCGCTGGGAGCCATTACCGATCCCCATTTGATCTATGAAACAGGCGTTGCTATGGCCAGGCATTGCAGAAGGTTAGGTGTGCAGGTCAGTTTCTCACCAGTACTGGATATCAATAACAATCCAGGTAATCCTGTCATCAATTTCCGTTCGTTTGGGGAAAACAAGGAGGAAGTAAAATGGCGAGGTTTTGAATTGACGAAAGGTCTTCAGGATCATACGGTGTTGGCTGTTGCTAAGCACTTTCCGGGTCATGGAGATACCGATACGGACTCACATCACGATCTGCCTGTTATCAGTTTTACAAGGAATAGGTTGGATTCTATGGAATTATCTCCTTTTCGGTTTTCCATTGATAATGGAGTGAGTGGAGTTATGGTTGCTCATTTGGACATCCCAACTTTGGATACAACGGGTGTTCCATCAACTTTATCAGAAAATATTGTATCAAACCTGCTGCAAGAAGAACTTGGTTTTCAGGGATTGGTTTTTACCGATGCTTTGAATATGAAAGGGGTGACAAAATATTATCAGCCCGGAGAGGTGGACCTATTAGCTTTCAAAGCGGGAAATGATGTCATGCTTTTTTCAGAGGATGTTCCTAAAGCCATTGAATTGATCATGGAGGGGGTGAAAAATGGGCAAATAGATGAGGCGGAGATCGATCGAAGGTGCCGAAAAGTTTTGGCGGCCAAGTATTGGTCAGGATTGAGTGTTTTTCAACCCATTCAAATTGAAGGATTAGTTGATGATCTGAATACACCGGAGGATAAATTGCTAAACTTTCAATTAGCAGAAGCTTCCCTGACTGTTTTGAAAAATGAGAATGATGTCATTCCAATCAGGGAATTAGGAGGCTTGAAAATAGCTTCCATATCTGTTGGGACTGATGAAAAAACGGAATTCCAGGAAATGCTGGAAAATTATTTAGTGATGGATCATTTTCAGATCAGCGCTGAGGATAATTTTGAAAATTACGAGAAATTAAGGGATCGATTGTTTGAGTACGATTTGATCATTGCCGGTATTCACAATGTAAAGGTTTATCCGGGAGATCGATTTGGGATAAAGGAAAATGAAATATATCTGATTAATCAGATATCAGAATCAGGAAAGGGTATCATCGTCCATTTTGGCAATCCTTATGCGTTAAACTATTTTTTATCACTAGACCGGTCAGAAGGGGTGATTGAGGCTTATCAGGAAACTCCATATACACAATCCCTCAGCGCGCAATTGATTTTTGGAGCAGTAAATTCTTCAGGAAAGCTTCCAGTATCCATCAATTACAATTTTCCACAAGGATTGGGTATTTCCTTTGAAAACATTCACCGCTTGAAATATTCTATTCCAGAAGAGGTTGGGCTTGACTCAAGAATGGTTCAGAAAATTGATTCGTTCGCTGCTCAGGCGATTTCTCAAAAAGCAGCTCCGGGGTGTCAGATTTTAGCGGCCAAAGATGGAAAAGTCATTTGGCAAAAATCATATGGTTTTCACACGTATGATAGTTTGACACCGGTTCGTGACTCAGATATTTACGACCTGGCTTCCATTACAAAAGTAGCCGCTTCTACAACGGCACTAATGAAGCTATATGAAGATGGATTATTAAATCTGGATGTGAAGTTGAGTGACTATTTACCCTATTTTAAAAAAGGGAATAAATCAGACATCACCCTTCGTGAAGTGCTGGCTCATCAATCAGGATTGAAAAGCTGGATACCATTCTGGATGACTACGGTGAAGAAAAACGGAAAGTTTAAATGGTTTACCTTTAAACACGATTCAAGCAAGAGGTTTCCAATCAAGGTTGCCGATGAACTTTATATTCACCGGAAGTACAAAAAGAAGCTTTATAAGCAAATTAGAAAATCTGAGATGGGGGACAAGGTCTATGTCTATTCTGACATGTCATTTTATTTGTATCCCGAGATTGTTGAAAATATTACAGGACAGTCTTTTATGGATTATTTGGAGGAGAACTTTTATCAACCGATGGGGGCACGTTCTTTTACCTTCAATCCATATAAAACCTATGCAGTGAATGACATTGTTCCAACCGAATATGATTCGCTTTTTCGAAAGCAATTGCTCCATGGAACGGTGCACGATGAAGGTTCGTCCATGATGGGCGGTTTGTCTGGCCACGCAGGCTTATTTGCTAATGGTAATGATCTGCTCAAAATGGCACAGATGTGGTGCAATGGAGGCGAATACGGCGGTCAAAGATATTTAAAAGAAGAAACCATTCGTGAATGGACCCGGTGCCAGTATTGTGTGCAAAATGACAATAGAAGAGCTTTGGGCTTTGATAGACCGCTGGAACAACCGCATGCAAATGGAAATACAGCAAAATCGGTCAGTCAAAGCAGTTTTGGGCATTCAGGCTTTACCGGAACATTTGTTTGGGTCGATCCCGAAAGTGAAATTGTATATGTCTTTCTGTCCAATCGTGTTTACCCAACCCGTGAAAACAAAGAGTTATTTCGCTTGAATACGAGGACAAATATTCAGGAGGTGTTGTACGAAGCGGGTGAAAAACTTACAGATTATTAAAACTACGTCATAAGGCATACTTTTTTATTTAAATACGTAGTAAAATTGAGAGCCTAAAATTTTATACTTTGATTCAGGAGGAAACAATAACCAAAGAAAAAAAGCCTAAGACAGGAGAGGTTTTTCAGCACCCATCCATTAGAATCCCACAATCAAATCTGCCAAGGATTGTTATCATTGGCGGTGGGTTTGCCGGGATAAGATTGGTTAAAAAACTTAGGAATTCCGGTTTTCAGATTGTGATGTTTGACCGGCATAATTATCACACCTTTCAGCCCTTATTGTACCAGGTAGCAACGGCGGGATTGGAGCCCGATTCCATAGCCGGACCGTTAAGAAAACTCTTTGGGGGGATGAAAAACTTTTACTTCCGCTATGCGCAGGTTGAAGAAATAGTTCCCGAAAAGAAAATGATTGTGACATCCATCGGAGATATCGAGTATGATTACCTCGTGATTGCCAATGGCTCTAAAACCAATTATTTTGGAAATGATGGGATCATAAAAAATTCCTTTCCCCTGAAGCAAATTCCCCAGGCCTTGGATCTTCGTAGCCAGATCCTTCAGAACTTCGAAAAAGCTGTACTGGTCAACGAAGAAGATAAAGCAAAAAGCCTGATGACCTTCGTAATTGTTGGCGGAGGTCCTACCGGCGTAGAAGTTGCGGGAGCACTCGGTGAATTAAAAAAACAGGTCTTACCTAATGATTACAAGGAACTTGACTTTAATCAAATGAAAATAATTTTGATTGAAGGCCACGATAGACTTCTATCATCTATGTCTGATAAAGCCAGCAAGAAAGCATTAAAATATTTAAAGAGATTTGGCGTAGAAGTAGTCCTTGGTAAAGTTGTTAAATCTTATGATGGACACAATGTTATTTTAAATGATGACACAGTAATCTATAGTGAAACGCTTGTTTGGGCAGCAGGTGTGAAGGGGAATGTAATTAAGGGAATACCAGAAACATCCATTGAAAGAAATAGAATTCTGGTAAATGAATTTAATCAGGTGAAAGGATTTGACCGGATTTTTGCCATCGGAGATATTGCATCGATGAAGACAGATGAATTTCCGAATGGACACCCCATGCTAGCGCCGGTGGCCATGCAGCAGGGAAAACACTTGGGCAAAAATTTAACAAGCATGCTCCGTGGAAAGGAATTAAAACCATTTGTTTACTTTGACAAAGGGTCAATGGCTACGATTGGTCGAAACCGGGCTGTTGTAGACCTGCCGGGCAAAAGGAATTTCGGCGGATTATTGGCCTGGTTTATCTGGATGTTTATTCATTTGGTTTATATCATCGAGTTTCGTAATAAACTTGTGATCATGAGCAACTGGATTTGGAACTACTTCACCTATGATAGGGGAACGCGCCTCATTATCAGAGCATTTGTGAAGGAAAAGGTTAAAAGACAGGAGTAATTACTTCTTTGCCTTAAACCTCTTTTTATGGAATCCCTTTCCTTTTTTGTCCTTTCTTCCTTTGAATGATCGGGGATTGTATTCGGGACCCTCTCCAAATTGAGCAGGAATAGCTGCTTTTTTTACGGGGGAACCTAATAATTGTTCGATGCTATAAAAAGTATCCTGTTCTTTTTGATTCACAAAAGTTACAGCCAATCCTTTGGAGGCTGCCCTGGCGGTTCTTCCGATCCGGTGAATGTAATCTTCTCCATCATTAGGAACATCAAAATTCAGTACGAGATCGATATCTTCCACATCAATTCCTCTGGAAAGAATATCTGTGGCGACAAGGACCTTTACTTTACGGTTTTTAAACCTTCTTAAAACATCGCCACGGGTTTCCTGGTCCAGGTCTGAGTGTATCTCCTCTACCGATTCCCCGCTTTTCTTCAATTGCTTGGTTAGCTCCTTGGCGCTGAGTTTTGTTGAACAAAAAACAATGACACTTTGCAATTTTTTTGCACTTAAAAGAAATGTCGCCAGAGGTATCTTTTGGGTATCGTGAACAACAAATGCAACCTGGGTCACACGTTCTGCAGGTTTTGAGATAGCGATGCTTACTTCATAGGGATCTTTCAATACTTTTTTTGCCAAGTCCCTTACTTTGGGAGGCATGGTAGCAGAAAAGAATAGGTTTTGCCGTTCTTTTGGGAGGTGACCGATGATTTTCATGATATCATCAATAAATCCCATATTCAGCATCCTGTCAGCTTCATCCAAAACCAGGTACTTCAATTCACCAACTTTTACATATCCCATGTTCAGATGAGCGATCAACCGTCCGGGTGTACCTACCACAATATCGGCCCCGTGTGTGAGGGCTTTCTTTTCCTTTGAAAAAGTGTCTCCGTCACTTCCACCATAAACTGCGAGCGAACTTACTGAAGTGTAGTATGATAAACCTTCCAGCTGCTGATCAATCTGAATGGCCAGTTCTCTGGTTGGAACGATGATCAAAACCTTAATGTGATCGTCGTGACCTATTTCTAAAACTTTGTGAATGAGGGGCAATAAAAATGCTGCTGTTTTACCAGTACCGGTTTGTGCTGTGGCAATGATATCACTTCCTTCCAGGATTTTTGGAATCGCTTGTTCTTGTACAGGTGTGGTCTCTTCGAAACCTATTGCTTCAATCCCCTCTAAAATCTTTTGATTGAGGTCTAATTCTTCAAATCTCAAATTTTTTCTATTAAAGTTTCCTCTTAAAAATCTTCAAATGTACGGGCAAGTTATATGATTCGCAAATTGGAAAAATATAATTTTCTGTTTTTTAATCGTGTTTTGCAGTAAAAATGGTTTTAGTCTTTGAAGAAATGAAATATTAACATACGATATCTTCAAATGGTATGCAAAGCAAATCATAATTTGGGTAAAATAAAAAAGCCCGGTAGTTTTCACTGCCAGGGCTTTTTCGTTTATAATAATCTAATTAACAGTATTCCTTAAATACTTCCAACAAGTGCCCACCAATCATTTGAGCAGGACGGCCTTCTATATGGTGCCTTTCCACAAAATGAACCAATTCGCCATCTTTAAACAAAGCTACTGATGGCGAAGAAGGAGGAAATGGAAGTGTGAATTCCCGTGCTTTAGCAGTGGCTTCCTGGTCGACTCCAGCAAAAACAGTGGCAAGATAATCTGGCTTTTTCTCGCTATGTTCCAATGCCAGCAAAACTCCAGGTCTTGCTGTACCTGCTGCACAACCGCAAACGGAATTAATAACCAACAGTGTTGTTCCTTTATGTTCTTTTAAATGATTTTCTACTTGTTCTGCCGTTTTGAACTCTTTGAATCCGTTTTCCGACAATTCTGCCCTCATGGGCGCTACCAATTCTTCAGGATACATATTTTCTCTTATTTAATTACATAAAACCTAACTCTAACTTTGCCACTTCCGACATCATTTCCATGGTGTAAGGGGGGTCAAAAGTCAACTCTACCTGTACATCGTTGACTTCTTCAATTGCCTTTACCTTCATCTCAACTTCACTTGGGATGGTTTCGGCTGATGGGCAGGATGGTGATGTCAGGGTCATCTTGATAAACACATTGTTTACCGGATAAACCTGAATTTCGTAAATAAGGCCCAACTCGTAAACATCAACCGGAATTTCCGGGTCGTAAACGCTTTTGATGGCTTTTACTACTTTGTCCCTAAGTGTTACTTCGTTTTTTACTTCTTCGCTCATAGCTAATTATTCAATTTTGCCTTATAAGCTAAAGCATATAATTTCATTTGTTTGATCATGGCAACCAATCCATTTGATCGCTGAGAACCAATGATGTTGCCCATTCCTATTTTTTCAATAAAAAACAGATCTGAATCTATAATCTGATCAACTTTCTGATTGCTGAAAATTCTAATCAGCAAACTGATCAGTCCTTTAGTAATGTCCGTATTGCTGTCTGCACAATATGCTACACGATCCCCTTCGAGATCGGCTGTTAACCACACTTTAGATTGACATCCTTTGATGATGTTTTGTTCAACCTTGTGTTCATCAGCTAAATCAGGAAGTTTCTGGCCCAATTCCATGATATAGAAGATGGTACTCTCCCTGTCATTTTCCAAAAAGGAAAATTCTTCAATGATGTCATTTTGGATATCTTCTATAGATTTGGTGGTTCCTACTTCCATTTTGAAATGATACTTTTCAGTGCATCAACAAATACATCAATTTCTTCTTTTGTATTGTAAATTGAAAGGGAAATTCTCACAGTCCCTTCAATACCGAATTCGTTCATGAGCGGCTGAGCGCAATGGTGTCCGGTTCGGACAGCAATTCCTTTTGCATCGAGCATCATGCCTATATCAAGGTGGTGTAGGCCTTCTACTATAAAGCTGATCACACTGGTCTTATTGTCCGCCGTGCCAATCAATTTTACTTCCGGTATTTCACTCAATAATGAAGTAGCGTGCTGTAACAACTCATGTTCATATACCTCAATGTTTCTTTTGCCCAGCTCATTGACATATTCAATGGCTGTTTTCAAAGCAACGACATCTGCTATATTGGGGGTCCCGGCTTCAAATTTATAAGGGATATCATTGTAGCTGGTTTTCTCAAATGTAACCTCCTTGATCATTTCGCCACCACCACGATAAGGAGGGATGCTTTCAAGCAGCTTACGTTTTCCATATAAAATGCCGGTTCCTGTAGGTCCAAATAATTTATGAGCAGAAAAACTGTAGAAATCGGCTTTTAATTTTTTCACATCTACTTCAATGTGAGCACTTGCCTGGGCTCCGTCGATCAAAACTTTGGCGCCAACTTCATGTGCCTTTGAAATAATCCTGTCTATCGGATTGATTGTACCTAATGCATTGGACACGTGAGCAACTGAAACCAATTTCGTTCTGTTGGTCAATAGCTTTTCAAATTCCTCAAGGATTAGCTCACCTTTTCCATTTATAGGAATTATTTTCAGTTTGGCCTCTTTTTGCTCACAGAGCATTTGCCAGGGAACGATGTTGCTGTGATGTTCCATAGCAGAAATAATGATCTCATCATCTTTTCCAATAAATGCCCGGCCAAATGTGGCCGCAACCAGGTTGATGGAATCTGTCGTTCCATAGGTGAAAATGATTTCTTCCGCCTCGTCTGCATTGATAAACTTCTGAACAGCTTTTCGAGATTCTTCGAAGGCATTTGTCGCCTTTTCCGCCAGAGTGTGAATTCCGCGATGAATGTTTGAATTATACCCTATATAATAACCCATTAGGGCTTCAATTACCGGCTTGGGTTTTTGCGTTGTGGCGGCATTGTCAAAATAGATCAGAGGTTTACCATTGATTTCCTGGTGTAGCACCGGGAAATCTTCCCGTATCTCTTTAATATCAAATTTTTTTGCTATTCCTTCCACTGATTACTTTCAATTGTTTAATCTTCTATAAATAAGATCGTGCAAATGTTCGTGAATAAAGTCAATTTTAATATTTTCCAAAACATCTTCTGCAAATGCTGTCAACAAAATTGCCCTGGCATTTTCTTTGGAAATTCCCCTTGCCCTCAAATAAAACATCTGCTCTTCATCAAGCTGGCCGGTTGTACAACCATGCGAACATTTCACATCATTTGCCCAGATTTCCAACTGAGGTTTGGTGTTGATAGTAGCTTCATCTGTCAAAAGTATATTTTTATTTGACTGGAATGCATTTGTTTTCTGGGCGTGAGGCCTTACATAGATTTTACCGTTGAATACACCGGTTGATTTTTCATCAAGAATTCCTTTGTATATCTCATTGCTGAAAGAATCCGCTTTTTCATGATCTACCACCGTATGATTATCGACGTGGGTTTTTCCTTTCAACAGATACAATCCAAACATATGGGACTCACAATGTTCATCTACCAATCTGATATTCAGGTTATTACGGATGATCCTGCCATTAAATGTAAATGCATATGCATTAAAGACACTATCCCGGTATTGGATCACCTGGGTATTGTCAACCCTGAAAGTTTCTTCCGAATCTTCCTGTATTTTATAGTATTCTACGTTTGCTGACTCACTTACGATTATTTCACTGGCATGATTGATAAAACTTTTGCCATTTCCATGTGTCTGGAAAGTCTCAATAATTTTTGCCTGGCTGTTTTTCCCAATTTGAAAGATATTTCTTGGGTAATAAACGGGAGTGTCAACAGATGTATCGGTAATACTATAAATAATGATTGGGTGGGAGAGGACTTTATTCTTCTCCACATTAATGAATACACCCTGATTACTTAAAGCTGTGTTGAGAGCAGCAAAAGAATCTTCATGATTTAAGTATTTACCGTAAATTTCCTGAACATCTTCTTCATGGTTTTTAAATGCAGAGTGTAGATCAGAAATTTTCAACTCTGATTCAGGAGACAATATCCTCGACAGCTCACTTTTATAATAGCCATTAACGAAATACAAAACATTAGCCTCATCATGAGGGAAGTGAAACTTCTCAATTTCCTCACGGCTAAGTTTTGATTCTTGGGCTGTAAGCCCCAGATCAATTTCTTTCCCTAATAATCTCGTTAAATGAGTGTATTTGTATTCTTCGGTTTTTGGACCAGGTAAACCAAGGACTTCAAACTTTTCAATAGCAGCTTTTCTGGCTAGATGGGAAGGGCTCCCTGTTTGTCCATTAAGACTTTTCTCAAATTCCGTATATTTATTAAGAAGTGTTTCTTTGATATCCGACATATTGTTATGCTATTGATCCAATCTCTTCCTTAATCCAATCATATCCTTTGCTTTCCAGTTCCAGTGCAAGGGATTTGTCACCTGACTTAACAATTCGGCCATTATACAAAACATGCACAAAATCCGGAACGATATACTCAAGCAATCTTTGATAGTGCGTAACAACTACCGTAGCATTGTCTTTTGATTTTAGTTTGTTTACACCATTTGCTACAATCCTCAGCGCATCAATATCCAAACCTGAATCAGTTTCATCCAGGATAGATAGTTTTGGTTCGAGAACAGCCATTTGAAAGATCTCATTTCTCTTTTTTTCACCACCGGAAAAACCTTCGTTAAGGGATCTGTTCAATAATGATTGATCCATTTCAACCAAGCTCATTTTTTCCTTAATGGTCTTTAGAAATGAAACAGCGTCAAGTGGTGATTCACCACGGTGTTCTCTGATTTGGTTTAAAGCAGTCTTAAGAAAATTTGTTGTCGTTACCCCCGGAATTTCAACAGGATACTGGAACGCCAGGAAAACCCCTTCCCTGGCTCTTTCTTCAGGAGCCATATCCAAAAGATCTTTGCCAAGATATTCCACTGATCCTCCTGTTACTTCAAAATCTTCCTTTCCTGCCAAAACTGATGCCAAAGTACTCTTTCCGGAACCGTTTGGGCCCATGATCGCGTGTACTTCTCCAGCTTTAACTTCAAGATTTATTCCTTTTAAAATTTCGTTGTCCTCAATTTTTGCACAAAGATTTTTAACCTTAAGCATTCTATATCTTATTTTTATTATTTCTGTTTAATAAATGATTTTTTAACCTACGCTACCTTCCAGGGTTAATGCCAGTAGTTTTTGTGCCTCTACGGCAAACTCCATGGGAAGTTGATTCAATACCTCTTTGCAATACCCATTGACGATCAATGCAACAGCATCTTCTGTATCGATTCCTCTTTGGTTGAGGTAAAATATCTGATCTTCACCGATTTTGGAAGTTGTTGCTTCGTGTTCAACCTTACCAGTTTGGTTTTGAATTTCAATATATGGAAATGTATGTGCGCCACATTGGTCACCCATGAGCAGTGAGTCACACTGACTGAAGTTTCTGGCGTTTTCTGCCCTTTTTTGTACTTTCACCAAACCTCTGTAGCTGTTTTGGCTAAATCCTGCAGATACTCCTTTTGATACAATCCTACTTTTGGTATTTTTTCCAATATGGATCATTTTTGTTCCTGTGTCTGCCTGCTGGTAATTGTTCGTTACCGCAACAGAATAAAACTCTCCAACGGAATTATCCCCCTTTAAAATACAGCTAGGGTATTTCCATGTAACAGCAGAACCGGTTTCTACTTGTGTCCAGCTTATTTTGGAGTTGCTACCGGCACAAATTCCTCGTTTCGTAACGAAATTGTAAATCCCGCCTTTTCCATGCTTGTCCCCAGGATACCAGTTTTGAACAGTAGAATATTTAACTTCAGCATCTTTATGAGAATAGATTTCAACTACTGCCGCATGGAGTTGGTTTTCGTCTCGCATAGGCGCTGTACAACCTTCGAGGTAAGAAACATACGACCCTTCATCAGCTATAATCAAAGTTCTTTCGAATTGACCGGTATTAGCTGCATTGATTCTGAAATACGTTGAAAGTTCCATTGGGCATCTCACTCCTTTTGGAATATAGCAAAATGACCCATCTGTAAAAACAGCTGAATTAAGCGCTGCGTAAAAATTATCACCAATTGGAACAACTGATCCCAAATACTCTTTAACCAATTTGGGATGTTCCTTTACTGCTTCGCTAAATGAGCAGAAAATGATTCCCAACTCGGCTAGTTTATCTTTGAAGGTGGTAGCAACTGATACACTATCCATTACTGCGTCAACTGCGACACCGGTCAGTCTTTTTTGTTCTTCCAGTGATATTCCAAGCCTTTTGAAAGTGTCCAGCAATTCCGGATCAACATCTTTCAAACTTTGCAATTTCTTCTTCTGCTTAGGTGCAGAATAGTAAATTATGTCCTGGAATTTTACTTCCGGATATTTAACATTTGGCCACTTTGGTTCTTTCATGGTCTGCCACTGCCGAAAAGCCTTCAACCGCCATTCCAATAACCATTCCGGTTCATTTTTTTTATGGGAAATCAGGCGGATTATATCTTCATTCAGACCTTTTGGAGCAGAATCAGATTCAATTTTGGTTTCGAATCCGTATTTATATTCCGAGGAGGTAAACTCTTCGAGAATCTGATTGTCTTTGCTCATATTTCTGTTATTATTTAGATTTATTATAAACTACTTACAAAAATAAAACAGATTTAGGAAAAAATTGTTTCGTTTATAATATTTTTATGGAATTAGTGAGAGAAAATATTCAAAATCTTGAATTTATTGAAATAAAAAAGCCCAAATCGACGGATTTGGGCTTTTGCATATTTTTGACCCCTCTTTTATTTTTCAACGAATTGAATGTGTCTATTTAAGCTTTCCTCCAGGGAGATAATTGTCTCAGTTCTTTCAATTCCTTCGACTGTCTGGATCTTGTCGTGAAGAACGTCTTTCAGGTGTTTGGTATCCTTGCAATGCATTTTTACAAAAATATTATAATTACCTGTTGTATAGTGTATTTTAACTATTTCCGGAATGAGTTGAAGCTTTTTGATTACATCATCATAGAGGGAGCTTTTTTCAAGGTAAATCCCTAAAAATGCGGTAATATCATATCCCATTTTTGAGTAATCCATTTTTAAGGTTGTTCCTTTTACGATACCCATTTCCTCCATTTTCCTCATACGAACATGCACGGTACCTCCAGAGACAAAAACCTTCTTGGCCACTTCGGTGTAAGGCATTTTCGCATCCTCCGTCAACAACGCCAGTATTTTTAAGTCGACGTTGTCAATATCATAATTTTTATTCATGGTAGACAAATTGTGAATTATTCAAATTAAATATCATATTAAGCTATTTGATAAAAAATTATGCCAATTATTTTTTAAAAGTCATAATTGAAACACCAATATCAATAAATAAATTGTAAATCTATTGCAGTTTGATAAGATTTTTCAATTCTCAAATCAATTATTTAACAGAATTACACAATCGTTAAAAGTTTATTAATTCCTATAAATCAAGGATTTGTTACAATAGATATCAATTATGCTGCTAATATTTAAAAATAATTTAATTAATGCTAATAATCATTATATATTCTTATAAAATGTTGAAAATTATAAACAGATTAGAAATTGTCCGGCTTTAATTGATTTTTAATAAAAGGAAGGATTTGATGAATAAATCAAAATTTGCTTTTCTACTATTACTTGTGAAGCTTTTTATATTTGAATTTTGTAGGTTGGTCACCTAACCTTTTCTTTTTGTTTTCTTCATAATCACTAAAATTTCCTTCAAACCAGTACGCCAGAGAGTTGCCTTCAAATGACAAGATATGAGTGGCTACTCTGTCAAGGAACCACCTGTCGTGTGATATGATCACGGCGCAGCCACCAAAGTTTTCCAGTGCTTCTTCCAATGCCCGTAAAGTATTCACATCAAGGTCGTTGGTAGGTTCATCTAATAAAACCAGATTGGCTCCTTTTTTTAAGGCAAGCGCGAGATGAACGCGGTTTCGCTCTCCACCAGATAGTTTACCTACTTTCTTTTCCTGGTCTGCTCCGCTAAAGTTGAATCTGCTCACGTAAGCACGAGAGTTTATTTGACGTCCTCCCAGGTCGAGAATTTCATTCCCTTCTGAGATTGTTTCCCAAACAGATTTTTCAGGATCGATGAAATCGTGTTCCTGATCCACATATGATATGGTAACTGTCGGGCCGATCTCAAACTTTCCGGAATCAGGTTCGATCGATTCAGTGATTAATTTAAACAGGGTGGTTTTTCCTGCCCCATTTGGTCCGATCACACCTACAATTCCACCCTGGGGTAATGAAAAGCTGAGATTTTCAAATAGGAGCCTATCGCCGTAAGCTTTTGATACATCGAAGGCATCGATGACCTTACTCCCTAACCTTGGGCCCGGTGGAATAAAAAGTTCCAGTTTCTCAATTTTCCCTTTGGTCTCTTCGCCAAGTAATTTTTCGTAGGCGCTTAATCGGGCTTTGGATTTGGCCTGGCGGGCTTTCGGGGACATTCTGACCCACTCCAATTCCCTTTGAAGGGTTTTTTGTCGTTTAGATTCTGTTTTTTCTTCCTTAGCCAATCTTTCCTGTTTTTGCTCAAGCCATGAGGAATAATTTCCTTTCCAAGGGATACCTTCGCCTCTGTCAAGCTCAAGGATCCATCCGGCCACATTATCCAGAAAATACCGGTCGTGGGTTACGGCTATAACGGTGCCATTGTATTGTTGCAGATGATGTTCCAGCCAGAGCACAGATTCGGCATCCAGGTGGTTGGTAGGCTCGTCCAGCAAAAGCACATCTGGTTCTTCTAAAAGAAGCTTGCATAATGCTACTCTTCGTTTTTCACCACCAGATAAGCTTCCTATGAATGCATCTTGCGGAGGAACATTCAATGCATCCATAGCAATTTCAAGCTTGGTTTCCAATTCCCAGGCATTCACCTGATCTAATTTCTCCTGGACTTCAGCTTGCTTTTGGATCAGTTTGTCCATAGCATCCGGATTATTGAGAATTTCTTCATCGGCAAATTTGAGATTGATCTCCTCAAACTCCTTGAGTAGCTTTACCGTTTCGGCAGCTCCCTCTTCTACCAATTCACGAACTGTTTTTTTTGAATCCAGTTGAGGCTCCTGCTCAAATATTCCTACACTATAACCAGGTGAAAAGACCACTTCACCTAAGTAATCTTTGTCTATTCCGGCAATTATCCTGAGCAACGATGATTTACCGGATCCATTTAAACCGATCACTCCAATTTTGGCTCCATAGAAAAAGGAAAGGTAAATATTTTTTAACACTTGCTTTTTTGGCGGATAGATTTTACTTACCCCCGCCATTGAAAAAATTATCTTTTCGTCGGCCATGGATTTTGATTTATGAAATTATTTTTTATTAATAAAATATATTGATCCGGTTACCTCAATTCTGATGAATGTATAACTGGTACAACCAATTTGGAATAATTGAGTAAGTAGTAATTTGAATGAGTAAAAAAACTAATTTTTGACAACTATTTTAAAGATATTCGTTTATAATTTTTTTGTTTGAAATAAAAATTCCAACAAAAAATAAAGTTGTTTGAAAATATATTTTATGTTTTATTTTTGCACGATTATTTAAAACAGGTATAAATTATGTATTGGACACTAGAATTAGCTTCTTACTTGGAGGATGCTCCTTGGCCAGCTACTAAAGATGAGTTGATAGATTATTCTATCAGATCTGGTGCCCCTTTAGAAGTTGTTGAAAACTTGCAGGAGTTGGAGGACGATGGTCAGCCCTATGAAAACATAGAAGAAATATGGCCTGATTATCCGACAAAAGAAGATTTCTTCTTTAATGAAGATGAATATTAATTGAAATCTGATAAGTGAGTTGTTTCAGCTCACTTTTTTTCCAACATCAGGATCGACTCGGCGAATATCACATCTTCAGGAGTGGTAATCTTGATATTTTTGTACTCGCCATCTACCAGGTAAATTGGCGCTCCATAATTCTCTACTACACTGGCGTCATCTGTAAACAATTCTGATTCTTCAACCTCATAGGCAGTTTTTAAAATTTTAGTTTGAAAAGTCTGCGGAGTTTGAATGGAATAGTATTTTGAACGGTCCCGGGCTATGGTTTTGTCTCCAAATATCTCCCGAATGCTTTCTTTTAATTTTGTCGCTACAACTGCAGCACCGTGAGTTTGAGCTATTTTGAAGGATTTCTGGATAATGCTTGGGTTAATTAATGGCCGGACGCCATCGTGAACGGCTACCAGGCTTTCAAAATCATTGATAACTGATAATCCTTTTTTAACAGATTGAAACCTGGAATTCCCTCCTGTAGCAATTTTATGAGGAACCTTGAAGTCATAAGTGGCACATAGATTTTTCCAGTATTCAATTTGATCCATGGGTAAGACCAAAATGATTTCCAGTTTTTCTGAATAACTGTTAAAGGCTTCCAGCGTATGAAAAAGAATTGGTTTGCCATTAATTTTCAAAAATTGCTTAGGTACCTCTGACTTCATTCTGCTACCACTACCTCCGGCGACAATGATTGCATATTCGTTCATAAATAAAAAAGGGGCTTAATGCCCCTAAATATCGTTAAGAAATCTGTTAAACAATCAACATTGCATCACCATAGCTAAGGAATCGGTATTTTTCCTTGATGGCTGTTTTGTATGCCTCCATGATCAAATCATAACCTCCAAAAGCTGAAGCCATCATCAACAAAGTAGATTCCGGAGCATGGAAATTTGTGATCAGTGCATTGCAAATCTTAAACTCGTAGGGCGGGAAGATAAATTTGTCTGTCCAACCTTCTCTGGGTTTTAGTCTCCCATTTGCCGATACTGAAGATTCCAGGGCACGCATGGTAGTTGTTCCAATGGCACAGACCTTTTTCTTCTCATCAAGCGCCTTATTTACATAGTTTACAGTGTTGTCATAAACAATGTAATTTTCTGAATCCATTTTATGCTTGGTCAGATCCTCAACATCAACGGCACGGAAACTTCCCAGACCAACATGCAAAGTAATGGGAGGCATGGAAACACCTTTTATTTCCATCCTTTTCATCAATTGCTTTGTAAAGTGCAATCCAGCTGTTGGAGCAGCAACTGCACCAACGTTCTTGGCAAAAATAGTCTGATATCTCTCGCGATCTTCCGGTTCGGCCTTTCGTTTGATATATTTTGGAAGAGGGGTTTCACCAAGGCTGTCGATCATCTTGCGAAAATCTTCATCACTACCATCGTACAAAAATCGAATGGTCCTTCCCCGAGAGGTGGTATTGTCAATGACTTCTGCTACAAGGTCGCCTTCACCAAAATACAACTTATTACCCACCCTGATCTTTCTGGCAGGATCAACTAATACGTCCCAAAGACGCATTTCATTGTTCAATTCCCTCAAGAGGAAGACTTCAATTTTGGCACCTGTTTTTTCTTTATTCCCATAAAGACGTGCCGGGAAAACCTCTGTATCATTGATTACCAGGCTGTCACCTTCGTCAAAATAATCAATAACATCTTTAAAGATTTTGTGCTCAATCTTTCCGCTATTGCGGTGCACAACCATCAATCTTGATTCATCCCTGTTTTCAGCCGGATATAATGCAATTAAACCAGAGGGTAATTCGAACTTGAATTCTGATAATTTCATATTTAATATTACGGTATTAAATACACCAAAAAATTATGGTATTTTAAATAAAGATTGCAAAGCTATAAAAATGATTTGATATTTTAGACTAATCATTAAAATAAACAAAAATATTAATCGCTTGATCGTTTTTCGACTCATTTTTGAAAGTTTCAGGTTTGCTAAAAATGCCCTGAGATCCAATCCACTTCGAACTTCACTTTCCCTGGCCGGTGTTACTGTAGGGATATTTGTCATCATTGGTGTGCTTACTTTGGTAGACTCGCTGGAGAAAGGATTGAAGGACAGCTTTTCATTTTTAGGGAATGGAATTATTTATGTTCAGAAGTGGCCTTTTATTGGCTCCCAGGATTTTCCATGGTGGAAATACATTCAGCGACCAATGGCTACGTATGACGAATACGAGTTCCTGGACGAAAATCTGAATAATCAAAAAGGGATCTGCATTTTTTCAACTAGGGATAACCTGACGGTGAAACATCAAAATAACAGCTACAACGAATTTACATTGTTTGGTACCACTTTTGGCTACAAAGATGTTTTCGAATTCAACCTTCAGAGTGGACGCTATTTCACAATGCAGGAAATTGCTGGTGCGACGAATGTGGCATTGATTGGGGTCAATATTAAAAACCAATTATTTCCAAATTCTGATGCAATTGGGGAGGAGATCAAAATCAGGGGTTTGAAATTTGTTGTCGTTGGGCTTTTCGAAGAAGAAGGAGAAAACCTGATTGATACACCAAGTGATGATGAAGTAGTCGTTATCCCTTATTTTTCATTCAAGAAGATGTTTACAACCGGTAGATATGATGGTACAGAATCAGTTATCGCCATCAAAGGGTTGGATGAGGATACCAATTTAAATGCACTTGAAGGAGAGTTGCTTGGATTAATGAGGAGTGTCCGTGGACTCAAGCCAACTGAAGAAAATAATTTTGAACTTAATAAGCCGGAAGCCATTGCCAATGTTATCGGCGATTTATTTAAGGTGCTAAGTACAGTTGGTTGGGTAATTGGACTTTTTGCTATACTGATTGGGGGATTCGGTATTGCAAATATCATGTTTGTATCCGTAAAGGAGCGAACCGGCATCATCGGGATTCAAAAATCTCTGGGTGCCAAAAATTATTTTATATTACTTCAGTTTTTGTTTGAATCAGTATTCTTGTGCTTGCTGGGTGGTGTGACAGGAATATTTTTGGTTTACCTTTTCACATTCATTGAGTTGGGTAGATTGGAACTCATATTAAATGCTAAGAACATTGCTCTTGCCTTTACTTTGGTATGCTCCATTGGAGTCATTTTTGGGCTTCTTCCCGCTTTAACGGCGTCAAGAATGGATCCTGTTATTGCGATACGATCGAATTAAAAAAAAACCGTCTTCCGACGGCTTTTTTCTAACTTTCTTCTTCTACTTTTCCGTTAGAGTTGACGTTAACTTTTTCCTTAGGGGGTGGTGGGGCTACTTTCTCCTTAATTTTAGCTTCAAGCTCTTCCATCAACTCGGGATTATCCAAGAGTAAAGTTTTGACAGCATCGCGGCCTTGTCCAAGTTTGTTTCCATCATAACTAAACCACGATCCGGACTTTTGAATAATCTCCAATTCAACACCCAGATCGATGATCTCACCTACTTTGGAAATCCCCTGTCCATACATGATGTCGAACTCTACCACTTTAAATGGGGGAGCAACCTTATTTTTAACAACTTTTACCCTGGTTCTGTTTCCTAAAACATTGTCGGCGCTTTCCTTGATCTGACCGATTCTTCTAATATCTAGTCTTACCGAGGCATAAAACTTCAATGCATTACCACCTGTTGTCGTTTCAGGGTTTCCAAACATCACGCCTATTTTTTCTCTTAGCTGGTTGATGAAAATACACGAACAACCAGTTTTATTGATTGTACCGGTAAGTTTTCTTAAGGCTTGTGACATTAACCGGGCTTGCAGACCCATTTTGCTGTCACCCATTTCGCCTTCCAACTCACCTTTCGGAACCAAAGCGGCTACTGAGTCGATAACAATTATATCAATCGCTCCCGACCGGATCAGGTGTTCGGCAATTTCAAGAGCTTGTTCCCCGTTATCAGGTTGTGAAATCAAAAGGTTTTCCGTGTCAATCCCCAGTTTTTCAGCATAGGTTTTGTCAAATGCATGCTCTGCATCAATAAAGGCGGCTAATCCACCGTTTTTTTGAGCTTCGGCAATGCAATGCATGGCCAATGTGGTTTTACCGGAAGATTCAGGTCCATATACCTCGATAATTCTTCCTCTGGGGATTCCACCAATTCCAAGTGCAAGGTCTAATGTTAATGAACCAGTTGGTATGGCAGGTATGTCAATTACTCTTTCATCACTCAGTTTCATTACAGCACCTTTCCCATAGGTTTTTTCAAGTTTGTCTATGGTGAGCTGAAGAGCCTTAAATTTTTCGCTTTTATCTGTCATAATTAATTATTTTCGGGAATTATTAAGTCGAATTTAGCATATCAAAAATCAATTAACAATACTAATTTTATTGGTTAGAAAAGTTGGTTTTTGAGTATAAGTTTAAAATGAAATATCCAATTGTCAGTAAATCAGTAATTTAAAACTAAGTATAATTTGCTAAAAAAATTAACATTATCCTAAATATATTTTTAAATATCTACATGAAAAAGAAGATTTTTTATTCTTTGGTAATAATTTTAGTAATTCTGGTCATAGCTAATTTTAAGTTGATTGACTATGGAATTAGTCAGGCAAAAGGTCAGATTGAGATTGTCTGGAATGCCAGACCAAATGAAGAGTGGTTATCCGATCCGGATTTTCCGGATTCCTTAAAGGCAAAGTTGGAATTGGTTGGGGAGATTAAGAAGTTTGCTTTTGATTCACTTGGAGTTAAGTATTCAGAAAATTATTCTTCCATGTACGATCAGAAAGGGAGCCCCTTAATGTTCGTTGTTTCCGCTTGTCAGCCATTTAGTTTCGAGCAGAAAAAATTTAAGTTTCCGGTTATCGGCTCATTTTCATATAAAGGGTTTTTTGAAGAAGAAAGGGCTGTGAAGGAAGAAACCAAATTAAAGGAAGAGGGATTTGACACGAATATTCGAACAGCAGGAGGATGGTCGACTTTAGGTTGGTTCAAAGATCCAATATTGTCCGAAATGTTGAATAGAGGAGATGGCTATCTTGCCGAAACCATCATTCATGAATTGACACATGGAACTTTGTTTGTAAAGGACAGCCTTAAGTTCAATGAAAATCTGGCAACTTTTATCGGTTCTCATGGGGCAAGATTATTTTTAAAGAATAAGTATGGGGAAGGTTCAGATGAATATCAGAATTATATCAATCACTGGACTGACAGAAGAAAATATGTCGATCATATTTTAAAGGGTGCCCTGGTACTTGACTCCGTTTATGCTAATTTTTCTGCTGACATGAGCATTGAGGAAAAGAAAAAAGTAAAATACGAAACCATCAATCAGATACTAGAAAATATTGATACACTCGGTTTATCTAATTTGCCAGCATATCGTAGATATTTGGATGAAAGGGACATAAACAACACCTTTTTTATGTCTTATATTCGTTACAATGGCGAGATGGAAATATTGGAGAGTGAATTGAAAATTAAATATCATGGTAATATAAAAAATTTACTGGCCGACTATACTCAAAGATACCCTTCATTGTGATATTGGTAAAGTAATTGCTTGGCTTCTGTGTTGGATCAACTTTTTTTGAATGAAAAGGATTTGGATATACATCATATTGGTTTTTGTGTTTGCCTTTACATTTGCTGACAAATATTCTTACAGGTCTTTACAACAACAAAGTCTAAAGCGAGGGGAAAGGATTGAGTACAGGGTGCATTACGGACTAATTAATGCAGCTGAAGGGGTCATGGAGATCGATGAAAAAGTCCATTGGATGAATGGCAGGCCTTGTTATAAGGTAGATATTTATGGAAATACGATTGGCTTTTTTGATATGATGCTCCGTGTGCGGGATAATTGGGGATCTTACATAGATACATCTGCTATCGTACCTCATCGTTTTTATCGCTACATCGCGGAAGGGAAATACAGAAAAAAAGAAATCGTAGATTTTGATCATTATACCGAATTAGCAGAAGTGCACCGATTGGATAAGCATTCGGGGAAACTAAAAGAGAAAGAAAGCTTTCCCATTCCAAATAATGTTCAGGACCTTGTCAGCGGTTATTATTACCTCAGGACATTTGATTTTGACACCATAAGAAAGAATCAGATTTTTCAAATAGAAGGGTTTTTTGATGATACGCTATATCACATGAAAGTTGAATATTTGGGAAAGGAAGAACTTAAAACCAAAGTTGGAACATATGATGCCTTAGTAATAAGTCCGATTATGCCGGATAATTCGCTATTTAAAGGAAGGAATCCAATTCGCGCCTGGCTATCAGATGACAAGAAAAAAATACCCCTGAAAGTGAAAGCAGAGTTGTTTATAGGAGCTTTGGAAATAGATATCAAGGATTATCACTCCGGAAAATAAGGACACCTTTTTGCCTATTTCAATGAACAAATGGTAATCTCTTTATTAATAAATTGTTATCCTTAACATTCTGAGATAAATTTATTTTCATATTATGTGTGCTTCGCATTAATTTGTCTCGGTTTAAAATTTTTAATAGATAGTCTGACCATGTCAAGCAAAGGAAAAAAGATCTTAGTCGTTGATGACGAGCCTGATATTCTTGAACTTTTAAAATACAATCTTAAGAAGGAGGGTTTTAATGTTGTTACAGAAGCAAACGGTAAAAAAGCCGTAGAAATTGCCAAAACTTTTCAACCTGATTTAGTGATCCTCGATATCATGATGCCCGACCAAGATGGAGTAGAAACCTGTCGCCAGCTTCGGGATATTCCGGAATTGTATGATACCTATATTTTATTTTTGACAGCTCGGTCTGAAGAATATTCAGAGGTTGCAGCTTTTGATATAGGAGCGGATGATTATATTACCAAACCCATTAAACCTCGCGCTTTGACTAGCAGGATCAGCGCCATGTTCAGAAGAGGGGAGCAAAAAACTAAGGACATGAACCAGATTACCATTGGCGATCTGGCGATTGATAAAACAAGCTATATCGTAACACTTCGCGGCGAACAGTTTTCCCTTCCCAAAAAAGAATTTGAATTACTTTATTTTTTGGCACAAAATCCAAATAAAGTCTTTAGCCGTGATGACCTGCTTCAAAATATTTGGGGAACAGACGTGTATGTTCTGGCTAGAACCGTAGATGTGCATGTGAGAAAAGTCCGGGAGAAAATTGGTGAAGGATACATTAAAACCGTCAAGGGAGTAGGCTATAAATTTGAATTAGCCTAATTTTATGGCATGATCTCCAGCTCAAAGAATCTGGCTTTACTACTAGCCGTTTCGATTTCAATTATCACAACCGCTTTTTTGTCACTTGTAGATGGTGTGACATATTACGGGTTGATCGTTTGTTTGCTCATTGCCTTTTCCTCTACTTATATTCTTACCTTCATTGTCTTCGATTTTTTTATTTTTTCAGAGATCAATAAGATTGAAAGTAAGCTGGAGAAGCTGAAAGAGGAAAATTTCAAAACCCTGGATACACAGGAACCTGATGGCAAGAGCAACATATTTTCCAGAGTCAATGAAGAGATATTCACCTATGCCAGGCTCAAACAACAGGAAATTGAAAACCTAAAGAAGGCTGAGGCATTTCGAAGAGAGTTCATTGCCGACATATCGCATGAATTAAAAACCCCAATTTTTGCTGCACAGGGTTTTGTGCATACACTTTTGGACGGGGCTGTTAAGGATAAGAACGTAAGAAACAGGTTTCTGAAAAAGGCCGCAAGAAGTCTGGATGGTCTGGATAGGCTTGTTCAGGACTTGCTGACAATCTCTAAAATGGAGACAGGCGCCATTTCCATGGAATTCGAAGATTTTAACTTATACAAGATTGTGGAGGAGGTCTATGATCAATTCGAAGGCAAAGCCGAAAAAAGGGAGCTTCAATTAAAAATTGGTGAGAATTGTCCTAAAAATGTAATGGTGAATGCTGATAAGCATAAGATTTACCAGGTTTTGCTCAATTTGGTCTCCAACGCTCTAAAATATAAGAAAGAGGGACTTGGTAAAGTTGAAATTGATTTAAAGGAGAATAATGGTTCAGTGGGTGTCTTTGTTTCAGACAACGGTGTTGGTATTCCTCAAAATGATCTGAGGAGAATTTTCGAAAGGTTTTACCGGGTTGATAAAAGCCGGTCTAAAGACAAGGGTGGGTCAGGCCTGGGACTATCAATTGTCAAGCACATCGTAGAAGCTCATAACTCTCAGATAAAAGTTAAGAGCACCCTGGGAGAGGGGTCAACCTTTTGGTTTACCCTCAAAAAGAGTGTCATTCCTGAGGAGTAACCCCAGGAATTAGTATTGTTTGATATTCGATAAGAATTTAATAATTCCCGAAAAAATTATTTATCCTTAAATAACTTATCAATGTAAAGCGAAACTGTGTAGCCTACTCCGATGGCCATAGTTAAAGCTATAACGAAAAAAGATGAAACTAAGAAAAACATAATTATTATTATTTAAGCCTCTAAAAAATTATAAGACCAAGTAATCAAGAAAATTCTACTATTCAAATGCGATTATGACGGTCTATCCGTACAATGTAATTTTTAATGCAAAAATTAAACATTTATAAACGCTTGAAATATTGGAAGTTATTGGTTGGCGCTTAAAGAAATACATTCTAATTAAATGAAAAAAATAGAATTCGACAAACTGATCATTAAAGAAGACGAAGATTATGTGGTGATAAATAAGCCTTATGGTATATCAACTTTAGAGGATAGAGCGTCCAATACCAATATTTTAAAACTCGCCAGAGAGTATAATCCGGTCCTGCAGGTATGTCATAGGTTAGATAAAGAGACCAGCGGAATCCTTGTTTTGGCCAAAAATGAAATAGCATATAAACATCTCAACAAACAATTTGCTGACAGGAGTGTCAATAAGATTTATCATGCAGTAGTTCACGGCACAAATACATTGGAATATATCATGTTTAGCGCTCCCATCAAGGCATTGAATAGTGGACTCGTCAAAATTGACACGGTTTCCGGGAAAGAATCACACACCGTTTTTAATACACTTGAAGTGTTTAAATTTCACTCCCTTATGGAATGCAATCCTGTGACAGGCCGAACGCATCAGATCAGGGTCCATTTATCAGCTATGGAAAGGCCCATTGTTGGAGATGTCAGTTATGGCGGACAACCATTTTTTCTTTCTCAATACAAACCGAAATACAACATTGGAAAATATGAAGAAGAAAGACCCCTAATGGACAGGGTGGCTTTGCATTCGTACTCCATCAAGTTCAAAAATCCAGATGGGGACACCTTATATATAGAGGCCGAGTACCCTAAAGACATACATGCCATCCTTCGTCAAATGCAAAAATTTTCTCATTCAAAATAGTTTTGCCGTACGGATTGTTTTTCAAAAAATAAGCTCATATCTTTGCGTCCCGTTTTAAAGGGCGGAATTTTAAATAAATTTATAAATAATTAATAAGTGGATACATTAAGTTATAAGACTGTTTCGGCAAATGATGCTACCGTTGAAAAGGGGTGGGTAGTGGTTGACGCTGAAGATCAGATCTTAGGACGTCTCGCCAGCCAGGTTGCTCGGATTATAAGAGGAAAGCACAAGGCCAGCTACACTCCCCATGTAGATTGTGGTGACAGAGTAATTGTCATCAACGCGAGCAAGATCAGAATGACAGGAAAAAAATGGGATGACAAATCTTTGATCAGGCACACGGGGTACCCGGGTGGTCAGAGATCAGCGACTCCCAGACAGGTTTTTTCCAAGTCACCGGCACTGCTCGTTGAAAGAGCAGTTAGAGGAATGTTGCCTAAAAACAGATTAGGCAGGAAGTTATTCAACAATTTGTACGTTTACAATGATGCTGAGCATCCACATGAAGCTCAGAAACCTAAAGAAATTAAGTTTTAAGCATGGATCAGATTAACACGATAGGAAGAAGAAAAACCTCGATTGCAAGGGTGTACTTTGAGTCGGGTAAAGGAGAAGTTACTGTTAATGGTAAATCCCTCGAAGCTTATTTTCCGGAAGAGATCATGAGAACCATCGTTAAGCAACCGCTGGTGTTGCTTGAAAAAGATGGTCAGTTTGATATCCAGGTAAATGTGGATGGCGGCGGTTTTAAAGGACAAGCCGAGGCAATTCGTCTGGCAATCTCCAGAGCACTGGTTGAGCTTGACGAAGACAATAAATCGCCTTTGAAAAAGGAAGGATTTTTGACAAGGGATTCGAGAATGGTAGAACGTAAGAAATACGGAAGAAGAAAAGCCAGAAGAAGATTCCAATTCAGTAAACGTTAAAATTAGAATAATGGGTAAAATAGAATATAAAGATCTACTGGATGCCGGTGTTCACTTCGGACACTTGACCAGGAAATGGGATCCGCGTATGGCTCCATACATTTTCATGGAGAAAAATGGCATTCACATCATCGATTTAAATAAGACTCTTGTTTCTTTAGAAAGCGCAAAAGAAGCTCTCAGAACGATCGTTCGATCGGGAAGAAAAGTGATGTTTGTAGCAACTAAAAAACAGGCGAAAGACATTGTAGCTACAGAAGCTGCAAAGCACAAGATGCCTTTCGTGACGGAAAGATGGTTGGGTGGTATGTTGACTAACTTTGCTACCATCAGAAAGTCACTTAAGAAAATGGCTTCGATTGATAAGTTGATGAAGGATGAAGCATATCAAAACCTTGCAAAACGCGAGCGATTGATGATCACCAGGGAAAGGGAAAAGCTGGAGAAGACCCTTGGAGGTATCTCTGAATTAACTCGTTTGCCTGCTGCTTTATTTGTAGTCGACGTGAAAAGAGAACACATTGCAGTTCGAGAGGCCATCAAATTAAATATCCCGGTTTTTGGTATGGTGGATACAAACAGTAACCCTGATGTTATTGATTATCCGATTCCCGCAAACGACGATGCCTGGAAATCTATTCAATTGATTATCAGTGAAATCGGCTCAGCTATCGATGAAGGTCTTCAGGAGAGAAGAAAAGATAAGGAAGATGCTAAAAGGCAGGAAATCGAAGACGAGAAGAAAATGGTTGACGAGCAGCCAGAAGCTGTAACCGAAGAAAAAGACGAAACCGAAGATTAAAATTTTAAATCAAAAAATGTTAAAAATTGAACATCTTCCCGGTGTTCAATTTTTTTTTAAATCATTAAATAACAAATAATACTACAATGGCAATTTCAGCACAGGAAGTCAATAAACTAAGACAAATGACCGGCGCCGGCATGATGGATTGTAAAAAAGCGTTGGTTGAAGCTGATGGTGATTTCGATAAAGCCATCGAAATTTTGAGGAAAAAAGGCCAAAAAGTTTCTGAAAAGAGAGCTGATCGAGAAACTTCTGAGGGAGGTGTTTTCATAAAAACAAGTGATGATGGAAAATTGGCCACACTTATCGCTTTGGGTTGTGAAACCGATTTTGTAGCCAAAAATGATGGTTTCCAGGAATTGGGAAATGAAATACTAGAGGTTGCTTTTTCTCACAAGCCAAGTGACATTGAATCATTGAAAAGCCTGAAAATCGGTGATTTGACAATCAATGAAAAGATCGTTGACATGGTTGGTAAAATTGGTGAGAAAATAGAAATTGTTGCTTACGAGCTGGTAGAAGGAGAAAAAGTCATTCCTTACATCCACTCCAACAGCAAACTCGGTGTATTAGTTGCCTTGTCTAATACAAACGGTTCTGATGTAGAAGATGCAGGAAAAGATGTGGCGATGCAGATTGCAGCTATGAATCCTGTAGCACTCGACAAAGATGGCGTCGACTCAACTATCATCGAACGAGAACTTGAGATCGGACGTGATCAGGCAAGACAAGAAGGTAAACCTGAAAACATCATCGACAAAATTGCCGAAGGAAAACTAAATAAGTTCTTCAAGGACAACACACTTTTGCAACAAGCCTTTGTAAAAGACAACTCACTTACAGTTGCTAAATACCTCGATTCAGTTAAATCGGGGCTAACTGTAAGCCAGTTTAAGAGAATTTCCATCGGTTGATAAATAATTATCTTCATGAAAGCCCTGTTGATAAATCCTCAGCAGGGCTTTTTTATTTTTGTAAGCTATAAAACCGACAATATATTTTTAAATTAAGGGTTAAATGTTTTATTAATCCCGATTAACTTATCAATTTCGCGATTTCAAATTCTAAAAAAGTAAGAGTGATAAAGGATTTATTTGATATGAGCAAAAGGATTAAAATAGCCATACTTAGTCTATTGGTGATATCCATTACCTTAGTTATTGTAGCCTTTGCCTCAAAAAAGTGGTTGGACCTGTCCCAAATACAGGTTTCCGAAGAGTTATCGTTTAAAGTAGAAGTTATTGCCGACGGATTACAGTCTCCATGGAGCTTTGTATTTCTGAAAAACGGAGACATATTATTCACTGAAAAAAAAGGAGAATTAAGAATTATCCGAAATGGGAAAGTAATGGAAGAACCTGTTCGCGGTCTTCCGGAAATTTATGTGAGAGGTCAGGGTGGACTGTTGGACCTGGAGCTTCATCCAGATTATGAAAAAAATGACTGGATATACATCTCCTATTCTTCTTCTAACGATGGTCATGAAGGAGGTAATACTACCTTATTACGGGCAAGGCTGGAGAACCACGAATTGGTTGATAAAAAGATTATTTTAAAAGCCATTCCCAATACAACCAAAGGTCAGCATTTTGGCGGGCGAATAGAATTTGATCGGGAAGGTTTTTTGTATTTTTCAATTGGGGAAAGAGGCGAGCAGGAGCTGGCGCAGAAGCTCAATACCTACAATGGGAAGATATTTCGCCTGCATGATGATGGCTCTATACCTGATGATAATCCCTTTGTTAGTAGAAAAAACGCCTTGCCGTCCATTTATTCATATGGACAGCGAAATCCCCAGGGATTGGCAATCCATCCCGTAACCGGAGAGCTTTGGGAAACGGAACATGGTCCAAGAGGGGGTGATGAAATTAATATCATTCACAAAGGAAAGAACTACGGCTGGCCGGAAATAACCTATGGGATTAACTACAATGGTACGATCATTACTGAGGATACGGTAAAGGCTGGTATGGAGCAACCAATCCTGTTTTGGCGACCATCGATTGCTCCATGTGGGATGGATTTTGTCACAAGTGATAAATATCCTGGCTGGAAAAACAATTTGCTGGTAGGCTCACTCAAATTTCAGTATGTCAATCGATGTGTCTTAGATGGTGAAAAGGTCGTTCATCAGGAAAAACTGCTGGAGGGAATTGGAAGGATTAGGACCATTAGGCAAGGACCGGATGGATTTATTTATGTTTCGGTCGAGGGTAATGGTAAAATTGTGAAGCTGGTTCCTGTAGATGCATGACCAGCTATTCTTCAACTTTCGTTGAATCTGATAATTTTTCCAGATATTTAATAATGGTTTGTTTTACAACAGGGTAGAGGACAGGCATTTGTTCTTTGTTTTTCTCATAAAACTCCATGGCAGCATTCATTTTTTCAGAGTCATAATACCGGTGAAATTCATCTTTAAAGTCATCAATTGGGAAATCACCAAAATCAATATTTTCTTTTAAAAAATTGAAAGCCATTTCAGCCGAATCTATTTCATGTGATTTTGTCTTTTCCATGAACTCTTCTACTTGTTTGTATTCGATTTTATCAACAAACTCAACCACTTCCCTGGTGTCTAACTTCTTTTTCACCAATATTTCTCTGACTTTCTCTGGTTGATCCAGCACATCTATACCCATTGATTTACCCTTTTTTATAATTTTCTGCGGAAGCGGTTTTGAGGTATCATCCGTGATCAATGCATGACTCAATCTTTCAGGTAAAATGTTAAAATAGTAGTAAAAAGCTCCGCCGATTACAAGGATCAGAATGATTAACGTGAAGAAAGTAGCTCTCATAAGGTAGAATTAAGACGATTAACTCTATGAATAATTATATAAAACAAGGGTATTTTTATATATCTGAATTGAATATTCATCCGGTCAAAGAATAAATTTAACGTGAAACTTATAACGTTGGTCTAAATATTTCATTTCATTTCAATATTTAGCTGATATTGCTTCTTTATTTTAAGTCATATGTGAATGACATTTGGCTTTGAAACAACGATTTGGTTTTTGAATTTTTAGAATATTAAGATATTAATTTTTGTAATGTGAAGAATCATTGAGGGTGTTACAAAAACGGATCGATTTTTTAAACTAAATGTAAACAGGAATAAATTTGTGTTAAAAAGGGCTGCTTCGTGCAGCTTTTTTTATTTTTTAGCCAGTTTACTTTTCCCTTGTTAGGACTAACTCACCTTTCAGTTTTTCAATGAGTTCTTTGAAGATTTGGTTCCCATTTACTATTGGTCCTAATTGATTATGCTATTTTTATCTGATAATTGTCTGTTTCATTTGATAAAGATCGAAACCTTTTGCCCAAAAATTCTTTTCAACTTTTTCCAATTCGAAGCCCGATTTCTCATAAAACCGATAGGCCATTTGTGATGTCCTGACAACAATCAATTTGATGCCGGGATTGTTTTTGATATGTTTCATTTTGTATTTGATAAGCTCTTTGCCAATCCCTTTTCCATGGTAATCCGGATGAATAATATCCCACGAAAGCCTGGCTATTGCCGAGTCATAAAAATAATTGATGCCACCTCCACCGATGATGTCTCCGTCACTATCTACAACAAAATAATCCTCAATTTCCTCGCCCAGATAATTTTCAAAATCCTTTATTTCATTTGGAGCAAAGTTTTTAGGAACATTTAACTTTAAAATCCGGACGAGCTTTTCTTTATCAGTTGGTTTAAATCGACGGATCATTTTCGTAGCACTTTTCAAAAGAAATTGTCCTCTATATTATAACTCGTATCTATGAAAGGCAAGTTTAAAATTTACAAAATTGTTCTAACAAATAATATTTCGCCAAACTTTTGGAATTTGGTGTCGGAACATAATTTGCCAAAGATATCATTTGTGGTGAGGGGTCAGCTGACTTAATGTCAATACATATTCTTCCATGATCTTTCCAGTTTCGTCGATTAACCTAAATGTTACCTTCGGTTCACTTTCACCTTGTTCAAAAGTAAATTCACCAAAGGCTTTTAATCCATATCCTTCATATCCAAACAATTGATTTGTCGTGTCTGATGCCATGGCCGGTGGTCCGGGCACGCCACCGAGTGAAGCAGCTTCAAATTCAAATAACCGATAGCCGGAAGGTCTGAGAATCGTAAAACCTCGTGCACCATGCCTGTCCCCGCTTATTAATAACACACCCTTGATATTTTCCGTTTCTATCAATTCGTAAATTTCTTCACGTGCCAGTGTATCCCAGGTTCCCCACGAATCTTTGCCATTTGAGATGTCATCGCTCCACATCGTTCCACTGGAAATAATCTTAAATGTTGCAGTAGAATTTTTCAACACGTCTTTTAACCAATTTTGCTGTTCTGCACCCAGATATGAACCGTATTCCCCTCGTCTTTCAATCTCACGATATGACCGCGTGTCAAGCATTATTAGCTCTACCTGACCTATTTGGGTATGGAAGTAAATTCCTTCTACATCGTGTGGGGGATTGTTCCAGTTTTGACGCCACAAGGTTCGAAGTTTTTTCCTGTCTTTCTTAGTAAATCCTTCAGGAACACCACTAAGATCGTTGTTAAAATAATCATGGTCATCCCAACTGGCATAAATAGGGACATTTGCCGCCAGTTTTTTCCATGCCAGGGACAAATCACGAAGTAAATAATCAGACCTGTGCATGCCTGTATTGGCATCTCTGTCATCAACGGCATTATCGCCTAACAGCATCATGGCATTTGGCTCTCTTTTTACTATCGTATTGATAAGGTTGGGATTATGAAAGCCAATTTTATGAAAGCCTGATCCAAAGATGAGTCTTACTTGTTGATTTTCATTATTTTCCGATGTTGTTCTAAATGTTCCCTCAGCCAAAGCGGTTTCCTGAGAAGTCACGACATATTTATATTGGATTGATGGAGACAAACCATCTATCACTATTCTCTGATCCTGACCTGCAGTCAAAGGTTGTAATGTGTAATGTTTCTCCTCATTACCATTGACAGCTTTAACATCTATGTGTATCGGCCATTCATTTGACGGTCTAAACCAAATGCTGATTGCGTTCTCCTTAATATCACCCAACATCGGGCCTCCCATTAAATGAATATCATTTTTTAACGCAGCCTCAACGATCCGGGCATTCGTGAAATCCACCTTCTTCCTCTCAAAAACTGCTCTGGCATCAAGATAAAACTGCCTGTTGTTTGAAGGAGGAGTCACATAGCTATTAAGTAGCATGGTGTCTATTTCCAGGCTTCCGGCGTGTGCCTCATTTAGGGATATAATATGACGGGGAGACACCATGTCTCTGGTTTGGGAAAAACCATTATTGTTGGAAAGTGTAAACACAATAATTATAAACAGATATTGCAGCTCTTTAAAACTCATTATTGGTGATTTTCTGATTATTAAGATTTGAACTCTCCCTCTTATTCTCTCTTAAAGTGGTACAACGACCCTTATAAAAAAAGTACCTGAATCTGTAAAGAGCAAGCAAAATAGTAATATTCGCGTTGTTGGAAGTTTGAACAATGCCTCGATTTAGCAATCCATCGGCTAAGTTTGATACCCCGCCAAAGGGATCTACTGGGGATTATCAGCATCCACCAACGAAGAGCAAACTTTACACCTGATTTAACAGGTCGACATGGGCAGGCGACCTGTCGTGACTTTTATAACTCGAAAAAGTCGGAAATCCGACATGATTTTTTCAAATCGAGGAAAGTAGTTTTTTACTCTCTTTTTATCGTGAAAGTTGCTGTTAGTCCTACACTAAAATTTCTGGAAAGCCTGTCAACTCCGAAAATGGCTCTTGAATGTTCGCCTTTCTCTCCCAAAATTTTCACGAATAAATCGGACGCTCCATTGACGACTTTTGGTGAATCATCCCAATTTTCACCTGATTGGAAGTAGGCGTCAATGTGATTTAATCCTACAATTTTTTCAAACCCTATTTTCTTATCCACTTGTGCCAAAACATTCAAAGCACATAGCTCCATAGCTTTATATCCATCATCTGTTGAAAGTTCATTTCCCAGTCTCCCCTGATATTTAAATTCTTCATTCAGAATTGGAAATTGAATGGCAATATAGGCAACGTTTCCCCGAATGTTGACCGATACATAGCTTCCACCTGGTGTGGATACGTGTGGTAGTTTATATCCGAGCTTGTCTAAATTCTCTTTAGCTGTCATTGACTTTTTTAATGACCACAACGTATGGATGGGAACTATGGCTACTTATAAGTTTAAGAAATTACTGAGTTTATTGTTAATCTGCTTCAGATGCTTGGATTGAAGAGCATCTGAGGAGGAGTAATCCTGCCTTTATTACAAACCGGACAACTGTCCAACATAGTCTGTTTCAGCAAACATCCCTTTTTTGAGCTGCGACCACTAACAACCTCTCAAATGAACAAGTAAATTACTAACTAAATCCTTTGCTTTTTCCATATAAAACCCGGATTCGTGTAACACTATTTTTTTATCCTCCGGTGGGGGCAGACCAGGTCGATCGGCCGTCCGAAATCTTAGTTGTCAGATGCCGTTTTTTTATTTACATAATAAACCGACTTTTATTTGGAATGTTCGTTCAGTTATTTGTAGGTTTGTATAACAGAACATTCATTCCAATATTATTAACAACTAAAAAAGAAAAAATGAGAACATTAAATGGAAAAGTTGCCGTCATAACCGGAGGAAACAGCGGCATCGGCTATGCTACGGCTAAAAAGTTAAAAGAGGAAGGGGCGACCGTCATCATTACCGGTCGCTCAGACAAAAAAGTAAAAACAGCGGCAAATGAGCTTGGTGTCCAGGGGATCATTGCGGATGTATCAGATTTATCTGCCATTGATTCAGCCGTGAGTCAGATTAAAAAGGAGTTTGAGAGTATTGATATTTTGTTTGTCAATGCAGGGGTTTTTGTTCCTATGCCGGTTGGACAGAATACAGAAGAGGGGGTTGATACGTTAATCAACATTAATTTTAAAGGAGCAGTTTTTACTATTGAGAAATTTCTTCCCATTTTGAATGACGGAGGTAGCATTATCAATTTATCATCCATTAATGCTTATACCGGAATGCCAAATACAGCTGTTTATGGCGCTACAAAAGCAGCTTTAAACTCGTATACCCGGGCAGCTGCTACAGAATTGGCTGCCAGAAAAATCAGGGTCAATGCGCTGAACCCCGGACCCATCGCCACACCGATTTTTAGTAAAACAGGTATGTCGGATGAGCAGTTAAAAGGAATGGGGGATATGATGCAAAATCGAATCCCGCTGAAAAGGTACGGACGACCAGAGGAAATTGCGGAAATGGTAGCTTTTCTTGCCTCTGATAAGGCTTCTTTTATTACAGGGGCTGAATATAATGTGGATGGAGGACTTAATGTTAACCCAATATTTGCCGCATAGTTTTTTTGCTTGTTTTTGGAATGATAATTCCAAAAAGTTAATTTTGTGGAAGCGTATCCATACGTTTCCACATTTTATATTATGCCAAGAGTAAAACTATTTGATGAAAATGAAGTCCTGACCAAAGCAATGAATTTGTTTTGGAAGCAGGGGTACGCTGCAACTTCCGTACAGGATTTGGTCGCTCATCTGAGAATAAACAGGGCAAGCCTGTATGATACGTTTGGCGATAAAGAGGAGCTTTTTAAAAAGTCTTTTGAGCTTTACCGTAAAAACAGTATGGATAGAATTCGTCAGCTATTTGATGACCAGCCAAATGTGAAAGAAGGCTTTTCCGAACTTTTTAATCATGCCATAAAAGAAGCTGTATCGGATAAAGATAGAAAAGGTTGTTTTGCTGTGAACAACACCACAGAACTTATCCCTAACAATGAAAGCTTTCAAGAAATTCTATCCAGCAACAAACAGGATTTTGAAAACCTGTTTTACGAATACCTTAAAAAGGGTCAGGATAGCGGTCAATTAAAAGAAATTAAAGATTTATGGTCATTAGCCTCTTTTTTGTTTATAACATACAATGGTATTTTGGTCATTTCTAAAATCGAACCCAATAAAAAGGAATTAACAAATTCAGTGAGTATTGCGTTGTCCTTGTTGGTTTAATCAAATGTGTGCGAACGGTCTTTGTAAAAAAGTACCTAAAGCTGTAAAGAGCAAGTAAAATAGTAATGTTTGAATTACCGAAAACTTGGATAAGCTCCCGACCTAACAAGCCGAAGATCGATGTGAACCTGGTTTTGATCATCCTCCAAAAGTTGGGTATTTGCCCAAATGGAGAATGAATTCATTGATGCCATTTAAACATACACAAGTTTATAAACCTCATACTCGGAACTATAATTAGTATGAGCTTAACCGAATTATTTCAGGAGGTTGCTCTTTTATCCTTCGAGTTTCTTTGACTTAAAGCCAGGGGGAGGATTGACTTTGGTAAGAGGCTCGTTCTGTTAGTTGTTGTTGGAAGGGCCTTTTATTCTTTTGTACGTTCGTTGTCTATTTCTTTTCCTATAGCTTCCGAATAATATTTTGCACCAAGTACATTTAAGTGATTTGCATCTGACATAAGACTTGGGTCTATTTTATCATCTAAAAAATTAATATGGTATCTGTGGTTTAATTTAATGAGTGTTTCTGAAAAGAAATTATAATATTCAGTATTAATTTGTTCTTTGTATTTGTCATGGTAGGGGGTTGATACAAGTATTAAATCTATATTGTTGGAGGTGCATAGACTGTCAATTTTGTAAAGATAGGTTTTTTGAGAACTGCTAAATTTCTCTTCGTCTTGTTTAATCGAAAAATGTATATTGAAAGTTTTGTTGATTATTTCTGTGGTGGGGTTTGAATTATTTGACTCATAAAACCCTCCCCATTCTGGAGCGGAATAGATACTTGAAATAAAATTCGAATTGAGTAACTGGTTAAAGTGACTAATAAAATTAGAATCGTCAAATAGTCGAATGAAGTATATATATTTTTCAAGACTATTCTCTCCTTCAGGGAAATCTATATTAAATAGCCTATTGTAAACGGGAGCGAAATTATGGATTGATACTCCCAGAATCACCTTATTTATTTTATGATTTTTATTTTCTAATAAAGTAAGTAATCTATTGTATGTAAAATAATAGTGTTCACCAGAACTTGCTATATTTATAGTCTTTTCAGCTATTAATTCTCCATGAAGGCGTTGTATTTGAGAGTCCCCCATTAGCAAGCATTGATATTCGGATAACTCACTTAGTTTTGAATCAATCTTAATCTTTGAAAAATGATAGAATAATAAAGTTGCTATAAAAAATAGCAATGCTGGCGTACTGAATAATATTATTCTTATTCCAAATTTTTTCATAACCTTACTTAAAACTGAAAGTAAACAAATTCTTGTTCTTTGCCGATAAATAGAAATATTGCAATGATAATGGCATAATACATTGCATATCTTATTGGGCGTTTCCAATTAAAACCCAAATACTGTATTGCAAACTGTTGTTCCCTTCCATACCATTCAATTAACACGAAAATTCCTGTTAAAATTAATATCATTAAAGCTCTCCTTATTCCTGGGAATTTCGGGATTTCAAAAAATGAAGTTGATAAAATTCCTGAGATATAGTTGAAAGCATGACCCAAATTTTCTGCTCTAAAAAATATCCAGGCAAAAACAGTCAGTCCAAACGTTAACAACATAAACGAAAGTTCTTGTATGCTAGGCAAAATTTTCTCTTGAGCTACTGTTTTTAGATTATTACGATTGCTGTTGGTTAATAATAGTGGTAAGAAGTAAATGGCATTTAATGCTCCCCACACTATAAATGTCCAGTTTGCACCGTGCCAGAAACCACTTACAATAAAAATGATAAAAGTATTTCTGACTTTCATCCATGTACCTCCACGGCTTCCACCTAGTGGAATATAAACGTAATCTCTGAACCAAGTGGAAAGTGAAATATGCCAACGTCTCCAAAACTCTGCAATATCCCTCGAGAAATAGGGGAAGTTGAAATTTTGCATTAAGTCAAAACCAAAAAGTCGGGAAGTTCCAATAGCAATATCCGAATAACCGGAAAAGTCACCATAAATTTGAAATGTGAAAAATATGGCACCTAGAACCAACGTACTCCCTGAGTAGTCTGCCGAATTATTGAAAATCAGATTTGCGTATTCTGCACAGTTATCTGCGATAACGATTTTTTTGAATAAACCCCAAAGTATTTGACGCATTCCATCAACTGCTTTTAAATAATCAAAAGTTCGTTTCTTGCAAAATTGAGGGAGTAAATTAGTAGCTCTTTCAATAGGCCCCGCTACTAATTGTGGAAAGAAACTAACGAATGCTGAAAATGCTATAAAGTCTTTTGTTGGTTCTAGTTTTCGTTTGTAAACATCAATAGTGTAACTCAATGTTTGGAAAGTGTAAAAACTAATTCCAACAGGTAATATAATATTTAGCGAATTGGCTTTTATTTCAGTTCCAAAAAATGAAAAAGTACTTACAAAGTTATCCAAGAAGAAGTTGAAGTATTTGAAGAACCCTAGAAATCCAAGATTGACAATAATACTTATCCATAGTAAAACTCTTCTTTTTGATTGATTGTGCTCAGTCTTCAATTGCAACCCAACTAAATAGTCAACAATTGTGCTGAATAAAATCAACGATAAAAATCTCCAGTCCCACCAACCATAAAACAAATAACTTGCTGCAACTATCAGAAAGTTTTGGAGCTTCAGATTTTTATTTGTCCCAAACCAATAGAGTAAAAAGACAATCGGCAGGAAAATCGCAAAGTCAATTGAGTTAAAAAGCATTCTTATTGTCTATCAGTAAAGTATATTTTTATCAATGTGATTTCTTTTAGCATTCTGACTAATATCAAATTATATTATTGATTATCAGCATTTTGCAAATATCATTTTTAATATAAAATATTCAAATTCAGGTTGTTAATTTGACACCAGCTTCTGAAATCAATTTGAAAATTTGAATTTGATATTTTCCATATCTTCAATTTGAATTCCGAATCTCCCCAAAAAGATACAGCAGTCCTTGTTAGAAATGTCTATGAAGCTGTTAAGGGCAAATAAATAAGTAATATTTGCATTTCCGAAAGCCTGGACAAACTCATGAACAACTGTCCGCCGTTAGGAGGAAGCGACCTGGTGATAAATTTAGATTTGTCTTTGGTCATCTTAACTACATGATGCAGCATTTTTATCTACTGTCAAAGTAGTTTTCCAATCAGAAGAAATAGAATAAAATAGCACCAGATTTTTCAGATCAGTAGAATTCAATGATTACCTTCTTATGCATAGAAACTATTACTTCCATGTCTTTAATAGTATTCAGATTTAGCGTTTTTAGGCGCTTACGATCGTTTACTTGCTGGTTAAATTGCCTATGTAAACCATCACTTTTTATTAATTTGCAAATATATTAACTTGTATGGGCTAGTCTGAATATTTCAGGTGGAAATTCGTTTAAACCCTGAAATTCTTCGATCAAATTTAGGGGTTGTTATTTATAGTGACCATGATTAATTCAAAAACCTCGATTGTATCTACACCATTATTTTATTTTTTATCAACTGAACTTCTTATCGATAAATAACATGTTATATATGCGATAATACTACGCAAATATTTAAAAAGTATCCGAGGGCTTTTCGGTAAAAAAACACCATGCAGAAAGTGCCCGGATACTTTGAGGGAAGTGATTTATTAGGAAAGCACTAAATGGCAATGAATCAAATGACAAATAAATTTCAAAAACGAATACCAAAGATCTAAACATATGAAAATCAGGATATTGGATCTTAGGTTTTATTTGATATTTGCATTTTGAATTTTGAGTGTTATTAAAGTATCACACTTAATCTTTTAGAATTGTTCCCTTTAATGAACGTGATTATCCGTCGTATAAAAATAAAAAAGGAGCTCTTTCGAAAGGCCTAACTGTAAAGTGTGTTAGGGGAAAAATTAGCAAGTGAAACCTAATTCGGTCAGACACCGGGAGGTTCACGCCAGATTTGGAGGGGTTTATTTTTGGCTTTTCAGGATTTCTTTAACCATTTTCCTATAACTTTTCCCGATATTTAGTTTAACATCATCGACTAAAAGCTCATCATAAGACACTTCTTTTATTCTTTCTGTATTGACAATAAATGAACGGTGAATTCTTAAAAAAATATCGGGTAATCTGGAGTCTAAATTGCTGATTTTCTCTTTGCTCGCTATTTGATCTTTTACAGTGTTAACCTTAATAGAATCGGATAGGCTTTCGATGTAAATAATTTCGTCATAAGGTATTTTTGTCAGTTTCCTATTGGATACGATTTCTAGAAACGATTTTTTCATTTTTTCTTTGTCGTCCAATAGTTGTTGAATTACTTTTCTATTCTCTGTTATTTGATTCATCATGAATAAAAATGATCCTATAAATACAATCAAATACAGTAATACTGCCAATAGGAGAATCTCAGTAGCATTAGGGTTTAGCTTATCAAATCTAAGCTTTACCATGTAGACGAATGAAAAAAGTAAAACCATCATTTCAAGATATAATGAAATAACGGCTGTACAGAATGTATAAAAGGCAAACCTTGCATACCTCTTATTGAGATAGTATTTAGGCACAAGTACATAGTTGAAAAAATAGGAAGTACCTAAAACGATGGGAAGGAGCATGCTGACGAAGAAAAATGCCGCACTTTTGTTTCCCCAGGAAAATCCAAACACCAGTGTTAAAACAAGTATGACAAATATCCAATAGGCGATGTGATAGTATGGGTTTGCTGTTATTTTATTCATTCAGTTCGATTTCTCTGGCTAATTTCGAAAAAGATATCAAAATTTAAAGTCAGCGTATGCAAACAACCCTTTTAGAGCTGGATTCGACCTTGATGAGTTTTATGGTCTCCCATAGTTTTACAGCAGTATTAATCACTTAAAAAAAACAATTATGATGAAGCTCTTTATTACAGGAGGCCCAGGATTTATGAGTATCCTAACACTGCTATTAGTTATTGCAACAGCATGGATTATCTATCATTTTGTTGTTGGATATAATTCGAAACAACCAAACCAGGAAAAAATATTGCGCAAACTGGGGTATGGTAAATCAATAGGTTTATTTGCCCTGGTAACCGGATTTCTCGGTCAGATGATCGGTTTGATCAACGCATTTTCAGTAATAAGTGACCATCCCGATATTAAAACAGAGTATATTTTTGATGGAATTTATTCAACGATGATTTGCCCGATTTATGGAATGCTTATTTTTCTATTCTCTTTATTGCTTTGGTTTGTTGCAAGTTTTATGATTGAAAAAAGGGCTAAAAACCTAAGTCAATTAGCATGAGTGTTATCATACCAAAAAACATTTGATTCCGGATTTTCTGGTGCGCTTTTTTATAAAGCGTACCATTTAACTAAAGATGTACAAAAGGGAGGCATTTTAAATGCAAAATTAAATCCACACGCATTCAAAAATGCGCGATTGTGATTTTACCTACTCTGCCAATGTTTCCTGCACGATTGTTTCCTGGCCGGATTGGGTTTTGGAATGATTTAGATGCCGGTTTAAAACAATTCCGCTAAGATATCCGCCCAGGATTGCTGTTGGTATCGCCATCATCAGCCACATGATTCCATGGGTCCATAGTTCCTGCCATAGACCGACCTCTGCTCCGGTATAATCGATACCGGTGGACAAACTAAATGCAATGGCAACCAGGTGTCCACCTATGGAACCTATGAAATAACTAAATAAACCAAGGATTTTGCTCCCAAACCCCAGGCCTTTGGTTCCCTTGACCAGCCACAAACTGCATCCTAATGCCGTAAATCCAAAAAGACTGTCGAAGGGTGGGCCTCCCAGATACCAGCCGATCCAGAAAAACGACAAAAATAAGAGTGCAACCCGTAATATTTCAATTTTTTGAAATGGTAAAAAGGTATGTAAATACCGATATTGAAAAAAACCGACAATGCATCCTACAACTAAAAGGGCAATGGTATGCGAAATGATTTGCGATGTATTCATATCAAAGGTGTGTCCTCCTGTAAAACCGTGGCCAATCAATCCATAGAGGCAATAGCTTAGGCTAAATGCAGAAAAGTTACTAAAACCAAGGGTGCTTTTCCTTCAGATATGGCCCTGATGAAGTTAGTTTACCTGGCTACAAAAAACATTGAAAAGAAATGGAACCAGCCACTTCATAACTGGTCGACAACAGTTCAACAACTCAGCATTAAATTTGAAGGCAGATTAAAACTGGATATATGATCAATATCCAACAGCAAAGATCGGTCAATTGTCAGAACCCGTCAAGGGTATATAAACGGCTTCGTGCCTTCGCCGCCCTTGACTGAACCTGCCAATAGACCAAAACAGCCATTGAAAATTGATCGAAAAGAAAAAATCAATAAATTTGAAAACTTACCAAAAACCAGACAGAGTTTAGTTTACACTTCCATGTTAGAAAGTAAATATGTCTTCATCCATTCCCTCTGGTCTGTCCTGGTATCCTACTAATGTCTATTAAGTCGTCTGACAACTTGGAGTTGTCTAACGGCTACTCCTTGCTTGGGAACTTTTTCCCCAATAGGGATGCCTTTAGTATCAATCATACCATTTGCCATAATGTGCACTAAGATGAGGCATTACAAATGCCGAAATAAATCCGCACACATTATTAAATGCGCGCGAGTTGCGGTTACATTTCCGATTGCGGGCACGAACCGGGAGGTTCGCGCCAGTTAACCTAGGTAAATTGCCAACTGCCTGTTTGCCAACTGCCAACTTTCAAATAGCCCCCGCCTCTTAATGATGACAACTACATCTGATCCCCGTAAAACTACGCGACTCAGCGTGCCACTCAAAATTGTCGTTGTAGCCTTCCTGCTCCCAGAAGAATTTGCCACGAGGCTGGTCGTAATTACCGGTCTCATTCATTGTGGCGGTCTCATACATTCGTCCGTTTACGATTGTGTAGGTCACAGAATTCATGTTTTGAATATCTTCTAACGGATCTTCCTCCAGAATAATGATATCCGCCAGCTTACCGGTTTCGATCGAACCCAGGTGGTTGCCCATACCAATGTATTCGGCTCCGTGAAGGGTGGCGGCCCTCAGCACCTGCATATTCGTCATGCCTCCCTGCGAAAGGTTCCACATTTCCCAGAGCACTCCTAATCCCTGTAACTGACCGTGTCCGCCGACACAAACTTTCACACCGGAATCAACCAGCTTTTTACATGACTGCGAGGTGAGGATATGCCCGTTTTCATATTCTTCCATCGGTGCCATGGTACGGTGCCTCGACCGGCTGTCGATGATTGACCTCGGTGTATATTTCAACAATTTTTCTTCTTCCCATACTTGCGTGTTTTGATACCAGTAATATTCACCATTCAGGCCTCCGTAATTGACGATAAGGGTAGGGGTGTTACTCGTTTTGCTGGCAGCCCAAAGTTGGATCACGTCATCATAGAGTGGAGCTACGGGCACATTGTGTTCAATGCTCGTATGTCCGTCAAGGATCATCGTCATGTTGTGAAAGAAGGTAGAGCCGCCTTCCGGATAGACCATTATTTCCAATTCCCTTGCCGCCTTGATCACTTGTTGACGCTGATCCCTTCTCGGCTGATTATAACTTTTTACACTGAATGCGCCATAAGCCTTGGTTCGTTCGATGGCAAATTTTGCATCGTCGTAGTTGTTGATGACTGCCTTGAAATCCCCGTCTGCCCCATAGAGAATGGTTCCGGTGGTAAAGATCCTCGGTCCGACCATGTTCCCGACTTTTACCATTTCCGATTGTGACAACGACATTTCGGAATTGGAAGATGGGTCATGTGTCGTCGTTATCCCATAAGCCAGATTGACGTAATACGGCCATTCTTTTTGAGGGCTCAATCCATACCTGAATGCCCTGAGGTGGGCATGTGTATCGATCAGCCCCGGCATGATCACCTTTCCGCTTACATCATAAACTTGAGCATTGTTAGGAACATCAATCTCACCTGTTGCTCCAACGGCAACAATCTTATTTTCCTCAATTAATACAGTTCCGTTTTCAATAACTTCATCACCATTCATCGTAATGATCTTTGCTCCGGTGAAAGCGAGCTTGCCTTCCGGTACATCTGTCTCCAGTGTCAGATCTATGTCCACAATCTCTTTCTTGATCTCGCCGATGCTGTCGGGTGAGCCTTCCAGAAAAGTAAAGCAATTCTTTAATTCAGTGGAATAGTACTTAGGACCCAATGTCCAATGAAGCTTTTTACTATCTGAAGACCATTGAAGGTTGGTTCCTGCTTCTTTGGAAACCTTGGCAATGGGCATGGTCTTCAAATCACCGCTCAACTCAAAAGTAGTTCCATTGTCGGCAAAAGGAATGACATAGATATAGTACAATTCACCAAAGGCCAGCCATTTGTTGTCGGGACTCAAAGAAAATTGATTGGCATATTTGGAATGAAAATGGACTTTCTTGTCGTTTCCATTAAGGTTTACGCTGCTATACGTTTTGTCAAGGCTACCGAAAAGGAATCCACCGGTTTGATAGTAGATGCGGTCGCCTTTTTGATTGAAAGTTGGGTACTGACCTCCATCTGAGACAAATTTCGGGTCGCCACCTTCAGCGCTCATCCAATAGATGCCGGGATCGACTGTATAAGCATATCCCATGGCGCTGTTTCCATCTTCTTTGCTATACACTATTTTAGAACCGTCGGGAGAATAGGAAGGGGTACGGTACATCCCTTTTTCGCCTGAAAGCCTGGTAGGAGTACCGCCTGTTGCAGGGATTTTCCAGATAGCACCTTTTTCTTCATCATTCCAGGTGACGTAAATGATCGATTTTCCATCAGGAGAAAAAGAGGGTTCGAATTCAAAGTCTGTTCCGCTTGTCAGTCTTTTTGGTTTTCCGTTGGGGATTTTCATGGTGTACAAATATCCGGCGGCATTGAATACCAAAGTCTTTCCATCCGGGGATGTCTGGGCATTTCGGATCACATGCGCTTTGAAGGATTCCGGGGATGGGTCCTGGGCAAAGATCGGTGCATCTGTGATCTGGTGGGTAGCTTTGGCATTGAAAGGAATAACCTCATCATCGCCAGTTTCCGTATTGACTTTTTTGATCTTCCCTTCGGCCCAGATGACGACATGTTTATTATCCGGCAACCAATTGTAATTGGGGTAAACCCCGAAGATTGCCCAAACCTCTTGCTGGTCCTTGGAGAGCTTGTCATACACAGGAGTTTGGATTCCGGTTGTCAAATCGTGAATGTAGAGCACACTCTTCGTACGTACACGACGAATGAATGCCAGCTTAGTGCCATCCGGTGATATTTGAGGCCTTACTGCTCCACCGGGCCCCTGGATCACATTTTCCACTTTTCCCTTTTCACGATCATACCTTCTTATGACATATATCTGGCTGTTGGGGTCTTTGTTGTACTGAAACATGCCTCCCGGCGCCATGTCCTCACTGAAATAAACATATCGGCCATCTGGGCTTATCCATGGCTCCCCGGCATCCTGCTGGTCATTTTTTCTTTTTGTCAATTGTACGCCTGAGCCACCTGCCTGATGGTACATCCACATTTCACCTGCTCCAAGCGATCGCTCCGAAGTGAAATGTTTCCTTGCTACCAGGTATTGTCCGTCTGGTGTCCAAACGGCATTGTTGAGCAGGCGAAAGTCTTCTTTGGTAACCTGACGGGCGTTGCTACCATCCGCATTCATGATCCAGATATTGTCGCCTCCTCCGGCATCGCTCGTAAATGAAATCTGTTTGCCGTCAGGGCTAAACCTGGGTTGCACTTCATAGGCATGTCCTTCACGAATGATTTTCGCTTCTCCTCCTGTGATGGGAATGGTATAAATATCACCCAGCAGGTCTAACACAATCGTTTTTCCATCCGGACTGACGTCCAGGTTCATCCAGGTTCCTTCGTCTGTTTCAATGGTGATTTCCTTGAAAGGTTGCACCGGTGAGTTGATGTCCCATTTCTCTTCTTTGGGTTTTTCCTGGGCAAAAATTGTGAATGAAATAAGATAGACGAAGATGGGTGCAATGGTTTTGATTGAAAGTGCGCTCATAAAATAGATATTTGTAATTGAATAACTGGAAGAAGAGCAGTTGATATTACTTTGCTTGAAACAGACCGTCGTCGTTTAGTGAGATCATTTCATGCCCTCTTTGTGACAAAGCTAAAAATCAATTGCAAAATACCTTCTTTTTGATCGGAATATTGCCTGTAATAAGAACTCACCTTGGTATTTGATTACGTTGGACTCAAGCATTAGCTGTTTGAATTAACTTAACATTGTAGGACGAATTATTTGTTAACTATTTTAATTGTTTTTGACCATTTTGTTAAATGAACAGTAAGGTGACATGTTTATTAGCTAAATATTAAGTTTTACACAATCGCAATTCTTCCGGTTACTTTTAATAGTGAAAAATATTAATAGATAAATCCAATTTATTGTTCGATTCGGAGATCATTTTTTGGAGCAAACTATTTTTTTAAACCTGGCGCCACCGGCTGATGAACACATTATTAAAGAAAATTTACGGTGTAAATGATAAGGAGGTCTTGCCGCTATCCCTGCTGATTGCGTTGGGCTTTTTTATGGGGATTTTTTCAGCGACCTATTCCGTAGCCGGAACAACGCTTTTTCTGAATTATTTTAATGAGAAATCAGACCTGCCCGGCGCTTTTATCATTTCAGGTATCATTGGCCTGATCAGCGCCTATGCATACAGCTTCCTTCAAAAAAGGATCAGGTTTGAAAAATTAATCATATCCTTTTCTGTTTCAATTTTTCTACTGGTAACGTTACTCATTACTGGATTTTATTTTTACCCAAATACCCGGGATGTGGTCTTTCTTTGCTTTGTTTTAATCACGCCTTTTGTCACACATCTATCATTAATTTTCTGGGGGATTTTTGGGCGGATCTTCGACGTTGGACAGTCTAAAAAAATCATTGGAAACGTAGATTCAGGTCAGCTTTTGGCATCGATTATTGCCTTATTTTCCATTCCGGTTCTATTAACCATACTTGCGGACGTAAAAAGTCTGATCATCATCAGCCTGGTCAGCGCTTTGGTATTTTTCTTTATCATTCTTTTTATTACTGGAAAGAAGCTTTTGATTCAGTCCGCAACAGCATCTCTACAGGCAACGATAGATAAAACCCGATCGATCCAGCGAATATTTAAGAACCCATATATTCTCATCATGGGCATTTTTGTGATGGTTTCCATGGTTGCCGTAAAATTTGTAGACTATTCATTCTTAAACGTTGCAAGCGCTCAATTCGATGATGAAAAAAATATGGCCTTTTTTCTTTCCATTTTTGAAGGCGCTATTGTAGTTCTGAGTTTTATTTTTCAGACTTTCTTTACGGATAAAGTAATAGAGAATTACGGGTTGAAGGTTTCATTGCTCGTTACCCCGGTTATTCTATTTATCTTCATCACCCTTTCGTCTTTGATTGGCCTGACATTGATTGATAACTTCAGCTCTCAGTCGCCTACATTCCTCATCTTCTTTATTTTTATTGCGCTCAGCAGAATGTTCTCGCTTGCCTTAAAAGATGCCCTGGACGGACCGGCGTTCAAGCTTTATTTTATGCCGCTTGAAAAAAGTATCAGGTTTGATGCGCAAACCAAGATCGACGGGATTGTTACGGTTTTCGCAGGGTCAGTTGCGGGGGTATTTCTGTTTTTGTTTGACAGGATCTCATGGATCAACTTCCTGCATATTACTTTCATTATCATTCCGTTTGTAGCAACCTGGTTTTATGTAGTGGTAAAGCTGTATGATAAATACCAGTTAACCCTGATTGCCACATTAGAAAATATTAAGAAAAAGGGGAGGAAGTTATTTACAAGGCTTTTTGATGCAACCAGTTCGGACGTAAAGTACCTGCATTTAAAAAAGGATGATGAGATCATCCGCGCGCTGGAGATTACGGAAAAGGTTAATCCACTTTTTTATGAGAAACTGGTCATAAGATATCGAAACCACAAATCAGCCGTTGTCAGGGAATTTTTGAAAAAGAAGCTCTCTTTATTTGAGATCAATCACAATGAGATTCGAAAAATAAAATCCGGTGATCAGAAAAATAAGACAAGAAGCCTTGCATTGGAGGCCGTTGAAAATGCTGCGCACGTAGATCGCATTTTTCTATCCAAAGATCAATTGGTTAAGCTGTCACGGTCAGGAGTCATTTCGGAGCGGATCCTTGCTGCCAATACCTTGAAGCATCTTATTTCGGATGATAACATTTTTGTTCTGATTGAATTGCTCAGGGACAAGGATGTTGATGTTAAAAAGGTGGCACTCAAAACTGCCATAGAAGTAAACAGGGAGGAAACCTGGCATGTGTTGATTGAAATGTTAGGTAGCGAAAAAATGGCCAACCATGCCATGGCAGGAATTATCAATATTGGTGATAAGATCTTGCCGGTTCTTGAGAATCATTTTCACAAATCAGCCAGCAATCCAAACGTGCTTTCCAGAATAGTCAGGATCTACGGTGAATTAAAATCGCCCGATTCTTTTGAAAACTTGTTCAAGAAAATCGACTACCCCAATCATGTCGTAAAGAAGGAATCGATCAATGCACTAAGGAATTTTAATACAGGAGTGGAAGGATATAAGCGTACGCTCATTAATACCACACTTGAAAAAGAACTTGGAAAGACTTTCTGGAACCAGATGGCGCTGAGTGAGCTGGCGGATATTGAAAGTACCCAGGAACTCAAAAAGGCTCTTGAATCAGAGATTGATCAGAATTTCGAAGTTATTTTTGACTTGCTGGGAATATTATACGATCAAAAATCAGTCGTTCTTGTTAGGGAGAATTTTGAAAACGGAACGAATGAGAGTATCACTTTTGCACTGGAGCTCTTAAATATTTTCGTAGATGAAGAGCTTAAACCCATTTTGTTTCCCGTCATTGATGATCTTTCCCCGCAGGAAAAATTCCTGAAACTTTGCGAAGAATTTCCACGAGAGTCTTACGATGAATGCCAGATTTTACAGCAGTTAATATTCCGCGAAGGCGGTCAGATAAACAACTGGACAAAGGTATGTGCATTATTTGCTTATGGTAGTCTAAAGAAAGTAGAACCTGACAATACCATTAAGGCACAGCTTTTCCATGAAGACAAGCTTATTCGTCATGCCGCTCTTTGGGTAATGAAAATGAAGAACCCTGAGGCTTTCCAAAAAATTCTGATAAGACTAAAAAGAAGTAATAAAATCGCCTGGGCGAATCAATTAGAGTTAGAGTATCAATCCATTGATGATTCCCACAAAATGCCTTTGTTGATGCGTAAATCTCTGAAACTACGGTCATTTAATACGTTCAGAAAGGTTTCACCGGAAATCCTTTCTGAACTCGTTGTAAATGGAGATATCAATGCTGTTAATCCTGGAGAAAAATTGACCGGGCAAATGTTTTTTGATGACAAGATGCTAATCATTTTAGAAGGAGGAATCCAGGTACATATCAAGGATCATCCAATTCTTGTTTTAAAAGAAGGGGATATCTTCTCAAGTGTTCTGAATTCTTCGACCATTAACCTGACTGAAATAGTAAATGATACCCCTGGTGAGACGAGAATATTGATGGTCGATCACCAGGAGGTTTTTAAACTAGCTACAACTTATGATACATTGATGGACGCTTTTGCCCTTCACAGTGAAATAAACAGCAATTTTAAAATGGTGGGATCAGAAGCTTAAATAGGATGAAAATGGAAGCGAGAGACAAATTAAACATACGTTTGTATCAAAGTATCGACGGGAAAAGTGAAGACCTGCTGGCTTCACAGGCTAAAACCGTGGAAAGATTTATGTATGTCTTTAAGGTATTGCTGAAAGCTTCGCATAAAAAAGAAGCTGTGTTCAACTGGGACAGCGCTCCGCCGAAAGATGCCAAGTCGAGGAATAAAAGATCAGGTATAGCTTTCATAATTATTCATGGGGATCATGATAAGGAAATGGAGGCTTATCGTCAATTTGAAGCGTCTATTGGGAAAGAAAAAATATTTCTGATCTGTTTTGATAAGGGTATTTATGATCGGTTTGAAAATGAGTTTCCAATAAAGATCTATCCTGTATTTCATCACAAAACAAATGGAGAAATACTCACCTTTATAGATTTTTTCGTCAATAATACCCAACCTGAGAATGACCTTTTTCTCAAGGTGTTCGATCTCATAGACAGTGTGAATGAAAGGCTTTCAGAAGCAAATTCTGTCAATGCGCATGAGAATATGATCTACCTGGCACTGACAGAAAACGAATTAAACGAAGAAAGGAATATTCTTAAGAGGGAATTAAGGCGATTGGGTTATCAGGTAACTCCCGGAAGCAGCATCAATGGCGAATATAATAGCGACGAAAGGCTAAAAGAAGAAATTGAAAAAAGTAAACTTTCCATCCACCTGCTTCATTCGGAGGACTATGCTACAGGCATGGATCAATCGCTGACTTCCAGACAGAAAAAGTTAACATTGGAGAAATATAAGGATTCGCCAGATTATACCAGGATCTTTTGGCTGTCTGGCAATGGGAATGGGACGACCAATAATTCTGTGTCTGTTGACGGTTATAAGGAAAAATCAGAAGGAATGGAAGGCGCGGAGGTGCTTCAAAATTCCATTGAGACGTTAAGGGGGCTGTTGAAAAACAGGCTAAATGCCAATGATCAATCGAGTATTTCTAATGGAAATGATCAATCAAGCAAGCGCTCAAAGGTGTATTTTCTATATGATAAGGTCGATGAACGTCATGCTTTGCAACTTATCGGAAAAACAAATTTAAAAGGTCAGGATATTCTGAAACCTGTTTTTAAGGGAGATTTTCATCAATTGAGAAGCCATCATATCAAATGCCTCCAGGATGCAGATAGGGTTATTGTTTTTGCTCAGGATGTAAATCCGGTCTGGATTAAAATGAAATACCTGGAAATCCTTAAATCCCCTGGTATGGGGCGAAAAAAGAAGTGGCAGGAACAGGTTATTTATTTGGGTAGGGATCAGGAAACCGATTGGCTTTCAGACAAAAATAAAAATTGGGTCATTTTGAGAAATGACATTGAAAAATTGGTCCAAAAAATTGGATACGGGAAAAAAGAACTAAGCAATGAAAGGATCTCTTAGCGATTTAAAGGAAAAAAGAGAGGAAATTAATCCTCTGTTCAATCCATTTCCGGGGTTGCGTCCATTTAAACTGGACGAAAGCCACCTGTTTTTTGGACGTGAAGGTCAGAGCGATGAAGTGTTGATCAAGCTTTCACAAAATAAGTTTGTTGCGATTGTTGGTCCGTCCGGAAGTGGTAAATCTTCATTTACATTCTGCGGAGTTTTACCCCTTTTGTATGGAGGCTACCTGGAAAATAAAAGCAGTGAATGGCAGATCGTCAAATCGCGTCCCGGAGCGGCTCCTATAGAAAACCTGGCAACGGCGATTAATAATGAATTTGACAATCCGCAAGAAAATGAAGAAGAGAAGAAGCTAAGGAAAAAGCTTACAGAAACGCTTCTCAGAAGCAGCTCCGCAGGATTGGTGAATGTCCTTTCAGATGAGTCACAAAATAAAAATATCCTTGTTCTGATTGACCAGTTTGAGGAATTGTTCCGATTTAAGGGGCGGATCAATAAATCGAACATCCATGACGATTCATTGGCATTTATTAATCTTTTGGTAGAAGCTGTTCAGGATGAAACGAATAATATTTACGTAGCGCTCACCATGCGATCGGATTTTATTGGCGATTGTGCGCAGTTTTCCGAGCTGACGTATCTTATCAATAAAAGCCACTACCTCATTCCTCAAATGACCCGCAGTCAGCTTCAGGATGCCATCGAGGGTCCGGTTTCTGTGGGGGAAGGAAAGATAGACAGCAGTCTCGTCCAGCAATTACTGAACGATCTTGGTGATGAGACCGACCAGCTTCCCATTTTACAGCACGCTCTGATGCGGACCTGGGAATATTGGATCGAGCATAGGGAAATGGATGAAAAGATCAATATTCGCCATTACCAGGCTATAGGTGGAATGCAGGAAGCATTGTCTCAACATGCCAATGAAGCATTTAATGAACTGAATGAAGAGGAAAAAGTACTTTGTGAGAAAGTATTTAAAGCCATAACGGAGAAAAAAGGCGAGGATGATGGAGTGAGGCGTCCAACCAGGCTCAATGAGATTGCCTTAATATGCGATACAGAAATCGGTGATCTGGAATCCGTACTTGAGGTGTTCCGGCAATCCGGACGATCATTTATCACCCCCGAACAAGACAAGCAAATTGATGAAAAGAGCATCATCGATATTTCTCATGAAAGTCTGATCAGGATCTGGTCGAGGTTGAAAAAATGGGTGAATGATGAAGCGGAATCAGCATCTCTTTATCTTCGGTTGGCGGAAGCAGCTACCCTACATCAGCAAGGAAAGAGTGGCTTGTGGGGAACTCCGGACCTTCAGTTGGCGCTTAACTGGCAATCCAAGCAAAAGCCAACACTGGAATGGGCAGAGAGATATGATCTGGCATATGAGCGCACCATGTCCTTTCTGGAGCACAGTAAAAGTGCCTACGAGACCGAACAGCAGCTAAAAGAATTAAAAGCCAGGAAAACACTTAAACGTGCCCGCAGAACAGCGCTGATCTTTGCAGGCGCTGCCATCATTTCAATTGGATTGGGCGTCCTGGCTTTCAGGCAATACATTGAAGCCGACACACAAAAACAGATAGCAGAGCTCAACGAGGTTCAGGCACTGAAAAATGAGCAGAGAGCAAAGGAAAATGAACAAAAGGCCAACCTTGCCAGGTTGAAGGAAGCAGAGGAGCGCGAGAAAGCTGAAATTGCTCAAAAAGAAGCTGAGATTGCAAAAGAGGATGCAATCAAGCAAAAGAATGAGGCTGACCGGCAAAAAGGCATAGCCGAACAAAAGCAGGAAGAAGCAACTATCGCCATGAACCTGGCCCTTAAAAATGAAAAAGAAGCCATCCGGGCTAGGGAAAATGAAGCCAGGCAAAGGGAAATTGCTGAAGAAAGTGAACGAAAAGCCGTCAACCAAAGAATGGTTTCCATTGCAAAAGCCATGGCATTGAAATCGGTCATGGAGGAAGATACCGATCTTAAGGGACTAACTGCATTTCAGGCATATCTGTTCAATTTCAATCATGATGGGTTAAAATACGATCCTGATATTTACGATGGTTTGTATTATGCATCCAAGTCATTAAAAAATGATCCCTACAGAAGTTTTTCCGGCCATACGGATGCAGTAAAAGCTTTTGTATCATCAGCTGATGGGAAGTATATCTATTCCACAGGAAGTGATGGTCGTGTACTTCAATTTAATTCAAATAATCCTCTGACAAAACCGGAAATGGTTAAGGATAGCAGTAACGTTGTCAATGACATTATCCTGGACAAAGGTGGAAAGACATTGATATGCTCAGATCAAACACAAATTTATTTCATCGACCCTCAGGAAAACAAAATCAACAAAATCATTGACATTTCAGGTATCGGCCAGATCACTCAACTTGAGCCATCGACTATGCCGGGTAAATTTTACAGTATTGGATTGGACCAGACCCTCAGGCTTTGGGATAAGGATAAAAATGAAATTATTCACACTAACGATACAAAGATAAATGTCATAACATCCTGCCCGGCCAAAAACTGGTTGGCGATTGGTGATGAAAATGGAAAAATTATCATTTTGGATATGCACTCAAATAAAGTGCTGTTTGAAATACATAATGGCGAGGAAAAGAAGAAAGGAATTTATTCCATTGCCTTTAATGATACCGGTAAAATGATGGCTGCAGGAGACCTGAGAGGAGTGGTCAGGTTATGGAATGTTAATGCTGGTGTAGAATTGGTTAAAGTACTGACCAGGCACTATGCACGTGTAAATGACATTCAATTCAGTAAAAAAACGAGTCAGCTTGCAACAGCCAGCTGGGATAAAACTGTCAGGATATGGAACCTTAACCACCTCAATGACCTTCCGATTGTCCTGAAAGATCACAATGACTGGGTGTGGTCTATATCATTCAGTCATGACGATAAATATTTGTTAGCGGGTTGCAGGGATAACCTGATCCGCGTTTGGCCCACCAACCTTGAAATGATGTCTGATAAGTTTTGCGAAAGACTCAACAGGAATATGACCCTTGAAGAATGGAGTCAATTTGTTGCAGAAGACATCGACTATGAAATAACCTGCCAGGAGTTACCTTCCGGCCGATAATTATATTAAGTAGTGTACAACTTGAAACATGCGTTTTTTAATATTTTTTATAACTTTTCTAATATTATCAACCTGGTCTTTTTCCCAGAACAACTGCGTGGAAAACCTGAAAAAGGCCGAGGATGCGTTTGATGCTGGAAGGATTGAGGAAATACCGGCCCTGCTAAACAGCTGCATCAGAAGCGACTTTGATAAAGAACAAAAAGCGCTTGCCTACAGACTCCTGACCATTACTTATCTATATGATAAAGATGAAGAAAAGGCCGAAGAAGCTATGCTCCATCTTTTGAGAACAGACCCTTTGTTTAAACCTGATATTAGCAATGATCCTTCTGAGTTCATAAGCCTTTATAATTCTTTCAGAACCAATCCCATTATGATTGCAGGATTTTCAGTAGGGGGAATGCTTTTTTACATCCGTGACGTCAGTCGGTTTGGCGTGGAAAACTTAACGTCTGAGACGGAAAAATATAGCGGGAACTGGGGGGTAGACCTGGGTTTTGACGTTGAAATTCCTGTGAAAAAAAATTGGTCTGTTTATTCATCTCTTCACTTTTCCAGTAAAAAATATTCGATTGAAAACACCCTGATGTCCTTCAATGAACTCCAGGTAAATGAAAGTCAAAGTTGGGTAGATCTTTATTTAATGGGTCAGTACAACTTTACTGAAATGAAGACCCGACCATTCATCAGGTTAGGTGGTTATGCCGGGAGCCTTATTTCCGCACAGGCCGTTTACCTAACCAATCAGGAAGATTTGAATGACATTGAAGGCCCTTCTGAAGATATAACTCAGCTGAGAACGACTTTTAACTATGGATGGGTAGGCGATCTGGGACTATCTCATTCATTTGGGCGAAATATCATTGACCTGACCTTAAGATATTGCTATGTATTCAAAAACTATGTTAATGAAGAAAGCAGAGGAGGACCTCTTGAAAATTCCCTCGCCCTGACTTATGGATACCGGGATAATGATTTTCAGGCAAATTTTATGAGCGCTACCATAGGATATAAAATCATGATCTTCAAACCCAAGAAGCTGTATTGATGATGGGGAGAAAGTTTTACATATTTCTGTTGATGATCTTTCTGTATGGTTGTTCAAGTGAGTTTGAAGGTCTGGAGAATGATGATCAGCTATTTATGAAATTTTACGGAGGGGCAGGTGAAGACAATGGAAGTGCCATGATTGCACTTGACGGAGGTTTTGCATTGGTCGGAACAACTACCAGCTTTGGTGATGGTGATTCGGATCTGTTTCTGGTGATCACGGATGAAAATGGAAATGCGCTCACATCTAAAGCATTGGGAGGTAAAGGCAATCAATCCGGAAACGGACTAATTCAATACAATAACAATCTGCTTGCTGTTGGCCATCAGGAAGACTCTACAGGAAATTCTGATATCTGGATTCTGGAAATGGATCGTCAGGGAGACTCACTGAGGTCCTGGACATTCGGCAGTCCGGAAATAGATGAATTTGGCATCGATATTAAATCAATATCGAATGGTAATTTAGTTGTTACGGCCACCCGGTATACTACCAGCACCAATCCCGATACATATGTTCTGAAATTTGACAATCAGATGGAAGTGATCTGGGAGAACAAAAATGCCCTGAATGATCTTTCCGATCATTTTGGAAAGAATATTATTGAATACAGGGATGAGGAGTTGGTTTACTGCAGCACATCAAAGAGGAGTTATTCCGGTTACACGGATATGAGGTTAACAGCCATCAACTCAATTGGGGAGGTATCGTGGAATGTTTATTTTGGCGAGAATCAAAGTGTAGAAGAAGCTCATGCTCTCACGAGTCACGTAGGTTCATTTTACCTGATTGGGAATACAACTGTTGCCGGTAGTCATGATTCGGATATCCTGATAGTAAAAACCAACGAAGCCGGTACAGGAGCGAGGTCGATGACCATTGGCTTCCCGGGGGCATCAGAAACCGGGAAGAGGTTGGTTTCCCTTCGTGATGGTAGTTTGTTGGTTGTCGGCGAACGAAAACTTCAGAACAGCAATTTTAAAGACATTTACATCGAAAAGATTGATACAGAAGGGAACAGATTGTGGGAGGTACCTTACTTTTTATCGGGCTCGCAGGATGATCTCGCTGCTGATGCTTTGGAAATGGAAAACGGGGATTTGGTCATTTGTGGTACGGTTTCGTTTAGCGGAAATCCCATGATGCTTTTATTGAAAATGAATAAAGAGGGAAAATTGATAAGATGATTTTTATGGGTAGGCTGTTAAAAAAATACTTTTTAGCTCTTTCCGCGATTTTCATTGTGGCATTAACATCTTATGCGGGGAATTCATTCTTCGTACCTTCGGTTAATACTGAACCTGTTTCCAACATCTCAAATCAAACAGCAACTTCAGGGGGAAATAGTGTTTTTGTTGATGGAGGTACGTTAATAGACAAAGGGATTGTCTGGGCGCAGTATTCTGCTTCTGATGATCCAATTGTAAAAACTGATTCTGTCAGAAGTGCGGGCAATGCCCCAACAGATTTCACATTGGATCTTGAGAATTTGTATCCGGAAACCCGCTATGAGGTTCGGGCTTATGTTGTTGTTGATACGGATACAACTTATGGCAACACAATTAGTTTTTACTCACTTTCAAATCCTCCAAACAACCAGAATGTCAATTTTTCAACCAATGTTTCCGGTCCAAATTCCGTAGGAATTACTTTTAATGATCCATCCACTGTAGGAGCCGATGGATTCATTCTTTTGCGGAGGCAGGATGGTTCTTATCCCAATATGAATGGTATTCCAAATGGTCAGGGGATTCCGGGTAGCTATCCCGCCGGAACTACTTTTGTCACTGTGCTGAACGATGGAACCAGTCCTTATGCGGATAATGGATTGGATCCAAATCGAACGTATCACTATTCTATTATACCCTTTAATTATGATGGGTCGAACACAAGCACCTACCATTATATCTACAATGTTGCTCATCATTCCTCCAATGAAACAACTGATCCAGCGGAGGAGTCGGATATTGTTTCATCAGGCAATGAGGCGTCGGATATTTTTTATGCGAATTATACCTCTTCTACCATAAACAATACTTCTGATGCTCAGCGGGTATGGAGGTTTACCCTACGGGATGGCGGAGGAAGCAATGACGATGACAACCTCTCTACGATCCTGACAAATTTAACCATCACTCCAGGAACAGGTAATACCGTCAGCAACTGGCAGAATGCAATCAATAGAGCTGCATTATTTGTCGGAGGAACCAAAAGAGGCGAAACAACACCTTCAGGAAATGATCTTACATTTTCCGGTTTGAATATATCCGCTACTCAAAATAGTTCTGCACAAATTGACCTTTATTTAACTTTCAATAGCTCAGCCGGGAGTGTAGTGGACGGACAGCGTTTTGTCTTTTCGGTTTCATCCGCTTCAGTGAGTGGAAGTGGATCTCAACTGCAGCCACTTGGTTCAATTAATAGCCAGAATGCCGCAGGCGTTAACAGGATTGAAGTAGTAGCTGAAACTTTTCAACTAAGTAACTATCCAACACAAGTGGATTCGGGAGCTGTATTCAGCCTGGATGTGGAAGCGATTGATTTTATTGGAAATAAAGATCTGGATGCGAGTTCACAGGTCACTGTTTCTGCCGGTGCTATTCCGGTTTCATCTGCAACCGGAACTACTCAGAATTTTGTAAATGGTGATTATTCCTGGACTGACCTGAAACTTCATCCTGAACAGGTTTCCAATGTAAACGTTGTCGTATCAGGGGGTGGCCTTGTATCACAAAATTTTGATGTTTTAGTGTTGGTAGCCGGTGTAGTAGTAATACCTCCGGATACGTTAAGATTCTGTTCGCAAAATTCAGTCCTTCCTTTAGGAGATATCCGGATTGTAGAAGGGGCACATAATGACTTCCAATTGGGGACGAATGTCTGGTATACCATCGAGTTGCCCAATGGTTACGAATTTGTAGATAATTCATCGGAAGATATTTTATTTTCTTCCAGCTCGGACCTGTCCGGGTTTGATATGGATGCCTATACCAATGGAAACAGAAGGTATAATTTTCGGTTTGACGTGACCAATACCATTCAACTGGACACGCTTTACATTACAGGTCTGGAAATTGAAAAAACAGGAACAGGAAGTGATACACTTGAGATTTACAGGGAAATCACGGGTACTATTCCCGGAGAGGGGGCAGTTGCAAGTGCTTCTATGTTTAAGAATGACCCCAATACACATTTACATGGTGTTGTTCTTTCCACCGAGGTTGAAAATCTCATTCTTAATAGCAATGAAGGAAGCGGACCAATATGTGAGGGAGAAGAAGTCATATTTACAGCCTATGGAGCTGATACTTACGAATTTTTCATCGATGATGTATTGCAGGCTTCTTCAGGTAACACATTCCCGACCACAGATCTGCAAAACAATGATGTTGTAAAAGTTAAGGGATATTTAGGAACATGTGTGGATTCAGCACAAATAACAATGAGTGTCCAGAGTATGCCTGTTGTAAATATCACCTCACCAAATTACGGGACCATTGACCAAAACAACCCCAACCCTATCCAGATATCTTCAGATGTTGTCGAATTGGAAGCTACCCCGGTGGGAGGTTTATATTCGGGAACCGGAGTGAAAAAATTGGGTAGCTCCAATTTCTTTGAACCTGAAGAGGCTGGCGTTGGTATTCATTCTGTCAGGTATAATGTGACAACCGGAGTTTGTACGGTCCTTGATTCAATCCAATTCAGTGTAGAAAGCCCTTCAGGAGGTGATGTTTCTACATTCGAAGGTTTGGAACCCAAATATTGTGAAGATGATGACCGGTCGTTGCTTACCTGGCCTTACGATGAAACGGTTTTTCCGGTCAGGCGCTACAATGGGCCTGGAGTGATAGAAGATCCCGTCGGTTCCGGAAACTGGTATTTTGACCCCAAGCTGGCGTTGGATTCAGCAGGGCCTGGTCTAACCTCAGTTTATGTGACTTATGGTTATTCATTACTTCCGGGAAGTGAATTTAATCTCTCGCCACAAAATACGTTTGTTTATGAGAAACCTACTGTAAGTTTTTCGGTTACACATAATTCTGCAGACAAAGCTCTGCCAGAATATTTCTGTGGAAATGAACAAAGCCTTCAGCTAAAAGGTAGTCCAACAGGGTCATTCGAAAACAGGAAGATCTATTTTACCATATCTGATCTGGACAATAATGTGACTGATACGATTGATGCAAATGACCCTAAAGTTTTCGACCCGTCGGACTATACCTCAGCGATGTTGAGACAATTTGCCATTACCTACAATTTCACGTCTCAGGTTTCGGGTTGTTTTAATTCCTTTTCTGATACAACGGCCATTCTTCCCGTTCCAAGAGCTGTGGATGATTCGGATATTCAGGATGTCTTTTATTGTGAAGGAGAATCACTGGATTTTATGAATATCAATTCAGGTTCCGGCCATTATACAAGGTGGTTTGACAGGGATAATGGAAATGTAATCTCTGAGTTGGATTCCATCTACCCGACCATTTTTACAACCGGGCAAAAACAATATGAGGCAGCATTTGTAACGAATGATCTTGCTACATGCCAGGGCGCTAAAAAAATCATTACCGTTACCATCAATCCAAAACCGAACCTAACCCTTGATGGGTTGAGCAATGGCTATTGCATAGATAATGACAATGAAATTACCATAACACCACGGGTGAACGGTGTTGATCCGCCAATCCCTGGTAATGTTGAATTCAGATGGATTCGTACATCACCAGATACGCTTGATCACGGAGCTTTCACGGTGAATCCCGTACCAAGTGATTATCCGGAAGGAAACTATGCGGTATCATTTTTCTACACAGATCATAACCATTGTTCCAATACGATCTATAAGCCTACCAGGGTCAATCCTCTGCCAACCGTTGATTTTGCAGGATTGGATTCACTTTATTGCGCCGATGCCAGTCCGGCTACACTAACTCACATCATTAGTTCTTCTGATAATCCTCTCGATAACTCGAATATTATTTATGAGATAGACAAAAACATTCAGGGTGTATTTACCAATCTGGGGGTAAGGGTTTTTGACCCACAATCCATCCTGGCTGGTGTGGGCAGACATCAGATCCGGCTTACCTACACGGATAATTACGGGTGTTCGAGCGATACCATCAAAACCGTGGAGGTTTTGCCTTTGCCGGTTGCAGATTTTGTTGTTGATCGGTTTTGTTTAGGAAGCTCGACCCTATTTACAGACTCTTCGAGAGTTTTATCTTCTTTTGCCGGAGATGAAATTATTTCTTATGATTGGAATTTTGGAGATGGGGACTTATTAACACTTGGCTCAGGAAATATTGCGAGCGGCACCCACAATGGTAGAACGGACGGAACTTTTGATACTCCAAATCATGCTTATGAAAAAAGCGACGATTTCATTGTTACCCATCTGATTGAAACGGAAAGAGGGTGCATCCATTCCATCACGAAAAGTATATTTATTGGGGAACCACCGGTAGCTGATTTTTCCGCAACCGGATTTTGTGAAAACGATGCTGTTCAATTTACGGATCATTCCACATTGTCTTCCGGAAATCTCGTGGACTGGGAATGGGATTTTGGGGATGCCAATCAAAGCGACCTTCAACATCCCGAACATGCTTATGCTTCAACAGGAAGGTATTTAGTAAAGTTAAAAGCTTACTCTGAACTGGGTTGTTCAGATTCCATTGAAAAAGAGATTATCAAATTCTCAAATATTTCTTCATTGTCCTTGCCATATTCTGATGCTTTTGATGGTACGAAGCCGGAGTGGGTTGTGAATGGAGATAATCCCAGCTGGCAACGCATTGCGCCGGATAACAATGCCATTCCCATTCATGAAGGAAATGCATGGATAACCAGGAATGCCGATACAACTTATAATCTCCTGGAAAATTCGTATGTGGAAAGTCCCTGTTTTGACCTTACCATGTTGAGCAGGCCAGTAATCAACCTGGACCTGTATAATGACCTTGAGAGAGATGTTGATGGAGTGGTGTTGCAGATGACTTTTGATGATGGTCAAACCTGGCACGAAGTAGGGGATGATGCAAGCGGCGTTAACTGGTATAATTCAAAAGGCCTTCCGGCAAACCCTGGTTCGCAAACTACTGGCATTAATTATGGGTGGACCGGAGATTCCGAAAGCTGGACGAAAGCAAAATACGCTTTGGATAACTATATCGACACGCTTACTGAAAGCAGCAGGGTCCGGTTTCGCATTGCGTTGGGGAGTAACCTTACCAATCCTGGTAATATAAAATTCGGAGGGTTTGCATTTGATAACTTTCTTATTGGTAGCAGGAACCGGACGATCTTGTTTGAACATTTCACAAATAGTAATCTGACGGATTATAGCAGCGCTATTTCAACTGTTGAAAATTTTGTAGGGAATAAGGACGGGGAGCTCGTTAATCTTGTCTATCATAATAGCTATCCAACACCGGATGACCTTCATTCTTTTAACCCGGAAGACCTGGAAACCCGGTCTTTTTATTATGGGATTTCAGAGGGACCCGTATCAGTGATTGATGGGTATCAGAACCCGAATCCATTTGAAGAGTGGGGACCGGCTTATTATAATAATGAAACTCTGGAGTCGTCACCATATGAAATCTCCATTCAAAATATTTCGGAAGAGAATGATGATGTTTTAAATGTCGGGATGGAAATAATTTCAGGAATTGAAGGCGCTGACACATTTAATATCTATGTCGTGCTTGCTGAAAAGATCGGAGAAATGTATGTGGTAAGAGAAATTTTACCGAGGGCTTCCGGAGAACGAATTGAAAAATTATGGTCGATTGATGAAGAGATGTCCATGAATTTTGAGTTTCATCCCAGGCTATATGAAAATCCAGATGAAGTGTATCTTGTTGCTTTCCTTCAAAACCCTTATACAAGGAAAATCTATCAATCATCGATTATCCCTGCCGGGGCACTACCACGCAGGGTAGTAGCAGGAGTTGAAGATCCAATAATTGAAACAGATCTTTCTGTTTATCCTAACCCTTTTCAGGATCGGTTGAACATAAAACTCCCTGAAAATATTCTTGAAAATGCTCTAGTTAAGATTTTTGATGAAAATGGTCAATTGGTTTTTGAACGAAGCATTGTTGCTGAAGAAAAATGCTCATTGCATCTGAGCTCTCTCAAGCCCGGGGTTTATATTCTGCAATTCAAAGACAGCAAAAGAGTATCTTACAAAAAGGTATTGAAGCTTTAGTATATACTAAAACTTCCCGTAAAACCATTCTTTAGGGCTTCATAGTCATTGTCTTCTGGCTGTACAAACCTATACCTTTTACCGTACAACGAAATCTTCATAGCTAAGAGGAAAAGGTTTGCCTGTTGAATTCATTACATGTACCAATCATTACTCATGAATCGGTGTCAACCGTGTAAAAAATTACTCACATAATTCCTTATCTCCTTTCTTTTAATCGTTTAACCGCTCAATTCTATTTGTAAGCACCTGAAAATAAGACCGTTGCGTTCATTGGCGATTTGTAGGTATGATTTTATTACCCAATAATAAATAGGATCATAATCTTACAAATATGGAAAATGAAATAAAAGAAAGACTATCAAGTGGCCTGGACAAAGAATCAAACAAGGATATCATTCTTGTGACAGGTGGTAGTGGCATGATTGGTAGAAACGTGATTGCCAAGCTTTCACAAAGGTATCAATGTGTTGGGCTGGACAAGATCGGTAACCCACATCCTCAAAAGAATGTAGAAAACATCAACTTTGATATCACTTCCACACAAAGCATCCGGGAAGCATTGGGTCGGGTAAAGTACATGTATGGCAGTGAAATTGCCTCCGTTATTCATTTGGCTGCTTATTATGACTTTTCAGGAGAACCCAGTCCTCTTTATGACAAAGTTACGGTTAAGGGAACGGCAGCTTTATTGAGGGCTTTGCAGGAATTCAAAGTGGAGCAATTCGTTTTTTCCAGCACCAATCTGGTGTATAAACCCACAAATCCCGGGGAAAAGATAGATGAAAACTGGCCAGTGGAACCTGCATGGGATTATCCTGAGTCAAAAGTAGAAACGGAGAAAGTATTGCATTATCAAAGGGCAGATATCCCTGTCGTCATTTTGCGGTTGGCGGGAGTATATGATGATGAAGGGCACTCGATACCTATTTCCCATCAAATACAGCGTATTTATGAAAGGAGCCTGACCAGCCATTTGTATTCAGGAGACCTGTTGCATGGCAATGCCTTTGTTCACCTGGATGATTTGACTGATGCATTGGTTAAAACTGTAGAAAACAGAAGCTCGCTTGGCAAGGAGATAACTATCAATATAAGTGAGCAGGAAACTTATAGCTATGAAGAATTGCAACATGAATTAGGCAAACTAATTCATGGAGAAGAGTGGGAAACTTTCGAAATACCAAAACCCATTGCAAAAGCCGGAGCATGGGTTCAGGATCTTGTCAGTGATTCATTTATCAAACCATGGATGATCGACCGCGCAGATGATCATTACGAATTGGATATTTCAAGAGCAGAGAAACTGCTCAATTGGCATCCAAAACATTCGCTTAAATCTACATTACCCGAAATAATCAAAAAGCTGAAAGAAGATCCAAAAGCATGGTACCAGGAACATGATCTGAAAATGCCTGATGAAGTTGAACATTCCCATTAAGGAATTTTAGAGAAAACCGATCTTCTAAAAATGAAAAAGATTAGGTCTAAAAATCAAAGTAATAGTGAGGAACCGATGCCTTCTTCCGGAGGAATGGCTATGCGTGGTGTCACGCGGCCTATGGCGGAATCTCAAATAAAAAATGCAAAACAAGATAAGAAGGAGCAGCAAAACGGCCATCATAAAATGGACCGTGAACAACGTATGATGATGATGAACATGCATCATAAGCAAACTCTATGGGTTTATTGGATGCTGGTAATTCTTGGAGTATGGATGGTGTTATCACCTGTTACATTCGGCTATGGAAAAGCTACTGTGGATCCCAGTGGCGGACGTGAGGTTTGGCTCTCACTACAGGACAGGGTAACAGCCATGAAGTGGAGCGATATTATCAGCGGGTTGTTGTTGATCTTCGTGGGTTGGAGGACACTGACGCCCAATCGTCCGGTAAGCCTGTGGGTTTGCTGTTTTATTGGCATATGGCTAAACGCCGCTCCTTTAATATTCTGGGCTCCCAATGCCGCCTCTTATATCAATGGCACACTGGTGGGGGTGTTGGTCATATCTCTTACCGTGCTGGTTCCCGGCATGCCAAACATGATTTCCTATATGAAAATGGGATCTGAAGTTCCTCAGGGGTGGAGTTATAATCCATCCAGCTGGCCACAGCGTTGGATCATGATCGTTACAGGATTTGCCGGATGGATGGTCTCCAGGTACCTGGGGGCATTTCAGCTAGGCTATATTGATCATTTATGGGACCCATTCTTTGGTCAAAGTAGCAGACAGGTACTGAATTCTGACATGTCGCATTCCTGGCCAGTATCCGATGGGGCCTTTGGAGCGTTCGCTTATACCTTTGAATTTCTCATGGGTTGGATGGGCAGCCCGTCACGGTGGAGGACCATGCCTTGGATGGTGACTTTCTTTGGGATTTTGGTAATTCCTCTTGGGCTTGTTCATATTTTCCTGGTGATTTCTCAGCCGGTGGTTGTGGGTACATGGTGCACACTTTGTCTCCTGGCAGCAGCTATTATGCTCCCGATGATTCCCCTGGAAGTAGATGAAGTAATTGCCATGGGCCAACACATGAAGCAGGCAAAACAAAGAGGAGAATCGATGTGGAAGGTGTTTTGGAAAGGTGGAGAACCAGCAGAACATAATAAAGATGATCGTTCACCTGAATTAATGGATCTCCCGCAGCACTCATGGAAGGTATTCAAAGCTTCGATATGGGGAATGAGTTTTCCATGGACTTTGACTCTGTCAACTATCTTAGGGATATTCCTGATGTTTGCTCCTGCAGCTTTTGGAGTGAGCATTGAAACAACCACCGCTGATATCTTTCATTTAGGCGGGGCGCTTATTGTAGTAGTCTCAGTGGTATCCATGGGAGAAGTAGTAAGAAGGGGAAGGTATTTCAATGTATTGATCGGTCTGGCAGTTGCTATTCTTCCCTGGTTTATGGAAATGTACAGTGCTGAATTAAACATCTGTGGAGCGATAGCAGGCTTGATAATAGCCGTTTTCGCTTTTCCTCGTGGTCCAATCAAAGAATCTTATGGTTTATGGGATCAATATATCGGCTAATGTGAAAAAGTTAAAACAAAAAGTAATATCGGTATGAAGGAACAAGAAATCCCACCCGGTTGGGACTATAATCCGGCTGCCTGGTCACAGCGAATACCCATTGTTATTCTGGCTACGATAGGGTTTTTCATTGCCGCATACCTTTCCCTGTATCAATTGGATATTTTGAGCAATGTATGGGAACCTTTCTTTGGTGATGGCAGCATTACCATATTTAATTCCAAGATTTCCCATGTTCTGCCTATTCCTGATGCAGCCTTAGGAGCTTTTGGTTATCTGCTTGACGCTGTTACGGGGGTAATCGGAAACACCAAAAGATGGCGCACCATGCCATGGATCGTTATTGTATTTGGGCTTGCGGTTGGGCCGCTGGGATTTGTAAGTGTGATGTTGGTCGTTTTTCAGCCCGTCCTTTTCGATAGCTGGTGTACACTTTGTCTGGCGTCAGCAGTAATTTCAATCGTCATGATCGGACCGGCAATGGATGAATTTCTGGCAAGCCTGCAATACATGAAAAGGGCAAAAGATGCAAATGTTTCAGTGTGGAGAGCTTTTTGGGGAATGAAGGATGTGAGAGAAAAACTAACATAAAATGTGGTCACTCATCATTAGCACATTGCTCGGATTATGGTTGATGTTTGCTCCTGGTTTGTTGGGCCTGAGCAGCACAGCAGCTGACAATGATCATATTGTCGGGCCTGTCATTGTTACGTTTTCAGTCATTGCTTTTTGGGAATGTACACAAGTCATGAGGAAATATAATATACCACTTGGAGTGTGGCTGCTGTTGGCTCCATGGATATTGGGGTATGAGGAAACAGTAGCTATTGTAAATGACATGAGTACCGGTTTTTTTGTTATTCTACTATCCCTCATTAAAATGAAAGTGGAAAAACACTATGGTGGTGGTTGGTCTTCGCTTATTCAATCTTGATGACAAAGGTAGGACTACAAATCGCCAGCCACTCACAATATTGAGGGGATTTGGGGTCGTATGTAGGAAAAATTCTACAATGTTTATGCCCTTTTAATTTTCGGTAAAACAGTTAATTAGGGTTTAAATCATTGAATTTCAAAGAATATTAAAACAAAGGCAGGTATTGATTTCTAATCAATGCATCTGGCATAAATATTCGAATAGAGTTTTGGAAATCATATTCCAAAACCGATGAACCACTTGTTCTTTACAATTAATGCGAGCTCTTCTCAGCCATTTATAGCCATGGCAATCCATCACGGTCATGCTCTTCGCCCGGGAATAAGCAGGTACATAAATATTACCGACAGGCAAAGATTGCGTGAAGAAGATCCATTTACTGGTCAATGGACAATCGTAGCGCCAATTCAGGTGATTTGTTTTCATTCGAGGTTTCAGGTAGACCTGAACCGCCCCCGTGAAAAGGCCATTTATGAAACACCCGATGATGCATGGGGGATAAAGGTTTGGAAGTTTCCCTTACCTGAAAACGAAAAGGTTCTTTCATTGGCTGAATACGACAGGTTTTATTTTGAATTGAAAAAATTACTTGATGTCATCATCCGTGAATTTGGCTATTGTATTATTTATGATCTGCACTCTTACAATGCTATACGCGATAATAAAATTGGCGATTCCATAGATAACCCTGATATCAACATTGGCACATCCCACATGAACAGGAAGGTTTGGGGCTTTTTGATTGATCAGTTAATAAATGATTTAAGAAGTTTTGATATGCTCGACAGGCAATTGGATGTAAGGGAAAATGTAAAATTCAAGGGTGGGTATTTAACGCAATGGATCTATGAACAGTATGGAGATCTTTGCTGCCCGATTGCCATTGAAATTAAAAAGTTTTTCATGAATGAGATAACCGGTCTACCGGATGCCAATCAAATGACCCTATTTGGTCAGGCTCTGCAATACACTACTATTAAATTACATGAAAGAGCCAAGCAATGCCTATTAAGCAAAGTATTATGAGTAAAAATCAAAATACGGAAGATTTACTGGTTAATATTTCTCAAAAGCTCGTTGAGGGTAATTATCTGCGCAGAAATTTACCTGAAGGGGGAAAGTTGCTGGTAGACAGGCACCTGCCTTTTTTATGTGTCTATCGGTTTAATGAAAATCAAAAGGATGAAAATATAGCCATGATCGTAAAAGGCCAGGCTTCCCATCTGGTCATTTCCAACTCTTTGCGCTCGTACTGGAGGTCACTGACGAAAGCTATTGTGCATAGCCGTTTGGATGTTTTTGATGCATTTTTGCTACTTGAGATTTGGCCGCAACCAATTGACAAACCCTATGAAGATTTACAACAGTTTAAAATATTTTGTCCAACAGATAAAGCTCAGTCCACCATTCAGGTCCTTAAGAAAGGCTTAGAAAATCTGAGAGTTTTACTCCCTGAGATTGAAGTTGTAAAAGTGCATTCCAAATTGAGGGGACCCGTGGGCCTCCCTCCTTTAATAAAACTGGAGACTGGAAAAGAATTGGGCTTATTGGTATTAGGATTGGAAATTCCTCCTGTGTACCTGGATCCGGTTTTAAAGGTTAATTATCCTCTTTTATTGCAAAAAATAAGAAGAAGTTTTAATGAAACCATTAAGAAGACCGTGTTTGAATTTATCCAGGTCCAGACTTCTTCGCATTCTGATATTTCCCATTACCTAATGCTCGGAAGCAGGGAACTACAGCCTACTGTACAGTTTATAGACAAAAAGCTGGTTCAGATCCATGAATCACTTAACTTTTTAATGGAGGTCACCCCTGTAAACATGGACAGGGCATTCCTGGAATTCAAAAAAAATAATTTTGAAAAGAAGCCAAGGTTTAACTATCGTTTGATTGCAACCAACCCGGATCTGTTAAAAAGGGAACTCTATCAGATCCCTATGGAACAGATAGAAGATGTGACCTTTTCATTCTTGCTAAAAGAAAAACGAAACGAAATGGATATTCAGATATCTATGATCGAAGCACGAAATACAAAAAATTTTCTTTACAATAGTTTGCGGATATATGGCGGCGTTGAGAAAAGCCTCTACAACATAGCGAGTAAGCTGCTCTCATCCTTGCCTCCCTCTGAAAACGGACAGTTAAAACCTGACTATCTGGATGCGAATGAATTTGCTGAACGTTCCACCAGGGAGATTGCCTTTTTGCATCAGAAAAATACCGGATTCAACCCAAAGATCGAGATCAGAAAAGACACTTCGGGGTTGATGGTCTCCCAGAACAGATTGTTGATCGGCGCTAATCTAAAAATTGCAGAAACCAGGGTAGAGGCGTTGCTGCAACATGAAATTGGCACACATTTGCTGACACATTTTAACGGAAGCAAACAACCATTGCAATTGTTAATGACGGGGCTGGCAGGTTATGAAGAAATGCAGGAGGGACTCGCCGTGCTGGCTGAATACCTGGTAGGAGGATTGAGTAAGGAGAGGATCAGGGTATTGGCAGCCAGGGTTATAGGTGTCCATGCCATGATAGAAGGCGCTGATTTTATTGAAACTTTCCAACTGCTGCATCGCAAATATCATTTTGACCCATTTACCGCATTTCAAATTACCACAAGGATTTTCAGAGGAGGTGGTTTGACAAAAGATGCAGTTTATCTTCGCGGTTTGGTGAAATTACTTGAAATATTATCCCGTGGTATTTCATTCGATCATTTGTTTGTTGGAAAAGTTGGATTCAAACAAATACATTATGTGGATGAATTACTTTACCGAAAGGTGTTGACCAAACCTCTCGTTTTACCAAAATATTTAATGCTCAATCTTGCAATCAAGCGGCTTAGATTTATTCAGGAAGGAGCTGTTTTGTTTGATCTTATAAACCCAAAAAAATGAAAATAGCATTTGTAGTAAACGATATTCAGACCGAGAGAAAAGGTTACACTACCACCTCTCTGGCTTTTGGCGCACTCAAATATGAACATGAAGTATATTATGTGGGAGTAGGCGACCTGGCGTATTATTCGGATGGACACATGGGCGCAGTTGCCAAAAAAGTTCCACCGAAAAAGTACCGTACCGTCGAAACGATGTTAAAAGCTGTTCAGGATAAAGAAAATGAATATGTTAAGATCACTGACCATGAGATCGATGTGATCCTATTGAGGAATGATCCCTCAGATGACATGGAGAAGCGGCCATGGGCAACCCATGCATCCATGATCTTTGGACAGATTGCCCTTAAAAACGGAGTAATTGTTTTAAACGATCCTAAAAGTTTGTCTTACGCCATCAATAAAATGTATTTCCAACATTTTCCGGAGGTAATACGACCCAAAACCATTATTACAAGGAGCAGTGATGAGATTAAAGAGTTTTTTCATGAACAAAAGCAGAAGATCATACTCAAACCTTTACAAGGCTCCGGAGGAAAAGGGGTATTTCTGGTTGATGAAAAAAGCAAGTCCAATCTCAACCAGATGATAGAAGCTATTTCACGTGATGGCTTTATCATCGCCCAGGAATATTTACCGGAGGCAAAGGAAGGGGATATCCGGCTGTTTGTTGTGAATGGAAAGGCCCTGCAAGTAGGGGGCAGGTATTGTGCCATCCACAGAAAAAATTCCAATGGTGATGTAAGGAATAACATCCATGTCGGAGGCCTACCCAAACCGGCAAAAATCGATGAATCTATTCTCGAATTGGTAGATATTATCCGTCCTAAATTGTTACAGGATGGGATGTTTATGGTAGGTTTGGATATCGTCGGCAAAAAGCTGATGGAAATCAATGTTTTCAGTCCCGGTGGACTAAATGCTGCCTGCGAGATGGAAGAAGTTGATTTCGTTGGCGCAGTTATAGAAGCGATTGAAAATAAAGTCAGGTATAAGGAAACTTATGGGAAAGACATGGATAATCAGTTGGTATCCACATTATGATAAATTGTTTATGAAATAAATTGCCTTTGGATAGAAAAACCATGCTGTTGAATGAGTAAAACAAATAGCGAGAAAAAAATATACCTCGAGGAATACCTGCAAGATGCGGCCAGAAAATTTATAGATCGCGAAACAGCGGGTGGAGTTTTACTTATCATTTGCATGGTGATTGCCTTAGTTCTGGCCAACTCACCCCTGTCGGAATCCTATCATCACTTTTGGGAAATACAGGTTTCCCTTCAAATAGATCGATACAAATTCTCTGAACCCCTCCATTTTTTGGTGAATGACGGCTTGATGGTCATTTTCTTTTTTGTGGTGGGGCTGGAGATCAAGCGGGAGTTTTATGCCGGCTATCTTTCTGATTTCAAAAAAGCCACTTTACCTATGTTTGCTGCGTTGGGTGGCATGGTAGTACCAGCGGGGATTTACATCATTTTCAATGCCGGTACAGAAAACAGCAACGGGTGGGGCGTACCGATCGCCACAGATATCGCTTTTTCACTGGGCATCATTAGTTTGCTGGGCAAAAGGATTCCTCTTTCTGTAAAAGTCTTTTTGACAGCCCTTGCAATAGTTGATGATATTGGCGCCGTAATGGTGATAGCAATATTTTACAGCACGGATATTTCCTGGCTGTATATTGGCATTTGTGGAGGAATTGTCCTGCTCTCTTTTGCGCTAAACAAATTGAAGGTTAATAATTCATACATTTTTTTAGTTGTGGGAATTTGTCTTTGGCTCATGTTTTTACAGACAGGCATTCATCCCACGCTGACTGGCGTATTATTGGCTTTTACCATTCCCATCAAACCCAGAATGGGTGACAAAGATTTTGAAGAACTAAGCAAAGGACATCTCTCCCAATTCAATGAAGTAAAACATCCTGAAAAATCAGTGGTGGAAAATAAACCTCAGCTTAAAGTAATCGAAGGAATCAGGAAAATAACCAAAAAATTCAACCCCATGGCTGTTCGTTTGGAGAGTCGACTGGAAGGTCTGAACAGCTTTTTCGTCATGCCGGTTTTCGCCCTGGCCAATGCAGGAGTAACATTTGGAAAGGGGTGGAGTGATGTCTTGTTTGAACCTCTTGGTTTGGGCATTTTTCTTGGGTTGGCGGTAGGAAAGGCAGGAGGCATTTCCTTGTTTTCCTGGCTTGCATTAAAGACCAAAATAAGTCATATGCCTGACGGAGGCTCTTTTTCCGGCATAATTGGAATCGGTTTTATGGCTGGTATCGGATTTACCATGTCTCTATTTATCAGTAACCTGGCTTTTGAAAACGATGTTCTTTCAGATGCCAAAATTGCTGTACTGGTTGCTTCATTCGTGGCTGCAATAATTGGTTATATCTATTTAAGATTGATTTATAGAAACAAACCCAATGAAAAAAGTGAAGGTGATTCAGGAAATCAGAGAGTTTGAAGGTATTTTTTATTGATACTGAGATCTTTCCAATTTCTTTGTTCAGCACTTTTAACCACACCAGCCTTTTTGTATTTGTTTATCTATTTAAAATGGAAGGAAAGGAAGATATTGAAATTGGTTTTCTACTACGCATTACTTCTTGAAATCGCATTTTAATTTGGAATGATTTTATCTTATCACGTAAATGATAATATTTAGCATTAAAAAAGCAAATAGAGAAATGTTTTAAGTATTTGATAATAAATACCGTTTAATAAATTGTTACATCAGGTGGTTTCATGCTTCATGCAAAACGATTGGAGCTTCCTTTTAATTTCTCCCCATGTCCGATCAATTTATACAGCCTTTTATCGATTTTAAAGATCTAGTCATACAAAATCTGCCTTCGGTGCTCATCGGCATCATATTTCTCGTTGTTTTTATTTTTTTAGGAGTGTTTTTTCGCTCAGTTGCCAGAAAAAGATTGCAAAAACGCATTTCTGACCGTTTGCTCACCAATTTTATTGGAAGGGCCATTTTCTTATTCATGCTGGTATTTGGTGTTGTCATATTTCTCAATCAGATCGGTTTGGGAAAAGCGGCTGGTGGTCTGCTCGCAGGTGCTGGAGTTTCAGCAATAATTCTGGGGTTCGCATTCAAAGATATCGGTGAGAATTTCTTAGCCGGATTCTTTCTCGCCTTTAGCCGTCCCTTTAGCATTGGTGATGTCATCGAAGTCGAAGCCTTAAGGGGACGGGTAAAAGCCCTGAATTTCAGAAACACACATATACGCACATTTGAAGGAAAAGATATTTTTGTACCCAATGCCATGCTTATTAAAAATCCTCTGATCAATTACACACGCGATGGCTTACTACGATATGATTTTACGGTTGGGCTCGACTACGGTGATGACATTTTAAAAGCCAGCCGCCTGATGATTGAAATACTTGAAAAAGAGCCAAGAATAGAACATAATGAGGAACTCAAACCTTTTGTTTTATTGAAAGAATTTGGCACCAGCACGGTCAATATACAAATCTTTTATTGGGTTAATGCGATTAATTTTACTAGTCAAATCGCTGTGCTACAGACCGAAATTATGAATAAAGTTGTCACTGAACTTTTACGGGAAGGTTATAGCCTGCCGGCAGATATCGTTGAATTGAAGATTTATCAGGAAGGCCAGCCCATCCCATTGCAAATCAAGCCCAATGCAGATAGTGAAGGAATAAGGAATGAATTATCAAAGTAGCCTTTTGTAATCACTGATCTTTCGCTTGACCTCCCCGCGCATTCCTTACAATTTGGCTAAATGTAGAATGAAAGGGACATGGATGTTGTCTATGAGTAAATACCACCTCACTCTTTTACCTGAAAACTATCTTGGTTTGATTGTACTCAGCTTGGTACGATTTTTCCTCATTCCCATTCATTAGAATTCACAAACTTAAAATTTACATTATGCCAAACTTAAAAGAAAAAAAGATCGCTGTTTTGATGACCCATGGATTTGAAGAAATAGAATTCACAAGTCCCCGGGAGGCCCTCATGGATGCAGGTGCCACGGTACATGTTATTTCCCCGGAGGATGAAATGATAAAGAGTTGGGACAAAGACCACTGGGGAGATGAATATGGGACCGACCTTAAGTTGTCCGATGCAGATCCGCAAGATTACGATGGTTTACTGTTACCCGGTGGGGTTATGAACCCAGATCAGTTGCGTAAAAATGAAGATGCTGTTAAGTTTGTTAAGGCGTTTTTTAGCCAGGGTAAACCGATCGCAGCCATTTGTCATGCTCCGCAACTGTTAATTGAAACCGGTGCCTTGGATGGGAGAAAATTAACTTCATATCCTTCCTTGAAGACTGATTTAACCAATGCGGGAGCTAATTGGGTTGATGAGGAAGTGGTAGTAGATAGTGGATTAACTACCAGCCGTACACCTGGTGACCTTCCGGCATTTAATTCAAAAATGCTCGAAGAATTTGCAGAAGGTATTCATGAAGAACAAAAAACAATTTAGAACTTTTGGATATGCAGGCTGTAGAGAGCCTGCATATTCTTTACTAACCTAACTTCTTCCTTAGACAATCAGATTTGGATTGCAACTATTCATAAATTTTAGGAAGCGTGAATAGCTGGTTTATCGTTATTGATAGAAATGGCATTAATGTTGATTAGTCTTTTTTATAATTATACCGATTAAAATATCTGCAATTATGAAAACGACTACAAAAGTTCATCTTAATAGCACGGTTGGTAGCGATATTGATAATGTTAGCCTCGCTGAAATAGAAAGTAAACACAATAAAAAGCTTCATGCTTTGGAAATAGAATATCTGGATCATTTGAAGCATCAAAAAGATGAAATTGCAAGAAGGCTTCATGGTGACTTAACTGATAACGCCCGCCAACTACTTATTACATACCAAAGGGAAATCGAAAACGAAATTTTGGAATTCAGATTTACAGACCCCGGGCCCATCTAAAAATGGATGTTTTTTTATTTTTTCTCCTCAGAGCCTTCTTTGATTTCATTAATTTCTCCTGAAGTTACTATCTCAATTTTGCTTCCATCAATAGCCGGAACTTTAGAAACTAAAGTCCCATTTAACATAATTTTGTATGTGAGTTCATCTCCTTCTTTGATTAAGCTTATCAGGCTTTCCCCTGCTTCACCGAGATCTATTTCCACCGGAATTTCAAATATTGTCTCCTTCTTACCTGGTATATTAATAATTTCTTCTTTTTGACCCTTTAGAGCTTCATTATCGGCCAGTTGAAGGCTGTACTGAAGGTATTTAAAAGCAACAGAATAATTGTTTCTATTATGAACAGATACTTTCACATTAATTGTTGTGCCTGAAAGACTCACTTTCCCAACGCCCAACTCGACTATTTGAATGACTGGAGGATGAATCAAAGGTCTCCTTTTTTCAACTTCCAAATCAACTTGATCATTAGGAAAGGGGAAAGTGTCAGAATAAACGGTAGCCTTGATTTTATAGTTAGCGCTATCCTTTCCCTGTTGTTCAATTTTTTTGATGACCGACCTTAATTTTTTGTAATAAATGGTCAGGGGTAGGGAGAAAAATGAACTATCATTTTTATTTAGATGAATAGAATTTGGATAGGTAGATTTTACCACTTGATTACTATCTATCAAAAAACTATACTGTAAGCTATCAAGGGTCAGTTCAACAGGAACCTTGTTGTTAATTATCATCATTAATTCCAGATCTGCTTTATCGTCCGTCAGATTTTTAAGCTGGATCCTGGCGACTTGTAATTCCGGAAGCACATAACTGCCCAGTGTTTGGTCTTCCCGTGTAAGAATTAAATAAGTGATTCCCAATATTAAAAGGAGTCCAATAATAATTATCCACCACTTTTTTTTCATAGGTAATAAGAAATTTCTGCTAAACGTTTGTGCAAAAACTATTCCTGATCAGGGTAAACGCATTTAGGAATTTTTGTCTCCAAAAACACCAATAGTCCCTCTTTGAAGAGGGTGAAGGGAGATGTCCCATAAGAAAATTTGTTTTTGGAGACAAAAATTATTAACAATAATTACACAAACTTCTTAAATGCGTCTAGCCTGTATTCCTGATAATACCTATATCTCCTTGAAAATATTATAGAAACCTTTTAGTCCGTAGATAAAGTGAAATCATTCCTTGGTCGTCTATACACAATCATCTAACATTAACCTTTCAAAGGTTCGTTCGTTTTTCCTACAGTTCTGAAGAGGTAAGTTGAGATCGATGGTATTTCAATTCCTCCCTGGGGAATTATAAATAAATGGTTGGACTTCAAAGGTATTGGTTTTGTTACCTGCTGATCAAGGATGTTGATTTGGTGGGGCAAATCTGCCAGAGGGCTTTTATGATTCGGGAAATGCACGCTTATGACCCGTCAATCCTCTTTCATACGTACAGTTAAGAATTTTGAGGCTCCAATCTCTGCTTTAAGGTACCCACGCACAATCACAATGTTTTGAGATATGCATTTATTGATCCGGCAACTTCACTCATCTCTTTTTCTATTTCGGTTTTTATCTCACTAATCTGTTTTTGTGACACCTCTTGGCGGAGGATTGTTTTACTTTTTATCAGCAAGGAGTTCAATTTTTCCAAGCCCAGGGTATCCATCATCATTATTTTCCTATGTCTTAATTGCCTGATCCCCTGTTCGTCACGGTTTTCTATAGTAGTGATAAACTCTTCCCGGAATTCATCAAAGTTCTTCAAAATGCATTCCAGATAATCTTTAATGTCTTCTTTATCATTTTCGAAAAAGTCTTCAAGTTTGACGGTAGAAAAGCTTTTTGAGAGTCTGGAATTATATTTTATTTTTGATGCTCCACTTTTTTTTGTGTTGTCCGAAGCTATTTTGGGTTTGGAAAAAATATTTAAATCAGAATATTTTTTCTCTCGCGACTCGGTATAATGCAACATTATTTTTTTCTTAAGTTCGGCCGGTTCAAAAGGTTTGGTAATAACATCTGTAAACAAAGATGCTTCAGGATGTTTTTTCAGTTCTTCAAATGAGTTTGCTGTGAGCGCTATGACAGGCAGGTCTTTGTAATGCTGTCCCTTAAGGCTGCGCAATCTTCTTATGACCGTGTAGCCATCCATACCGGGCATCCACACATCCAGCAGCACTATATCGTATTTATTCGCCTTGATCTTTTCAATAGCTGTTCTTCCATTGTCGGCCTCATCTGGTTTAAGGCCCCACCATTTCTTTAGAAACTGGAAAATTATGTTTCTGTTGGTCTCTACATCTTCAACGACCAGAACCTTTATTTTTTTGAGTTTTTTCTGGTTGATAAATTGCCGTTCTTTTTTTAAGTCTCGTTCTTTTCCAATTTTCAGTTGTAAAGTGAAAGAAAAGCAAGACCCTTTACCTACAGTGCTTTCAACCTCGATTTTACTTCCCAGGTGTTCAATTAACAACTTAGTAATGGTTAAGCCGAGTCCGGTACCTTCAACTGGATTTGCCACGGATTTATCTTCCTGGGTAAAGGCCTCAAAAATTTTCTCCAGTTTTTCTTCTGAAATGCCTTTTCCCGTGTCATAAACAGAAAAATCCACCCAAGCCTGGTTTCCTTTTCTATTTTTCAGATGCACATGGACTTTCACGAGCCCATTATGCGTAAATTTTATGGCATTGTTGATCAGGTTATTTAATATTTGTGAAAGAACAAGTTGATCTGTACAGATAACCTTAGGTATTTTTTTATCAACGTAAAAGCGTAACTCATTCCCATGCTCGGATGCTAGTGGAGCATGCACTTTTTCAAGGTTGTCAAGTAGTTCGGTCAGTACGATATCGTTTTTTTTCAATTTAAATTTTCCGGCCTGTATCTTACTGAAGTCGAGAATATCATTGATCAGTATCCGAAGGTTTTCAGCAGAGAATTTTAATGTTCGGAGATTTTCTTCCTGGTAGGGTTGTGGGTTTTCCAATAAAATATTCGTAAGTCCCACAATGGCATTGAGAGGAGTGCGGATCTCATGACTCATATGGGCTAAAAAATCCTCCTTAGCTTTAGCGGCTTCTTCTGCCTTTTTCTTGGCATTTCTGAGTTCCTCTTCTATTTGCTTCTGTTTAGTTTGGTCTCTCATAATTTTAAGAAAACCTAAAAGCTCCTTGTTTTGACCTCTGATCGGCATCATAATTCCACTACCCCAAAACAGACTGCCATCTTTTTTTACATACCATCGGTCGTGTTCACTTCGATTATTTTCAACAGCTGTCTTTAAAACCCTCGCCAGTTCGCCTTTTTTATCTTCTTCTGTATAAACTATATCAAAATTTTGGCCAACAATTTCTGATCTATTGTAGCCAAAAATGTTCTCAGCTCCTTTATTCCAATCGGCGATTTTTCTGTTCAGATCTATGGTCACGATTGCGTAGTCAGTGGAACTTTGCATGAGAAGATTGAGATGGGCTTCGCTTCTCTTGAGTTTTTCCTCAATGTGTACTTTATCGGTAACGTCACTAAAAAGGATGGCTACTTTTCGCTCTTCGGGATTTCCTATTCTAAATGCGAAAACCTCGAACCAGCGATCACTTAACACCCTGGATCTTTTGGTAAATCGTTTTGAAATGCCTGTTTTAACGATTTGGCCATAGATTTCAAACCAATAATCTTCAAAGTCTTTATCCATATCCCGGACTCGAGCGCCTACTACATCGACGAGTCCTGTGATTTTTTTATATGCGGGATTGGTTTCAACAATGATTAAATCGGTCGTTTTTCCATGGCTGTCAAACTCGACTTCAAATATGCAAAAAGCTTCATCTATCGATTGGAAGAGGGTTCGATACGTTCCCTCTTCTAAGGCAGGATCTCTCATTGTACTTTTTGATTTTGGGTTAGTTTGAATCTTTAGTTTTCACAGGCTGGTTGAATAGAACCTATGAAATTATTTCAGGATTGAGATGAAAATTTAACATTAATACAACTCATCTCAAATAGCCGTATTAGTTTCTTATTCTGATTTGTGAGATTAGGATAACTAAAGTTAATACAAAATATCATCTTTGTGCTTAGATCCTATAAATAAAAAGTGATGCTAAAAATATCGATCGTAATAAATGAAACCGGAAACCGGCCAGCTTATTAATGAAACAGAACCATTTTCCCGGTTTACAATAAGATTAGGTAAAGAAATTGGGAAATTGTATTTACCTGATATTAAACGAAACGCAATTCGGGTAAATCAAGCTTTATTTAGCCATTTTTTCCCTGAATGTTTCATATTCATCTGTGTTAATGTCACCACTCTTATCATTATCCCATAGGTCAAAAACTGCTGAATTGTATTCGTTTTTATCCATGAGATTGTTGTTGTCTGTATCGAAACTTTCAAATCGGCCTTTGGTATCTTTGTCTTTTTCATCGAAATAAATGGAAGACCTGTGCTGCCATTCGCTTTGATCGAGTGTATAATCTCCATTTTTATCCCATTCGTCAAATTCTTTGCTTTTGAAGGAGTAGTCGAATTCGTTTCTATCCACCCGGTCGTTTTGATCCCTGTCCCACAGGCTGAAATCTGAAGTCTGGGCATAAGAAACCGTTCCGATCAGGAAGCAAAGCATGCAGCTGATTAATATTTTGAAATTTTTCATAGTGATAAAATTTGGTTCATGTTACTTACCTATCTGGCCAATATTGTGCCAGTGAACAAAGTAAATGGCTATGATAACTGCTTCCATTTCCAAATACCTTTCTGGACGCAATTTCTCTTGAGGAAACTAAATAAAATCCAATTTGTAAAAACTTAGGTAGACGGTTTATGGTGTAGAAAAAAATCTCAATTGTGATAAAAGATTTAACCGGTTAAATGAATAGGCCTGAAATAAATCAGCCGGAAGAAATTCCGGCTGATTAGCTGTTGGTTTTTGGTTTAGATGTTGACCTTTTCCCAGTAGGGGGCGTAGCCGTAGTGCCTGTAAACGTCTACCAAATAGTCATGGTCGGCATTGGTAGGCCAGTTGTCTTTGTCAAATCCGGGAGCGGTTTCCAGTTTTTCCTTAGGAATCTCCAACACAAATTCTTTATCATCCGAATCGATTGAAAAAGCTTCCCATGGTATGGCGAAATATTTATCGCCCATTCCCAGGAACCCACCAAATGACAAGACCACATAAGAAACCTTTCCATTGTTTGTGTCAATCATTACTTCCTTGATGTTTCCAAGGTTTTCGCCCTCTCTATTGACAACATCAGTTCCGTTGATAGAGGAAGCAGATAAATTAATTGGTAACATAGTTTTGCGATTTAAGTTTGTGAATATTTTTCTTTCTCTGTTCCAAATAATCGTGCCAATCGCATTTGATTCCACCTGCGTGATAAAACTTAATGCCGGAATGCGATCATCCTTTAAAAGTGGGACTATAATTACCCTTTATGAGTACTATTAACTACAATGGAAGCAAATAGGAAGGATGTGACATAGTTGAATTAATATGAGTTTAACCCGATGTAGCAATTAAAAAATGTAGTTCTGGTAAAACAATATTTAATTGATTGCGTTTAATTGTTTGTTCACGCCTGTGAACACTTGCGGCTAGTATTTCATTTAACTTCATTTATCACTCAATTGATCTATTTGAAAATGAAAGCGTTGGATAAAATACTGCTAAACGAAATTTCCCATAAGCTCGCTTACCACTTCTACGAAGCTTACAGATTTAATTTCAACACTGATTTATTAGATGATGACGACATGGATAAGTTCCGTGAATATGGCCTTATCTTCAGGCAAATGGTATCTAATGGGACTGAAATAATCAAATCCACAAGACTTGGTGACATGCTATTCAAAAGAATAGCAGAATTTATGGATACTAAAAAATTTGGAACATGTCACGAAAGGATCTTCTTCTACGAACCTTTCTTTACTTAAAGAAAATTTTGCAAATAAGTTTGGCATTGAAAATGCAATAGCAAATGTGCTTGAATTAACACAATAGGTCTCAAGGATGAAGTTACCCACAAGTAACTGAAGAGAAAGAGGCTGTCTACAAAACCAATATGGTTGAGACACACATATAATTTGAAATATAAATAGAATTATATCAGATGAATTTCAAACATAGCGGATGGCAGCCTCTACCTTTTTTACATAGCTCGTGTTACTCCTCATTTTAATTTTTATTTCAGCCGCCAGAATTCACCATCTTTTTCTCTAGTTACACTACTCTTACAAAGGATCAACAAACGTGGCATTATCTTCCCATATCTGAGTGCGATTATCTACAAAACCTTTAATTTTTATTTGGATGAATTCCTTTAAAAAATCATCCGCTGTTACTAAAATGAACAATTTGCTTTACGGTATTTTTTCTGGCACAAGTTGTGCCTCCTGCTTTAACAATTCAATTAATAAAATCATAAAGCTATGCCAAATAAACGAATGAATGCTATCAAAGATAAGGAGCGGTATGAAGCACTCCGCGAACAAGGAATGAGCAAAGAAAAAGCCGCCCGAATTGCTAATACTGACAGAACCGAAGCAGGTAAGCGTGGAGGAAAAGCAAAGAAATATGAAGATCGGACAAAGAAGGAATTGTACGATAAAGCAAAGGACATCGGTCTGGAGGTGACTTCAGATATGAAAAAGGATCAAATCATCAAAAAACTAAGAAACCATTAAGGTGGATATAAGCCTGGATTATGTAGCAGGGATTGTCGTGACCGGGGTAATCACCAAACGTGATTATGAAATAACCAACCCGGTCATGGAATCCCACAAAAAGAAATTTGGCTTTAGCCTAAAAAATATATCAGAATAAACACAATTGGATTCGAGAGAGAATAAAGCAGTAGACAATTGGATCAGCTAACCAACAGACTCCTGTTTCTCCATCATGCTTTGCTTGATTGTAGAAACGTATGATAGCGTTTTTTCAACTAACTCTACTTTAGCCAATTTGTCTCTGAAATCCATTTTTTCATATGATTTGGTAAAGAAATAGAAATCCTCCAGACCAAGCATTTTCATGGTTGACTGGATCTTGTGGGTGATTTCATTCAGGTGATCTTCTTTGGAATCTTCAATGGCTGCAACATACTTTCGTTCAAATTCTTCAAGCAAATAAATAACCTTTTGACAAAATGAAATGACAAAATCCCCCGAGGACATCATTCCTTCCAACCGGTCAAAATTGGGCACAGTATTTACTTTCATTTTTTCCATTATTATCGAAATTGATTCACTAAATTTTTGTTACAGGATTCAAAGCATACATGGAGATGATTCTTTTTAAATCCTTTTCCGTAAATGGCTTGCTGAGATAACTTATCATAGATCCATTATGGATCTTGTTTTTTAATTGCTCATTAATTTCAGCGGTTAATGCTACGATTGGCGTATTTTGTTCCGGTCGGATTTTTATAAATTCCTCGGCTACTTCATACCCATTCATGTCAGGGAGACGGATATCCAAAAATACCAGGTCAAATACATCCTTATGGTAGGCTTCGATTGCTTCATTGCCGCTATCCGCGTAGGTGGCATTGATTTTCCACGAATTGAAATATTGAGAAATAACAAGCTGATTTACCTCATTGTCATCCACGCATAGAATTTTAATTCCTTTCAGATCGCGTTCAATTTGACTTTGATCAACCTTCAGCAATTTTGAAGCTATTTCCTGATCACATTTTTCAAAAGTAATGGTAAAATAAAACTCACTTCCCTTTTTTAACTCACTATTTACCTTGAGGTCACCACCAAGCAGTGAAACAAGCTGTTTGGAAATTGCCAGCCCCAGTCCCGTTCCGCCATACTTGCGGGCAATGGAGGCGTCTTCCTGCTCGAATCCTTCAAATATCTTTTCCATGCGATGGTTGGCAATGCCAATACCTGTATCAGTGATGCTGAAAAGGAGTACAATATTTTTCCCGTATTCTTTTTTCAGGCCTACGGATAGACCAACACTGCCCTTTTCCGTGAATTTGATACCATTGCTGATCAGGTTGGTTAACACCTGATTTAACCGGAATTTGTCGCCCCTGAGAAATTCGGGAAGCGCTTTATCTATCTCCAGGTTTAGCTTAATCCCTTTGTCATTTGCCATCAGGCTCATGGAATTTAGAACACCTTCAAGAGACTCTCGCAGATTAAACTCTGCTTGCTCCAGTTCGATTTTACCTGCCTGGATTTTATTGTAATCCAATATGTCATTTACAAGCGTAAGAAGATGTTCACCGGAAAACTGCAACGTGTTGAGGTTTTTGATCTGATGTTTCCCAGGGTCATTTTTAATTAACTGGTCGGTGAGGCCAATGATAGCATTGAGTGGGGTGCGGATCTCATGGCTCATGGTGGAAAGGAATTGTTCCTTCACCTTGTTGGCTTCCGCAGCTTCTTTATTGGCATGAAGTAACAATATTTCGCGTTCCTTTTTCTCCGAAATATCCTGGAAGGTACTTGAAACGGCTACAGGATTACCCGCGTCGTCGAATTCCAGCTTTGACTTGAGTTCAACATATATTTTCCTTTTATCGGAATTTACATGGATCTCCATACTAATGGGTTTATTTTCGTCAATGCACCTGTGAAAAGCCTTATCCACCCTTTCCAATTCTTCACCATCCAGAAGTTCCGGATTGATAATGTGAGCTGAACTTCTCTTAATTTTCCTGATCCGGTTTTCATCCTTAATACGGAGGATATCGAAGAAATACTCTGAAAACACTGCCTGTTTCTTTTTGATGTCATAGGTCATGCTCCCGATTTTAGCCAGGGCCTGTGCTTCGGAAAGCTGATTTTTGATGCTTTCAATTACCTTTTTCTGTACATTCAGGCGTTTGGCAATAAAGATGGCGATGATCAGGAGACAAGCAGCAATTCCAAAGAAAGAGATAACCAGCATCAGGTTTCTTTTGAACCTCTTTTCCTGTTCTGCTTTTTCAACCTCGATTTCCTGGATGATCTCCTCCTGTTCCAACATGATAGCCCGAAGCCGTTTGATCAGGGTCAGGCTGTTTTCCTTTATTTCGCTAAAGTCATTTGACGTGATTTCGATGGAGCGGTTGAGCTCCTCCAACTGCGTAAGGAATTCCGTATTGGAAGCTTCGTCAAATTTGGTGAAAAGTGAAAGGCTATCCGTGATATGATTGATGTTGTTGTTTCTCTTTTCGATTTCTCTTGATTGGTCATTGTAAAACTCCAATAGTTTATTGACTTCCTCGCTTACACTCATTCTGAACATTCTGGCTATCTCGCTGGAGTCCATTGCGATATGTGTGGTATCATTCACTGATGGGAGGCCGCTAGTTTGTGATTCGTGATTTTCAGAGCCATCCGGAAGATAGATATTGATTATGTTACCTTTTTGAGGGGATTCAATTTTTAATGGTGTTTGTCCTTCAAGGTCCCATGAAGCTGTTTGTGTATCAAACGATTCCGCACGAAAGGTTCCATCATTTCCTGTGATGTAAGAAGTTTTGTTGATTGATACGATCATGTTTCTGGCGGGGCGATCTTTTCCATAAAGTACTTTTACCAGAATAGTTTTTGCTTTATCATAGCCCAATTCCAGATTAATATATACATACGCCACATCCTTGTTTTCTTCAATGGACTTGATCTTGAGATTGGAATTACCGGATTTAAATATACTTAGTTTGGAAATGTTGGTGGAGTAGGGGATTGTCGTTTCAAAATGACCTTGAATATCTGTTTTGAAATCATGCTTTTTATTTCCATCGATTAATGAGATTGTTCTTTCACTGGCAGGCAATCCATCTTTTGTTTGCATTGTTCCATTTAATGTCCGGAAAGTAGCTTTCCTCATGAAGATGGTGAGATTGCCATTTTCAAATTCCCAATTCGCGATTTCAAACCCACGTTTCACTGCTGAAACCTTATCAGGCCTTTTATCTGCCTCACCTGAATGAATGATAAAACTGCCTTCTTCATTGGAAATAGATTCGTTGGTTCCACCAATGCTAACTTTGACATTGTTCATTGGAACAGAAGAATTGACCATTACCACTTTGCCCGTAATTGTGGGTTGTTGAAAGGCACTTACCTTATAGAATAATCCAGTAAATGTAAATACCAATAATAACCAAAAGCCAATTTTTTTCATCTTCATCCTATTCAATTACCTGTAGTTCCACCCGCCTGTTTTTAGAATATGCCAGCTCATTATCTTCATCAAACTTCGGTTTCATTTCTCCAAATCCCTTCATGATCATCTGTTCACCGGAAATATTCTGATTGAGCAGATACTGGTAAACTTCTTGTGATCTTTTCAGCGAAAGACGCATGTTATATTTTTCTCCTCCCTGGATATCCGTGTGCCCGGCAATTTCTAGGATCCAGCCATTTTGTTTTTTCAACTCCATGGCGATCTCACTGAGCTTTTTCTCTGATTCCACATTTAGTTTGTGTTGATTGCAATCAAAGTAGACAATTGCCTCATCATTAAGAATACCCTGTAAATTAAGCTTTCTATCCGCTTGCCACTGATTGTAATAAAAGTTGTTAATGCTATCCCCCCATTCTTCTTCATGTTTCCTGTCAACGGATGATAAAAGCATATTTTCTTTTAAATCATTTTTGACAAAAAGTTTGATGGCAACAGTGTCGGAAGAAACCCCCGGATCTGTTTTAAGGGAAGGGACGGGTTGGTCAAGTGTGTTAACATCCACTACAAAATCGTATCGATTGTTATCAACATCATCAAAAAATACTTTTACATGATAGTTCCCCTTATGGATAACAATGGAATCTTTTTCCACTGTGATTTTCATGTTCTTGTTGATGGGTACACTCATTTCATAATTGCCATTGATATCGCTGTAACCCCGCAAAAACCAGGGTCCATATTCAAAATCGATGGTTGCGCCAGGTATGGGTGTACGATCGGTTGAACTTAAGATCCTACCAGTCATTTTGATTCGGTTGAAAAGGAAGAACCTGTAAAGGTCTAAAGAGCCAAAACCTTCTTTTCTCGATGAAGAAATGTATCCAAGCTTGCCGTACGTATTGAAAAATATATCATCAGCCACGGTATTAATGGGATGCCCAAGGTTTTTTACAGGCGCCCATTTGCCTGATTTATCATCGTAACTTGTTGAAAAAACATCATATCCTCCCATGGAATTGTGGCCGCGTGAGCTAAAGTAAAAAGTCCCATCTTGCGAAATAAATGGAGAGTCCTCATCAAACGGAGTATTTAATTCTTCTATTGGGCCAGGTTCTGTCCATTTCCCATTCTCCTGCAAATGGGTTGCGAAGAGATCCAGATTCCCATCTTCTGATAAAAAATCAGACGAAAAGTATATGGTTTTCTCATCATCGGTTATAAAACAATGTGTTTCGTTTTCAAGCGTATTGATCGACTTTAATTCTTCCTGACGCGTCCATTTGTTGTTTTCCTTTCGTGAGAGAAACAGGTCTCCATTGTGAAAGAAGATCATACTTTTTCCCTGATCAAATATCTGGACGGTTGCATCGTGACTTTTTTCCGACTGGACATTGATCTGAAATTTTTCAGGTGACAACCATTCGTCGGCCGTATCAAGGGATGTCAAAAAGATGTTTTCGTATCCCATTCCATCCGCCTCAAAAAGGGAATGATTTTGCATTGGACGGGAGGTGAATAAAACACTATCGTATTGATTGATCATGACAGAGCTGTATTCCCTGTGAGGCGTATTGATTTTTTCTCCAAAATTTCTCACAACAAACCCTTTGCTATCCTCATAATTGACTTTGGCAAACCTGATCTGTTCCTTCAGCTTTTCCGGATCAAGGTATGGGTCAGAGATAGAATCGGGCAGAGAGTTTAAAAGAGATAGCGATTCATCAAAGTTTTCCATCTTGTACAAGGAGGCGGCTCGAAAAAACCGAATGGAATAATTCTCATTTTCGATGGAATTTAACAAGTCAAACGCTTTTTCCGGTTCATCCAGTTCGAGATAACAGATGGATGCCAGAAGCTTGATGTCAGCTTGGCTGGAATCTTCTTTGAGAACTTTATGGTAAGCCTCAAGCGCAAGGACATAATATTCATTTTCAAAGTATTGATTCCCTACTTTAACTTTTTTGGAGATGCTTTGCGCTGATGTAAATCCAATTTGAATACCTACCAGAATAAATAGAAAAAATGTCCTGATCATAAAAAATATCCATCCACAATTACTATCAAATTAGTCATATCTGAATACCTGTCAAAGTGAGGAAAGTAATCGCCGATGATATGGATGTGAGGAATGTTGTGTTTATGATAATATTTGAAAAAACCATTTCAGGGGAGGTATTAATTTCTATATGAAAAAGTGTGTAAAAATTTTATCGAAACAACAACTTTGTTTATCTATTATAATAAGTGTTCCGTCTGGAGATAAATTGCATTACTTTGATTTTAAACCAATATTTGTCCTCAAAATATTGGCATATTTAGTTTAAAAAATTTCTTTGAAATAAATAAGAAAATAATCTTAAGATGAAACCAATCAAAAAAAGTCATGTAATAAGTCGTTGGGTTTCGGGAGATTTTTGAGATATTATTTTGACAATCAGGTTTTTATATTTATGTCATATTCCAACTAATTATAAACGTTTACAAGCACCCCGCACAATGCTGTAAAATCTTCGTTATGGGAGTTTAAATTCAGGATTGTAAATAATGCCTATCACATTCTCCCAGGGATCTTTCACTGCTGCCACGACAATTTCTCCACCAACGTTCTGCGGTTTTTCATATAATGAAGCTCCCAGACTTAATAGCCTGGCGTATTCAGAATGAATATCATCCACACCCCAGTAGGATAATACATTTGCTGTTTTTAAATGAGGAGGATTTTCATCCGGAAGCAAACCTAATTCATATCCTCCAATATTGAATCCCACATAAAATGGTTCATCGAAGTAAGGTTGGGTTTTAAAAGCTTTTGAATACCATTCTTTTGCTTTTTCAAGATCAGGTACTTTGTAAATGGTCGTTCGAAGTCCCAGCATGGTGATTTTATTTAATAGTAAGTTAACGCTTCCGCGAATATCTCATCGATTAATTGAAGCGGAATATCCTCATTGGGATCGATTGGTAGAATTTTCATTCTGGCCCGGTCTCCTTTGATAAGTTTCGGATGTTCAATTTTATTTCCTTCGACAATCAAAATATAAGGTTCTTTAGTTTTCTTATCTGTCCAGAGATAGCAAAAAGCTTTTTCCAAATAGCAAAAACAAGGCATGCCGTATTTCCAGGTTTCGGATATGTTGTTATGATATTTCAAAATGATATCACGAAGCGCCAACAGGCAGCTTTTCACTGGCTCTTCTTTTTGCAGGTAGAATTTTTCAAATAGATCCATGGTAAGTTGATTGTTGGTTAAGTGTTGCTGGCATTTTTGATACATTTTAAAATCCACCGACCTTATTGGTTGCTATGTTTTGATGGCTATGCATTAATTTTGAGGCATGAGTAAATATAAGAAGTTATCACAAGCTGTTTATAAACGTGATTATCACATCTTAACAGGGAAAAGCAAAATTGACTGTTGAAAGAGGAAGGATACTTACTGAATCAAGCACATCCTAAATTTTTTCATATTAATAAATAGTAATTCCATATATTGGAAAAAGTATGATCACATTTCTCATTGTTTTATGTATGGCTGTCAATAATCAACCCATAACTTTTACTTTGCCGGTAGGAACTGAATATGAAGCGAACCTCTTAAGCTTTGAACACGAAAATAGTCAAATCGAAGCAATCATTGAAGTAGGTCCCGAAGTGTGGGAGACGGTCGACATGGTCATGCTTTTTAACCTAAAATGGAACGATCGGAACGAAGGTAGTGTTAGCGGGACAAAACCCGTGAGGATCAGGATGTTCCTTGATAAGGAATTGTATCAAACCCTGAAAGATGAAAACAACCTGATAACGGATGAAAAGTCGTTTTTGGCATCCGACAGGAACCATCCTATGCGAAGCTCCACAAAGTGGTTTGGGGTTGAAGTTACGGAAGAAGTGACTTTGCCCGATTCTCTGAAAAACCTTGGTACAGTGAGGGAAGGCTTTACCACCAAGTGGTTGGAAGAATACAGGTGATCCAGTTAGCCTCTTTAATTGGCACATTTACACAGGATTAAGAAAATACAAGCCACCCCAAAAGGAGTGGCCTGTTTCTAACTTCTATATACTTAGAGGATTACTTATATTCAGTCGGGCGGTTTTAGAATATACTTTTTAGGGCACGATCCGCGAATTGGTCATGTTAAACACACCATCTGGGTTTTCATACCAGATCCACGCATGGAGGACCCACAGGTTGAAATCAGTGTTGATCACCCATTTATCTTCACTTCCGGTAAACCCTTCAGGTGCATTAGGTGAAAGATCAACCGGTACGGCGTACTCCACTGCTGTCAGCAAGAAACCACCATTTTCTGTTGGGGTGTAAACCAGCAGTTCCGGTTTGTCCACTTCAAATTTGTCGTCCATCAGCGATTCCTTCAGAAAATGTTTTCCCATGTTGGGCATGAACAGGTCGATATCCACATAACCATCAGCTATGGCTTGTTGCACATCGTGGTATTTAACCGTGGCGGCAGAAACTTCCTCCAGTTCCTGCATCATGATATCATGATCAGTAGGATCACTATCATCCGAGTCACAGGCTGTACCGATCAGCCCGATGATCAGTACAGGTAAAATGAGTTTTTTGGCAAGGATTTTCATGGTTGTTAAGTTATTGATAGAAATAGGGGTCTAATACGCTTACTTCGATGATGTTATCCACAGGAAGTCCGTTCTTTTCGGCGGATTTCCTGATCGCCTCCGGGGATGGGGCGTCATAAATGCAAAAGGTCTTTTTCTTGTCTTTCGACACATAGGAATGTACCCAGGATACATTGTCTTCCAGGTTGGTACTGACAACCGACAGGCACATTTCGCTGCCTTCCACGTTGACGGGTATTTCCAACCGGTTAGGGAACGTTCGTTCTACCATAAACCGTTTCATTTTAATTTTTTCGTTGGCAGCTGCGCTTTCCTGTGAATAGGCGCTGGTCAAAGTCATTGCGACAAAAGCCACAATCATCATTAATACATTCAATTGTTACATCATTTTGTTATTTAATTGGTTCATTGTTTTTATTTATAAATGGGAATAGGGACTGATTTCACTTACTTCCACAATCATTTCTATTGGCAGGTTATTTCTTTTGGCAGCACTTCGAACGGCTTCTGGTGAAGGAGCATCATAGATGCAGAAAACCTGGTATTTGTTATGGCCAATATAAGAATGCAGCCAGGTTGCTTCATCCTGCAGGTTTTTCTCCACAATTTTCCTGAATTCTTCTTTGTCCCTGGAATCAGCCAGGGCTTCCATCGATTTCGAATAGGGCCTGATAATGAGATAGCGCGGCATTTCAATTTTAATGTTTGAATTTGGATTAAATTGATTGATGTAAAGGTGAATGATTATCCAGTGATTGGAATCGGGAGCATTCCCTATATTTTAATGGAAGATTCCCTATTTTTGGCGGTGATTTATGGAAAGCAAATGGCTATGCCATTTCCAATAAAATGTACATGTACGACAGCAAAGAAGATGAATGGATTTCTAAATCTGAACCACCTGCTTTACTATTATTCATCGATTGCGTTCGTCGTTTGTCGTTACGCCTATTTGGGCATGGGGATCATTCCTAATGTGGGTAAGAACGCTAAATTTCATCAATACAAGCCTTAATAAGTTGTTAAATTGAAGGTAAACCTCAGCTAAGGAATAGCAAATGATTCAAGGTCGCTAAAAAACTAAGGTCAAAGTTTTTTCGTCCAAGAATCAAATAAATGGCAGACCATCTTGAGGTCACAAGGCCATAACTTTTTTATCGTAATTAATTGAAGATGAAAAAAGAAAAACCTCTTGTAGACGCGATATATCTTTTGGAAAAATATCCTGGCAAAGGCGGGTGGACCTATGTGGTAATACCTGAAATTGAGCAAAACAAAAAGAATCCCTTTGGTTGGGTGCGGGTGAAGGGTTACATCGACAGCTATGAGCTAAAACAATACAAGTTGATGCCGATGGGGAATGGGAGGCTTTTTCTGCCTGTCAAAGCTGAAATACGAAAAAAGATCGGGAAGCAACAAGGTGATATGGTCAGGGTTATCCTTTATTCCGATGAATCGCTATTGGAAATCCCGACAGAAATTATGGATTGTTTTAAAAACGAACCTAAGGAAATCCTGGAAAACTTTTTGTCCTTTCCCGAAGGTCAGCAGAAGGCCTACCTCGACTGGATAAGGGATGCGAAAACGGAAGGAACAAAGACAAAAAGGATCGTGCGGATGATGGAACGGGTGGAGCAGAAGTTGGGTTTTTATGAAAAATAGATTAGGAATAAAATTGCATTTGGGAGTGTGTATCAAATTTCCCATTCTGTCTTTATTGGGTTTTTCATCAGAAACCTCACCTTTGATAAAAGCTTAACCCGGAAAATTCAACGAATTTTCCGCACTGATGCTTAGATCAGTATTTTCAACCCGATGGGTCAGACGATACAATGGATGTCTGACTCTGACAAAATCGTCATGAGCCGATGTTTTACAAAATCCTGGTCACAAGTAAGTTAAGTTTACTATCATGGTAAGTGAAGAATCCAAACATTCCTCAAATTTGGGGAATAAGGATTTTGTTAAAATCGGGGTTAACCTCCTACGAGTCTGATACGACTGTCGGAGTCATCAGACCTGACATAACTTATTGAATAACA